>Ga0265327_10000481_pt1 | contig 70259 bp, 65 predicted proteins | sample 41621metaG_FD_202089 | JGI IMG/M metagenome (GOLD analysis project Ga0265327, IMG submission 202089) | Rhizosphere microbial communities from Carex aquatilis grown in University of Washington, Seatle, WA, United States - 4-16-21 metaG | ecosystem: Host-associated > Plants > Roots > Rhizosphere...
CTTCTCAAGGCTCAAGCAGTTCCGGCGCGTCGCCACCCGCTTCGAGAAGACCGCCAGGAACTATCTCGCCATCGTCACCCTCGCCGCCATCGTCCTATGGCTGCGCTAAATGTCCACAGATCCTAGCAGTCCGAGCAGGTCACCGTGTCGGAGAGGCGCGGGCGAAGGAAGTAGGTGCTGTTCAGCGGCACCGCACCCTTGAGAATGTAGGCCACCGGCGACGTATAGGAATACTGCACCTCGGACATGATGACGCTGGTGTTGGCCGAGATGACGGTGCTCGGCACCGTGCTGTTGGTGAGCACCGCGCCCTTGGCGTAGGGCGTCAGGCTGCTGCCCTTGCTCCAGGCGACGGTCATCTTGCCGGTGGCGTCGGCCGTCACGCTGGTGATGCGCATCTTCAGCGTCGTGGTCGGGAACGGCGAGATGATCGTCGAGCCCACCGTCCACAGATCGGTGAAGTTGGCGGCCTGGATGGACGTGCCCTGGGCCACCAGGTCGCCCATCGTCGAGGCCGCGTGCGCCGCGCGGCGCTGGGCCAGCATGGCCTGGGTCAGCTCGGCGACACCGAAGTACATGGTGATCAGCACGGGGCCGATGAAGGCGAATTCGATCGCCGCGACACCCGCGATGTCACGACAGAAGCGCTTCAGCATGGTCATGGCGCCCCGCAATTGCCTGTCGAGCCCCAGTTCTCGTTCCGGAAGGCCGAGGCGAAGGTGATCAGCTTCTGGTTCGATCCCAGGTCGGGAAGGCCCGGCGTGAACGTCGGCGCCACCAGGGTGTAGGGATAGAAGACCCTCACCAGCACGATCGAGCAGTTGGCGCCCGAGTTGAATTGAAGCTGCGTCTGGTCGATGGCCCCGTTCTTTACCGGCGGGGTCGAAGTGATGGTGCCGAAGCTGCCGAAGGTGCGCACGTCGACGCTCAGGTTGCCGGAGCAGTCCGACGTCGAGAGCCAGGACATGTTGGCGCACACCAGGCTCTTGAAGCCGGCGGCGGTGTTGGTGCCGGTGGTCTGCAGCTCTCCGGTGCGGATCTGGCGCGCCGCGGTGACCGTGGCCGACTCGATCGTCGTCGAGGCCATGAACAGCAGGCCGAGTTGCAGGATGCCGAACAGCAGCATGAAGAAGGGCAGGGCGATGAGCGCGAACTCCACCGCCGTGGCGCCGCGATCGGCGCGCGCGAAGTCGCGCATCGCCAGGATCGTCCTGGTCTTGCCGTCGGTGATCACGCCCCTTGCGCCTTTCCAGCACAGCCCATCGGCGAGCAGTGTAGCGCGGCGTGCCTAACCGACGTTTAAGGGGTCGCGTTTTGCGTGGTCGTTTGCTCGGCGGCCGAACGCTCGCACTTTCCGGAGCAGGCGTAGCTGGTGACGCTGCCGCCGCGATAGACCGACACCCGGTTCTGTTCCGGGGCCGAGACGATCATTTGCCGCGACAGGATGGCCCGGCCCAGGGCGTCGGTGACCAGCAGGTTGGTGACGCCGTAGGCCTTGCCGGTCAGCAGCAGGTGGTGCTCGTCGAGGATCGCCACGTCCACCATGGCTGGGTTGCCCACGATCACGTCCTTGGCCGGACGGGAGATGGTGATCCGCTGCGCCTGGTCGATGGTGACCGACAGGGCCTGGGCCAGGGCCGCGCCAGGCAGGAGGGCGGCGAGCAGAACGAGGGCGGCGAGGCGGCGCATGGCGGCGAATCCGAAAAAAGTTCGATGCGCCGAGGCTGGCCCCGAATGGTCAACAAAGCCTGAACGTCCCTCGCGCGCGGGCGCGTATCGATTCAAGCTTCGTGGGCCAATTGCGCCGGATTTTGCCCTATGGTTAACCGATGCTAATAGTAAAAATGAGTAAACCATAGAAAACATTTGACCAATACTCTGATGTTTACTGGCCATTAAGCGGCTTGGGCGAGAGTGTGCACGTGTTCGGGGGCAAGCGGGCCGGAAGCGGCTTGATCCCTCAAAAGCCTGCTTGCAAATCAAGGAGATCAAGCAATGTCCAAGTTCGTCACGCGCTTCATGAAGGATGAATCCGGCGCCACGGCCATCGAATATGGCCTGATCGTCGCTCTGATCGCCGTCGTGATCATCACCGCCGTCACCACGGTCGGTTCCAACCTGAAGACCAGCTTCAACTCGGTCGGCAACTCGATTCGCTAAGCTTCGTCTTCAGACTAGAGATTGGAGGGGCCGCAGCTTGCGCTGCGGCCCCTTTCTTCTGTTCGAACGTTAAGCTGAATTCACCACTAAACTTCATCGAGCCTTAAAACTGCTGTCGCATGGTGTACGGGTAACGGAGCGGGGGCGCTCTGTGGAGGCTGCGCCCAAGGCTCGTCTTCAGGAGCAAATCTCATGTCCAAGTTCATCACCCGTTTCATGCGGGACGAGTCCGGCGCCACGGCCATCGAATACGGCCTGATCGTCGCCCTGATCGCCGTCGTGATCATCACCGCGGTCACCACGGTGGGGTCCAACCTGAGCACCAGCTTCAATGCGGTCGGCAACTCGATCCGGTAAAGTCGCTTCCAGCCTCTACGGGGGCCAGAATCTGAAGGGGCCGCGGCCAACGCCGCGGCCCCTTTTGTTTGTTGCGGCCAGGCCGCCGCGCCGGTGAATCGAAACCATTGGTTCACCGCCTTGCAGGCATGCTGAAGGCCGCTTCACCGCCCGGGACCCGCCATGCCGATCGACACCCTCCGCTCCTTCCTGATCGCGCCTTTCGCGATCCTGGTGGTGATCGCGGCCATCCGGGACCTGACCACCTTCACCATTCCGAACTGGATCTCGCTGGCGCTGGCCGGCGCCTTCGTGCCGGCCGCCCTGGCCGTGGGCGCGCCGCTGCCGGCGATCGGCGTTTCGGCCCTGGTCGGCGCGGTCATGCTGGTGGTGGGGATCGTCATGTTCGCGCTGCGCTGGATCGGCGGCGGCGACGCCAAGCTGATGGCGGCGGCCTCGATGTGGCTGGGCCTGCCGGGCCTGGCCCCCTTCGTGATGTTCACGGGTCTCGCCGGCGGCGGCCTGGCGCTGACCCTGCTGGCCGCGAGGTCGTCGTGGCTGCGGCCGTTTGCCGCCACGGGGCCGACGTGGGTCGACCGCCTGGCCACGCCCGGCGGCGCGACCCCTTACGGCGTCGCCATCGCCATCGGCGCCCTGGCCGCCTTCCCGGCCGGAGTCCTGATGGGCGGAACCCACCTCGGGTTCTGAACAGGCGGGGTTTAGGTCCACGTTAACCATGGGCCACGCACTCTCGCCGGGCGCCAGAAGGGTTGCGACTCGAATCGTCAATGGGTGACGCCCGAACCTCGGCGGCGCCCAACCAGCAATCCTGCGTGCGGGAGCCGCGCGAAACCGATGAACCCAGTTCGAATTGCGATCCTTGTCGTGGCCGCCATCGCCGCCGTCATGGTCGCGCTGCTGCTGCGCAACGTCAGCGCCAAGCCCAAGGCGCCGCCCCCCGCGGCTGTGGTCCAGCAGCCCAAGTTCACCACCCGCGTCCTGGTCGCCGCGCATGACCTGGGCGTGGGCGCGCGTCTGACCAACCAGGACATGACCTGGCAGGACTGGCCGGCTGACACCGTCAACGCCGCCTACATCACCGACGGCGTCCAGACCGCCCCCAAGCCGGCGGGCGTCGCCGGCGCGGCTCGCACCGCCGAGGTGGCCACCAAGGATGCCATCAACGGCGGCGGCGCCCAGATGCAGCAGATGGTCGGGGCGGTGGTCCGCTCGGACATCGCCCGCGGTGAGCCCATCGTGAAAGGCAAGCTCGTGCGCGCCGGCGAGGGCGGCTACATGTCGGTGGTCCTGACCCCGGGCATGCGGGCCATGGCCGTGTCGGTGAGCGCCGAGACCGGCGCCGGCGGCTTCATCCAGCCGGGCGACCGGGTGGACGTGATGCAGTCCTTCAGCGACCCGAACCACAAGGGCGCCGGCTCCGGCTACGTGGACCAGATCGTGGTCTCCAACGCCCGCGTCCTGGCCGTCGACCAGAGCACCGATCCGCCCAAGAACGGCCGCTCGACGGTGGCCGCCACCATCACCCTGGAAATCCCGGCCGACGCCGCGCCGCTGATCACCGAGGCCAAGCTTCGCGGGTCGATCGTTCTGGCGCTGCGCTCCTACGCCGACATGGCCGGCGGCACGGGCCATCCCACCATCGCCGGGGGCGGCGCGGGCATGCGCCTGATCAAGGGCGGCCAGGTCACGGAAGTGGCGGTGACGCCGTGAGGACCTCATCGATGAAGACCCTCGCCGCGACCCTGTTCGCCCTTCCCGCCGCCCTCGTCGCCCTGGCGGGCCCGGCCCTGGCCGGACAGGCCGAGACCGCCAACGCCGCCTCGAACGCCGCCTATGCCCCCGCCACCGTGCGTGTGGACCTCAGCACCGGCGCCTCGTCGCAGTCCCTGGCCATCCCGGCCGGCAAGTCGGCGCTGATCGACCTGCCCGTCGACGCCCGCGACGTCCTGGTGACCCGCCCCGGCGTGGCCGACGTGCTGCTGCGCAGCCCGCGCCGCATCTCGGTCCTGGGCGTGAAGGAGGGCACCACCGACGCCATCTTCTTCGACGCCGCCGGCCGGCGGATCCTGTCGCTGGACATCCGCGTGGACATCGACGGCGCCGCCGTCGCGGAGATGATCAACAAGGTCGTGCCCGGCTCGCACGTGCGTGTCGACGGCATGAACGGCAGCCTGGTCCTGAGCGGCGCGGTCGCCTCCTCCAGCGACGCCGACAAGGCCGTGCAACTGGCCCGCGCCGCCGTCGACAAGCCCGAGAAGGTCATCGACATGCTCAGCATCTCCGGCAAGGAGCAGGTGATGCTGAAGGTGCGCATCGTCGAGATGCAGCGCAACGTCATCAAGCAGCTCGGCTTCAACACCTCGGCCCTGATCGGCCAGGCGGGCATGGCGCAATACCTGTTCAGCCACGCGCCGACCTATGGCGTCAACGGCGCCCTGCTGGGCGGCCTCAGCGGCGGCTATCAGCTCGACACCACCAAGCAGCCCGAGATGGTGGTGCCCTGCGCCCCCGGCCTGTCCGGCACCTGCTACCAGGTGGTGCACGGTCCCCAGAGCGGCATCTCCAACTGGGACACCGCCACCACCCAGACCACCTCCGGCAGCCCCAATCTCAACCAGGCCAACGCCATGGTGCAGGCCTTCGAGCGGGTCGGCCTGGTGCGCACCCTGGCCGAGCCGAACCTGACCGCCGTCTCGGGCGAGTCGGCCAAGTTCCTGGCCGGCGGCGAGTTTCCGGTCCCCACGGGCCAGGACAACACCGGCAAGGTGACCGTCGACTTCAAGCCCTTCGGCGTCGGCCTGGGCTTCACACCGGTGGTGCTGTCGGGCGGCCGCATCTCGCTGAAGATCTCCACCGAGGTCTCCGAGCTGTCCAACGAAGGCGCCTTCTCGATCAACAGCGGCTCGTCCGGCAGCGGCAGTTCGGCCAGCCAGAACGTGCTGGTGATCCCGTCGCTGACCGTGCGCCGGGCCGAGACCATGGTGGAGCTGCCCTCGGGCGGGTCGATGATGATCGCCGGCCTGCTGCAGGACAAATCCAAGCAGGACCTGGATTCCGTGCCCGGCATGATGAACCTGCCGGTGCTGGGGGCCCTGTTCCGGTCGCGCGACTACCTGGCCGGCCAGACCGAGCTGGTGGTCATCGTCACGCCCTACCTGGTCAATCCGGCCAGCCCCGCCGACCTGGCCACGCCCATCGACGGCCTGCAGGTCGCCAACGACATCGACACCGTGCTGCTGGGCCGCATCAACAAGGCGTCCAAGCGCGCGCCCGAAGCCACCGCCGGCCGGACCTACCAGGGTCCCTACGGCTACGTGGTGGAATGAGAAGGACACCAGGACGATGAAGCGACTTTCCCTCATCCTTCTCGCCACCTTCGCTCTGGGCGCCTGCGCCACCGACGAGGTCGAGAACAAGGCCGCGCCGGCGACGGCGCTGACCCCCACCGAACGCTTCCCCATCGAGGTGCGCGAGCATCCCGAGGAGCTGCGCCTGGCGGCCCACGCCCAGGGCCTGTCGGCGGGCCAGACCGCGGCGCTGGACGCCTTCATCGGACACTGGTCCGGCGCCCAGGGCGGCGACGTGCTGGTCAAGTCGCCCTCCAACGGGGGCGATCCGCAGGCGATCTACCGCACCACGGTGGACGCCCGGGACTACCTGCTGGCCCACGGCGTGGACCCCGGTCGCGTGCGCATCGTCGGCTATGACGCCGGCGGAGACCGGGCCGCGCCGGTGGTGCTGGGCTATGCGGCCTATGTGGCCAAGGGTCCCAAGTGCGGCCAGGACTGGGAGAACCTGACCGCCACCAAGGACAACCGGGAATACAACAACTTCGGCTGCGCCATGAGCGCCAACCTGGCCGCCGAGATCGCCAATCCCGCGGACCTCCTGCAGCCCCGCACCATGGAGCCGGCCGACGCCGCCCGTCGCCAGAACGTTCTGGACAGGTATCGCCAGGGCCAGACGACCTCCAGCGCCAAGGACGACCAGGCCAACGGCGCCATTTCCAACGCGGTTCATTAAGGCCAGTCATGCAGCCCAAATCAGCCGATTCCGATCCCTTTGACCTCGAGTTCGACGCCGACGACGAGTTCGCCGCGCCGAGCAACATCGAGGATGACTGGCGCGAAACTCCCATCGACCGGCCCACGCAGGCGCCGCATCCCGACCCCTTCGCCGGTCTCAATCCCGGCGGCGGTCTGGGCGGGGGCGCGAGCGGCGGTCTTGGCGGCGGCCTCTCGGGCGGCATGGGCTCGGGCCTGAATGGCCCCCTGGCGGGCGACGAGGCCTGGCGCGACGACGAACTGGAGGTCCCGCCGGGATCGACGCCTCACCCCGATCCCTTCGCGGGCCTGGCCCCGCCGCCCGAGCCGGCGGCCGACCCCTTCGCCGACCTGGCGCCGGTCCAGCCGCGCGCCCGGCCCGTGGGGCCGGAGGTCCAGGAAACCCCCGACGTCGCGCCCATCGTCCCGCCCAACCCGGTGGGCGAGATCATCAGCCATGTGTCCAGCACCCTGGGCGAGCCGGTGGTGCCGCGCATCACCATCCACGCCTTCTGCGAGTCGCCCGAGACCGGCGACATGATCCGCGGCGCGGCGGGCGACCGGCGCATGGAGCGCGCCTCCACCGTGGTCCGCGACGGCGGCCTGACGGCGGCGGCGGAGTACTATCAGAACCAGCCGACCCCCTCGCTGGTGATCGTCGAGAGCAGCGATCCGGCGCCGCGCATGCTGGCCCTGCTGGACCGCCTGGCCGAGGTCTGCGACCCCGGCACCAAGGTGATCGTCATCGGCTTGGCCAACGACATCGCCCTCTACCGCGAGCTGATGCGGCGCGGGGTCAGCGAGTACCTGGTGCCGCCGCTGCGCACCCTGCAGGTGATCGCGGCGGTGACGACCCTCTATGCCGACCCCTCGGCCCCGTTCATCGGCCGCCAGATCGCCTTCTGCTCGGCCAAGGGCGGCGCCGGCGCCTCGACCCTGGCGCACAACGTGGCGCATGAGATCTCGGAACGGATGAACGCCGGCACCGTGATCGTCGACCTGGATCTGGCCTTCGGCACGGCGGGGCTGAACTTCAATCACGACCCGTTGCAGGGCATCCTGGACGCGCTCAGCCAGCCCGACCGCCTGGACCCGGTGCTGATGGACCGGATGATGGTCAAGCACACGGATCACCTCAGCCTGTTCGCGGCGCCGGCGACCCTGGACCAGGACTACGCCATCGACGCCGAGATCTTCGAGGAGGTCATCCAGAAGATCCGCGCGGCCGCGCCCTATGTGGTGCTGGACCTGCCGCACGCCTGGACGGTGTGGAAGCGGCGCATGCTGCTGACCGCCGACGACCTGGTGATCGTGGCCGAGCCGGACCTGGCCTCGCTGCGCAACGCCAAGAACATCATCGACCTGGTCAAGGCCGCCCGGCCCAACGACGCCCCGCCCAAGGTGGTGCTGAACAAGGTCGGCCTGCCCGGCCGCCCCGAGATCCCGGTCAAGGACTTCGGCGAGGCCCTGGGCGTGCAGCCGGTGTTGGCCATCGCCTTCGACGCCAAAGCCTTCGGCCAGGCGGCCAACAACGGCCAGATGATCAGCGAGGTCGCCGCCAAGACCAAGGCGGCGGAGTCCATCGACCAGCTCACCCGCCTGATGCTCAACCAGCGCGAGGCCCCGGCCGCCCCGGCGGCCAAGACCTCCATCCTGTCCTCCCTCCTGAAGCGGAAGTAGTCGCCAGTGTTCGGCAAGCGCGGGCCAGATACACCCCAGTCGCGGCAGGCGCCGCCCCCGGCTCCGGCCGGCGGCGCGCCCATCGCCACGCGCCCGCAGCGCATGGACCCGCAGGCGGCCCAGGCCGCAGAGCCGGCCCCCGCGGCCAAGCCCGCGCCCAAGCCCACGCCGGGCTTCGAGCAGCTCAGCGCCGCCCAGGGCGCCGCCCCGGCCACGGAGATCATCCGTGAGCAGAGCGACTACTATCACGCCACCAAGACCACGATCTTCAACGCCCTCCTGAACACCATCGACCTGGCCCAGCTCGCGCAGCTGGACGCCAAGTCGGCGGCCGAGGAGATCCGCGACATCGTCGCAGAGCTGGTGGCGATCAAGAACGTCACCATGTCGGTGGCCGAGCAGGACCACCTGGTCCAGGACATCATCAACGACGTCCTCGGCTATGGTCCCCTGGAGCCCCTGCTGGCCCGGGACGACATCGCCGACATCATGGTCAACGGCGCCAACCGGGTGTTCATCGAAGTCGGCGGCAAGGTGCAGCTGACCAACGTGCGCTTCCGCGACAACGCCCAGCTGATGAACATCTGTCAGCGGATCGTCAGCCAGGTCGGCCGGCGCGTCGACGAGAGCTCGCCCATCTGTGACGCCCGCCTGCCCGACGGCAGCCGCGTCAACGTCATCTCCGCGCCCCTGGCCCTGGACGGCCCGACCCTGACCATCCGGAAATTCCGGAAGGACAAGCTGACCATGAAGAACCTGGTCGAGTACAACTCGATCAGCCCGGAAGGCGCCCGCGTGCTGGGCGTCATCGGCGCCTCGCGCTGCAACATCGTCATCAGCGGCGGTACGGGCTCGGGCAAGACCACCCTGCTCAACACCCTGACCGCCTTCATCGACCCCACCGAGCGGGTGATCACCTGCGAGGACGCCGCGGAACTGCAGCTCCAGCAGCCGCACGTGGTGCGCCTGGAGACGCGGCCGCCGAACCTGGAAGGCACCGGCGCCATCTCGATGCGCGACCTGGTCAAGAACTGCCTGCGGATGCGTCCGGAACGGATCATCGTCGGCGAAGTGCGCGGCCCGGAGGCGTTCGACCTCCTGCAGGCCATGAACACCGGCCACGACGGCTCCATGGGCACCTTGCACGCCAACTCGCCGCGAGAAGCCATCAGCCGCCTGGAATCGATGATCACCATGGGCGGCTATGGCCTGCCCTCGAAGACCATCCGGGAGATGATTGTCGGTTCCGTGGACGTGATCATCCAGGCCGCCCGTCTTCGCGACGGCTCGCGCCGCATCACCCACGTCACCGAGGTCGTCGGCCTGGAAGGCGACGTGATCGTGACCCAGGACCTGTTCGTCTATGAGATCACCGGCGAGGACGACCACGGCCGCGTGCTGGGCCGTCACCGCTCCACCGGCATCGCCCGGCCCCGCTTCTGGGACCGCGCGCGCTACTACGGGCTGGAGCGCGAACTGGCCGAAGCCCTGGACGCGGCGGAGTAGGTCGCCATGCTGGTCATCCTCGGCGCCATCCTGGGCTTCATCGCGGTGGTCGGCGTCGGCTTCGCCTTCGCCGGCGCCGGGCCCAGCCAGGCCAAGACCACCAAGCGGGTGCAGGCGATCGCCGGGGCCCAGACCTCCCGAGAGAGCCGGGCCCGGGCCGCCCGGGCGGCGGCAAACACTCCGGACGCGCGCCGCAAGGCCATCGTCAAGACCCTGAAGGAACAGGAGAAGCAGGCCAAGAAGGCGCAGCTCACCCTGGCGAACAAGCTGCAGCAGGCGGGCCTGACCCTGACCGCGCCGATCTACTACGCCATCTGCGGCGGCATCGGCGTGGTGGTGATGCTGGCGGTCTATGTGGCCCACCAGCCGATCTGGGCCGCGCCGATCCTGGGCGCGGCGGTGGGCGCCGGCCTGCCCATGTGGACGGTCAACTTCCTGGCCAACGGCCGCATCAAGAAGTTCACCGGCGCCTTCTCCGACGCCATGGACATCATCGTGCGCGGCATCAAGTCCGGCCTGCCGGTGCACGACTGCCTGAAGATCATCGGCCGCGAGACCCCCGAGCCCCTGGCCGGCGAGTTCCGCCGGCTGATGGAAAGCATCGGCATGGGCATGACCTTCGACCAGGCCCTGGAGAAGATGTACGAGCGCATGCCCACCGCGGAGCTGCGTTTCTTCTCCATCGTCATGAACGTGCAGCAGAAGACCGGCGGCAACCTGGCCGAGGCGCTGGGCAACCTGTCGGCGGTGCTGCGCGCCCGAAAGCTGATGCGCGAGAAGATCAAGGCCCTGTCGTCCGAAGCCACCGCCTCGGCGATGATCATCGGCTGCCTGCCGCCCGGCGTGGTGATGATGATCACCGTGACCCAGCCCAGCTACATGTACCCGATGTTCAACGATCACCGCGGGCAGCTGATGCTGCTGGGCGGCATCTTCTGGATGTCGACCGGCATCTTCGTGATGCGCCGCATGATCAACTTCAAGTTCTAGGGCGCGGCCATGGACAAAGACCTCGCCGAAGTCCTGACCAATCCGGACAACCTGTTCATGGCCTTCACGGCCGTGGTGACCTTCGCGACCATCCTGACCCTGGCCATGCCCTACATGAACCGGGGCGGGCTGGAGTCGCGGCTGAAGTCGGTGGCCAACCGACGCGAGGAGCTGCGCCGCAAGTCGCGCGAGGCCCTGGCCAACAAGCCGGGCGGCTCGCTGCGCCAGACCGACGAAGGCGTCTACAAGAACATCGTCGACCGGCTGCAGCTGACCCGGCTGCTGGAGGACACCAACGTCCAGGAGAAGCTGGCGCAGGCGGGCCTGCGCGGCCCCAGCGCGATCACGCGGTTCTATTTCTTCCGCTTCATCATGCCCTTCGCCCTGGGCGCGGCGGCGACCTTCTACCTGTTCGTCATCAACGGCTTCCACCTGCCCATGCTGCAGAAGCTGTCGGTGTGCATGGGCTTCGTGGTCGTCGGCTACTACGCGCCCAACCTCTACATCTCCAACATGGCCACGAAGCGCCGCGACTCCATCGTCCAGGCCTTCCCCGACAGCCTCGACCTGCTGCTGATCTGCGTGGAATCGGGGATGTCCATCGAGGCGGCGATCCAGAAGGTCGGCCAGGAGGTGGGCTCCACCTCCATCGAGCTGGCCGAGGAACTGACCCTGCTCACCGCCGAGCTCTCCTACCTGCCCGAGCGGCGGATGGCGTACGAGGGCCTGGCCAAGCGGACCAACCACCCGGGCATCAAGTCGGTGGTCACCGCCATGATCCAGGCCGAGCGCTACGGCACGCCCCTGGGCGCGGCCCTGCGGGTGATGGCCAAGGAAAACCGCGAACTGCGCCTGGCCGCCGCGGAAAAGAAGGCCGCCGCCCTGCCGGCCAAGCTGACCGTGCCGATGATCCTGTTCTTCCTGCCGGTGCTGTTCGTGGTCATCCTGGGCCCGGCGATCATCCGCATCCAGGACCAGATGCACCACTAGGCGGTCGGCGTCCGCGAGCCGGGCCGACCCCCTTCCGGGGCGATTCGCACCGCCAAAATCACCGTAAATCACCGTTGATACGGTGGGTGTCCGCGCGCCCGCTCATCCCGGCGCGTGGCGGGCGGCGAGTTTTGCCTGGGTCCCGGCTTTCGCCGGGATGAGCGGGTGATAGGCGCGGGACGCATCGGCGAAGGGTGGGGCGGATTCGCTCGAAGGCCAAGCCGCCCGTCTAGGGCCGCGCGCCGGCGTCCCGCAGCTTGCGGCGCCCGCCCAGGGACTCCGGCCGGTTCAGCTCCTTGCGGAACTCGTCGCGGCGTTCGTGGATGGAGGCGATGACCAGGCCCATGGGGATGCCGATGTCCACCAGGGTGGCCTCGGAGAGCTGCAGGGAGGCCTCAACGGTCTCGGGCACGGCGTCGGTGGCGCCGAGGTCGTAGAGGCGCCGGGCGTGGCGCGCGTCCCGGGCGCGGACCACCAGGGTGAGGTCGGGGCGCAGGCTGCGGGCGGCGGCGGTGACGGCCTCGGCCACCTCCGGCGCGTCCATGGTGCAGACCAGGGCCCGGGCGCTGGCGAGGCCCAGCTTGCCCAGCAGTTCGGCGCGGCTGGCGTCGCCGAAGAACACCTGGCCGCCGGCGTGGCGGCCCTGGTCGACCAGGCGGGTGTCGCGCTCCACCGCCAGCCAGGGGATGTCGTGCCGCTCGAGCATTTCGGCCACCAGGCGCCCGACGCGGCCGAAGCCGACGATCAGCACCCGCCCGGCCCCGTCGGCGGGGGACGGCGGCGGTTCCGGGGCGGCGGGAAGGGCCGCGCCCAGGCCGGCGCCGATCCTGGCCCCCAGGGCGGTGAGCCCGGGCGAGGCGAACATGGTCAGGCCGGCGGCCACCAGCATGGCCTCGCCCAGCTCCGGCGACACCACATGGGCGGCCAGGGCCTGGTTCAGGATCACGAAGGCGAACTCGCCGCCGGCGGCCAGGGCGAGCCCCGTCTCGAGCGCGGCGGGGGTCTTGAGGCCGAAGAGGCGGGCGAGGGCGCTGACCGCCACCGCCTTGACCAGCAGAAGGCCGGCGGCCGCCCCCAGGATCAGGGCCGGCTGGCGCACCAGCAGCGACAGGTCGAGGTTGATCCCCAGGGAGACGAAGAAGAGGCCGAGCAGCAGGCCCTTGAAGGGCTCGATCAGCACCTCGACCTCGTGGCGGAACTCGGTCTCGGCCAGCAGCAGGCCGGCGACGAAGGCGCCCAGCGCCATGGAGAGGCCGCTGAGGGCGGAGACCAGGCCCGCGCCGATGATCACCAGCAGGCAGGCGGCCATGAACAGCTCGTTGCTGCGGGCCCGGGCCACCGACTTCAGCAGCGGGCGCAGCAGCAGGCGGCCGGCGGCGACCAGGACGGCGAGGCCGATCACCGAGGGGGCGAAGGCCAGGAGCAGGCTCTTGACGTCCGTCGCCGCGCCGCTGCTGGCCAGGGTCAGGGTGACCAGGATCGGGGCCACCGCAAGGTCCTGCAGCAGCAGGACGGCGAAGATCGCCCGGCCGCCCTCGCCGTGCTGGCGGCGCTGCTCGACCAGGGCGGGCATGACCAGGGCGGTGGACGACAGGGCCAGGGCGGCGCCGACGGTGAGGGCCGCCGGCCACGGCGCGCCGAGGACGAAGGCCGCGCCGGCGCCCAGGGCCAGGCAGGCCAGCACCTGGGCCGAGCCCAGGCCGAACACCAGCCGCCGCATCAGGCGCAGCCGCTCCCACGACAGCTCCAGGCCGATCATGAACAGCAGGAACACCACCCCGAGTTCGGCGATCTCGCCGATCTCGTCGGGCCGCGAGACGGTCAGGTAGCCCAGCCAGGGAACGGCGCCGGTGAGCGCGCCCAGGCCGTGCGGGCCCAGCGCCACGCCGGCCAGCATGAAACCCAGGATCGGGCTGACCTTCAGCCGCTTGAACAGCGGCACCACCACACCGGCGGTGGCCAGGAAGAGGACGACGTCCTTGTAGCTTTCGGCGGGGGCGGGCGAGGTCATGGCCCACTATGGGGCCATGAGGCGCGGGGGCGAAAGGGCGGCGGCGATTGACGCAAGGGGAACATTTGACTTCCCCGGGAGCAGCCGCGCTAACGTCTCGCAAAATCCGCCGAGAAGACCTCGGAAGGACTTCGAAGAGACCTCTGGGAGCGAAGCCGACATGACCGTGTGGACCTATGCCGACATCTGGGAATCCGTGGCCTGGGCCGTGCCCGACCGGCCGGCCCAGATCCGTGGCCAGACGGTGGTGAGCTGGCGCGACTTCGATCGCCACGCCAATGGCCTGGCGCGGCGCCTGCTGGACGCGGGCCTCAAGCGGGAAGCCAAGGTGGCGGCCTATCTCTACAACGGGCCGGAGTACCTGGAGACCTATTTCGCGGCCTTCAAGGCGGGGCTGGCGCCGGTCAACACCAACTACCGCTATGTGGCCGACGAGCTGATCTATCTGTTCGACAACGCCGACGCCGAGGCGGTGGTCTTCCACGCCTCCTTCGCGCCGACGGTGGAGCAGATCCGCGGGCGCCTGCCCAAGGTGAAGTGCTGGATCGCCGTGGCCGAGCCGGGCCATCCGGTCCCCGCCTTCGCCGAGGACTACACGGCCATCGTCGAGGCCGGCGCCGCGGGCGAGGCGGGCCGGGTCGTGGCGCCCTGGGGCCGCTCGGGCGACGACCTTCTGATCCTCTACACCGGCGGCACCACCGGCATGCCCAAGGGGGTGATGTGGCGCCAGGAGGACCTGTTCAACGTCCTGGGCGCCGGCGGCAACGTGCTGATGGGCATCCCGCCGCTGAGCTCGCCGCAGGAGGCGGGCGAGCGGGCCAAGCTGGCCGACCCCGGCGTGACCATCGCCGCCGCGCCGCTGATGCACGGCACCGCCCAGTTCACCTCCATCGGCTCGCTGACCGCCGGCGGCACGGTGGCCAGCCTGCCCTCCACCCGTTTCGACGCCGTGGAGTTCTGGAACGAGGCCGAGCGGCTGAAGGCCACCAGCGCGGCCATCGTCGGCATGGCCTTCGCCCAGCCCTTGCTCGAGCAACTGGACGCCAATCCCGGCAAGTGGAACCTCTCCAGCCTGCGCCGCCTGGGCTCGTCGGGCACGGTGTGGAGCATGGAGAACAAGCAGGGGCTGCTGAAGCACCTGCCCGAATGCGCCATCTTCGACAGCCTGGGCTCGTCGGAGGCGGTGGGCCTGGGGGCCTCGTCCTCCGCCGCCGGGGCGACGGCGGAGACGGCCAAGTTCATGGTCGGGCCCAACAGCGCCGTGTTCACCGAGGACGGCCGCCGCGTCGAGCCGGGCTCGGGCGAGCGCGGCCTGGTCTGCGTCTCCGGCTTCCTGCCGGTGGGCTACTACAAGGACCCGGAAAAGACCGCCAAGACCTTCCGCGAGTTCGAGGGGCGGCGCTGGTCGGTGCCCGGCGACTTCGCGACGGTGGAGGCGGACGGGTCTCTGAAGCTGCTGGGCCGCGGCTCGCAGGTGATCAACACCGGCGGCGAGAAGGTCTTCCCCGAAGAGGTCGAGGAAGCCATCAAGAAGTATCCGGGGGTCAAGGACGCCGCCGTGGTGGGCGTGCCCGACAAGCGCTTCGGCGAACGCATCTGCGCGGTGGTGGAGGTGGACGGCGCGGCCCCCAGCCTGGCCGATCTCTCCGAGCACGTGCGCCTGCACCTGGCCGCCTACAAGGCGCCCCGCGAACTGGTGGTCGCCCCGGTCACCCGGGCGGCCAACGGCAAGCTCGACTACAAGGGCGTGCGGGCCCAGGCCCTGGCCGCGCTGGGCATGCCGGCGTAGGGGCGGGGCGAAGACAGGCGCTGAACCTCCTTCTCCCCTTGCGGGAGAAGGTGTCAGCGAAGCTGATGGATGAGGGATTGTCGGAACGACGGTGATTGGCCTGATGGACGCTAGTCTCGAAGGCCTCGTCGACCCCTCATCCGACCTCCTTCGGAGGCCACCTTCTGCCGCAAGGGGAGAAGGGCGAACATGGGTCCCCTGATGGTCGTGATCCCGTCGGGGACATTGCCGCCCCGCATGAACGATTTGTAAGGCGCGCCGGGGGCGGTTGTTGTTGCAATGTCGCCGGCTCCAGCAATCGCTTGCCGAGTTCGTCTGCAAATCATGAGAAATCTGCTCCTGGGCGCCGTCGCCGCCTCGATCCTGGCCGGTCCGGCCGCCCTGGCCGCGGACAGCGCCGCTAACACCGCCGCCAGCCTCGCCGCCCCCGCCCGCGCCGGCGCCTGGGGCTTCGACCTGGCCGGGCGGGACCTGAGCGTCGCGCCGGGGACCGACTTCTTCGCCTACGCCAACGGGGCCTACCAGAAGGCGCTGGTGATCCCGGCCGACCGCAGCCGCTACGGCGCCTTCGACGCCCTGGCGGCGCTGTCGGAACAGCGGGTCAAGGCGGTGATGGAGGCCGCCGCCGCCAATCCGCGCGCCACGGGCGACGAGGCCAGGGTGGCCGCCTTCTACAAGGCCTTCATGGACGAGGGCCGGGCCGAGGCCCTGGGCGCCAGGCCCCTGGCCCCGACCCTGGCGGCGATCCGCGCGGCGCGCAGCAAGGCCGCCCTGGCCCGGCTGATGGGCTCGGCCAACGGCGACTTCTACAATTCCGTCTTCGGCCTGGGCATCGGCACGGACGCCAAGGATCCCAAGCACTACGCGATCTACATCGGCCAGGGCGGGCTGGGCCTGCCCGACCGCGACTACTACCTGCAGCCGTCCTTCGCCGCCCAGAAGGCCAAGTACGAGGCCTATGTGGCCCAGATGCTGACCCTGGCCGGCTGGCCGAACGCCCAGGCCAACGCCAAGGGCATCATGGCGATGGAGACCCGCATCGCCGAGGCGAGCTGGAGCCGCGCCGAGCAGCGCGATCCGGTGAAGACCTACAATCCCATGACCCCGGCCCAGCTCGCCGCCGCGGCGCCGGGCTTCCCCTGGGCGGACTACCTGGCCGGCGGCGGCCTGAAGGGCGCGCCGCGGGTGGTGGTGTCCGAATCCACCGCGGTTCCCAAGATCGCCAGGATCTTCGCCGAGACGCCGATCGAGACTCTGCAGGCGTGGGAGGCGTTCAATGTCGCCGACAACGCCGCGCCGTTCCTGTCCAAGGCCTTCGTCGACGCCAACTTCGAGTTCCGGGCCAAGACCCTGGGCGGCCAGCCGCAGCAGAAGCCGCGCTGGAAGCGGGCGGCCGGCACGTTGAACAGCGCCATCGGCGAGGCGGTGGGGCGGCTCTATGTGGCCGCCTACTTCCCGCCCGAGGCCAAGGCCAAGATGGAGGCCATGATCGGCGACCTGCGCGCGGCCCTGCGCGCGCGCATCGAGCGGGTGGCCTGGATGAGCCCCGAGACCCGCGCCAAGGCGCTCGACAAGCTGTCGAAGTTCGGGGTCAAGATCGCCTATCCGGACAAGTGGCGCGACTATTCCGCCCTGTCCCTGAGCGCCGAGGACCTGGTGGGCGACGTGCGCCGTTCATCGGCCTTCGAGTGGAACCGGCAGGTCAAGCGCCTGCATGGCCCGGTGGACCGAAGCGAGTGGGGCATGACCCCCCAGACGGTGAACGCCTACTATTCGCCGACCGAGAACGAGATCGTCTTCCCGGCCGCCATCCTGCAGCCGCCGTTCTTCGATCCCGGCGCCGACACGGCCATCAACTACGGCGCCATCGGCGGGGTGATCGGCCACGAGATGACCCACGGCTTCGACGACCAGGGCCGCCAGTACGCCGGCGACGGCAGCCTGACCGACTGGTGGACGGCCGAGGACGCGGCCAAGTTCAAGATCCAGGCCGACCGCCTGGGCACCCAGTACTCGGCCTTCGAGCCCCTGCCGGGGGCGCACGTCAACGGCCAGCTGACCATGGGCGAGAACATCGCCGACCTGGGCGGGGTGCTGCTGGCGCTGGACGCCTACCACGCCTCGCTGAAGGGCCAGCCGGCCCCGGTGGTCGACGGCCTGACCGGCGACCAGCGCGTGTTCCTGGGCTGGGCCCAGGTCTGGCGCGGCGCGTCCCGCGACGAGGCCCTGCGCCGCCAGCTGGTCGCCGACCCGCACTCGCCGCCGCGCGAACGGGTGGACGGGCCGATGCGCAACGTCGACGCCTGGTACGAGGCCTGGGGCGTCAAGCCGGGCGACCCGCTGTACGTGCCGCCGGAGCAGCGCGTCCGGATCTGGTAGGGCGCGTTCGGCGCTCGACTGCCGCTACGGCGCCCCGGGTCTTCTGCCTGAATTGAGACAGGTGAGGCGACCCATGGCCACGCACGACACCATCATCCGGGGCGGAACCATCCATGACGGCGCCGGCGGCGAGCCGGTGGTCGGCGACGTGGCCATCCGCGACGGGGTGATCGTCGAGGCCGGCGGGCGCATCGCCGCCACCGCCCGCCAGGAAATCGACGCCGACGGCGCCATCGTCACCCCGGCCTGGGTGGACATCCACACCCACTACGACGGCCAGGTGACCTGGGACGAGGAGATGAACCCCTCGGCCAGCCACGGGGTCGGCACCATCGTCATGGGCAACTGCGGGGTCGGCTTCGCCCCCGTGCCGCCGGGCGGGCAGAAGGCGCTGATCGAGCTGATGGAGGGGGTGGAGGACATCCCCGGCACCGCCCTCTACGAAGGCATGCCCTGGGGCGCCTGGGAGACCTATCCCCAGTACCTGGACTATCTGGCCACCCGCAAATACGCCCTCAACGTCGCCTCGATGATCGCCCACGGGGCGGTGCGCAACTACGTCATGGGCGAGGGCCGCGGCAACGCCGACGCCACCGAGGCGGAGGCGGGCCGCATCGCCGGCCTCGTCGAGGAGGCGCTGCGGGCCGGGGCGGTGGGCTTTTCCACCTCGCGGATCATGGGCCACCGCTCGATCCACGGCGACCAGGTGCCCGGCACCTTCGCCCCCGAGGCCGAGCTGATGGCCGTGGCCGGCGCCTTCCGCCGCGTCGGCGCGGGGGTCCTGCAGCTGATCCCCTCCGGCACCCTGGGGACGGAAGGCGAGCACACGCCGCTGGAGGCCGAGGTGGAGATGATCTGCCGCCTCAGCGCCGCGGCCGGGCGGCCGGCCACCTTCACCCTGTTCGAGACCTTCGCCGACCGCGACCAGGCGCATCGCATCCTGGCCCAGGTCAAGGCCGCCAACCGCGGGGCCTCGCGCGTGTTCCCGCAGGTGGGCAGCCGGCCCACCGGCTTCGTCTTCAGCCTGGCCTCATACCATCCGTTCATGGCCAAGCCGTCCTACCTGGCGCTGGCCCACCTGCCGCCGGCGGAGCGGGCCAAGGCCCTGCGCGACCCGGCGGTGAAGGCGCGCATCCTGGCCGAGGACAATGTGCCGCCGACCCTGCCGGGGACCATGGAGGCGCTGATCCCCAACGTGCCCTTCCCCATGCAGCAGACCTTTCCCCTGGCCCAGGACGAGAGCTACGAGCCGCGGCCGGAGGAGAGCTTCCAGGCCCGGGCCGAGGCGGCGGGCGGCGACGACGGCCGCGCGGCGCTCTACGACCACCTGGTCGGCGGCGACGGCGGCGACTTCGCCGTGGCCTTCTTCACCGGCTATTCGGCCTTCACCCTGGACGGCCTGCGCGAACTGCAGCTGGACGACACCACGGTGGTCGGGCTTTCCGACGGCGGGGCGCACGTGGGCGCGATCTTCGACGCGGTGAACCCCACCTTCCAGCTCACCTTCTGGGCGCGCGACCGCAAGCGCGGGGCGACCCTGCCCCTGGCCCATGTGATCAACCGCCAGACCCGCCGCAACGCCGAGCTGTTCGGCCTGACCGACCGGGGCCTGATCGCGCCGGGCCTGCGCGCCGACCTCAATGTCATCGACTTCCAGAACCTCAAGATGGGCCGCATGCAGTTCCACCACGACCTTCCGGCCGGCGGCGCGCGTCTGCTGCAGGGGGCCGAGGGCTATCTGGCGACGATGATCGGCGGCGAGGTCACCCGCCGCTTCGACCAGGACACCGGCGCCCGCCCAGGCCGCCTGGCCCGCGGCGCCGGCGCCCCGGCGAGGGCCGCGGCGGCGGAGTAGGCGCGCCGGCCCGCGCCGCACTACTGCGGGGTCACCTTGGTCGTGGCGGTGACCTGGTCGGACGAGGTCGAGCCTGGCGCCGTCGTCGTGGTGTGACGGGTCACATGCGTGCGCGTGGCGTGGCGGCCCGTCGACTTCTGGGTGGTGATGGTGGTTTCGACCTGCGGCGCCGGGGGCGGCTGCGCGGCCACGATCGCGGCGGTGTTGCGCGCTGCCGCGGCGTCGGCGGCCGAGGCGGCCGCGGCCTGCTGGGCGTTGTCGGCGCGGGCGTTGGCTTCCGCGGCCTGCTGGCGGGCGGCTTCCGCCTGCTGCTGGGCCGAGGCCGCCTGGTCCTGGGCGGCGGAAACCTGGTCGCGGGCCGCGTCGGCCGTGGCGCGCTGGGCCTCGGTCGCCGAGGCGAGGGCGGCGTCCTTGTGCTGCTGCGCGACGCCGATGGCCGTGTCGGCGAGGGCCGAGGCGCGGATCGCCTCATGGATCGCGGGCTCCTTGTCGCCCGCTGCGAAGTCTTCCTTGGCGGTGGCCAGGGCCGCGCGCGCCTCGGCCGTGTCGCGCGGCGCGTCGACGCCGGCGCCGAGGGTCTCGGCGGTGTGGATCTTGGCCTCCGCGGCGGCGATGGCTTCGCGGGCGCGGTCGCTGGCCTTGTTGGCCGCGGCGGGCGTCGCGACGGCCAGGGATATCGCGCTCGTGGCGAGCAGCGATGCGAACATCGTTTTACGAAGCATGGGGGTCTCCTGACCATGGCAAATGCGGCGCCGCGGAGCCCGAAGGCCCTTTGGCGCCGGCATGCAACGGCTGAAGCCGGGTTATGTTTCAGCTTCACCGGAGAACCGCGGGTGCGTGGGTTCAGCTCGGCCTTGCCAATTGCCTGTCTTTTCTCGGCGGGACGGCGCGCGGCGTGGCGGCGGGACCAATGGGTCCGGCGGCGGAGCCGTCAGGCGGCTTTCAGCCGCTCGATCTCTTGCATGAACTCGAAGCGGAGCTGGTTCGCCTCCTCGTCGGGCAGCCAGTCCGCCATCTGCGGGAAGACGGCCTGCCACATGCGGGCGTCGCGCTCCGCCCACGGCATGGCGCTCGCCGCCCGCGCGGTCTCCAGCACGGCGAGCAGGCGGCGTCGGATCAGCTCGGTGTCGGCGACGAACCGGCGCACCGGAGGTTGCATCCGATCCTCGCCGGCGCCAAACAAGCTGAGCTGGTCGGAGTGTTCGGGGAACAGGGAGTCGGAGGAATCGCTCATGTCCGCGGCTCGCTCCTAGTCGTCCATCGTGCGCAACATGACCTTAACTCGCCGATTCGACCCTATCAGCGAAGGGGTGACACGTGCACCTGCCAGGGAAGACCTCCATCGCACACGCGCCTCGCGTTCCGCCGCTGTCAGGTCTGCCGTCTCACCAACCAGTGAGACAACTTGGACCCGGCCGTCCCCGGATGGAAGTCAACTCCCGCCTGATGCCGCCGGAGATGCACGAGCGTGCGCAGGTGTTCTAGGGGCGTATGGGGGGGCACATCTAGGCCCTAGGCGCTGAATGTCCGTAGCATCATCGCCATCTCGGAGGCCCGGCCTACTGCAGGAAGCCGGACCCCTGCCGAGGTTTCGGGCGGCGCGCCGCAGGACATCAGGTCATAGAGGGCGCAGAGCGCCGCTAGTCCGTTTAGAGTGGGCAGGATGCGCGGCATCCTAGCTTCAGCCAGCGAAACACCGTGGGCCCCGACCCGGCGCAACTCAATCGCTGTGCTTACTAGCAGGTCCGCGTCTTGCGGACTGACACCGTGCGCGATCGCATTGACGAGGAGAGCCAGGCGGGCGCGAAGTGGTTCACTCTGGAGCATACCCAGCACGCCGTTGAGCCGCCGCTCATCGACCGCAATTTGCTGGCGCGTGGCCTCTTCGGCGGCTGCAGCGGCGAGGAAGCTCACCTGCGCCTTCGTGACGCCGTTGGGGGTGCGCAGTTCCGCCAAGCTGTCGACGGCTGCACAGAGGGAGACAATGCCGTCAATTGAGCTTTCAGTTTGGCTCTGATCGATGACGCGGCTGAGATAGCCACGAAAGACGTTGCGCTCCTCCTGGCGTGAGAGCCAATCCCTCATCAATGTCGTCAACGCCTTGCGCTCAGACCACCGGCTGAAAGGCGATCCGCCAGGGTGCAAGTCGAACGGCGAGTCCGGCGTCGGCGGTCGACCGTCCAGGCTTGGCAGATAGATTGCGGCATCCAGCTGCCGGGGGCCGCTGCGGCCGGCGGCCTGAAGCGCGTCCGGCAAGATCGGCTCCATGGCGATCTGTGAAAAGAAGCATAGCCACTCGAAGACCCGGTTCATCGCGGCGTCTAGATCGACCGGGTGGTCAAATGCGATGGAGGCAATCGGGTCGGCGCGCAAGACAACGCTGTTCCACCCCATCCCCTTGGTCGAGGTTCTGGAACCGATCATGTACGTCCGATCGGCGACGCGGAACCGGAGAATCTGCACCGGCTTGTGGACCAGATAGACCTCGCTTGGATTGAAGAAGTCGTGCGGCCCTCTGTTGCCGCGACGGAGACGGCGTAGACCGTCCCGGTCGACCTTGTCGGCGTAGAACAGGTGCTGCGCTTCGATGTGCTTGTAGTTGAAAAAGACGCCAAGCTTTGCGGCAGAAAAGGAGATGGCACCGACACGGCCATCCTTCCGAAGACGTTCCGCATTCAGCACCACAGTGTTGGGATAGATGTGGTCGGTTACCCCGCGGTCGGGTGGTTGATGAAACTTCGCCGACAGGCGCAGTGCGTTGTGCAACAGAACTTGACCCCCATTGTCTGCCAACAGGGTGAGATCGAACCATCCATTGCGGTCGGCACGTCCGACTATGGTCGGGGCAGTCAGATGAACCGCCGTCTCGCGGCCGTCCAACATTAGCATTCCGGTGATCTCGCCTATTGGCAGGGTAGCTCGAACGGGCGTTCGCCGGTGGTCGTCCCGAAGCTCTCGGAAGGTCTTCACTGGGCTATGGCTCTCTCATTCGAGGCGGCGCTGGAGTCCGATAGGATATTCAGCCTTAACGCGAAAAGAAGACTGCTGGGCGAACCCCGGCCAATGTGTTGCGGTTCCGCGCTCGCTGTTGTGAAGCGGAAAGCAATCTTCTGTCAGTCGTTCGATCGTCTTGGCGCAAGCAATTTCCGGCGCGCTCGGCCCTTGGGCAATTGTTCTGGGTTCGGTTGCCAGGTTACGTCAATAGAACCGTCAGCCTGACGGGCGAACATGATCTTTCCGCTAGCCGGACCGAAACGCACGTCACCCGTAGCGAAAGATAGATCCACGCCTGCTCCCGCTCCGCTGCCGGTATACGTGTGCAGAGTCAATGGAATGGCAGTGACGCTGGTAGTATAGCTAGTCTTGCCCACGACCTTCGCAACGGGTAGCACCGCGCCGGTTGATGTCCGGAGTACAAACTTGTTTGCGAAGGTGGCTAGAACGAGCTTTGGGGTAACTCGGAGATCATCGATTGCGTCAGGTGGCACCGCATCACGCACTGCAGCCGCCAGTCCGTCGGCGGTTACAATACTTCCTGTCTCATCGAGCAATTCCCAATTTCCGGAAGGAACTGGGACGCCTTCAGGCATCTCGACATGGAAAGAAGCGTCTCGGAAAGTGCGACGAAATTCCGTGAAGAAATCTATGGCTAGCCAGTCAAATGCTTCCGCCTGCGCTAGGGTCATGATCGTTACACCTTGCTTGGCAGCAAGTTTTTCAGCCGCAGGATTGGCACCTCTTGGGGACACCATCACCTTTCTTCCAATTCCGTTTCTGTCACATTTGTTGCTGAAAGCCTCAATGTCTGGCGTAGAAAGCGGTTCGGAGTGTTCGCGAACTTCTATAGCGGTGGTTAATTCATGATAGCCGCCAAACTTGCTTGTGATGAATATGTCGAATTCGCGTCGGCTTTCGCTGTCGACGTCTGAGATAAACTTGGGACTTTCAATTTGCACGTTGTCGCGTGAGGAAAAGGCTCGTTCAACCTGCGCGACGAAGTTTTGAAAGGCGATGCCTTTTCGTTTGTCCACGTGGCCCTCGTGCAGTCCACCGGTCTGGGCGCTAGTTCTAGCGGCGGGACTCCACGCTAGAATCTGCCGCCTAACCGACTATGGCGCACTCCGGTGGTTTGCGCTGCGGTAGCCAGGATGCCTAGATACGGAGGCTCCCAACGACCGAAACGAGCCCGCCACCATCGATTCCTCCGGCAAGTGTACTCATTCTGTTCCATTGGTTTCAATCCCAAATGGAAAAGACATGACCAACGATTTCGACATTCCGCGCCACGCCAACAGCCGCTCCCGCGCCCGGCAATCCCGGGCGCTGCGAGTGGTGCTGGCCTTGCTGGAGGACTTCGAGGCGCATCGCCCGGAGATTGTAGCGCGCCTGCGGCGAAACTACCTGACCGCCTATATGGGCCAGATCAGCCGCCTACTAGCGCCACTGAGGTTACGGCGACTCGCGGTGTTTTCGGGGGCTGGGCGCCCTGCCTCCCTCCCCCTTGCGGGGAGGATCCATCGCGCGGCGATAGAAGTAGGGGAGTCCCGCCGGAACAACGCGCGGCCAAGTGCTGAACGCCGGAAAGCCGTAGCGCCGGGGACGTGTCGCACATCTCCGCCCGGGCCGCTTCGTGGCCGTTCGCCGCCGGGATCGACAAGCGTTTGTCGATCCCGTGCCGCCGCGTGCGGCGGCGGCTCCTCACCCCCGTGAAGGGGAGGGAGGCGCGGCGTCGCGGGTTGCGCGTTCTAGTACCGGTAGTGGTCCGGCTTGAACGGGCCTTCCTGGGGCACGTTGATGTACTCGGCCTGGACCGGGCTGAGCTGGGTCAGCTTGGCGCCCAGCTTATCGAGGTGGAGCATGGCCACCTTCTCGTCCAGGTGCTTGGGCAGGGTGTAGACCTTGGTCTCGTACTTGGGGCCGTTGGTCCACAGCTCGATCTGGGCCAGGGTCTGGTTGGTGAAGCTGGCGCTCATCACGAAGCTGGGGTGGCCGGTGGCGTTGCCGAGGTTCACCAGGCGGCCTTCAGACAGCACGATGATCTTCTTGCCGTCCGGGAATTCCACGTGGTGGACCTGGGGCTTGATCTCGTCCCACTTGAAGTTGCGCAGGCCGGAGATCTGAATTTCCGAGTCGAAGTGACCGATGTTGCAGACGATGGCGTTGTTCTTCATCCCGCGCATGTGGTCGACGGTGATGACGTCCTTGTTGCCGGTGGCGGTGACGTAGATGTCGGCGGTCTTCAGCGTGTCCTCGATGGTCAGGACCTCATAGCCCTCCATCGCCGCCTGCAGGGCGCAGATCGGGTCGATCTCGGTGACGATCACCCGGGCGCCGCCCTGGCGCAGGGAGGCGGCCGAGCCCTTGCCCACGTCGCCGTAGCCGCAGACCACGGCCACCTTGCCGGCCAGCATCACGTCGGTGCCGCGGCGGATGGCGTCCACCAGGCTCTCGCGGCAGCCGTAGAGGTTGTCGAACTTGGACTTGGTGACGCTGTCGTTGACGTTGATGGCGGGGAACGGCAGCTCGCCGCGCTCGGCCATCTGGTAGAGGCGGTGCACGCCGGTGGTGGTCTCTTCCGAGACGCCCTTGATGGCCGCGCGGATGGCCGAATAGAAGCCCGGCTTTTCCTTCAGGTAGCGCTTCATCACCGCGAAGAGGGCTTCCTCTTCCTCGTTGGTCGGCTTGTCGAGGATGGAGGGGTCCTTCTCGGCCTTGGGGCCCAGCACGCACAGCAGGGTGGCGTCGCCGCCGTCGTCGAGGATCAGGTTCGGGTAGCCGCCGTCCGACCATTCGAAGATCTTGTGGGCGTAGTCCCAGTACTCGACCAGGTTCTCGCCCTTGAAGGCGAACACCGGCGTGCCCTTGGCGGCGATGGCCGCGGCGGCGTGGTCCTGGGTGGAGAAGATGTTGCAGCTGGCCCAGCGCACGTCGGCGCCCAGGGCCTGCAGGGTCTCGATCAGCACCGCCGTCTGGATGGTCATGTGCAGGGAGCCGGCGATGCGGGCGCCCTTCAGCGGCTTGTCCTTGCCGAACTCGGCGCGCACGGCCATCAGGCCCGGCATCTCGGTCTCGGCGATCTCGATTTCCTTGCGGCCCCAGTCGGCGAGGGCGATGTCCTTGACGATGTAGTCAGCCACGGCGGGCTCCTTGAGTGTCAGTCGGGTGGAATGGGCGGATTGATCTGGCGGGGTCTATAGACCGGCGGCCCCTTCATCGCAACCATCACATAAAGAAGTCTTTATATCAGGCCGTGGGGTGACGCCTGGCCGCGGGACGCATTGCGAGTCGCTCGCGCTGGAGCCGCAAAGCGCCCCGCCCTAGACTTATGGCCATGCAGACCAACGGCCTCTCGCCCGCTGAATCCGCGCTGCTGACCCGCCGCATCACCGTCCTGTCGGTGGCGACGGCGACGGTGCTCGTCTCGATCAAGGCGGTGGTCTGGCTGATGAGCGGCTCGGTGGCCCTGCTGGCGTCCCTGGCCGACAGCGGCCTGGACCTGATCGCCTCGCTGGTGACCTTCTTCGCCGTGCGCTACGCCGCCGCCCCGCCGGACGACGAGCACCGCTATGGCCACGGCAAGGCGGAGGCCTTCGCCAGCCTGCTGCAGGCCGGCCTGGTGTTCGCCTCCGCCGCCCTGATCGGCCAGGAGGCGGTGCGCCACCTGATGGAGCCCAGCCGGGTGCAGGCGACGGGCTGGGCGCTGGCGGTGATGGCGGCGTCCATCGTCCTGACCGGGGCGCTGATCACCGCCCAGAGCCAGGTGCTGAAGAAGACCGCCTCGGTGGCGGTGTCGGGCGACCGGGCGCACTATTTCAGCGACCTGGCCTCCAACGTCGTCGCCCTGGTCGGGATCGGCGTCACCGGCCTGACCGGCTGGCTGGGGGCGGACGCCTTCGCCGGCCTGGGCATCGCCGCCATCCTGCTGTGGGGGGCCATCCAGGTGTTCCTGGAAAGCTCCACCCAGCTCATGGACAAGGAGCTGCCGGACGAGGACCGGGCGCGGATCGTGGCGCTGATGACCGCCGACCCCAAGGTGACGGACGTGCACCAGCTGCGCACCCGGGCCTCCGGCCCCTACATCCACATCCAGATGCACGCCGACCTCGATCCCGACGTCAGCCTGGCCGAGGCCCACGCCATCGTGGTGTCGGCCGAGAAGCGGGTGCTGGAGGCCTTTCCCGCCGCCGACATCCTGATCCACGCCGATCCGCGCGGCCGCGCCGAGCCGCATGGCGGCGCCTTCGCCGAGATGCACGAGAAGCACGGCGCCCCGGCCTGAGCCGTCGTCCGTGGAATTTCGGGACCGTAGCGCACGGTAAACGCGCCCTTAACGCCCTTGGGCGCGTTGTGGCCGCTTCAATTTGCTCTAGAACGCCCCACGCCCCCCAAGCCTGCCTGATCCATGAGCGTCGAACGCACCCTGCATCACTTCCCCCTGGACCCGGCCTCGCGGCAGGTGCGCCTGGCGCTGGGCGAGAAGCGGCTGGCCTTCGCCGACAACGTCGTCCGCTACTGGGAGCAGCCCAAGGACTTCCTGGCCCTGAACCCCACCGGCGTGCCGCCGGTGCTGGTCGAGGTGCAGGGCGGCCAGACCCTGGTGATCTGCGAGGTCCGGGCGATCCTGGAGCACCTGGACGAGACGGTGGCCCAGCCGCCCCTGCTGGGCCGCGAGCCGGCCGAGCGGGCCGAGGCGCGGCGGCTGATGCAGTGGTTCGACCGCAAGTTCAACGACGAGGTCAACGCCTTCCTGCTGCACGAGAAACTGGAGAAGCGGCTGCTCAAGATGGGCGCGCCGGACCTCTATTCCATGCGCCAGGGCCGCGACGCCCTGCGCGCGCACCTGAGCTACATGGAAAAGCTGCTGCAGGCCCGCGACTGGCTGGCGGGCAAGCGGCTGAGCTACGCCGACTTCGCCGCCGGGGCCAACATCTCGGTGCTGGACTATTTCGGCGACATCCCCTGGCGGGACTTTCCGGCCGTGAAGACCTGGTACATGACCATGAAGTCCCGCCCGGCCTTCCGTCCGATCCTGGCCGACCGCTGGCCGGGCCTGGCGCCGGCGGGCCACTATGACGACCTGGACTTCTGAGACCGCGCCGGCCCTGATCCGCGAACGGGCCACGCGCCTGGGTTTCGAGCTCTGCCGCATCGCCGACGCCGCCGCGCCCTGGACCGCGGGCGCGCGCCTGCGCGACTTCCTGGCGGCGGGCCGGCAGGGGACCATGGACTGGCTGGAAGAGACCGCCGAGCGGCGGGCCCATCCCAACGGCCTGTGGGCCGAGGCGCGCTCGGCGGTGGTGGTGGGCCTGAACTATGGCCCGGACCACGACCCCCTGGCGGTGCTGGCCGAGCGGTCGCGGGCGGCGATCTCGGTCTACGCCCAGGGCCGCGACTATCACGAGGTCATCAAGGGCCGGCTCAAGGAGCTGGGCGGGCTGATCAAGACGCGCCTGGGCGGCGAGGTGAAGGTGTTCGTCGACACCGCCCCCCTGATGGAAAAGCCCCTGGCCGAGCGGGCCGGGCTCGGCTGGCAGGGCAAGCACACCAACCTGGTCTCGCGGGGCTATGGCTCGTGGCTGTTCCTGGGCAGCGTGCTGACCAGCGTCACCCTGCCCCCCGACGCGCCGGAAGAAGACCACTGCGGCGCCTGCCGCGCCTGCCTGGACATCTGCCCGACGGGGGCTTTTCCCGCGCCCTACCAGCTCGATGCCCGGCGCTGCATCTCCTACCTGACCATCGAGCACGCCGGGCCGGTGGCCGAGGCCCTGCGGCCCGCGCTCGGCAACCGCGTCTATGGCTGCGACGACTGCCTGGCCGTCTGCCCCTGGAACAAGTTCGCCAGCGCGGCGCGGGAGGCCAAGCTGGCGGCGCGCGAGGCCCTGCGGGCCCCGGCCCTGGCCGAGCTGGCGGCCCTGGACGCGGCCGGCTTCGCGGCGATGTTCTCGGCCAGCCCGATCAAGCGCATCGGCCGCGAGCGGCTGGTGCGCAACGTGCTCTACGCCATCGGCAACTCCGGCGATCCGGCCCTGGCGCCGGCGGCGCGGGCCCTGCTGGACGATCCCGACCCGGTGGTGCGCGACGCGGCCGCCTGGGCGGTGGCCGCCATTTCCTCCTCCCATGCGGAGCCGAAGGCGTAGCGGGGGAGGTGGCGCGGCTCGCGCAGCGAGACGTGACGGAGGGGGCGCAAGGCGGCGTCAATGAACGGCGGAGGCCGCAGCGACCGAGACTTGCGAGGATCGGCGCTACCGGCCCTGCGCCCCCTCCGTCTCGCCGCCCTTCAGGGCGGCGATCCACCTCCCCCGCTTCGCTACGCTACGCATGGGAGGAGGAAGAGGCGCGCTACTCCGCGGCGACCATCACGGGCGCCTGGGACCCTATGCCCATGGGCTTCAGCCCCAGGTCCGCGAACAGGCGGGCGTCGGCGTCGAGCTCCGGGTTCTTCGTGGTGAGCAGCTTGCCGCCCACGAACATGGAGTTGGCGCCGGCCAGGAAGCAGAGGGCCTGCTGCTCGCGGCTCATGTGGTCGCGGCCGGCCGACAGGCGGACCACCGACTTGGGGCAGACCAGGCGCGCGACGGCGATGGTGCGCACGAACTCCAGGCCGTCCAGCGGCTCGGAGCCGCCCAGGGGGGTGCCCTGGATCGGCATCAGGTCATTGATCGGCAGGCTGTCGGGATGGGCCGGCAGGGTGGCCAGGGCGTGCAGTAGGCCGGCCCGGTCGCGCCGCGTCTCGCCCATGCCGACGATGCCGCCGCAACAGGTGGAGATGCCGGCGTCGCGCACCGCCGTCAGGGTGTCCAGCCGGTCCTGGTAGGTGCGGGTGGTGACCACGGAGGCGTAGTAGTCCGGTCCGGTGTCGAGGTTGTGGTTGTAGTAGTCGAGGCCGGCCTCCTTGAGCGCCTGGGCCTGGTGCGGCTGCAGCATGCCGAGCGTGACGCAGGTCTCCAGACCCATGGCCTTCACGCCGCTGACCATGGCCGAGACCTTGGGCAGGTCGCGGTCCTTGAGGTCGCGCCAGGCGGCGCCCATGCAGAAGCGCTGGGCTCCGCCGGACTTGGCGCGGGCGGCCTCGGCCAGCACCGCATCGACGTCCATCAGCTTGGAGGCCGGCACGCCGGTGTCGAAATGCTGGGACTGGCTGCAGTAGCCGCAGTTCTCCGGGCAGCCGCCGGTCTTGACCGACAGCAGCTGGGAGATCTGCACCTCGGTGGGATCGAACCAGCGGCGATGAACCTCGGCGGCGCGGAACACCAGCTCGGTGAAGGGCAGGTCGAACAGGGCCTCGATCTCGGCCAGGGTCCAGTCAAAGCGGGGCAGGGCGGGATCGACGGTGACGGCGGTCATGAAGCACTCCTGGACAACAGCGTCGCTTGCGGGACGGCGGCGGCCGGGTTAGCCGCTGGGCGCCGGGTCGCCAAGCCATGATCGAGATCAACCCGGCGAGACGGGCATTCATGCTATCGGGGGTGACCCGGCGTCGGACCAGGAGCGCATGGCCAGCGAACCGCGAGAGATCGAGCTGAAGTTCAGGGTCGAGCCGGCGCGGGCCGAGGCCGTGTTCGAGGCCGTCGCCGGCGGCCGCGGCAAGACCAAGACCCTGGCCGCCACCTACTACGACACCCCGGCGGGGGCGCTGGCCAAGGCCGGCATGGCGCTGCGCGTGCGGCGCGAGGGCAAGGCCTGGGTGCAGACCCTGAAGTCCGCCGACGCCGGGAACGGCGCCATGGGCCGCGGCGAGTGGGAATGGCCGGCGACCGGCGCCAAGCCGGACCTCGCCCTGCTGCGCGGCACGCCGGCGCAAAAGGCCCTGGGCCGCAGCCGCAAGCTGGTCCCGCTGTTCACCGTCGAGATGCAGCGCCGCCTGGCGGTGCGTCCCCTGCCCAAGGGCGAGATCGAGGTGGCGCTGGACCGTGGCCGGGTGGTCGCCGGCGATCGCGCCGAGGCGGTGCTGGAACTGGAGCTGGAGCTGAAGGCGGGCGAACCCTGCGACCTGCTCAAGTTCGCCGCCGAGGCCCGCCGCGCCCACGGCCTGGCGCTTTCCTTCACCACCAAGGCGGGCCGCGGCATGAGCCTGAGGGCCAGGCCCGGCGACCGGGCCGTGAAGTTCCGCCCGCCCAGCGTCGGCGACGGGATGACCGCCGGCGACGGCTTTCGCGCCATCGCCCGCGCCGCCCTGGAGCAGACGGTCAGCAACGCCGAACGGCTGGTCGAGGCGCCGGGGCCGGAGGTGATCCACCAGATGCGCGTGGGGGTGCGGCGGCTGCGCAGCGTCCTCTCGACCTTCAAGCCGGTGGTCTCCGACCGCCGCGCGGCGGCGATCAAGGCCGAGCTCAAGTGGCTGACTGGCGAGCTGGACCAGGCGCGGAACCTGGATGTGCTGCTGGCCGGCGCCTATCGCCGCGCCACCCGGCGCAAGGCCGATCCGACGGGCCTGGCCGATCTGGGCCGCCAGCTTCGCCTCAACCGCACGGCCGCCTACGCCCGCGCCCGCTCGGCCGCCGAGAGCGAGCGCTACCGCGCCCTGGTCATGGACACCCTGGTGTGGATCGAGGCCGGGCCCTGGAGCGGCCGCAAGGCGCCCGGGGCCAAGACTCGCGACAAGCCCCTGGCCGCCTTCGCCGACAAGGCCCTGGGCGACCGGCGCAAGAAGATCGTCAAGCGCGCCGGCGACCTGGCCGAGATGACCCGCGAACAGCGCCACCACCTGCGCATCGACTGCAAGAAGCTGCGCTACGCCGCCGACGCCCTGTCGGCCCTGTCGGCCAAGCCCAAGCGGGTGGACCGGTTCATCGCCGGGCTGAAGACCCTGCAGGACCGCCTGGGCGAGCTGAACGACATCGCCACCGGCGAGCGCCTGGCTCACGGCCTGACGGTGTCGACGGACGTCTCCGGCGCGGCCGACTGGGCCGCCGGGCGGCTGATCGGCGGCGAGACCGCGCGCGAGGCGGCCCTGATCCAGGCCGCCGCCGCCGCCGCCAAGACCTTCAAGGCCGCCAAGCCGTTCTGGGGGTGAGGGGCGGGCCTTTCAAACCACGAACCACACGAAAAACACGAACGGGTTCCGCGCCAATCCCACCCTAACCGCTCATCCCGGCGAAGGCCGGGACCCAGGCACAATTCGCCTCGGGCAGGATGTTTTGGTGAGCCGGGCTGGACTCTAATCCAGTGCGTTTCAGGCTTTTGCCTGGGTCCCGGCTTTCGCCGGGATGAGCGGGCATGAGGGGCAACCCGTTCGTGTCTTTCGTGTGGTTCGTGGTTCAAGACCAGGGCCTGGCCCCCCGCCACGGCGCCGGTGATCTCCCCCGCCCCTACCGCTTCGGCAGGTTCTCGATGCGGACTTCCGGGAGGGCGTCCGCCGGCTCGAAGCCGAACACCTGGCCGTAGAAATAGAGCTCGGCCTGCTTGGCGTGGATGATGTTCTCGGCGCGGCGGAAGCCGTGGCCTTCGCCGGCGTACTCCACATAGGCCACCGGCTGCTGGCGCGCGCGCAGGGCGTCCAGGATCATGTGCGCCTGGTTGGGCGGCACGATGGGGTCCTCCGAGCCCTGGAAGATGATCAGCGGGGCCTTGAAGCCCTTCAGGTGGTTGAGCGGCGAGCGGGCCTCGTAGACGGCCTTGGCCTCGGGGTAGGGGCCGACCAGGTTGTCGAGATACCGGCTCTCGAACTTGTGGGTGTCGCGGGCCAGGGCCTCCAGGTCCGAGACGCCGTAGAAGTCGCCGCCGGCGGCGAAAACGTCGCTCTGGCTGAGGGCGGCCAGCACGGTGAAGCCGCCGGCGCTGCCGCCATGGAGGGCCACCCGCTTGGGGTCGACCCGGCCGGAGCCGGCCAGAAACGTCACCGCCGCGATGACGTCCTGGACGTCGACGATCCCCCACTGGCCGTTGAGGCGCTGGCGATAGGCGCGGCCGTAGCCGGCCGAGCCGCCGTAGTCGACGTCCACCAGGGCGAAGCCGCGGCTGGTCCAGAACTGGTTGGCCAGGCTGAAGGCGCCCGAGGCCTGGCCGGTGGGGCCGCCGTGGGCCTGGACGATCAGGGGCGGCTTCTCCCCGGCCGGGGCGGCGACGTCGCCGTTGGTAGGCGGATAGTAGAGGGCGTGGGCCATGCGCCCGCCGGCGGTGGGGAAGGTGATGGCCTCGGCGCGGGAGACATGGCGGGGATCGAGGGCGGCCGGCGAGGGTCGGCGCACCACGGTCGTCTCGCCGGTCTCGATATCCACGGTGGCCACGGCGGCGGTCTGGTCTGGCGAGGCGCCGATGAGGGCCACGCGGCGGTCGTCCAGCCGGCGCAGGCCGCCCCAGGCGCTGAAGGGGACGGCGATCTCGCGGACGGCCCCGCCGGCCTCGTCGATGACCACCAGGTGTTCTTGGCCGCCCTCGCCGTAGCCGGTGACGATGCGGCCGCCGTCCATCAGGGCGTAGTTGGCCTGGCCCAGGCCCCACAGCGGTCCGGCGAACTCGGCGTCGCGGGGCATGAGGGCGCGGGTCTCGCCGCCGCGCAGGACGTAGAGGTTCCAGAAGCCGCTGCGGTCGGAGATGAAGTAGAGGGCGCCGTCCGCCCCCCACTGCGGCTCCATGACCGACTGGCCGACCCCGCCGGCGACGGCCTGGACGTCGGCGAGGCCGTGGGGCGCCAGCTCGGCGACATAGAGGGTGGTGTCGTCCCACGGCATGTTGGGATGGTCCCAGGCCATCCAGGCCAGGCGCTTGCCGTCCGGGCTGACGCGTGGATAGGCGACGAAATCGCTGCCCCCGAACAGCACCTGGCCCGCGTCGCCCTCGGCCAGGGTCAGGGCGACCACGGCGTTGCGGACGTTGGCCGGATCGGTGTGGTCCTCGCGCACGCAGACCAGGCCCCCGCCCGGCGCCGGGGCGGCGTCGGCGTAGCGGTAGCCTTCCGGGGTCAGGGCGCGGGGCGCGGCGCCGTGGAGGTCCTGGGCGTAGAGCCGCTGGTCGCGGAAATGGCTGAAGTAGAGGCTCTCGCCCAGCACGGCGTAGGCGCCGCCGCCGTATTCGTGGACCCGGGTGCGGGCGTTGAAGCCTTCCGGCGTGATCTGGCGGGCCTGGCCGTCGGGCGCCAGGGTCATGGCCACCATGCGCCCGCCCTCGGCCGGCCGGCTCTCCAGCCAGAACAGGCGCCCGTCCGCCACCCGCAGGTCGGCGACGCCGATGGCGCCCTCGGCCAGGCTTTCGGCGGTGACCGGCGAGGGCCAGGCGCCGTAGGGCCGTGTTTCGATGTTCGCCATGGTCCTCGCCCGCTGCTGGTGAGCGGGCGAGGCTAGCGGGGCGGGGCTCAGGCCGCCAGGGGGGTGGGGCCTACATAGCGGGACTGGGGCCGGATCAGGCGCCCGCCGATCACCTGCTCGCGGGCGTGGGCGATCCAGCCGGAGACGCGGCCGATGGCGAAGACGCAGGTGAAGGCCGGTGGCGGGAAGGCCAGGGCCTCGAGCAGCAGGGCGGTGTAGAACTCGACGTTGGTCTGCAGGGACCGGTTAGGCTTGCGCGCCTTGAGGATGTCGAGGGCCGCCTGCTCCACGGCCTCGGCGAAGGCCAGGCGGCCGGGGACCACGTTCGAGCCTTCGCCCAGGGCCTTGACCGCCCGCTTGAGGGCGTCGGCGCGGGGATCGCGGACGCGGTAGACCCGATGGCCGAAGCCCATCAGCCGCTCGCCGGAATCCAGCTCCGCCTCGATCCAGGCGCGGGCGTTGCCGGGGGTCCCGATGGCGTCGAGCATGTCGATCACCGGCCCGGGCGCGCCGCCGTGCAGCGGCCCCTTCAGGGCGCTGATCCCGGCCAGCACCGCCGAGGTCAGGCCGGCGCGCGTCGAAGCCACCACCCGGGCGGCGAAGGTCGAGGCGTTGAGGCCGTGATCGCAGACGGTGACCAGGTAGGCGTCCAGGGCGTCGGTCTCGGCCGGGGTGGGCGCGCGGCCGCGGGTCATGCGCAGGATGTCGGCGGCGTGGCTGAGGGTCGGGTCGGGCGGGATCGGCGCGCCGCCGGCCTGGGCCCGGGTCACCGCCGCGGTGAACACGGCCGGCGCGGCCACCAGGCGCAGGGCGGTGGCCAGGTCGTCGCCGTCGGCGAGGCGCGCGGTGAGGGCGCGCATGGCCTCCATGGGCGTGCGGCCCATCAGCTCGGCGTCGAGGGCGCGGACCTGGGCGAAGACCTCGGCGCGGGCGGCGCCCAGGGGGCCGGTGAGGTCGGCGGGCAGGCCGTCGAAGAAGCCCTCGAACAGCAGGTGGGTCGCCGCCTCGAATGTGGTGTGGCCCGAGAGCTGGTCCAGGGAGCGGCCGCGGATGACCAGGCGGCCGGCGGCGCCGTCCACCTCGGAGAGGACGGTTTCGGCGGCGACCACGCCTTCCAGTCCGTCAATGCCTTCAATCAATGTATTTCTCCTTGATCGGTGGTTGACGAGATGCGACCATGCTGCCTTGAGGTCAATCTTGATCAATATGATCAATATTAAAACGGCGCCGAGATGACGGACTGGCTCACCGCCGAAGAGGCCATGGCGCGCCTGGGCGTGCGGCCCCAGACCCTCTACGCCTATGTCAGCCGGGGGCGGGTGCGGGCTGAGAGCGACCCCCACGATCCGCGCCGCAGCCGCTATCGCGCCGGCGACATCGCCCTGCTGTCCGGGCGCAAGGCGCGCAGCCGCAAGGTCGCCGACGTGGCCGCCGAGGCCATCGCCTGGGGCGAGCCGGTGCTGGCCAGCGCCATCACCACCGTGGTCGACGGCCGGCTCTACTACCGGGGCCGCGACGCCGTGGCCCTGGCCGAGACCGAGACCCTGGAGGCCGTGGCGCGGCTGCTGCGGGGCGGGGCCGGCGCGCCCCTGACGCGGAGCGGGCGGATCCCGCGCGCCGAGACCATGCGCGAGCGGGCCTTCCTGCTGCTGGCCGCCCGGGCGGGGATCGACGCGCCGGCGCGCGGCCAGCCGGCGGCGGCGCTGGCCGACGAGGCGGCCAACCTGCTCGACGACCTGGCCGACGCCGTGGCCGGCGAGGCGGGGTTCGGGCCGATCCATGAGCGCCTGGGCCAGGCCTGGAGCTGCAACCGCGACCAGTGCGACCTGATCCGCCGCGCCCTGGTGCTGCTGGCCGACCACGAGCTGAACGCCTCGGCTTTCGCGGCCCGCGTGGCGGCCTCCACCGGCGCGTCCCTGGCCGCCAGCGCCCTGGCCGGCCTCGCCGCCCTGTCGGGGCCCCTGCACGGGGGCGTGGCGGCGCGGGTGCAGGCCCTGGCGGACGAGGCGGTGCGGCTGGGCCCACGCGCCTGCGTCACCCAGCGCCTGGCCGAGGACATCGCGTTCCCCGGCTTTGGCCACAACCTCTATCCGGACGGCGACCCGCGGGCGGCGGCCCTGCTGGCGGCCCTGCCGGCGGCGCCGATGTTCCAGGCCCTGCGCCGGGAAGTGGAGGCGGCGACGGGGCTGAAGGCCAACATCGACTTCGCCCTGGTGGCCCTGGCGGGCGCGCTGCGACTGCCGCCGGACGCGCCCTTCGCCCTCTTCGCCGTGGCCCGCGCCGCCGGCTGGATCGCCCACGCCATGGAGCAGCTGGCCGACGGCGCCCTGATCCGCCCCCGCGCCCGCTACGTCGGCCCGGCGCCTGAGGCCGGTTGAGGCGGCGGCGCTTTCAGGCTTTGCTGGCGCCATGAGCCTCTTCGTCCGCGAGCTGGCGGTCCAGAACTACCGGTCGATCCGCAAGCTCACCCTGCCCGTGGAGCGCCTGAGCGTCTTCGTGGGCGCCAACGGGGCGGGCAAGACCAACCTCTACAGGGCGCTGGAGCTGATCCAGGCGGCGGCGGCCGGCAGCCTGGCCGCCGCCCTGGCGGCCGAGGGCGGGTTGGGCTCGGCGATGTGGGCCGGGACAACGCGGCGCAACGAGAAGGCCCGCATTGAGCTCGGCGTCGGCCTGGGCGAAGCGCCGGCCGACGTTCCCGGTCCGGCGGCCTACGGCTATGGCGTCTCGGTGGGCTATCCGCCCCCGGTCTCGGCCGCCTTTGGCGAGGAAGGGCACGTCAAGGAAGAGAGCCTGGTCCACCGGCATGGGCGTCGGGAGGTGAGGCTGCTGGACCGGCGCGGTCCGCAACTCACGGCCCGCGACGAGGCGGGCGCGCGGGTGGATTTCGACGACGACCTGCTGGCCTCGGAGACGGCGCTGGCGCGGCTGGAGGACCCGTCGAGGTTCCCGGACCTGCAACTGGTCCGGGCGACGCTGCTGGACTGGCGTTTCTATCACGACCTGCGCACCGACGGGGCCTCGCCGCTGCGGCGCCCGTGCCTCGCGGTCGCGAGCCCGACCCTGGCCTCGGACGGCGCCAACCTGGCGGCGGTCTTCGCCACCCTCGCCCATATCCGCGAGGACACCCGCGACCTCGACGCCGCGGTGGCCGACGCCTTTCCGGGCGCGCGCCTGGACATTCCGCCGCCGGGGCGGACGGCGACCTTCGGCCTGGTGACGCCGGACTATCCGCACCGCGTGTTCGAGGCCGCCGAGCTGTCGGACGGCACCTTGCGCTTTCTCGGCCTGGCCGGCGCCCTGCTGGCCTACCGCCTGCCCGCCTTCATCGCCCTCAATGAGCCGGAGGCCAGCCTGCACCCGGACATGCTGGAGCCCCTGGGCCGGCTGATCGCCAAGGCGGCCGAGCGAACCCAGGTGTGGGTGGTGACCCACTCCGAGCGCCTCGCCGAGGCCATCGCCCGCCACGGCGGCGCGACGCCGCGGACGGTGGAGAAGACGGACGGCCTGACCACGATCCGGGGGCTGAAGGCCTGGGGCTTTGCCGACGACGAGGACGGCGACTAGCGTTCAGGGCAGATGTCTTGGTCCTGCAGGTCCCGGATGAGCTTGGACGGGCCCTGGCCCAGGTAGGGGTAGGCGCAGGCGCCGCCCACCGACTGCCGGGCCTCGTCAGGGCGGCCGTTCAGGTCCCGGTCGGCGGCGGCGTCATGCCCAGGCCCTGGCCGGGGGCGAGCGCCGCCAGCACCAGGGTCAGGTCCGCCTCCACCCGGCGGGCCGTGGCCTCGACGTCCTGGGGCGCGGCGCGGAAGTCGAGCGTCGCCTGCAGGCCGGCGCCCACCGCGTGGGTGGTGGTGCAGTCGAGCGCGCCCGCCACGGCGTGGCTCGGCTGGCAGGAGATCGCCACCGGCTCGCCCGAGGCGGTGATCCAGGCCGGGGCCACCCAGAAGCCGTCGGGATAGCGGTCGAAGTCGCCCACGCGCACGGCGTCCATCGGCGCCTCGTTGACCTCGGTCACCGCCCGCTCGCGCCGGAAGGAGGCGTAGGATCCCAGGCTGGAGCCGAGGGCGATGTGGTCGAACTCGGTCGGCGAATAGACCGCCGCCCGGGTCCAGCGCCCGGCGTCCGGGCAGGCGATGGCGGCCAGGCGGTCCGCGGCCGTGCGGCAGGGTCCGGCCGGGTCGAGGTTCAGGCGGACGGCGGTGATGCGCGCGCCGCGGCCCGGCCGGGCGCGGTCGCAGAAGTCCCGCAGGCGCAGCGGGTCGGCCAGGGGATAGCCGCCGTCCCGCCCGGCGCCGACATCGACGCGGACCAGGGGCGAGGCCGGCAGATGCAGGCCCAGGCCCGCCAGGGTGACGTCAAAGGTCCGGGCCCGGCAGGCGGCCGAGGGCGGGCGCAGGCTCCAGGCCCGCCAGGCGCCGGGGGCGGCCAGGCCGATGGCCAGCGCGACGACCGCCGCCGCCAGCAGGCCGGCCCACAGCCGTCCGCGCCGCAGTCTCATGGTCAGGGCGCCCCGGCGACGGTGGGGCGTCCCCCGGCGCGGTAGACCTCGCCGCCCTTCATCACGAAGCTGACGTGGTCAAAGAGGGCCGGATCGGCCAGGGGGTCGCCGTCCGTCGCCACCATGTCGGCGAAGCGGCCGGCCTGCACCGAGCCGATATCCCTGGCGTCGCCGATCAGGTCGGCGGCGTTGCGGGTGGCGGCGAAGAGGGCGTCGGCGGGGCGCATGCCGGCCCCGATCATCAGGCCGAACTCCATGGCGTGGTCGCCCTCGCCGATGTCGGTGCCATAGGCGATCCTGACCCCGGACCTCAGGGCGTTGGGGAAGTTCTTCTTGGGCAGGGGGTCGTTGGCCAGCTCCTTGGGCGGGGTGCCGGGCGTCAGCAGCTCGGGATGGTCGCGGGCGGCGACATAGAACACCTCGAACACCGTCAGGGTCGGGACCAGATAGGTCCCGTGGGCCTTCATCAGGGCGAAGGTGTCGGCGGTGGCGAAGGAGCCGTGCTCCACGGAATCGACGCCGGCGCGGACCGCCGCCTCGATGGCCGGGGCGGGATAGATGTGGGCGGCGACCTTGAGGCCGAGGCCGTGGGCGGTCTCGACGGCGACGCGCATCTCCTCGTCGGTCATCAGCTGCTGGCGCGGGTCGTCGCCCGTGGAGGCGATGCCGCCCGACGGCATCAGCTTGATCAGGTCGGCGCCGCGCCGCTTGTGCTCGCGCACGCGGATGCGGGCCTCGTCGGGGGTGTCGACCAGGCCGTTGTCCCAGCCGGCGTGCGACAGGCCGGGGTCGAGGCCGTTGCGCGGGTCGCCGTGGCCGGCGATCGGACCGAGCGGCTCCAGCGAGACCCACAGGCGGGGGCCGGCGATCTTGCCCGCCGCGATGGCGTCGCGCACGGCCACGGTCTCGTCGCCGCCGCCCACGTCGCGGGCGCTGGTGAAGCCCTGCTGCAGCATGGCGCGGGTGAACATCGCCGCGTCGAAGGCGCGGTCGAGCTCCGAATGGGTCAGCCAGTCCTCGGTGGCGTTGGTCCGGCTGGGCAGCTTGGCGGAGATGTGGAGGTGACAGTCGATGAAGCCCGGCATCACCGTCTGGCGGGACAGGTCGATGACCTCGGCGCCCGCGGGGCTGACGAAGCCTGGCTGGACGCTGGTGATGCGGTCGTCGTGGACCAGGATGGAGACGTTGCGCCGCGGCGTCTCGGAGACGCCGTCGAGCAGGGTCCCGGCGTGGATCACCACGTCGCGGGCCAGGGCGCCGGACGCCATGGCCAGGGCGGCGGCGCCCGCCGCCAGCCCCGAAATCAGCTTCAACCCCACGCGCGCGGCCCCTTCGTCACAACACGGGGCCGATCATGCGTCGGTTCGCGCCGGCCGCCCAGAGGGGGCGCGGCGCCGAAAGGAAGGGCCTAGCGGCCGCCGCCGCCGGTGATGTCCTTGATCAGGGCCTGGACGCGGGCCTTGGCGCCGGCGCCCCACATCGTCTTCATCAGGGCCAGGGTGGCGGCGGCCCCGCCCTCGAAGCGCCAGTCGCAGTCGTCGAAGCTGCAGTCCTCGAAGACCGGCGCGTCGCCGCCGCTGAACACCAGGCGGCAGGCCTTGAATTCGCAGCTGGTGAAGGTCTCGCCGTCGAGCTGGACGGTCTCGCGGGTGAAGGCGGTGGCGGTGTTGGTGGTCATGGGCTTTCTTTCCGGGGCGGTGTTCGCCCCCGGCCGCGACGCGGGGCGCCGGTGCGGTGAAGGGAAACGGGATGGAGGGCGGCTAGCCCTGATCGTCTTCCGTCGGCTGATCGTCGTCCGAGGGCAGGCCGGTGCGGGCGGCGGCGCGCTTCTCGGCCTTGGCCGCCAGCTTCTTGGCCTTTTCGGCGGCCTTCAGCCGGTCGCGTTCCATGCGCTCGAAGTTGTAGTTGGGTGTCCGAGCCACGTCCTGGCCTCCAAGGGGGTTGAAATCAGTCCGTGGGCCGATACGGCCGGTCCTGCAAGCGCTTTGCGAAGCGGCGGGCAGAAACGAACGGCCCGGCATCGCGTCGGGGGGAAACGCGGCCGGGCCTGGGCGTCACCTGCATCGGGGGGGAAATCGGTGACGTCTTGAGCCTTAGGTGGGGATTTGGCGCCGCAATGCCAAGGGCCACCCGCAGACTTTCCCGCAGACTATGACGCCGACTACTCCGCCGCCGGGCCGCCGTCGTCGCGGAAATAGGGCTCGACCACGCCCTTCAGTTTGACCGTCATGGGATTGCCGCGCCGGTCCAGGGTCTTGCCCACCGCCAGCCGCACCCAGCCTTCGCTGACGCAGTATTCCTCGACGTTGGTCTTCTCGGCCCCGTTGAACTTGATGCCCACCCCGCGCTCGAGCGCGGCGGCGTCATGGAACGGGCTGGACGGATCGACGCTGAGGCGGTCGGGCAGGGTGTCGGTCATGAGGCGATGGTGGTCCTGAAGAGAAGGCGGCGGTCATAGCCCCGGCGAGCCGGAAATCCAATGCTTGTGGCGTCGCGAGGCTTCCGCCGGGTCGTAATTGTCATGCGTTTGTATTACGATGCGCCGTAATTCCTGGAGGATCGAATGTCGTCGAATGCCCTGGTGCAGACCCGCATAGATGCGGATGTCAAAGAGCGCGCCGCCGCTGTGCTCGAGAAGCTTGGCCTTACCGTCTCCGACGCCGTGCGTATCCTTCTGACCCGAACGGCGAACGAAGGCGCGCTGCCGTTCGTCATCACGGCGGGTTCCCAGGAATACGACGCCTGGTTCCGAGCCAAGGTGCGCGAAGCGCTGAATGACCCTGGGCCGGACATTCCACACGCCGAGGTGGAGGCCTACTTCGCTGAGCGACGCGCCGCATCCCGCCGCAGGGCCGGCGAAGGATGAGACTCGCATGGTCGCCGCCGGCCATGCGTGATCGGGTTGCGATATATGACTACGTCGACGGCGACAGCCCGAGCGCCGCCGCCGACCTCGACGACCGGCTGATGCAACGCATCGAGGGCTTGCTGGACTTTCCAATGTCCGGACGCGCGGGACGCGTTGAGGATACGCGTGAACTGGTGGTCACGGGCACGCCCTACGTCGTCGTCTATAGCGTGCGCGACGACACGATTCGCATCCTGCGGATTCTGCACGGCGCTCAACGGTGGCCGGACGACGCAGAACCTTGAATGCGGCCTACGCCCGTTCGAACACCGCCGCCTCCGCTTCCAGCGGCTGGTCCAGGCGGCCGAGCATCTCCTTGGGGATCACCTGCCAGAATTCGCCGCGGGCATGGTCCCATTCGCGCAGGAGCTCCTCGGCGAAGAGGGAGCCGGTCTCGCGGACGTGTTCCTCGACCAGGGCCTTGAGCACGCCTTCCCAGTGGGGGGAGGCCAGGCGGCGGAAGACGATGCTGTCTGGGTTGGCCAGGGCTTCGAAGCGGCCGTCCGGGTCGTGCACGAAGGCCATGCCGCCGGTCATGCCGGCCGCGAAGTTGAAGCCGACCGGCCCCAGCACCGCCACCGTCCCGCCGGTCATGTACTCGCAGCCGTTGGCGCCCAGGCCCTCGACCACGGCCACGGCGCCGGAGTTGCGCACCGCGAACCGCTCGCCGGCCCGGCCAGCGGCAAAGAGGCGTCCGGACGTCGCGCCATAGAGCACCGTGTTGCCCAGGATGGCCTGGGCGTGGGCGTCGCGCAGTCCCGGCGCCGGGCGCACGATCACCGTGGCGCCGGACAGGCCCTTGCCGACATAGTCGTTGGCCTCGCCGGTGAGCTCGATCCGCAGGCCCTGGACCGCGAAGGCGCCCAGGCTCTGGCCGCCGGAGCCCTTGAGCTGGACCGTCAGGTGGCCGGCCGGCAGGCCGGTCATCCCGAACTTGCGCACGATGTGGCTCGAGATGCGCGCGCCGATGGCCCGGGCGGTGTTCCGCACCGTGTAGGTGAGCTGCATCTTCTCGCCGTGGTCCAGCAGGGGCGCGGCGTCGCGGACGATCTGGGCGTCCAGGGTGTCGGGCAGCTCGGTGCGGCCCTCCACCGTGCAGTAGGGCTTGTTGGCGCCGGGATCGGCGCGGACCAGCAGGGGGTTGAGGTCGAGGTCGTCGAGGTGTTCGCCGCCGCGGCTGACCTGGGACAGGAGGTCGGTGCGGCCGATGACGTCCTGCAGCGACTTGAAGCCGAGCTGGCTCAGGATCTCGCGCACCTCCTCGGCGATGAAGCTGAAGAGGTTGATGACCTTTTCCGGGCTGCCGGTGAACTTGGCGCGCAGCGCCTCGTCCTGGGTGCAGACCCCCACCGGGCAGGTGTTGGAGTGGCACTGGCGCACCATGATGCAGCCCATGGCGATCAGGCTGGCCGTGCCGATGCCGAACTCCTCGGCGCCCAGCATGGCGGCGATGACGATGTCGCGGCCGGTGCGCATGCCGCCGTCGGCCCGCAGGCGAACGGAGTGGCGCAGGTTGTTGAGGGTCAGCACCTGGTTGGCTTCGGAAAGCCCCATCTCCCAGGGGCCGCCGGCGTACTTGATCGAGGTCTGGGGCGAGGCGCCGGTGCCGCCGACGTTTCCCGAGATCAGGATCACGTCGGCCTTGGCCTTGGCGACGCCCGCGGCGATGGCGCCGATGCCGGTCATGGCCACCAGCTTCACGCACACCCGGGCGACCGGGTTGATCTGCTTGAGGTCGTAGATGAGCTGGGCCAGGTCCTCGATGGAATAGATGTCGTGATGCGGCGGCGGGCTGATCAGCATCACGCCGGGGGTGGCGTGGCGCAGGCGCGCGATCATCTCGGTGACCTTGAAGCCGGGCAGCTGGCCGCCCTCGCCGGGCTTGGCGCCCTGGGCCACCTTGATCTCGATCTCGCGGCACTGGTTCAGGTACTCGGCGGTGACGCCGAAGCGACCCGAGGCGATCTGCTTGACGGCGCTGTTGGGGTTGTCGCCGTTGGGCAGGGGCTTGTAGCGGGCCGGGTCCTCGCCGCCCTCGCCGCTGACCGACTTGGCCCCGATCCGGTTCATGGCGATGTTCAGCACGCCGTGCGCCTCGGGGCTGAGGGCGCCCAGGCTCATGCCCGGGGTGACGAAGCGCTTGCGGATCTCGTTGACGCTCTCGACCTCGTCCAGGCTCACGGCCGGGCGGTCGGCGCGCCAGTCCAGCAGGTCGCGCAGCTGGATCGGCTGAGGCGACTTCAGGGCGGCGGCGTAGGCCTTGTAGGTCTCGTAGTCGCCCCGGTCGCAGGCCGACTGCAGCATGTGGATCAGGCGCGCCTCGAAGGCATGCGCCTCGCCGGAGCGGCGGGCCTTGTAGAAGCCGCCCACGGGCAGGGCGATCGCGCCGCCCTCCCAGGCCCGGCGATGGTTCTCCACCGCCCGCGCCTCCAGGCCGGCCAGGCCGATGCCGGAGATGCGGCTGGGCATTCCGGGGAAGAACTCCGCCGCCAGGGCGCGCGACAGGCCGATGGCCTCGAAGTTGAGGCCGCCGCGATAGGACGAGATCACCGAGATGCCCATCTTGGACAGGATCTTCAGCAGCCCGCCCTCGATGGCCTTCTTGTAGTTCAGGCAGACGTCGCGCAGCGAAAGCTCGCCGCACAGGCCCCGCTCCAGCCGGTCCTGCAGGCTCTCCTGGGCCAGGTAGGCGTTGATGGCGGTGGCGCCGACGCCGACCAGGACCGCGAAGCCGTGGGTGTCCAGGCACTCGCCCGAGCGGACGATGATCGAGACGTAGCTGCGCAGGCCCTTGGCCACCAGGTGGGCGTGGACGCCGCCGGTGGCCAGGATCATCGGCAGGGCGACCCGGTCGGGACCCGAGGCTTCGTCGGTCAGCACGATGGCGCCGCAGCCGCGCAGGGCCGCGTCCTCGGCCTCGGCCCGCACCCGCTCCAGCGCCGCGCGCAGGGCGTCGCCTTCGCGCGCCTCCTGTGCCGGGATGGGGAAGGTGCAGTCGATAGCCGCCAGCGTCTTCTCGCCCATGAAGGCGGTCATGCGCTGGTACATGCCGGTGGTCAGGAAGGGGCTTTCCAGGACGTAGACGTCGGCCTGGGCGGCGTCCTGGGCCAGGATGTTGCCGAGGTTCTTGAACCGGGTCTTCAGGCTCATCACCGCCGTCTCGCGCAAGCTGTCGATCGGCGGGTTGGTCACCTGGCTGAAGTTCTGGCGGAAATAGTGCTGCAGCGGCCGGTAGCGGTCGGACAGGACGGCCAGGGGCGTGTCGTCGCCCATGGAGCCGACGGCCTCCTTGCCCTCCTCGATCATCGGGGCCAGGACCAGCTCCATGTCCTCCAGCGTCAGGCCGGCGGCGGCCTGGCGGCGGGTCAGCTCCTCGCGGGCGAAGCGGCGGGGTTCGGGGCCTGGGCCGATCTCCTTTTCCAGGTCGACCATGTTGCCCAGCCACTCGGTGTAGGGGTGGGCGGCGGCCAGGGTGTCGATGATCTCCTCCTCGCCGTAGAGGCGGCCCTCGGCGAGGTCGATGGCGATCATGCGGCCGGCGGAGATGTGTTCCTTGCGCACGATGCGGCTGTCGGCCAGGCCGAACATGCCGGCCTCTGAGCCCAGGGCGACCAGGCCGTCGTCGGTGAAGGCGACGCGCATGGGGCGCAGCCCGTTGCGGTCCTTGCCGGCCACCACCCAGCGGCCGTCGGTGGCGCAGACGGCGGCGGGGCCGTCCCAGGGCTCCATCACCGCGTTGCAATAGGAATAGAGCGCCCGGTGCTCGGGCTTCATCTGGGCGTCGCCCTTGGAGGCCCAGGCCTCGGGGATCAGCAGGGCCTTGGCCATGGGCGCGTCGCGGCCGGCGCGGACCAGCACCTCGAAGGTGTTGTCCAGGGACATGGAGTCCGAGCCGACCTGGATCACCGGCTTCACGTCCTCGCCGAACTCGCCGAACGCCTGGGCGGCCATGCGGATCTCATGGCTCTTCATCCAGTTGCGGTTGCCCTTGACGGTGTTGATCTCGCCGTTGTGGGCCAGCATCCGGAACGGCTGGGCCAGGCGCCACTCCGGGAAGGTGTTGGTGGAATAGCGCTGGTGGAAGATCGCCACTGCCGCGGTGAACCGCGCGTCGGTGAGGTCCGGATAGAACTCGTCGATGTGCTCGGCCAGGAACATGCCCTTGTAGATCAGCGAGCGGGCCGACAGGGAGCAGATGTAGAAGCCGGCGAGGCCCGCCTTCTCCACCGCCTTCTCGATGCGCTTGCGGCACAGGAACAGGGCGCGCTCCAGAGCCTCGCCCTCCAGGCCGGCGGGGGGCGAGAGCATGATCTGCTCGATCTCGGGCCGGGTGGCGTTGGCCTTGTCGCCGATGACGGCCGTGTTCACCGGCACCTGGCGCCAGCCGTAGAGATAAAAGCCGAAGCGCAGGGCTTCGCTCTCGACGATGGTCCGGGCGGTCTCCTGGGCCGACAGGTCGGTGCGCGGCAGGAAGATCTGGCCGACGGCGATGGGACCGGGGCGCAGGGCGTGGCCGATGCGGCGGACCTGCTCGGCGAAGAAGTCCTGGGGCACGGAGACCAGCACGCCGGCGCCGTCGCCGGTCTTGCCGTCGGCGTCCACCGCGCCGCGGTGCCAGACGGCCTTGAGCGCGCGGATGGCCAGCTCCACCACCTCCCGGCGCGGCTTGCCGTCGATGGCGCAGACCAGGCCGACGCCGCAGGCGTCATGCTCCTGGTCCGGATCGTAGGCGTGGCCGTCGATCAGCTTGGCCCTGTTCGCCAGGTAGCGCGGGACGTCGCCACCTCGTCCTTCTCCCCGGGAAAGTTCAGGTGTCTGCTTAAAAGCCATGGCGCTCACTCCGCGGCGGCCAGGGCCGGAGCCTTGGCCTTGAGGTAGGCGTGGATGTTGTCGGCGGCGTCGCGGCCGTCGCGGATGGCCCAGACCACCAGGGCCGCGCCGCGCACGATGTCGCCGGCGGCGAAGACCCCCTCGAGGTTGGTCATCTGGGTCTTGAAGCTGGCCTTGATGGTGCCCCAGCGCGACACCGCCAGGTCCGGCGCGCCGAACAGGGTGGGGGTGTCCTCCGGGTCGAAGCCCAGGGCCTTGATGACCAGGTCGCAGGGGATGTCGAAGTCCGCGCCCTCCACCTCGACCGGCGCCTGGCGGCCGTCGGCGTCCGGGGCGCCCAGGCGCATGCGGATGGTGCGCACGCCGGTCACGCGGTCGGCGTCGCCCAGGATGGCGCGCGGGGCGGCCAGCCATTCGAAGATCACGCCTTCCTCCTCGGCGTGGGCGACCTCGCGAGCCGAGCCCGGCATGTTCTCGCGGTCGCGGCGGTAGAGGCAGGTCACCGAGGCGGCGCCCTGGCGCACGGCGGTGCGCACGCAGTCCATGGCCGTGTCGCCGCCGCCCACCACCACCACCCGCTTGCCGGCGGCGTTGAGGGGGCCGTCCTCGAAGCCCGGCAGGTCGTCGCCCAGGCCCCGGCGGTTGGAGGCGATCAGGTAGTCGAGGGCGGGCACAACGCCTGCCGAGCCGGCGCCGGGGCAGGCCAGGTCGCGGGCCTTGTAGACGCCGGTGGCGATCAGCACCGCGTCGTGCTTCTCGCGCAGGGCCGACAGGGTGGCGTCGCGGCCGACCTCGAAGTCCTGCACCAGGGCGATCCCGCCCTCGGCCAGGCGGGCGGTGCGGCGCTGGACGACGTCCTTCTCCAGCTTGAAGCCGGGGATGCCATAGATCAGCAGGCCGCCGGGGCGGTCGTGGCGGTCGTAGACGGTGACCGCATAGCCCATCTCGCGCAGGCGCTCGGCGGCGGCCAGGCCCGCGGGACCGGCCCCGATGATCCCCACCGAGCGCCCCTGGTCGCGGCCCGGCTTCACCGGCGCCACCCAGCCCATCTCCCACGCCTTGTCGGTCAGGTAGCGCTCCACCGCGCCGATGGTGACGGTGCCGTGACCCGACTGCTCGATGACGCAATTGCCCTCGCACAGGCGGTCCTGCGGGCAGATGCGGCCGCAGACCTCAGGCATGGAGTTGGTCGCCGCCGACAGGGCGTAGGCCTCCTCCAGCCTCCCCTCGGCGGTCATGCGCAGCCAGTCGGGGATGTTGTTATGGAGCGGGCAGTGGGTCTGGCAGAAGGGCACGCCGCATTGCGAGCAGCGCGAGGCCTGCTCGGACGCCTTGGCGTCGATGAAGTCGGCGTAGATCTCGTGGAAGTCGCCGCCGCGCGCCTCGGCCGCCCGCTTGGGCGGGGTCTGCCGGGCCACCTTGGTGAAGGCCAGCATGCGCTCGGTCATTGGTCGTCATCCCAGAGAGTTGCGGCAGGCTCCATAGCCGATCGAATGACGCGTCGGAAGGTCATAGTCCATAAAAAAGACAAAGAGCCGCGGACTCGTGTCCCGATATTCCAGAAGCGCCGCGGTCTTCCGCCCATATCGTCCAAAAAATGGATTCATTGACCATTTACCCTGTCTGCCGCAGGGAGGGACCCTGACAAGGGAGCCGCCATGCCCGACTGGCTGATCGCGATCGTTCTGGGGATTGTCGAAGGGCTGACCGAGTTCATCCCGGTGTCGTCGACGGGGCACCTGCTGCTCAGCCAGATGCTGCTCGAGGGCCTGGGCCTGATGCGCGGCAACTGGGACGCCTTCACGGTGATGATCCAGCTGGGCGCGGTGCTGGCGGTGGTGCTGCTCTATTTCCAGCGGCTGCTGGGGGTGGCCCTGCGCCTGCCCAGCGACCCGCGCGCGCGGCGGTTCGTGCTCAGCGTGCTGGTGGCCTTCCTGCCCGCCGCGGCCCTGGGCTTCGCCTTCCACCACATGATCGAGGGCTTCTTCAGCAATCCGCGCCTGATCTGCATCACCCTGATCGTGGGCGGGGTGATCCTGGCGGTGGTGGATCGCTGGCATCCGGAGCCGCGCCACACCGACGCCATGCGCTATCCCCTGCTGACCTCGCTGGGCATCGGCCTCTTCCAGTGCCTGTCCCTGGTGCCGGGGGTGTCGCGGTCGGGCTCGACCATCGTCGGCGCCACCCTGCTGGGCTGCGACCGGCGCTCGTCGGCGGAGTTCAGCTTCTTCCTGGCCATGCCGATCATGGTCGGCGCCTTCGCCCTGGACGGCTGGAAGCACCGCCACGACTTCACCTCCGCCCAGGTGGAGCTCATCGCCATCGGCTTCGTGGTCTCGTTCCTGGCCGGGGCGGTGGTGGTGCGCACCATGCTGGACTATGTGTCCCGGCGCGGCTTCACCTTCTTCGCGGTGTGGCGGATCGTCGTCGGCGCCGGGGGCCTGGCGCTGCTGAGCTGGGTCGGCAAGTAGGGCGCCCGCGCCCTATTTCACCACTTCGAAGCGGGCGCGGTCGAAGACCTTGAGCACCTGGGCCAGGTCGTGGCCGCGCTTGAGGACCAGCCCGCCGTGGGCGATCACCGCCCAGGCGCCCTGCTTGCGGGCCAGCGCCGGCCGCTTTTCGATGCGATAGAGCGGCGCCTCGGACGCGCGCCGGAAGACGCAGAACGAGGCGGCCTCCCGCGAGGCGTCGATGCCGTAGTCCTTCCAGTGCCCGCCGGCGACCATGCGCCCGTAGACCGACAGGATCGCGGACAGCTCCTTGCGATCGAAAAACACCGTCCCGGTGTTCGGGGCGGGCGGTGGGGCGGCTGACGAATAGGGATCGAAGGCCATTCGCGAGGAAGCCTAATGCGTTTTCAGTCGCTTAGGGAAGCCTTCAAGCCGCCGGCACGGGCCCGAACATGAAGAAAGCTTCACGGTCCGCCCCGGAATCACCTTGATTCCGACCTTTCCGCGCCCGGTTGGACGGCGAAAACAGCATCGTCGGTTGGACGGAACACCCGGTGGTCCCGGATCCTGAACAGCCCCCCCAGCCCCCCTGGATTTCCGGGGTTCCGGCCAGCCGACTTGCCCTCCAAGACGCCCCCGCGGTCACCCCCCTCCGGCCGCGGGGGTTTTCTTTTGCGCGCTCGCCTGGGCGGGATTATCCTCGCCCTACCGACCTGCGTCTCATCGCCGACACACTTTCCAAAAGATTAAACCGGCGTCATGCAGCGCCGCGAAAAGACCTTATTTCGGTCGCGCGCCCGCCCGGTTGCCCCTCGATAAAAGCATCGTCGGTTGATCGGAACACCCGGTGGTCCCGGATCCTGAACAGCCCCCCCAGCCCCCCTGGATTTCCGGGGTTTCGGCCAACCGACTGAACAACCCCCAAGAGACCCCCGCGGCCCTCCCCCCCTCCGGCCGCGGGGGTTTTTTGTCGCCTGGAGATCGGCGGTCTTGCGCCCCCTCCACCATCCGGCTCCGCCGGACGGTCCCCCTCCCCCGCTTCGCGGGTGAGGAGAGGCTACCTCCTCCCCTGCTTCGCGCAGCGACGCGGGGGAGGTGGCTCGGCGCGAAGCGACGAGACGGAGGGGGCGCAAGGCCGCCGGCAGGACTTCGAAGGTCTAGTTCCGACCCTGCAGGACGTTCAGGATCCGGCCGCCCTTGGGGGCCTGCAGCAGGATCACCGTGCGCCAGGCGTCGTCGCCCTCCGGCAGGGTGAATTGCACGGCCTTGCCGCGCCACAGGCCCAGCTTCACCGACTGGCGCACGACATTGCGGACGGTGACGGTATGGCCGCGGTTGTCCCCGTCCTTGACCTCGACCTCCTGGCTGCGGGGGTCATAGCGCACCAGCCAGACCTCGGCCGCCCCGCGCGTCGCCGACCCGGCGCCCACCGCCACCCGCTCGCCGCCGTGATAGAAGCGCAAGCCCGGCTGGCGGCCGGGCGCGCGCTTGGCGTCGTGGATCAGCCGCTCGACCGCGTCGGGCCTCGCGCCGGAGGCCTGGGCGGCCCCGTCGACGATGACCTGGGGGGTGTAGACGTCGCGCAAGCCGAAGTGCTTGTCGAAGGCGCGCTGGCGATCGGCGAATTCGGGCTGGGCGAAGGTGTCCTTCCAGCCCAGGTAGTCCCAGTAGTCCACCGACCAGGTCAGGGCGACCACGTCCGGACGGTCGGCCAGGCCGGCCACGAAGGCGTTGGCCTTGCCGCAGGATGCGCAGCCCTGGGCGGTGTAGAGTTCCACCACCACGGGAGGCTTCGCCGGAAGATGTCTGGCCTGGGCTTCGAAGGGCGCTGCGAGGACGGCGGCGCCTGCCAGGAACTTTAGAACGGCCCACTTCATTGGGCGGCAATTAATCGGACTTTGCCCCGAACCGGTTTCACTAAACTGTGAAATCGAGGCCCGCGGTCTCTTCCCCCGCGCGCGGCGGGGGAAGAGAGGCGTGCTTCGGCCTAGGCGCCGGCCTTGGCCAGGTTGCGCAGGACGAAGTTCAGCACGCCGCCGTTGCGGAAGTATTCCAGCTCGGTGGGCGTATCGATCCGGCAGCGGACCGGGAAGCGGGCGATCTTGCCGTCCGAGGCCCGGTAGAGCTCCACCATGATCTGCTTGCGCGGGGTGATGTCTTCCAGGTCGCGGATGGTGACGATCTCGTCGCCGGTGAGGCCCAGGCGCTGCCAGCCCTCGGCGATGAACTGCAGGGGCAGCACGCCCATGCCCACCAGGTTCGAGCGGTGGATGCGCTCGAAGCTCTCGGCGATCACCGCCCGCACGCCCAGCAGCTTGGTGCCCTTGGCCGCCCAGTCGCGCGACGAGCCGGTGCCGTATTCCTTGCCGGCGAAGATCACCATCGGGCGGCCTTCGGACTTGTAGCGCATGGCCGCGTCGTAGATCGCCATGGTCTCGCCGGAGGGGAAGTGCTTGGTCACGCCCCCTTCGATGTCCGGGGTGATCCTGTTGCGGATGCGGATGTTGGCGAAGGTGCCGCGCATCATCACTTCATGGTTCCCGCGGCGGGCGCCGTAGGAGTTGAAGTCGGCCTGGCCGACCTGGTGCTGCGACAGGTACTCGCCCGCCGGGCTGGTCTTGCGGATGTTGCCGGCCGGGCTGATGTGGTCGGTGGTGATCGAGTCGCCGAAGATGCCCAGGATGCGGGCCTCGACCACGTCGGTGATCGGGTCCGGCTCCATCTTCAGCCCTTCGAAGTAGGGCGGGTTCTGGACGTAGGTCGAGCCGATGTCCCAGGCGTAGGTCTGGCCGCCGGCGACCTTGATGCCCTGCCAGTTCTTGTCGCCCTTGAAGACGTCCTTGTAGCGGGTCTCGAACATCTTCTCGGTGACCACCTTGCGCTGCAGGGCGGCGATCTCCTCGTTGGTCGGCCAGATGTCCTTCAGATAGACGTCCTTGTTGCCCTTGCCCTTGCCGATCGGCTCGTTGACCAGGTCGATGTTCATCGAGCCGGCCAGGGCGTAGGCGACCACCAGCGGCGGGCTGGCCAGGTAGTTGGCGCGCACGTCGGGGTTCACCCGGCCTTCGAAGTTGCGGTTGCCCGACAGCACGCTGACGGCCACCACGTCGCCGTCGGTCACCGCCTTGGAGATCGGCTCGGCCAGGGGGCCGGAGTTGCCGATGCAGGTGGTGCAGCCATAGCCGACCAGGTTGAAGCCCAGGGCGTCCAGCGGCTTGGTCAGGCCGGCCTTGGTCAGGTAGTCGGTGACCACCTGCGAGCCGGGGGCCAGCGAGGTCTTCACCCACGGCTTGACCTTCAGGCCCTTGGCCACCGCGTTCTTGGCCACCAGGCCGGCGGCGATCAGGACGCTGGGGTTGGAGGTGTTGGTGCAGGAGGTGATGGCGGCGATGACCACGTCGCCGTTGCCCACCGTGTAGTCCTCGCCGCCCACCGGGAAGCGCAGGCCTGCGGTCTCGTCGGTCTTGGCGAACTCGCCTTCCAGGGCTTCCTTGAAGCGGGCCGCCGATTCGCTCAGCAGCACCTTGTCCTGCGGACGCTTGGGGCCGGCCAGCGACGGCAGCACCGACGCCAGGTCCAGCTCCAGGGTGTCGGAGAACACCGGGTCGGCCGAGCCGGGCTCGTGCCACATCCCCTGGGCCTTGGCGTAGGCCTCGACCAGGGCGACGCGCTCGGGCGTGCGGCCGGTGGCGGTCAGGTAGTCGATGGTGGCGCGGGTCACAGGGAAGAAGCCGCAGGTGGCGCCGTATTCCGGGGCCATGTTGGCGATGGTCGCCTGGTCTTCCAGGGTCAGGGTGGCCAGGCCGTCGCCGAAGTACTCGACGAACTTGCCGACCACGCCCTTCTTGCGCAGCATCTGGGTGACGGTCAGCACCAGGTCGGTGGCGGTGGCGCCTTCCGGCAGGGCGCCGGTCAGCTTGAAGCCGATGACCTCGGGGATCAGCATCGGGATCGGCTGGCCCAGCATGGCCGCCTCGGCCTCGATGCCGCCCACGCCCCAGCCCAGGACCGACAGGCCGTTGATCATGGTGGTGTGGCTGTCGGTGCCGACCACGGTGTCGGGATAGGCCACCTCGCCGCCGTCCGCCGCGGCGGTCCACACGGTCTGGGCCAGGTTCTCCAGGTTCACCTGGTGGCAGATGCCGGTGCCCGGGGGCACCACGCGGAAGTTGTTGAACGCCGACGAGCCCCAGCGCAGGAAGCGGTAGCGCTCCAGGTTGCGCTCGTATTCCTTCTCGACGTTCTCGCCGAAGGACTTGGCGGTGCCGAAGTGGTCGACCATCACCGAGTGGTCGATGACCAGGTCGACGGGGTTCAGCGGATTGATCTTCTCCGGATCGGCGCCGAGCTTGGTCATGGCGTCGCGCATGGCGGCCAGGTCGACCACGGCGGGCACGCCGGTGAAGTCCTGCATCAGCACCCGCGCCGGGCGGAAGCTGATCTCGTGTTCGACCGAGCCCTTGTTGCCCAGCCAGGCGGCGATCGCCTTGAGGTCGTCCTCGCCGACGGAGACGCCGTCCTCGTTGCGCAGGAGGTTCTCCAGCAGCACCTTCATCGAGACGGGCAGGCTGGAAATTCCGGTCAGACCGGCTTCCTCGGCGGCCGGCAAGCTGTAGTAAGCATAGGTCTTGCCGCCGACCGTCAGGTCGCGGCGGGTTTTGAGGCTGTCGAGAGACGCCATGAGAGGGTCCTTTCCCTGTTGCAGGCCGCCCGAAATCCGGTCACGGGATCGCGCGCTGATCGAAGCGGACACACAGCGTCCGCCCCCGCGCGGCGTCGCCCCCGTACGGCCGCGCGTGTCATAGCGGCAGGGGGCTTCCGCGTCCATGCATCGGGGCCCTTGCTTTGATTGAATCCCTCGTCATCCACGGCCTCGCCCTGCAAAGGGGCGAGCGGGTGCTGTTTCGCGGCCTCCAGGCGCGGCTGTCGCGGGGCGAGGCGGTGGCCCTGACCGGCGCCAACGGGGCGGGCAAGACCAGCCTGCTGCGCGCCGTGGCCGGCTTCATCCGCCCGGCCGAGGGGGAAATCCGCTTCGAGGGCGCGGACGGGCCGCTGCCGCCCGACGACGCCCGGCGGGGCGCCTGCCACATGGTCGGCCACCAGGACGGGCTGAAGACCGGGCGCACGGCCCGCGACGAACTGATGTTCCAGGTCCGCTGGCTGGGCGGAACCGAGGACGCGGCCCTGGAGGCCTCGCGGATCCTCGGCCTGACGCGGCTGCTGGACCTGGAGGTGCGCAAGCTCTCGGCCGGCCAGAGGCGGCGCCTCGCCCTGGCGCGGGTGGTGGCGGCGCCGCGCGACCTGTGGCTGCTGGACGAGCCCATGGCCCCCCTGGACAGCGCCCACCGGGCCCTGTTCGGCGAGCTGATGGCCGAGCACCTTGGCCGGGGCGGGCTGATCCTGGCGGCGGTGCACGATCCCCTGCCGGTGGCGGCGCGCGCGGTGGAAGTCGCCGGGCTGGGGCGGCCATGAGCGCGTTCCTGATCCTGTTCCGCCGCGAACTGGCCCTGGCCTGGGGCCGGGGCGGGGGTCCGCTGCTGGCGGTGGGCTTCTACGCCGGGGCGGTGACCCTGCTGCCCCTGTCGGCCAACATCGACCCCGCCCATCTGGCCGCCGTCTCGGTGGGCCTGTCGTGGGTGTGCCTGGCCCTGGCCTCGCTGTTGTCGCTGGAGCGCCTGTTCGAACGGGACTTCGAGGATGGCGGGCTGGACCTGCTGAGCCTGGGCCCCCTGCCGCTGGAAGTCACCTGCCTGGCCAAGGTCCTGGCCCAGTGGCTGACGGCGGGCGCCCCCCTGGCCGTGGCCGCGCCCCTGGCCGCCATCGCCCTGGGCGCGCCGGCAGCCGTTGCGCCCCTGCTGTTCGCGGCGGCGGCCCTGGGCGGGCTGGCGTTCTCGTGCCTGGGCGGGACCGGCGCGGCCCTGGCGCTGGCCAGCCGGCGGGGCGGCCTGCTGATCGCGGTCATCGTCCTGCCGCTGCTGGTGCCGCCGGTGATCTTCGGCGGCGCGGCGGTGGACGCCTTCGCCGCCGGCCTGCCCTGGGCGCCGGGCTTCGCCTTCCTGGCCGCCTATGCCGCGGGGGCCGTGGCCCTGGCCCCCTTCGCCATGGCCGGCGCCTGCCGCAACGCCCTGTCCTGAGGCTTTCCTCGGCACAAAGTGACCTGGGTCAATGATACCGCTCGCGTTCACGCGTGTAACAATCGGCTAAGACCGCGTCATCCGCCGGACAAACGGCCGGTCCACAGTGACGCCAGTTTGAACTGGAGACGTCCTATGACCGCACGACCCTTGCGGGCCCTGATGCTGGGCGGGCTGATGCTGCCCTTCGCCTTCGCCACCGCAAGCCTGGCTCAGGACCACGCCGCCCCGCCGCCGCCGGCCGGCGCCGAGGAAGGCCATCACCACCACGGCATGGGCGATCCGGCCGAGCGCGCCGCCATGATGGCCAGACACCTCGAGCACGAGGCCGCCCGGCTGCGCGACATCCTGCAGCTTCGTCCCGAACAGGAAGGGGCGCTGCACGCCTTCCTCGACTCCATGAAGCCGCCCGCCGACATGATGGCGCGGATGCACAAGGACCATGACGACGGCGAGACCCTGACCACGCCCCAGCGTCTGGACCGCATGCTGGCCAGGATGGACGAGCATCGCGCCCACATGGCGGCCCACGCCGATGCGGTGAAGCGCTTCTACGCCCAGCTTTCGCCCACCCAGCAGAAGGCCTTCGACGCCATGGGTCCGATGATGCACGGGCCGCACGGCATGGGCGGCCCGGGAATGGGCGGCCCGGGCATGGAAGGCATGGGCCATCACGGTCCCATGGGCGGCCCGATGGGCGATCCCGACGATGACGGTCCGATGGGCGGCCCGCCGCCCGCCGCCTGACCGGCGGGACTCCTCCCTTGAGACTTCGGCCGCCCATCCAACCCCCCAGCGACGGGCGGCCGCAGGGCCCCGGCGCTTGCTAGCGAGCGCCGGGGCTTCTATTCAGCGGCCATGATCAACGCCCTGGCCAATCCGCACCGGTTCATGGCGTTTTCGCGCTGGGCCGCGCCCATCCTCGCCGCCGCGGCGGTGGCGCTGATCGCCGCCGGCCTGTGGCTCGGCTTCACCGCGCCCGAGGACTACCAGCAGGGCTCGACGGTGCGGATCATGTACATCCACGTGCCGGCCGCCTGGATCTCGATGTTCAGCTACGCCTGCCTGGGCGGGGCCAGTTTCTTCGCCCTGATCTTCCGCCACAGCCTGGCCGACGCCGCCGCGCGGGCGGTGGCGCCCCTGGGCGCGGCCTTCACCCTCCTGGCCCTGATCACCGGCTCCCTGTGGGGCCGTCCGATGTGGGGCGCCTGGTGGGTGTGGGATGCGCGCCTGACCTCGGTGCTGGTGCTGTTCCTGCTGTTCGTCGGCTACATCGCCCTGCGCGCCAGCATCGACGACGAGGCCAAGGCCGGCCGCGCCGGCGCCATCCTGGCCCTGGTCGGCCTGATCAACCTGCCCATCGTCAAGTTCTCGGTCGACTGGTGGAACACCCTGCACCAGGGCGAGAGCATCTTCCGCGCCGGCGGCTCGACCCTGGCCCCGGTGTTCCTGCTGCCCCTGGCGATCATGGGCGTGGGCTACATGTGCGCCTTCGGGGCCCTGTGGATGGTCGCCACCCGCGCCGAGGTCTGGCGCCGCCGCGCCTCCAGCCTCGCCCTTCAGGCCGCCTTTACGTGACGCAGCTTCATCTCGACGCCGGCAAGTACGCCGCCTTCCTCTGGCCCGCCTATGCGGTGACGGTCGCGGGCTTCGCCTGGATGATCGCCGCCACCCTGCTGCGCGCCCGGCGCTGGCGGCGGGAGGTCGAGCGTCTGGAGGCGGCCCGGCCGCGCAAGAGCGACGGGACCGGAGACGGCGCGGCGTGAGGCGGCTGATCGCCCTCCTGCCCCTGGTCGCCATGGGCGCGCTGGTGCTGGTGTTCGCCTTCCGATCGCTCTATCGCCAGCCGCAGGTGACGCCCATGGCCACCATCGGCCAGCCGATCCCGGCGGCCAGCCTGGCCCCCCTGGCCGGTGGCGCGCCGGCGCCGCTGAGGACCACGATCAAGGGTCCGGTGCTGGTCAACTTCTACGCCTCCTGGTGCGCGCCGTGCGTCACCGAGGCGCCGGCCCTGATGGCGCTGAAGGCCGAGGGCGCGCCCATCGTCGGCATCGCCTACAAGGACACCCCCGAGAACACCGCCGCCTTCCTGGCGCGGCTGGGCGACCCCTACCAGCAGGTGCTGCTGGACGCCGACGGGCGGGTGGGAATCGGCTTCGGGGTGACCGGGGTGCCGGAGACCTACGCCGTCGACGCCGCCGGGGTGATCCGCGGCAAGTACGCCGGCGCCCTGGACGCCGACCACGCCGAGGCCCTGCTTCAGAAGATCGGCCGCTAGAGCACGATGCCTTTTGTCGGAATCGACAAAAGGCTGAATCGTGCTCGCAAACCAAGGAGGCGAGCCTGCTGATCGCGTTTTGATGGATCCATCAAAACGCGGCAGGCTCTGGGCCCCCGCGGACCCCTGCGACGTTAACGTCTCATTGACCATGTTTGGCGAGGCTCGTTAACCTCAAGTCATGGCTGACATCCGTCCCCCCAACTGGCCGATCGCCGGCGCCGGCGGCGCCCTGGTCCCGCAGAAGGGAACGGGCGCCCAGCGCGCCGAGGCTCAGCGCGCCTTCTTCCAGGCCGCCCTGACCGGCCAGGGTGTGACCGCGCCCCAGGCGCCGCCCGCGCCCGCCTCCACGACGGCCCAGGTCCAGGCGACGGCCCAGGCCGCCAGCGGACCCCGCGCGCCGGACCTGACCATCAAGCTGCCGGACCCGCGGCCGGACGACGAACCCAAGACATACCTGCGCCCCGGCTCGATCATCGACATCCGGGTGTAGGGTGAAACCAACCCGCGAGAACGCCCCCAACTTCCGCTCTTCCCGGCGAAGGCCGGGACCCAGGACGGCCTCTCAGCCTTCCACCGGTCGCGCCTAAAATGCAGCCCGGTCCCGGGTCCTGGCGGCGGCAAGGCTTCCCTGGGTCCCGGCCTTCGCCGGGATGAACGGGAGGGATGGGGTCAGATCGGGGACCCGGATGCCGTCAGGCCCGCAGGCAGCGCAGTTTCAGGCCGCCGCCTCGACCTCGCGCACGGCCTTGGCCGCCTTCTTGGCCTTCTTGTGCTTCTTCGCCTTCTTGGGGCCCTTGGCCTCGGGCTTGGCCTTCTTGGGCGCCGTTTCGGCCTCCGAAAGGCTGGCCAGCATCTTCACGAAGGTCTCGCGCTTCTTGGGCGACAGGAGGCTGAGGAAGCGGGCGTCCGCCTCCGCCGCCGGCCCGGCCCCGTCCGCCAGGGCCATCCGTCCGACCTCGGACAGGCGCACCGAATTGGCCCGCGCGTCGGTGGCCGATCGCTCGCGCTCCAGCAGGCCCTTCTTGATCATCCGCGCCACCAGGTCGGCCAGGGTCGAGCGGTCGATGCCCGTGGCGCGCACCAGATCGCTCTGGGTCAGGCCCTCGGACGCCCCCGCCGCCGCCAGCACGGCGAACTGGCGCTGGGTCAGGCCCTCGGCCCCGGTGGCCTCGGCGTGGTAGTCGAGGGCGATCTGCAAAGCCCGGTGCAGAAGATGGGTCGCCGACCCGTTCAAGACATCCGTTGAAGCCTTGCCCTTGGCCTTCGCCATGGCGACCCCCTTTGCCGGCCGTTGACGTCGGCCCAAGGAGTATCCGCGTTTCTTTGCGTTTTGACGACACCTCCGTTGGCGGACGGCCGGGCCGCGCAAGGAGGCGTCAGAAGCCCGCGTCGGGAGGCTCCGGGGTCTTGTCGTCCTCGGCGAAGGCGGCGTGCTTCATCAGGAACGGCGTCTGGGCCAGGGAGAACAGCACCGCCGCCCCCAGCACCACCAGGCGGAAGGTCCCCCAGGTCTCGTTGCTCTGGGTGCGCCAGACCACCTCGTTGGCGACGGCGCACAGGGCGAAGAAGCCGGCGTAGCGGATCGTCAGCACGCGCCAGGAGCCGTCGTCCATGTGGAAGGCGTCGCCGAGCAGGGACTTCAAAGGGTTGCGGCCGCTGAGCAGCCCGCCCACCAGGCCCACGGCCAGGGCGCTGTCCACGAAGGTCAGTTTCATCTTCACGAACTTGGGGTCGTGGAAATAGAGCGTCAGCCCGCCGAACACGAGCGCCGAAAGGCCCGAGAACAGCGGGATCGGGGCCAGGCGCTGCTCGGCCGCGAAACCCACAGCCAGGGCCACGAACGAGGCCGCCACCAGCACCCAGGTCGCCTTCTGGAAATCGTGGGTGATCAGCAAGGTGCCCAGGAAGGCGACGGGGGCGGCGTAGTCCACGCCCATGCGCACGTAGCGGGTGGTCTTGGAGACGGCCATCAGGCGGCGTCCAGCCCGACCAGCGAGCGCGAGAAGGCCCGCGCGTCGAAGGGCTGCAGATCCTCGATGCCCTCGCCGACGCCGATCAGCTTGATCGGGCTGTCGGAGGCCTGGGCCACCGGCACCAGCACCCCGCCGCGGGCGGTGCCGTCCAGCTTGGTCATGACGATGCCGGTGACGCCGATGGCGTTGCCGAAGATGTTTTCCTGGTTGAGGGCGTTGCGCCCCACGGTGGCGTCCAGCACCAGCAGCACCTCATGCGGGGCGTCGTAGTCCAGCTTGCGGATGACGCGGATCATCTTGGTCAGCTCGTCCATCAGCCCCTGCTTGTTCTGCAGGCGCCCGGCGGTGTCGATCAGGACCACGTCGTATCCCTCGGCCTTGGCCTTCTCGACCGCGTCATAGGCCAGGCCCGCGGCGTCGGCGCCGGTGGGACGGCTCATGAAGTCGGCCTTGGCGCGGTCGGCCCACACCTGCAGCTGCTCCACGGCGGCGGCGCGGAAGGTGTCGCCGGCGGCGATCAGCACCTTGGCCCCGCGCCCGGTCAGGTCGGCGGCGATCTTGCCGAGGGTGGTGGTCTTGCCCGAGCCGTTCACGCCGATGAACAGCACCACATAGGGCTTGGGGCCGGAGAGGGGATCGAAGGTCCCCTGCCGCGGGATCAGCTCGCGGGCCACGGCGTCGGCCAGGGCCTCCTTGACCTCGTCCTCGCTGGACTCGCGGCCGAAGCGCTGCTCGGCGAAGGCGGCGGTGATGCGGGCGGCGGCCTGGGGGCCTAGGTCCGCCTCGATCAGCATCTCCTCGAGCTGGTCGAGCTGCTCCTGGTCCAGCGGCTTCCTCACGAAGACGCTCGTCACCTGCTCGGTCATCTGCTTGGACGAGCGGGACAGGCCCTGGGTGAGGCGCTGGAGCCAGCCTTTCTTGGGTTCGGTCATGAGGGGCTTCTAGTCGAGGAAGGCCGTGGCGGCGAGAGCCTCAGTCATGGTCCGGGTGCTGGTAGCTGACGATCTTGGCCAGGCGCGCCGCGGCGGCCTCGGCTTCCTGCGGCGGGCGGCCGGGAATCTCGGCGACGTGGTCGATCCAGGGCAACCGGCTTTCACGGTCCAGCTGGATCGCCGGTTCGATGTCACCGGCCCTGTCGAAGGCGGCGATGGCCAGGTCGATGTAGGTTCCGCCCCATTCGAAGGTCAGCGGCGTGCCACAAGCCGGACAGAAGCCACGGGCGACCTTGTTGGAGCTTTGGAAACGGCCTCGCTCGCCCGTCCAGCTCAGCCCGGCCACCGGGACGGAGACCAGGGCCCCGAAGGGCGAACCGAACGCCTTCTGGCACATGCGGCAATGGCAGATGGAGGCGCGCCCCAGCGGCCCCTCCACGGCGAAGCGCACGGCGCCGCACTGGCAGCCCCCGGTCCAGCGTTCGGTCATGGGCGTTTCGCTCATCGCACCCTCACCCTCTCGTCACCCCGGCCGTAGCGTAGCGCAGAGCCGGGGCCGGCCGGACGGCTGCATAGAAGAGTGGAGATGAGCGCCGATCGGCCAGCGGCCATCGAGACGTCGTCTCGGTGGCGGGACGGCCGGCCCCGGATCGGCGCGCTGCGCGCTTGTCTGGGGTGACGGTGGACGGGGAGCCGCTCGGGATCATGTCGTCTCCCAGGCGTCCAGCCGCGCCCGCCTGCCGTCGTGGCCGGCGACGACGCCGGCGATCACCGCGCCGGAGCGGGCCTCGCCCTCGAAGGCGACCTCGGTGAAGTCCTCGGCGCGGGCCAGGCCCTCGCGCTCGACCAGGGCCAGGACCTTGCGGCCGACCAGCCGGTCCAGGTGGCGGGCCAGGGCGGCGTCGCCGGCGTCGCGCAGGCGCTGGGCGCGGGCCTTGATGGTCTTGCCGGGCACGGGCGGCATGCGCGCCGCCGGCGTGCCGGGGCGGGCGCTGTAGGGGAAGACGTGCAGGAAGCTGAGGCCCGCCTCCTCCACCAGCCGCAGCGTGTTCTCGAACGCCTCGTCGGTCTCGGTGGGAAAGCCGGCGATGAGGTCGGCGCCGAAGGCGACGTCCGGTCGGGCCGCGCGGACGGCGGCGACCAGGGTCAGGGCGTCAGCGCGCAGGTGGCGGCGCTTCATGCGCTTCAGGATCAGGTCGTCGCCGGCCTGCAGCGACAGGTGCAGATAGGGCATCAGCCGCGGCTCGTCGGCCAGGCAGCGCATCAGGTCGGCGTCGATCTCGGCCGCGTCGATGGACGACAGGCGAAGGCGCTTGAGCTCCGGGACCAGCTTCAGGATCCGCGCCACGAGCTGGCCCAGGGTCGGCCGGGCCGGCAGGTCGGCGCCCCAGCTGGTCAGGTCCACCCCGGTCAGCACCACCTCGGCATAGCCGCCGGCGGCCAGGGCCCGGACCTGCTCCACCACCGTCCCGGCCGGGACCGAGCGCGAGTTCCCGCGGCCATAGGGGATGATGCAGAAGGTGCAGCGGTGGTCGCAGCCGTTCTGGATCTCGACATAGGCCCGCGCCCGCTCCTTCAGGCCTCCGATCAGGTGACCGGCCGTCTCGCGCACGCTCATGATGTCGTTGACCCGCACCCGGGCGGTCGTCTCCGTCAGGGCGCCCTTGGCGGCCTTCTCGGCGTTGCCCAGCACCAGGTCGACCTCGGGCATGGCGGCGAAGGCGGCCGGGTCGATCTGGGCCGCGCAGCCGGTGACGATCAGGCGCGCGCCGGGCCGCTCCCGGCGGGCCTTGCGGATCGCCTGCCGCGCCTGGCGCACCGCCTCGCCGGTGACCGCGCAGGTGTTGAACACCACCGCGTCGGTCAGCCCGTCCGCCGCCGCCTGCTGGCGGATCGCCTCGGACTCATAGGCGTTCAGCCGGCAGCCGAAGGTGACCACATCGACGTCCTCACTCCTCCCCTGCGCAGCGGGGGAGGTGGCGCGGCGCGAAGCGCCGTGACGGAGGGGGCGCAAGGCCGCCTCCCGGGACGTCGCGGGATCGCCCCGCGCTTGGCTTTGCGCCCCTTCCACCCCCAGGCCTTCGGCCTGGCGGTCCCCCTTCCCCGCTTCGCGGGGCAGGAGAGGGGGCGGCGTGCGTTCAGCCACCCGTCTCTTCCTTCAGGAACGCGGCGAAGGCGTCGGCGTAGTCGGGATGCCAGCGGCTGAGCGGCGGGCGGTTCCGGGTGATGTCCTGCATGGTCCAGGTCATGCGGGCGTTGTCGACCTCGCGGCTGACGTCGTTGTCCGGGCAGATGATGTAGAAGTCGCCCGCGCCCATCCGCTCCAGCATGAAGTCGACCACCTGGGCCGGGGTCCAGGCGCCGGCCGGCTTGTCGCCGCCGCCCGGCCGGGTCATGCCGGTGAAGGTGAAGCCGGGGACCAGCAGGTGGGCGCTGACCTGGCCGCCCGGGGCGTTGCGCAGGGTGTGCTGCAGCCCCTCGGTGAGGGCTTTGATGCCGGCCTTGGAGACGTTGTAGGCGGTGTCGCCCGGCGGCATGGTGATGCCCTGCTTGGAGCCGGTGTTGACGATGGCGGCCGGCCGGCCCTGGTCCAGCATTCCTTGCGTGAAGGCCTGGGTCCCGTGCAGCACGCCCATCAGGTTGACCGCCAGGACGCGCCGCCAGCCGTCCAGGTTCTCATAGGCGTGGCCGCCGCGGCCGACGCCGGCGTTGTTCATCAGCACCGCCACGTCGCCAAAGCGCTTGAACGCCGCATCGCGCAGCGCCTCGACCTGGCCATAGTCGGACACATCGGTGGCGATGGCCTCGACCTGGGCGCCCCCGGTCGCCGCCTTCTGCACCGCCGCGGCGGCGTAGTTCAGCGGCGTGGAGGCCAGGTCCGCCAGCACCACGTTCATCCCCAGGGCGGCGAAGCGCTCGCCGGCCGCCAGGCCGATGCCGCTGGCGCCGCCGGTGATCACGGCCGTGCGGCCGGCGGCGATGGCGGGATGCCCCCTTGCCGGATCGGTGCTCATGCCGCGCGGTCCTCGAGCTTGCCGGTGAACTCCACAGCCACCGGGCCGGTCATCAGCACATGGCCGTCGCTCTCGCGCCACTCGATGACCAGGTCGCCGCCGTCGAGCTCGACGGTGGCCTTGCGGTCGGTGAGGCCGCGCCGCGCCGCCGCCACCAGGGCCGCGCAGGCGCCGGTGCCGCAGGCCTTGGTCTGGCCGGCGCCGCGTTCCCACACCTTCAGCCGGATGCGGTCGCGGCCCTTGATCTGCGCGAACCCCACATTGGTCCGCTCGGGGAACAGCAGATGGTGCTCGATCATCGGCCCCACCTCCTTCACCGGCGCGGCCTCGGCGTCGGGGACGAAGAACACCACGTGCGGATTGCCCATGGAGACGCAGCCCGGCGTGTGCAGGATCGGATCGTCGATGGGGCCGACCTGCAGCTCGATCCCGCGGGTGTCCATCTCCTCGGCCAGGGGGATGTCGCGCCAGTCCAGGCCCGGCTCGCCCATGTCCACCGTCACCTGTCCGCCCTCGGCGCGCGCGACCTTCAAGAGGCCGGCCTCGGTCTCGATGGTGGCGGACGGGCGGCCGCTGGCCTCCATCAGCAGCCAGCCGACACAGCGCGTGGCGTTGCCGCACGCCGACACCTCGCCGCCGTCGGCGTTCCAGATGCGCATGAAGGCGTCGGCCTTCTGGGACGGCTCGACGCCGATGATCTGGTCGCAGCCGACGCCGTTCGCCCGGTCGGCGATGGCGCGCGCCTCCGCCTCGCCGGGACGGAAGGGCGCGCTCCGGGCCTCGACCACGACGAAGTCGTTGCCGAGCCCGTTCATCTTCAGGAACGGACGGCTCATGGCGGCCATATAGGGCCAAACCGCTCCGGGCGCACCCTGGCGACTTGCCGCTCGACCGCAGCCGCCTATGGTTGCGGCCTGATCGTCCAGCTTACCCGAGGTCTCATGCGCCTTGCCGCCTTCGCCGCCGTCGCCGTCCTGGCCGCGGCCTTCTCCGTTCCCGCCTTCGCCGAGACCCCGCCCGTGACCAAAGCCCCGACCCCGGCCGCCCCGCTTCCGGCCGACCCCTACACCTGGCTCGAGGACATGCAGGGCAAGCGCGCCCTGGACTGGGTCAACAAGGAGAACGCGCGCTCCCTGGCGGTGCTCAAGGGCGATCCGCGCTTCGAGCCCCTGCACCAGGACGCGCTCAAGATCGTCAACGCCACCGACCGCATCGCCTATCCGTCGCTGATCGGGCGGGCGGTGTTCAACTTCTGGCAGGATCCGGTGAACGTGCGCGGCCTCTGGCGGCGGACCACCCAGGCCGACTACGCCACGGCGACGCCGAACTGGGAGACGGTGCTCGACATCGACGCCCTGTCGAAGACCGAAAAGGCCAACTGGGTGTGGAAGGGCGCCAACTGCCCGCCGCCCAACTACGACCACTGCCTGGTCAGCCTGTCGGACGGCGGCGAGGACGCCACCGACGAGCGCGAGTTCGACCTCAAGACCCGCACCTTCACGCCCGGCGGCTTCCACCTGCCGCACTCCAAGCAGTCGGCCGACTGGCTGGACGACGACACCCTGATCCTGACGCGCGACTGGGGGCCGGGCACCATGACCGCGTCCGGCTACGGCTTCGTGGTCAAGACGCTCAAGCGCGGCCAGAGCCTGGACCAGGCCACCGAGGTGTTCCGCGGCCAGGCCTCCGACGTCGCTGTCGATCCCACCGTCCTGCACGACGCTAAAGGGAACAAGGCGACCCTCATCGTCCGGGCGGTGAGCTTCTTCGAGACCGAGTACCGGCTGGTGACCCCCAAGGGCCTGGTCAGGCTGCCCCTGCCGCTGAAGTCGCAGATCCAGGGCCTGTTCGACGGGCAGCTGCTGGTGACGCTGAACGAGGACTGGGCCGTGGCGCCGGGCGAGCCGACCCTGGCCCAGGGCTCGCTGATCGCCCTCAACCTCCAGGACCTCGAGGCCGGCCAGCCGCCGCGCACCGACCTCCTGCTGCAGCCCACCGCGCGCCAGTCCATCGAACAGGTGGCCACCACCCGCGACCGGGTGGTGGTGGCCCTCTATGACAACGTCCGCGGCGGCCTGCTCACCTTTGCCCACGGCGACGGGGGTTGGAGCCGGGGCGGCTTGCCGGTGGCCCCCAACTCGTCGGTGGGGGTGATCACCGCCAGCGACCTGGACAACAGCCTCTACTACAGCGTCGAGGGCTTCCTGGAGCCGTCGCGCCTGTCGCAGGCCGACGCGGTCAGCGGCCAGGCCTCGGTGATCAAGACCCTGCCGGCCCGCTTCGACGCCTCCCGCGACGTGGTCGAGCAGTTCCAGGCCGCCTCCAGCGACGGGACCATGATCCCCTATTTCGTGGTCCATCCGAAGGACATGAAGCTGGACGGCTCGAACCCGACGCTGCTCTACGCCTACGGCGGCTTCCAGGCCTCCATGCTGCCGTCCTACTCGGCGTCGGTGGGCAAGCTGTGGCTGGAGCGGGGCGGGGCCTATGTCCTGGCGAACATCCGCGGCGGCGGCGAGTTCGGCCCCGCCTGGCACGAGGCGGGCCTGAAGACCCACCGCCAGCTCATCTACGACGACTTCGCCGCCGTCGGCCGCGACCTCATCGCCCGCCAGATCACCTCGCCCCGGCGTCTGGGCATCGAGGGCGGCTCCAACGGCGGCCTCCTGATGGGGGTGGAGTTCAACCAGCACCCCGACCTCTGGCATGCCGTGGTCATCCAGGTGCCGCTGCTGGACATGCTGCGCTTCGAGCAGATCGGCGCCGGCGCGTCCTGGGTCGGGGAGTACGGTTCGGTGACCAAGCCCGACGAGCTGGCGTTCCTCAAGACCATCTCGCCCTACCATAACCTCAAGGCCGGGGCGCCCTATCCGGAGCCGTTCTTCGTCACCTCCACCAAGGACGACCGCGTGACGCCGGTGCACGCCCGCAAGATGGCGGCGCTGATGCAGCAGATGCGCCTGCCCTTCCTCTATTTCGAGAACACCAACGGCGGCCACGCCGCCTCGGCCAACCTGCAGGAGCGGGCCGAGCGCACGGCGCTGGAGTTCACCTACCTGATCCGCAAGCTTATGGACTGATGGCCCGAACGATGGACGGCCCGGCGATCCTGGCGCTCTTCGACGCCCAGCTTCGCGCCGACCCGCCGCCGGAGACGGGGGTGGAGCGGATCTGGGTCCGTGACGACGCGGGCGCGGTGCTGCGCACGACCGGGGCCTACAACTTCATCGGCTGGTGGGCGCTGACGCCCGAGCAGGCCCCGGCGGCCGCGGCGCGCGAGGCGGCGCACTTTCGCGCCCTCGGCCAGGAGGTCGAGTGGAAGGTGTTCAGCCACGACCGTCCCGACGGCCTGGACGCAGCCCTGGCCGAAGCGGGCTTCGTCGCCGACGCGCCCGAGACCTTCCTGGTCTTCGATCTGGAGGCTGGCGCCCTGGCGCCGTCACCGGTGGCGGGGGTGGAGGTGCGGCGGGTGACCGACCGGGCCGGGGTCGAGGACCTTGTGGCCGCCAACGCCGCCGCCTTCGAGCGCGAGGAGCCCTGGCGCGTAGACGACCTGACCCCGCGCCTCGATGACGGGTCCCTGGCCCTCTACGTCGCCTATGGCGAGGGGCGGCCGATCTCGTCGGGCCGCCTTGAACTGGCCCCGGGGCGCGACTTCGCCGGCCTCTACGGCGGCGGCACGGCGCCGGACTGGCGGGGCCGCGGGGTCTACCGCGCCCTGGTGGCGGCAAGGGCGGCGGAGGCGCGTCGCCTGGGTGTCCGCTACCTCACCGTCGACGCCCGCGAGACCAGCCGCCCGATCCTTGAACGCCTCGGCTTCCAGCCCCTGGCGACCATCACGGGCTGGGTGCTGGCGCCCTAGAGCATTGGGCGGCGTCCCATGCCTTTGACCCCGAACCTACACAAATTATCCCGACCCCACCCCCATCCGCTCACCCCGACGAAAGTCGGGGCCCAGGCAAGAGTCTCGGCGGGCAGGAGGCGCTTGGACCACGAAGCACACAAAGCACACGAAGGCCCCGCGCCGACAGGGGGGCGGGCACGGGCCAACTTGGTGCTCTTCGTGTGCTTTGTGGTTGAACCTTGGGCCAGCGCCGCTGGGGTCTGGCGCGGGGGGGGTTGGCGGGCTTTTGCCTGGGTCCCGGCCTTCGCCGGGATGAGCGGATGGGGTGGCGATGAAGCCAGAGCTCCGAAGCCCCCCTCAGTCCGGCGCGCCGTCCTTCAGCAGGGCGCGGTTGGCCAGGATCACCGCCAGCGACAGGATCAGGGCGCCCAGTTCCTCCTCGTCGACCAGGCTCGCCGCCTCGGCGGCCGTGAACCAGTGCGTGACCCTCTGGCCCTGTTCGCGCCACCGCTTGCGCTGGCGGGCGACCTTCAGCGGAAACACCTCCACCGAGCAGGCCAGGGGCGCGCCGTTCTTCAGGCGCTTGATGTAGTCGTAGCCGCCGATGGCCCGCTTCTCGATCTTGCCGATGACCCCGGCTTCCTGCAGCGCCTCCTTGGCGGCGGCGGCGTGGGGCTTCTTGCCCTTCATCGGCCAGCCTTTGGGAATCACCCAGCGGCGGGTCTCGCGCGAGGTGATCAACAGGATCTCGACCTCGCCGGGCCCGGCCAGGCGATAGGGCAGGGCGGCGTATTGCAGGCCGGGCTCGATGCCGTGGATGGCGTCGGATTCCAGCAACGCGTCCATGTCAGCCGACCAGCTTCGACACGAAGTAGAACGCCGCCGCCATGGCGCCGGCCATGGGCATGGTGATCACCCAGGCGATGACGATGTCCTTGGCCACGCCCCAGCGCACGGCGGAGGTCTGCCGCGTCGCGCCGACCCCGACGATGGCGCCGGTGATGGTGTGGGTGGTCGACACCGGTATGCCCAGGTAGGTGGCCATGAACAGGGTGATGGCGCCGCCGGTCTCGGCGCAAAAGCCCTGCATGGGCGACAGGCGGGTGATCTTGGAGCCCATGGTGTGGACAATGCGCCAACCGCCCGAGAGTGTCCCTAGCGCCATCGCCCCCTGGCAGGCGATGACGACCCAGAACGGCACGTGGAAGGCGCCTTTGAGCGCCCCGTGCGCATACAGCAGCACCGCGATCACCCCCATGGTCTTCTGGGCGTCGTTGCCGCCGTGGCCGAGGGAGTAGAGCGAGGCGGAAAAGAACTGGGCGAATCGGAACACCCGGTCGACCCCGCCGGGCGTCGCGCGCAGGAACAGCCACGAGACCGCCAGCACCAGCACCAGGGCCAGCAGGAACCCGACGGCCGGCGACAGCACGATGGCGAAGGTGGTCTTCAGCACCCCGTCCAGGACGACGGCGTGCAGGCCGGCCTTGGAGATCCCCGCCCCCAGCAGCCCGCCAACCAGGGCGTGGGAGCTGGACGACGGGATGCCGCCCAGCCAGGTGATGATGTTCCAGCTGATCGCCCCCATCAGGGCGCCGAAGATCACATGGTCGTCGATCACCGACTTGGCGACGATGCCCGACCCCACCGTATTGGCCACGTGCAGGCCGAACACCAGGAAGGCGATGAAGTTGAAGAAGGCCGCCCAGAACACCGCATAGCGGGCCGGCAGCACCCGCGTGGAGACGATGGTGGCGATCGAGTTGGCGGCGTCGTGCAGGCCGTTCAGGAAGTCGAACGCCAGGGCGACCAGGATCAGGCCGACCAGGACGGGCGCGGACGCCAAGAGGCCGAGGACGTCGCTCACAGGTGCTCGATCAGGATGCCGCTGATGCGGTTGGCCACGTCCTCGAAGCGGTCCACCACCTTTTCCAGGTGGTCGAAGATCTCGGCGCCGACGATGTAGCCCATGGCGTTGCCGCCGCGATGGGCCAGGTAGAGGGCCTTCAGCCCCTCGTCGTACATGGTGTCGGCGTGGTCCTCGATGCGGGTGATCTCTTCGGCGATGGCGTTCAGCCGCCCCGCGTTCTGCTGCATGGCCGGCAGCAGGCTCACCGCTTCGCGGGTTAGCTGCGAGGCCTGGACGATGACGTCGCCCATGGCCCGCATCTGCGGGTCGAAGGCGTCGACCTCGAACAGGGTGATGGCCTTGGCGGTCTTCTGCATCTGGTCGATGGAGTCGTCCATCAAGCCGATCAGGTCCAGGATGTCGCCCCGGTCGAAGGGGGTGATGAAGGTTCGCCGCACCGCCAGCATGACCTCGCGGGCGAAGCGGTCGGCCTTGTCCTCCTCGGCGAAGATGCGGGCGCAGGCCTCGGTCACGCCGGCGCCGCCGTCGAGCAGGTCGCGCAGGGCCGTCGCGCCCTGGACGATGGTCGCCGCATGGGCGTCGAAGAGTCCGAAGAACCGGTCCTCCCGGGGCATCAGGGCCTTGAACCATCGCAGCATCGCCGTTCCCCCTCCGGGCCGCCGATCGTCGGCGTCTTCGACCGTATACGGACCGACTCGGCGCCTATCCAGCCCGTCGCGGCGCGAGGGCCGCCCGGCCCTTCAGCCTATGCCCCGGCCGGGCGCTGGGCTAGCGTCGCGCCAACCAGAACGCCAGGGAGCCCGTCATGCGATCACCCGATTTCCTCACCGCCGTGGGTATCGGCGTCTCCGACCTCGCCCGGTCCGAGGACTTCTACGCCCGGGTGCTGGGCATGAAGCGCACCGGCGTCTTCAAGCTGGACGACATGGACGAAGTGATGCTGGCCCACGAGGGGCGCAGCGCGGTGGTGCTGATGCACTACACCGACGGCTCGTCCCGCAACTACCGCGACAACCCGGTCAAGCTGGTCTTCTACGTCACCGACCCCAGGGGCCTGATCGAGGCGATCCGCGCCGAGGGCCTCGAGGTCACCCGCGAGGCGGCGCCCATCGAGAGCCTGGGCGGGGCGGTGGTCGGCCTCGCCAAGGACCCCGACGGCTACGTCATCGAACTGATCCAGGCCCCGGTCCCCTCTTCCCCCGCGGCCACCGGGAGTGGGGGAAGTGTCGCCTAAGCCGAAGGCGGGCGACGATGGGGGTGCTTAACTCAGGTGCGCCAACGGTTCCGCAATCGGTCGCCGACATCGACGCCGCGCTTTGTCCTCTGAGATCAGAGCCCGTCCCCGGAAACTTCCCCCATCGTCGCCCGCCTCCGCTCCGCGTCGGCATTGGCGACACTTCCCCCGCAAGCGAGGGAAGAGGTGGCAGCCACAATCTCCGTCCCTCCAAGCCGCGACGCCGACCCCCTCTTCCCCCGCGACCAACGGGAGTGGGGGAAGAGTCGCCAAAGCCGAAGGCGGGCCACG
>Ga0265327_10000482_pt1 | contig 70214 bp, 55 predicted proteins | sample 41621metaG_FD_202089 | JGI IMG/M metagenome (GOLD analysis project Ga0265327, IMG submission 202089) | Rhizosphere microbial communities from Carex aquatilis grown in University of Washington, Seatle, WA, United States - 4-16-21 metaG | ecosystem: Host-associated > Plants > Roots > Rhizosphere...
TCGCGCACCTTCGGCAGGGTCGCGGCGAATTCGCGGGTGATTTCGACGGCGTCCCGGTTATGGCCGTTGCCGTCCTGCCCGGTATTCTCGGTCGCCAATTGCAGTTCCCGGCGCACCTGTAGCCGCAATTGCTCCAGCGCCGCATTGAGCGTGTTCCCGACGAAATAGTCGATCGCCTCGCCGGAAAGGCCGGGAAGACCGAAATGATTGGGGAAGAGCGCGGCGGAAAGCCCATTGACCACGTTCCGAAGCTCGTCGCGCGACGGCAGCTCACGGGTCGTATCCATCCGGTTCAACCGCTTCCGCCACTCCGCCCGGACGGTACTCAGATCGGCGACGATCCGATCCAGCGCCCAGAGTTCGGTGCCAAGAGCCGGGCGATTGGGAAGCGCCGTTATTTCCTGCCAGTTCGCCTGCGCGGTCATGCCGACCTCAAAAAAAATTAAGCCGCTCCAAATCGACGGCGCCCGCATGGGAGCGGGGACGACCGATCATTGGATCAATTTTCATTATATCTATGGATTTAGTCAACTTATTTTCCGGCAGCCCACCGGTAACCCATATGCGATTCCAAGCCGCGAGAACAGAATAGTAAATCTATGGAAATCACCAGTATTCGATCTCTATAGCGGATGAACCGTTGCAATACCGGAGGAAACCGAAGACCTGCCTTTGTCTTCAATTGCGTGCGGCCATTTCAGGGATAAAGTCCGCGCATCGGTCGCCACCGGCGCCGTATCGTCCAGTCGCCACCGGCGACGTATCCTATGGAAATTCCCCGGAAAAAGGGCCAAATCACATGGCTGCCGAAAAAGAAGTACAGACAGCGCTCGGCGATGTGGCGGCACGTCAATTAGCGAATGCGACGAAAACCCGCCCGCAGATGTCGAGCATCACGCCGCGCTGGCTTGTTCATTGCCTGCAGTGGGTTCCTGTCGAAGCCGGTATCTACCGGCTCAATCAGGTCAAGGATGCATCGAGCGTCACCGTCGATTGCTCCAGCCGCGACGAGCGGGATCTTCCTCAGACCTTCGTCGATTACAATGAGCACCCCCGCGAATACATGCTGAGCGCGGTCAATACCGTGCTCGACATCCATACCCGCGTCTCGGACCTCTACAGCGCGCCCTATAGCCAGATCGGCGAGCAGCTTCGCCTCACGATCGAGACGATCAAGGAGCGCCAGGAGAGCGAGCTTATCAACAACAGGGAATACGGTCTCCTCAACAACATAGCGCCGTCGATGCGGGTTGCGACGCGGACCGGAAGCCCGACGCCGGATGATCTGGACGAGTTGATCGCCCGCGTGTGGAAAGAGCCCGCTTTCTTCCTGGCGCATCCGAAGGCGATCGCGGCTTTCGGGCGGGAATGCACCCGCCGCGGCGTGCCACCGCCCACCGTCACCATGTATGGCTCGCCTTTCCTCACTTGGCGCGGCATTCCGCTGGTTCCCTCGGACAAGCTCGCCATCGTGGACGGCAAGACCAACATCCTGCTTCTGCGGACCGGCGAAGCCCGCCAGGGCGTGGTCGGGCTGTTCCAGCCGGGCCTGCCCGGTGAGCAGAGCATGGGGCTTTCGGTGCGTTTCATGGGGATCAACCACAAGGCCATCGCCTCGTATCTGATCTCCCTCTATTGCTCCCTGGCCGTGCTGACCGAGGATTCCCTCGGGGTGCTCGAAAACGTCGAGGTGGGCAAGTACCATGCCTACGACAATGTTTACGCCTGATCTCGAAAAGGCGGGCACGGATCCGGCGGCGAATTTTTCGCTGCCGGACGCCGAGACTCTTGCCCGTCTTGCCAGCGAGATGTTCCGTGCTCTCCCTAATAGTGAAGGGCCGAACGGCGGAAGCCCGAACGATGCCGTGCCGGCGGAACTGGCTTCAGCCGATCCGGGCTTCAGCCGTGGCGGTGCCGGCCTTACGCCGGCCAACGCCACCCCAATTCAGATCCCGACGGAGGCGCCGGCTTCCGTCCCGTCCCTGCCCGGCTTCCCCGCCGACTGGTCGACCCCGACCGGCTTCAAATTGCCGGGAGAGGCGGAGCTTCAGGCACTTTACGTCCCTGACCTCCCGGCATCGGTTTCGCCACCTCAACCCGCCAATCTGCAGCAGGGCCACTCCTTCTATTTCCTCGACGAGAGCCGGCTTCCGGCACGTGGCGGGGCGTCGACGGCGATCCCGGCGGTGGGGGCCACCCCCTTCGATGTCCATGCCATCCGCAAAGACTTCCCCATCCTTGGGGAGCGCGTGAACGGCAGGCCGCTCATTTGGCTCGACAATGCCGCGACGACGCAGAAGCCTTGGGAGGTCATCAACCGGCTTTCCCAATTCTACCAGCATGAGAACTCCAACATTCACCGCGCCGCCCATGAATTGGCGGCACGCTCGACCGACGCCTATGAGAAGGCGCGCTCGAAGGTCCGGCGCTTCCTGAATGCCGCTTCGGATAATGAGATCGTCTTCGTGCGCGGCACGACGGAGGCCATCAATCTCGTCGCGCAGAGCTGGGGCCGGCAGAATATCGGACCCGGCGACGAGATCGTCATCACCTGGCTGGAGCATCACGCCAACATCGTACCGTGGCAGCTTCTTTGCGCCGAGAAAGGCGCCGTGCTGCGCGTCGCCCCGGTCGACGATTCGGGGCAAGTGCTGCTGCATGATTATGAGCGGCTCCTAGGCCCCCGCACCAAGCTCGTCTCCATCACCCAGGTCTCGAACGCGCTCGGCACGGTGACGCCCGTGGCCCAGATGACGGCATCAGCCCGCCGCCATGGCGCGCGCGTCCTGATCGACGGCGCCCAGTCGGTGGCGCATATGCGGGCCGACGTCCAGGCCATCGGCTGCGACTGGTTCGTCTTCTCCGGCCACAAGGTCTTCGGCCCGACCGGGATCGGCGCCCTTTATGGCCGGCAGGAGGTTCTGGAAGCCATGCCGCCCTGGCAGGGCGGCGGCAACATGATCCGGGACGTCACCTTCGAGCGGACGGAATATCACGGCGCCCCGGCCCGATTCGAGGCCGGCACCGGCAACATCGCCGACGCCGTGGGACTCGGCGCCGCGCTCGACTATGTCGAGCGGATCGGGATGGAAAACATCCATGCCTATGAGCATGCCCTGCTGGTCTATGCGACGAGGCTCTTGAGCGGCATCCCCGGCCTGCGCCTCATCGGCACCGCGACGGAGAAGGCGAGCGTGCTTTCCTTCGTGCTCGATGGTTTCCGTAGCGAGGATGTCGGCTCCGCCCTCAATAAGGAAGGCATCGCCGTCCGCTCGGGCCATCACTGCGCCCAGCCGATCCTGCGGCGCTTCGGCCTGGAGACGACGGTTCGCCCCTCCCTCGCCTTCTACAACACCCAGGCGGAAATCGACGCCCTGGAAGCCGCCATCTACCGCATCAAGAGCGGCGGCGTAAGAACCGCCTGATCAAAAAAAAGAGGGGGCGGTGCCGGCAAGCAGGATTTGCCGCCGGCACCGCCCCCTAAGTGAAGGCCGCGAGGGCCTTCCAGGTTGAAGAGGTACATCCATCAAGGCCGGAGAGTGCTTTGACCAGATTGATGCAGTGCCATCTTCGGGAAAGCCGACGGTTTCGTCAAGGCTTTTGTTGATAAAATCTATCGACATTATACATTTATGCCGATGTCGGCGGGAGTGCGGTCCCCCGGCTGGGGACGTATGCCGAGACGGAGATTTTCGGGCTTCGCTAGGCTTACATATTTTCTATGGATTTAGTATTCTATTATATTGACGCATACGACGCTTTCACGGATAGTTTTGCCCGGACCATCGCGAAGGGGCGAAAATGGCTTTGGCGGAACACTTACCGGAAAGCGTGGCGGAGATTGCGGGCAACGCCGCCGGGGGGCTTCCGGCGGATGATTTGGTCGAGACCGTCGCCCGCAATCTGAAGCGGCTGCGGATTCGGCGCGGGCATTCGCTGGAGCGGCTGGCGAAGCGGTCCGGGGTCAGCCGGGCGATGCTGAGCCAGATCGAGCTTGGCAAGAGCGCGCCCACCATCGGCCTTCTCTGGAAGGTGGCCTGCGCCCTCGACGTGCCCTTCGCCTCGCTGATCAGCAATAGCGGACTGCACGGCACCGTGGTCTTGCGGAAGGCGCGATCGAAGCTTCTCACCTCCGCCGATGGTGATTTCTCCTCACGCGCCCTATTCCCCTTCGGGACGCCGCGCAAGGTCGAGTTCTATGAACTGCGCTTGCGGCCCGGCTGCATCGAGAAGGCCGACGGACATCCGCCCGGCACCACGGAATACATCACCGTCGCCGACGGCTCGGTCGAGATCGAGACCGGTGGCGCGCTGCACCCGCTCGCCGAGGGCGATTCGATCGTCTTCGAGGCGGATTCACCCCATATCTATCGCAATGGCGGAACCGCACCCGCCCGGCTCTTCCTGGTGATGAGCTACGTCGAAATCATTGGCTAAACCGCTGGTTCTGCCGCTGCGTTCCGGCTGAAAATCCCCCTGCCCTATCCGCCAGACTCCCCCGGCTCCCCTTTTTTGCGCGATTAATCTATAAAATCCATAGACTCTATTAATTTCATAGACTAGGCTCTAGGTGGAATTGACTGCGGGGGCCGGAGGTGTGGCCGAGTCACACCGGGAAGCCCAACCGCACCGGGATAATCGCGACAGTCGCAACATTGGGGTTAAGTCGATGAAGAAAAACGGGAAGAAAGCTTATCTGGCCTTTTTGCTGAGCTTTGCGGCAGCGACGGCGGCCGTGGCGGCGGATGAGAAACCGCCCGAGGGCGACGCCAAGGTGCCGAATGCCGCCTCGCGGCCCCTCTGGTCATGGCAGCCGGTCCAGAGTCCGGCCATACCGGAGGTTGCTCAAAAGGAATGGGTGCGGACCCCGATCGACGCCTTCGTTTTGGCGAAGGCGGAGGCCAAGGGGCTCAAGCCCTCGCCCGAAGCCGATCGCGCCACTTTCATCCGCCGCGCCACGCTCGACGCCCTGGGCGTCATCCCCACACCCGAGGAAGTTTCGGCCTTCGTCAGCGATACCTCGCCCGACGCCTATGGGAAGCTCGTCGATCGCCTGCTGGCCTCGCCCCATTACGGCGAGCGTCAGGCCCGGCTTTGGCTCGATCTCGCCCGCTACGCCGACAGCGCCGGCTTCCAGCAGGATGTGACGCGCCCCAACATGTGGCGCTATCGCGATTACGTGATCAACGCCTTCAACCAGGACAAGCCCTACGACCAGTTCCTCCGGGAGCAGATTGCCGGTGACGAATTGTCCCCCGGCAGCCAGGAACTCCTGAGCGCCACCGGCTTTCTGGCCGGCTATCCCGACAACCGGAACTCCCGCGATCTGGTTCAGAGGAAGTTTCAGATTACCACCGACATGACCGATACGGTGGGTCTGGCGGTCCTTGGCACGACGGTCGGATGCGCCCGCTGCCACAACCACAAATCCGATAAATTTACCCAGAAGGACTACTACTCGCTCCAATCCTTCTTTGCGAATACGAGCTTCCGTGACGACATCCCGGCGGAAAAGGGAGAGCAGGAACGCCAATGGGAGCAAGCCCAGGCCAAGTATGAAGACGCCACCAAGGAGATCCGCGGCAAGCAGAAGGCGCTTCTCGACGCGGTGCGGGACAAGGCCGTCAAGTATTACAAGGAACGATATCTGACCGACAGCCGGGAATCGCTCTTCAAGCCGGAAGCCCAATGGGCCCCTCTCGACCGCTGGGTCAATCATCGCTTCGACACCGTCGCGAAGGACGAGGATCTGGCCGGCTACTTCCGCTATGCGGCGGAAGACAAGGACAACCCGGATTACGGCAAGGACGCCCAAGAACATTGGGAAGCCTATAAGAAGCTTACCGAGGAGTTGAAGAAGTTCGACAAGCTCAAGCCGGCCAAGGGTTCCGACACCCTTACGGCGGCAACGGAGCTTGGACATTCCGCGTCGCCCCCGTCCTTCGTCTTCTCGGGCGGCAATCATGAAAAACCCCTGGAGGAAGTGCAACCGGCCTTCCCCGAAGGCATTACCGCCGAGAAGCCGGTCATCGCCCCGACGACGAGCACCTCCGGGCGGCGGACGGCTTTGGCGAATTGGCTCGCCAGCCCGCAGAATCCGCTGACGGCGCGAGTCTTCGTCAACCGGGTCTGGAATCAATATTTCGGCAAAGGCATCGTCGTCACGGTCAGCGATTTCGGCAAAGCCGGCGACAAGCCCACCAACCCCGAATTGCTGGACTATCTGGCCGATAATTTCGTCCACCAGGGCTGGGACATCAAGAAGCTGCACCGCCAGATCCTGCTGTCGAACACCTACCGCCAGTCCTCCGATTACCGGGAAGACGCGCAGAAGGCCGATCCCGACAACAAGCTGCTGGCCGTGTTCCCGAGGAAGCGTCTCGATGCCGAGCAAGTCCGCGACTCCCTCCTGCTCGCCTCCGGGAAGCTTGAGGACAAGGTCGGGGGCCCCAGCGTCTTCGCCCCGGTGCCGTCGAATTTGAATGCCGGTCCCGCATGGGAAGTCTCGAAAGACCCTCAGGATTGGAACCGGCGCAGCCTCTATATCTTCACCCGGCGCAGCGTTCCCTATCCGCTGCTTGAATCCTTCGACATGGCCAATGCCCAGCAGGTTCACAGCAAGCGCGACGTGACCACCACGCCATTGCAGGCGCTGACGCTGGTCAACAGCGATCTGGTGTTCCAGTGGTCGCAGGCCCTGGCCGGCAGAGTGGTCCGCGAGGCCGGCACCGATGAATCGGCCCAGTTGGACCGGCTCTATCAGATCCTGTTCGCGCGCAATCCGAGCAAAGACGAGAAGACCGTCCTGCAAGCATTCCTGGACAACCATCAGAAAGTCGTCACGGAAAAGGCTGCCGACGGCAAGCTCTCAGTCGCGGTTCCGACGGGCCTGAAGAATACCGACACGCCGAACCCCATACGGTCCGCCGCTTTTGTCGACCTTGTTCACACGGTCGCGAATTCGAACGACTTCATCTATCGGTTTTAACCTCAGCAAATACATTTGCCAGGAAGGAAGCATCATCATGGGCAAACATTCGCGCCGCGAGTTGCTCTTAGGAGCGGGATACGGTTTAGGCGGCCTCACGCTGAGCGCCGTCATGCCGGGGGGCGGAATCTTCGCCACCCCGGCACTGGCGGCCCAGATCCTGGACCCCCTCGCCCCCAAGGAGCCGCATTTCCCGGCCAAGGTGAAGACGGTCATCTGGCTGCATATGGACGGGGCACCCAGCACGCTCGATCTCTATGACTACAAACCGGAGCTGGTCAAGCTGCACGGCCAGGAGGTTCCCGCCTCCTTCCTCAAGGGGATCAAGACCAGCACCCAGGGCGGCGTCGGCAAGGTCTTCGCGTCGAACCGGACCTGGAAGCAGTACGGAGAAAGCGGCGCCTGGTTCTCCGATCTGGTGCCGAACATCGCCGAGCATGCGGACAAGCTGGCCTTCATCAAGTCGAGCGTCACCATCGGTGCGACCCACGACATTTCGATCCTCAAGCTCAACACCGGCGACGTCAATCCGGGACGCCCGTCACTCGGCGCCTGGGTGACCTACGCGCTCGGTTCCGCCAATCCGGATCTGCCGCCCTATGTCGTGCTCTATAGCGGCAAGCGGGAACCGACGGCGGGCTCGGTGAATTGGAGCTCGGGCTTCCTGCCCGCCGTGTATCAGGGCACCGCCTTCCGCCCCGGCAATTCGCCGATCCTCCATCTGGACCGCCCGGAACTGATCGCGGGAGCCCAGCAGCGGGACAATCTCGACTTGCTGAAGAAGCTGAACGAGCTGAAATCGGCATCCTATCCTGAAGACACCGAACTTCAGGCCCGCACCCGCTCCTATGAGCTGGCCTACCGCATGGAATCGGCGGCGCCGGAAGCGGTCGATCTTTCCAAGGAAAGCGACGCCACCAAGGCGCTTTACGGGCTGAACGACGACGCGACCAAGGCCTATGGCACGATCCTGCTGCGCGCCCGGCGTCTGGCGGAACGCGGCGTGCGCTTCATCCAGGTGGTCTCTGGGCCATTGGATATCGGCGTCGGCGAGGACCGGAACTGGGATGCCCATGAGAGCCTCGAAAAGAACCACGGCGCCCATGCCAAGGCCGTCGACAAGCCGATCGCCGGCTTGCTCGCCGATTTGAAGGCGCGCGGATTGCTCGATCAGACCCTGGTGGTGTGGACCTCGGAATTCGGCCGCACCTCCTATGGCCAGAGCGGCAATGGACGCGATCACAACCCCTGGGGCTATACACAGTGGCTCGCGGGCGGCGGCATCAAGGCCGGCACCAGCTACGGCACGACCGACGAAATCGGATTGCAGACCGTGGAGAATCCCGTCGACACCTATGATGTGCATGCCACCGTGCTTCAGCTTCTCGGCCTCGACCATTTGAAGACCGTGTTCCTGAAAGCCGGCCGCAAGGAACGTCCCACCGTCGTCTATGGCAAAGTGGTGAAGGAGCTTCTCGCCTGAGGGCGGGAAGTGCCGACACCCAAAACGCCTCACCCTTCCGCCGTCATGGCCGGGCATGTCCCGGCCATCCACGCGGCTCCGCCGGCAACCCATTGGAGACATTTGTGTTGCGGTTACCGCGTGGATGCCCGGATCAAGTCCGGGCATGACGGAAAAGGAGGATGCGCGACGCTCTTCTCAACCTAATGGCAACCGCTGCCTGAAGGACAAACTTAAAAATGCGTAAGGCACTATTTTTATTAGCTTTTTCCGGCATGATCGCGGGCGCCCCCGCGCATGCCGAGAAGGTCGATTTGGATCTGCATGATTACGATGACGAGCTTATGCGAACCTTGGAGCAGACGACAAAGTATTTCGAGCCGGATATCGCTGGCGAGAACGTATCCGGCGCAACCGAGGATGCCGAAATACTCCGTGACGGCTTCAAATATACGGAAAGTTACTTCTCCAAAAAAGGCAACTACCCGGACGCCGTAAAGTGGTCGCAGCAAGGTCAGGGCTTCATTGCCGAAGCGATGAAATTCGTGGCGGAGAAGAATTTCGACGCCGGGGCCGAGGCGGCGCGGAACGCGGTGAAGACCTGCCGTGCCTGTCACGAGGTCTACAAGCCGGCAAAGCCCCGATGAAGGATCAGTCGTGATGCGGAACAGATGGCCTGGGGCTTTTCTTTCATTCCTGATGCTTGCTTATGCCGCCAAAGCCCTCGGCGCCGATGGCCCCGCCGTGCCCGTCGGGGCCGCCACGGCGGAGCGGCGCGATGTTCCGGTTTATCTCCAGGGTATCGGCACCGTGCAGGCTTTCAACACCGTAGCGATCCACCCGCAGGCGGAAGGCCAACTTGTGAAGGTCGCCTTCACCGAAGGGCAGGAAGTCCATGCCGGCGATTTGCTGGCGCAGATCGATCCGCGCCCCTATCAGGCCGCGCTCGACCAGGCCGTCGCCAAGAAGGCCCAGGACGAGGCATTGCTGGCCAATGCGAAACTCGATGTCCAGCGTTATGCCGGCCTCGTCGAGAAGAACTACGTGGCGCGCCAGCAGCTCGACACCACCCGCGCCCAGGCCGCCCAGCTGGAAGCGGCGGCGAAAGGCGACGAGGCGGCTATTCAGGCGGCACGGATCCAACTCGGCTACACCACCATCCGCTCCCCCATCGACGGCCGGGCCGGCATCCGCCAGGTCGATCAGGGCAACATCGTGCACAGTTTCAGCTCCGGCGGCTCCACCGGGGGATCCGGTTCGGGCTCCGGCGGCTCCAGCAGCTCCGGTTCGGGCAGCTCGGGCGGGAATTCGGATGCGCTGGTGGTGATCGCGCAGCTGCATCCCATTTCCGTGATCTTCACCTTGCCCCAGGAGGAATTGCCGCGCCTCCTGCAAGCCAACGCCAAAGGGAAACTCGGGGTCGCGGTGTTCGGCCGCGCGGGCGGAGACGCGCTCGATCAGGGCCAACTCGAGGTCATCGACAACCAGATCGATCCCGCCACCGGCACCGTGAGGCTGAAGGCGACGCTGCCCAACAAGAACGGGCTGCTCTGGCCCGGCCAGTTCGTCAACGCCAAGCTGCTTCTGGACACCCGCGCGCAATCGGTGACGGTGCCGGACACCGCCATCCAGCGCGGCGCCCAAGGCGATTATGTCTTCATCGTCAGGGACGACCACACCGTCGAATCACGAACCGTGGTCACGGGAACCCTCCATGACGGGACCGCCGAGGTGCTCCAGGGCTTGACCGAGGGAGAAACGGTGGTGGCCTCCGGCCATTACCGGCTGCGTCCGGGGATCAAGGTCGCCATTGAAACCGCCAACACCGCCTCGCAGGAACCGGTGTTCCAGAAGGAGTAAGGCTCCATGAGCATCTCGACACCGTTCATCCACCGCCCGGTCGCCACCACGCTGCTCATGGTCGCGGTGATGCTGGCCGGCATCATCGCCTATCCGATGCTGCCGGTCTCGGCCCTGCCTCAGGTCGATTTCCCCACGATCCAGGTCTCCGCCAATTTGCCCGGCGCCAGTCCGGAGACCATCGCCGCCTCGGTCGCAACGCCGCTGGAGCGGCAGCTCTCGCAGATCCAGGGCGTCACCCAGATGACCTCGACCAGCACCCTCAACGGGACCACCATCATCCTGCAATTCGAGCTGGAGCGGAATATCGACGCCGCCGCGCAGGACGTACAGGTGGCGCTCGACGCCGCGGCCGGACAGCTGCCCCGCGACATGCCGACTCCACCGCAGCTGAAAAAGGTCAATCCCGCCGATTCGCCCGTTCTTTCCATCGCCGTCTATTCGGACACGATGCCCCTGCCCCAGGTGGACGACATCGCGGACAATATCCTCGCTCAGCAGATCTCCCGTATCCCCGGCGTCGCCCAGGTCACGATCCAGGGCGAGCGCAAGCCGGCGATCCGGGTTCAGATCGATCCGGACAAGATCGCCGGGCTCGGCCTCAACCTTGAAGATCTGCGGGGGGTCATCAATCAGGTGACGGTCGATCGCCCGAAGGGGAACCTCAACGGCAAGGACCGCAACTACATCATCTATGCCAACGACCAGATCAACGATTCCAAGACCTGGGGCAACGTCATCGTCGCCTACCGCAACGGTGCACCGGTACGCATCCGCGATATCGGCCAGGTCGTCGATGGCGCCGAATACGAAAAACAGGGCGCCTGGCCCAACAACCATCCGGGTGTCATCCTCTATGCCTTCAAACAGGCCGGCACCAATGTCATCGACACGGTCGACCGCATCAAGGCGGAACTGCCGCGCCTGACCAACTCCATTCCGGCGGCGATCAAACTCGAAATCCTGGTCGACAAGACCCAAACCATCCGCGCCTCGGTCGAGGACGTGCAGTTCACCTTGTTGCTGTCCGTGGCCCTGGTAGTGATGGTGATCTTCCTGTTCCTGCGCAATCTCTGGGCGACGGTGATCCCGAGCGTGACCGTGCCGCTGGCTTTGCTGGGCACCGCCGGGCTGATGTATCTCTGCGGCTACAGCCTCGACAACCTGTCGCTGATGGCGCTGACCATCGCCGTGGGCTTCGTCGTCGACGACGCCATCGTCATGCTGGAGAACATCTACCGCTACCTTGAGGAGGGCTTGAGCCCCCAGGAGGCGGCGGTCAAGGGCGCCAGGGAAATCGGCTTCACCATCGTTTCGATCAGCGTCTCCCTGGTCGCGGTCTTCATTCCCGTGCTGCTGATGAGCGGCATCGTCGGCAGGCTGCTGCGCGAATTCGCCATCACCGTGTCGATGACGATTTTCGTCTCCGCCGTGGTGTCGCTCACCTTGTCGCCGATGATGTGCGCCCGCCTGCTGAAGGACGAACACAAGACCGTCCATGGCCGCCTCTACCAGTTTTTCGAAAACGGCTTCGACGTCATGCTGGAATATTACCGGCGCGGTCTCGACTGGGTGCTGGCGCATCAGCGCGTGACGCTGCTGAGTTTCGGCGCGACGCTCATCGCCACCGGCGCGCTCTTCATCTACATCCCCAAGGGCTTCTTCCCGCAGCAGGATACGGGCCTGATCATGGGCCTGACCGAAGGCGCCCAGGACATTTCCTTCGAGGCGATGGCCAAGCGCCAGATGGCCTTGAACAAGGTCGTCCTCGAAGATCCCGACGTGGCGGCCCTGGCCTCCGGAATGGGCGGCGGCACTCAGAATAACGGCCGCATCTATATCAATCTGAAACCCCACAGCCAGCGCAAATCCAGCGCAGACGAGGTCGTCACCCGCCTGCGGAAATCCGTCTCCAAGGTGGAGGGCGCAGCCTTGTTCCTGCAAGTGCCGCAGGACGTGAATCTCGGCGGCCGCACCAGCCGCACCCAGTACCAATACACGCTTCAAGATCTCGATCTTGAAGAACTCAACAAATGGGCGCCGCTTATACTGAAAAAGCTGGCGTCGCTGCCGGAATTGAAGGACACGGCCACCGACCAGCAGAACGGCGCCGCCACCTTGACCCTGACCATCGACCGCGATCAGGCCTCCCGTTTCGGCATCCAGCCGGGACTTATCGACGACACGCTCTATGACGCCTTCGGCGGGCGGCAGGTCGCCCAATACTTTACCCAGCTCAACACCTACCATGTCCTGCTGGAGATTCTGCCGGAGTTGCAGAGCGACGTCCAAACCCTGGAAAAGATTCGCATTAAATCGCCGGTCACCGGACAGCAGGTGCCACTTTCGGCGCTCGCCCGCTACGACACCAAGGCGCTGAATTTCCTGTCGATCAATCACCAGGGCCAGTTTCCTTCCGTGACCCTGTCCTTCAATCTGGTGCCGGGGGTGGCGCTGGGCCAGGCCATCGACGCCATCAAAAGGGCTGAAGCCGAGATAAAGCTTCCGCCCAATCTGACCAGCACTTTCCAGGGCACCGCCCAGGCTTTCCAGAAATCGCTGGCCTCGGAACCCTGGCTGATCGCGGCGGCGCTGGTCTCCGTCTACATCATTCTCGGCGTGCTCTATGAAAGCTTCATCCACCCGCTGACCATTCTTTCCACCCTGCCTTCGGCCGGCGCCGGCGCCCTCCTGTTCCTGATGCTGTTCCGCATGGATTTGTCGGTGATCGGTCTGATCGGCATCCTGCTGCTGATCGGCATCGTCAAGAAGAACGGCATCATGATGGTCGATTTTGCCCTTGACGCCCAAAGGCGCCACGGCCTCAAGCCCGAGGACGCCATCCGTCAGGCCTGCCTTCTGCGCTTCCGCCCGATCATGATGACCACCCTGGCGGCGATGCTGGGCGGCCTGCCGCTGATGCTCGGCAACGGGGCTGGATCGGAACTGCGCCAGCCTCTGGGCGTCGCCATGGTCGGCGGGTTGGCGGTAAGCCAGGCGCTCACCCTTTTCACCACGCCGGTCATCTATCTCGCCTTCGAGCGGCTCCGGGCGTGGCGCCGGCACGATGCCGCCGCCCCGGTCCATGTATCCACGCTCCAGGCCGCGCTGGAAGCGGCGGAATAGGCTCACCCAAGAATGACAAGAACACGCTTGCCGGCATTCGGCGCGATGCTGGTGCTGGCCGGTTGCAGTATCGGCCCGGACTATCTTCGCCCCGAGACGGCAGTCCCGCCGGGGTGGAGCGGCACGGCGGAGAAGAACTCCTGGCCGGCGTCCGAGTGGTGGCAGGGGTTTCATGCTCCGGCCCTGGATGCGCTGATGCGACAAGCCGAGCACGCCAATTTCGACCTTGCCGCCGCCGTGGCGCGGGTGCGTCAGGCCGAGGCCACGGTCGAGATCGCGGGGGCACCGCTCCTGCCCTCACTCCAGGGGACGGGTAGCGCCGCGCGGTCGCGCAACGTCTCGCGCAGCGTGGGCAGCAAGGGATCGTCGCACGGCTTCAACAATTTCGCCGCTGGCCTGTCCGCCGCCTATGAGATCGATTTCTGGGGCCGCAACGCCGACGCCGCCGATGCCGCGAACGCCCTCGCCGAAGCCAGCCGCTTCGACCGCGAGACCGTCGCCCTCACCGTCCAGGCCGATCTCGCCGGCACCTATTTCGGCATTCTCGGCTTGTCGGACCGCCTGGCCCTGGCCCGAAGCAATCTCGCCAATGCCGAGCAGACCCTGGAGGCGTTCAAGGCCCGCGCCCAGGCCGGCACCGCTTCCGGCCTCGACATCGCCCAACAGGAGAGCGTCGTGGCCGAGCAGCGCGCCGCCATTCCCCCGCTGGAACAGCTATGGCGCCAAAGCGGAACCGCGCTCGCCGTCCTGACCGGCCAGATGCCGGAAGCTGTCACCCCGCCGGCTGGGACACTCGCCGGCACCCAGCCGCCGGCTGTAGGCGCCGGAATTCCCTCCGGCCTCTTGACCCGCCGTCCCGATGTGCAGGCCGCCGAAGCAAGGCTGATCGCCGCCAATGCCGAGGTGAAGGCAGCCGAGGCGGCAAGGTTTCCCACCCCCACCCTCACCGCACAGGGCGGGGCCGGCAGCACGGTCCTCTCCAATCTGATCACGCCGGGCGGCGTGTTCTATACGGCGGCGGCGGGGCTCACCCAGCCGATCTTCGAGGGCGGCGCGCTGGAGGGAAATGTCGAGCTTCAGCAAACCCGCTCCGACGAACTGGCGCAGAACTACCGCAAGACCGTCGTCTCGGCCTTCAAGGATGTCGAGGACGCGCTCACCGCGATCCAGCAATCGGCCCGGCAAGCGGAAGCCCAGGCCAACGCCGCCCTGACCGCGCAGCGCGCCTACGACATCGCCCAGGAAAGACTATTCAGCGGCACGATCGACATCCTGACCGTGCTCAACACGCAACGAACCCTGTTCCAGGCCCAGGATCTGCTGATCCAGGCCAAGCTCGCGCAATTCCAGGCGGCGATCGACCTCTTCCGCGCCCTCGGCGGCGGCTGGCAGGCTGACGCCGAGGTCACGGCGCCGGGGGTTTAACGCCATCTTTCAATACCATCATGGGGGGCTATTGCCATGAAACGCCTGCTGTTCTTGACGCACCGATGGGCCGGTATCGTCATCGCCTTATTCATGCTTCTGTGGTTCTTCACCGGACTGATCATCGCCTATTCCAGCCCGCTGGTTCAGAGCCGCGCGCAGCAACTCGCTCATGCCCAAGCGCTGAGCCCCGAACCCGGCTGGCTCAGCCTGGGGGAGGCTTGGCAGCGTAGCGCCGAAGCGCGCAAGGCGCTCTACCGCCCCAACTCCCCGGAAAGCCCCATCACCGATGCCCGCCTGCTGCGTGCCGCCGGCGAGCCGCAATGGCTGGTCGAAGACGACCGGAACAGGCGCTTTGCCGTCTCCGCCATCGATGGCGAGCTTCGCAACTTTTCCGTGGAGCAGGCGCAGCGCATCGCGCAGGAATGGCTGGCCGCCGACCGTCCTGGCGAAAGGCCCGCCATCACCTATCTCGATACGCTGGAGGCCACCAGCAGTCTGCGCAATTACACGGAATTCAAGCCCTTCCATCGCTTCGTGGTGGATGACGGAGCCGGCACCGAGTTGCTGATCTCGGCCCGCACCGGCGACGTGCTGCAAGCCGCCACAAGTTTCGAGCGCGGCCTCTATTGGGCGGGCAACTGGCTGCATTTCTTCCGGCCGCTCGACGCCCTGGGCGCCGGCGACTACCGCCGCGACGCGCTGACCTGGGTGAGCTTCGCGGCCACGCTCGGCGTTCTCACCGGGCTCATCGCCGGCTGGCTGCGCTGGCGGCCGGGCTGGTTCGGCAGACCGACCTACGCCAGCGGCGACACCCAGCCCTTCAGGGCCTTCTGGATGCGCTGGCATTTCTGGACCGGCCTGATCGGCGGCAGCTTCGCGCTGTTCTGGGCCTTCAGCGGTTTCCTGACCAACAATCCCTGGCAAATCTTCTCCCCGGCCACGCCAAGCCGCGAGGAACTGGCCCGCTATCAGGGAACCAAAGTGCCGGAGGTAATCCGGAACTGGCGGCCACAGGCGGCATCAAAAGCAGACGGGGGGGCCGGCACGGAAGTCGCCGAACTGGATTGGCGCCGCCTCGGCGATCAGGCAGTGCTTCTGGCCTATACACGCGATGGAAACCGCCTGCCGCAAAATGTTGCCGGCACGGCGTCACAATTCGACGAGGCGACGCTCCTGGCCGCCGCCCAGCGTCTGGCAGACGGCACAAAAATCGCCGCGCAGACGCTGCAACAGGATTACGACAGCTATTACTATCCCACCCATCATCAGGGCCTTGCCGAAAAGCCATTGCCGGTACTTCATGTGGAACTGGCCGATCCTGGCCACACCCACCTCTATCTCGATCCCCAGGACGGGCGCCTGCTGTCGAAGCAAGATTCCAGCCGCCGCGCCTTCCGCTGGCTGGTTGGGGCCGTGCATCACTGGGATTTCGGCTGGCTCTACTATCGCCCGCTATGGGACGCCTGGATGCTGACCTGGATCGGCTTCGGCCTGGTCTTGAGCGCAAGCTCGGTGGTCATCGGCTGGCGCCGCCTGCGCATCACCTTCGGCTTCGGCCAGAAGAGCCGCCGCAAGGCCCCCCGATCCCCGGAACTGGCGGCGGCGTCCGAGGCCTGACCGGCAACCACCCGTCAGCCCCGTTTCGCGGGGCTGACGGGTGGAAGCTCGTGCGAGCCCTCGTTATTTCAAACCATATCGCCGTTGTTTATCCGCAGATGACGCAGATTTACGCCGATGAAAGGCGTCCTTTGAAATGCGAAAATGCGTGCCGTGGCTCGACCGCCGTAAGCTCCATCGCCGAGGCGGATTCCTCATAAAATCCGATATACGACTCGCGACATACTTGTCATGGAGAACGGAAGATGTAGGATGGGTGAGCGAAGCGCTACCCATCATTTTCATGTGCGAAGAGATGGGGCGGAGGACGCTTCATGGTCGTGATGGGTAGCGCTTCGCTCACCCATCCTACGCTCGCTGAATGACGGGGCCAAGCGCCCCCGGACCCAAACCCTTCCCCTCAACCCGCAAACATCGCCCCATCCAACGCCGGTAAAAAACCGTCGAACGGATGCCCGCGCTCCGACCGAGGCGAAGGCCAAAAAAATTACCTCGCTATCCGTCACAAAACCGAAGGTGATGCATAATCCGGGCTAACACTTTTAGTTGGCCTCATTACCACTTATACAGGCATTAAATTTTCCTGTTTTCCGTATATAGAGAGCGCAGAAGCGGCTCTGGTAAAGATTATCACGTCCATCATGGTAAATAACTCTGCCAAAAACAGCGAATGTTGCAAAATCATTATTAATGTCATTGACGACTTGGGGAGTCATGCTGTCAAGCGGGCGACTAATATCAAATCCATATTCGCCATTTGGCATCAATACTGTCTGAGAGATATTTTCACATTTATCCAATTGCCCCATCATGTTTTTAATTCCCTGCGTGTCTTGTTCATGGATATTTGGGGTATCAGAAGCTATGCATCCTTCGACTTTTGGCGCTGGACCTTGCCCAAAATTTTTAATGAACGCCATAATTTTGAAAGGCATTTTGATCTGAGGAACAGGATCATTCTGAATAACGTCCATATAGACCCAAGGACGGCTTTGGGCGTCAAGCGTTCTCCATTGCAGATAGCCAACTGCACACAAAACGCCAGTGAAAACAAAAATCCCTATGTTAGCCATCGCCGCTACAAATGCAGACTTGTCGTGGGATTTTTCTCTGGTTTCGTGGCTCAAGGAACTCTCCTAATGATGACATGGCAGTTGGTATGCCAGCCCGCGTAGGATGGGTAAGCGAAGCGCTACCCATCACAACCAAGACGCTGCACCCCTTTTACCAAGGTTCCCCCGCTGCATCCGGTTCTATCGCTCCCCCACCCCATCCGGGTAGGTAAAGCCCCATGGCAACACAGCGATGAAATGAAGAATACGGCCAATTCCCGACACTGGCAACTAAACCGTGTTTTATGGGATTTAAATGAATGTAATCCATGTGCTGGGCGTAATCCCGATCATCCCGGATCGTATGCTCCCAGAAGCGTCTCTGCCAAACCCCGCGCTCGCCTTTTGCGATCCGGCTCGCTGACCGGTATTCTCCGGGCGGCACATTCCGGGAGAATGCCGTCTTGATCGCCTGCCAGCGCATGGAGAAATCGGTGTCTCCGTCCGGCAGTGTCCAGAGACAATGCATGTGCTCCGGCAACACGATCCAGGCGTCGATGTGGAATGGCGCACGCGCCCGTGCTCTCCGCACCGCGTCGCGGAGCACATCGATCCGGCGGACAAGCAGGTCGCTGCGCCGATCGGCCAGATTGACTGTGAAGAAATAGGTGCCTCCCGGAACCCGGTTGCGTCGGTAATCGGTCATCCTGGGGGCAGGGAACTTGGCATATAGGGGGCTCGGGAGGTGTGGATCAATGATGGGTAGCGCTTCGCTCACCCATCCTACACGGGCTACTACAGGGCTACTGCCGGTTTTACGGACGATTATTTATCCGCATACGCCGCAGATTTGAAGCAAGCCATTTTGTGCTCGCTTGAATCTGCGGCCATCTGCGAAATCTGCGGACAGAACAACTCTACGATGCCTGCTTCGCGTACAGCGCCCAGAGCCGGGCGAGCCCGTGGACGGCGTCGTTGCCCTGGCCCGTCTGGCTTTGGACCGTCTCGAATTCCTTCACCGCCTTCGCCTTCTGGCCGGCGTTCAGATAGGCGATGCCGAGATGCAGCTTCGCATCCTCGGGGAATTTCAGATCGCCCTTGCCGATGCCTTGCTCGATCAGGCCGATGCCCCGGTCGAACTGGCCGTGGCCGATATAATCCTGGCCGGTATTGACCAGCGCGTTGCCGGATTTCTGGGAGGACGCCTCCTTGACGCTCTGGCCCAAGGTCTTCTCGTCCTCGGCGGCTTTCTTCACCGCCAGATCCCGGAGCCGTTTGTGCCGCTCCGCCTCCGTGCCGCTGCCGAGCACGCCGGCGGCGTAGCCTTTCTCGACCGTCTGCCGCGCCTCGCCCGGAAGCGCCTCGGCAAGGGCGAGCTGTGCCGTTTCCAGATAATCCTCCGGTCCCCGGACCGCGCCGACGGCGAGCTTCAGCCGATCGGCGTCGAGTTCGAGCCGTGCCGGGAAGCCGGGCTTCCGGCGAAGCTCGGCGATCAAATTGATCCAGTAATCCTTCTTCGGATAGCGGCTCACCAGCTTTTCGAGCGCCGCCGCGTAGGCAGCATCGTCCTTTTGCCGATGCGCGGCGTCGGCCAGCATGATGAGCTGATTTTCCGGTGGCGCCTGATTGGCCTTTTCCTCGGCCAGGATCTGGGCCTGGAGTTCCTTCGCCGCATTCGCGTAGTCGCCGGTCAGGTAATAGGACTGCGCTACGACCGTATGGATCTGGTTATCGGCCCCGCCTTCCTTGAAATAGCGCTGCGCTGCCTGAATGGCCTTCGGATAATCCTTGAGGCTGTAGTAATCGACCGCGATTTCCCCGATGAAGCTCAGCCTTTCCTTGCCCTGAAGGCGATCCGAGCCAAGAACCGCCTCGAAGGATTTGACGGCGGTGTCGTAATCGCCGGCACCTCGGGCCGCCTGCCCCCGGGTTTGCAGCGTGGCGAAGCTTTCATAGGCCGACTTGTCCTTGACGCCTTCCGCCACCCGGACTTTATCAAGCGCCTCCTTGTATTTGCGCTCGGTAATCAGCTTTTGCGCCTCCTGAAGCGGCTTGCCAACCTCGGGCCGTACGGTCTCGGTTTCGGCGGCGAATGCGGAGAAACCAAGACCGGCAGCGAAAACGCCAAGGATCAGCGCCCGTAATCCACGCATGAATTCATCTCCTACTGTACGAATTGCTCATTGCCGACGAGGCCGATCTTGGTGATGCCGAGACGCTGGGCCGAGGCCATCACCTGAGCCACGCGGCCATAGGTCACGAGCTTGTTGGGCCGCAGATGCACCTCCGGCTGATCCGGATCGGAAACCGCCTGGCGGAACCGGTATTCGAGCGTATTCCTGTCCGGAACCGCCTGCCCGTTCCATAAAACCGTGCCGTCGAAATCGATGTCGAGATTGACGACCACCGGGGGCTTCGACGGCGGCGGCGGGTCGCCGACCGGCATGTCGAGCTTCACCGCATGAGTCTGGACCGGGATGGTGATGATCAGCATGATCAACAGCACCAGCATCACGTCGATGAGCGGCGTGGTGTTCATTTCGGCCATCACATCCTGATCGCCGCCGCCCGAACCTACATTCATGGCCATGATTTTTGATCTCCTATCCTCTGGCGGGCGGTTCGGTGATGAAGCCGACTTTTTGGATGCCGGCCCGCTGGCACGTCACCACCACCCGGCCCACGAACTCATAGCGGGCGTTCACATCGCCTCGCACATGGACCTCGGGCTGCGGCACCAGCGGCGCCACGACCTTCAGCTTTTCGAGAAGTGCCCCCTGATCGGCGAGGTGCAAATCGTTCCAATAGATCTCGCCTTCCCGGTCCACGGCGATGACGACGTTTTCCGGCTTGGTCTGCGTCGGGGTGTTGACCTCCTTCGGCAGGGAAACCGGAACCGTATGCGTCACCACCGGAATGGTGATGAGAAAGATGATCAGCAGCACCAGCATCACATCGACGAGCGGCGTGGTATTGATCGCCGAGACGACCTCGTCTTCGTCTTCCCCTTCCGCCGAACCGATATTCATCGCCATGGCGTCACGCCGCCTGCCGGCTGGGGTGACGCTGGGAAGCAGCACCGCCGCTCAGCAGGACCGAATGCAGTTCGGAGCTGAAAATCTTCACGCGCTCGTTGATCGCCTTGTTGCGGCGGACGAGCCAGTTGTATCCGAGCACCGCCGGGACGGCGACGGCAAGGCCGATGGCGGTCATGATCAGCGCCTCGCCGACCGGCCCCGCCACTTTGTCGATGGAAGCCTGCCCTGCTAGTCCAATGGCGATCAGCGCGTGATAGATGCCCCAGACCGTGCCGAACAGCCCGACGAAGGGGGCGGTCGAGCCGACCGTCGCCAGGAAGGCGAGACCAGCCTGGAGACGGGCGTTGATGGTGTCGGTGGCGCGCTGGATCGAAATCGTCACCCAGGTATTGAGGTCGATATGCTCGACCAGCGTGCCTTCATGATGGCGGAGAGCCGAGGCGCCGCTTTCGGCGATGGCGCGGAAAGCATTGCCCGGCTTCAACTGGGAGATGCTTTCATCGACCGAATTGGTTTTCCAGAATTCCTTGTCGGTCGTCTTCGCCTGCGCCAGAAGCCGGCTCTGCTCGATCAGCTTCAGCACGGCGATGTACCAGGTGCCGATGGACATGATCAGGAGGATGGAGATCGTCCCCTTCGCCACGAAATCACCCTGCGCCCAGAGTGAGCCCAAGCCGTAGGGATTCTCCACTTCCTGTGCCGGCGGGGCGGTGATGGCTGGCACGGAAGATGGTGCGGCCTCGCTTTGCGCCGCTGGAGGCGGAGCGGCGGCGAAGACCGGGGCCGCGGGCTCGGACGATGCCGGGGCGGCTGCTACGGCTGCGGGCGCGGGCGTGGGTGCTTTGGCGGGCGCCGCCGGCTTGTCGGCGGCGGCAGCGGCGAAGGGAGCGAGAACGGCGAACGCGATCGCCAGAGCCGCCGAATGGCGAAAAGCAACAGACATGATACCTCCAATGATCCTAAAGCAATTTCCAATTGTATTTGACAGCCGCCCAGGACTTTTCGGGCTTGCCATCGACGGTGCCGGGCTTGAACTGGCAGGAGCCGAGCCCCGAGCGTGCCGCTTCGTCCAGGCGGGGATGACCGCTTGAGGACGCGACCTTGCTCTCGATGACCTTGCCATCCTCTCCGATCAGGAATTGCAGGACGACGGCGCCCTCTTCGCCCAGGCGCTTGGCCATCGGCGGGTAGTCGAGGGCTTGGCAGCGCTTTGCCGCCTCGATGACCGGCTGCACGCGCACCGGCTCATGAACCGGCGCCGCCACGACGGGAACCGGGGCCGGGACCGGCTTCTCATGCGAGACGGCGGCGATCGCATTGGTGGGAGCCGCCGACTGGCGGATCACCAGTTCGGGTGGGGGAATATAGGCGGGCGGGGGCGGCGCCAGGACCGGCGGCGGCGGGGCCAACTCGGGCGGCGGCGCCACCGGATCGTCGATGAGGATCGTCTGCAAAGGCTTCTGAATGAGCTTGATCGCATGCGCGCCAAGCCCGCTCGCCAGAACATAGATCAATCCGACATGCAGCAGGATAACCAGGGCAAAGCCCGTCGCCTGTTTGGTCGATTTGTTCTCCTGAGCGGCAGCCGCGCCCCGTGAGAAAGCCGGTCTCTCAGCGAAAGTCTGGCTTTGAGCAAAAGCCGATTTCTCCGGCCAATCCGCGATAGCCATGGGTTGACACTCCGTCTGTTGGCCGAGCCCCCGGCAGTGCCGGGGAGGCCAGCGAAAAATCCAAGGCGGACAGAAGTACACTAAGTTTATCGACTATGTCAATCTATCACTGGAAATTTTCACATATAAAGTCTATGGATTTTATAGATTGAATCAGGCTATGAGAGGTCATCCAAATCGCCCTTCCGTTGGGGCGAACCGATGAGGAGACATGACCGTGACACGCAAGACGGCGAACGACTTTGACCCGGAGGTGCTGAACCTCTTCGACCAGTACGTCCACGGACTGACCTCGCGCAGGGGCTTTCTGGAGGGTGCTGCAAAATTTGCCGTGGGCGGCGTTACGGCGGCGGGGCTGCTCGAATCGCTCAGCCCGCGCTTTGCCGAGGCGCAGCAGGTGGCAAAAGAGGATCCGCGGATCAAGGCGGTTTACGTGGAGTACCCGTCGCCGGATGGCTACGGAAAATTGCGGGGCTATCTGGTGAAGCCGGCCCAAGCCCAGGGCAAGCTGCCAACAGTGCTGGTCGTCCACGAGAATCGTGGCCTCAACCCGCATATCGAGGACATCGCCCGGCGTCTGGCGCTCGATAATTTCATCGCGTTCGCCCCGGACGCGCTTTTCCCGCTGGGCGGCTATCCCGGTGATGAGGACAAGGCGCGTGAGCTCTTCCCGAAGCTCGACCAAGCCAAGACCCACAACGATTTCATCGCGGCTGCCCGCATCCTGAAGAGCCTGCCGGAGGGCAACGGCAAGGTGGGCGTGGTCGGGTTCTGCTATGGCGGCGGGATCGCCAATTTCCTGGCGACGCAGCTTCCCGATCTTGGGGCGGCGGTTCCCTTCTACGGCGCCCAGCCGCCAGCCGAGGAAGCGGCGAAGATCAAGGCGCCGCTGCTGCTCCAATACGCTGGAGCCGACGACCGCATCAACGCCGGCTGGCCGGCCTATGAGGCGGCGCTGAAATCCGCCGGCGTAGCCTATGAGGCCCACATCTATCCGGGTGTGCAGCACGGCTTCAACAACGACACCACCCCCCGCTTCGACGCGGTCGCGGCAAAGCTCGCCTGGCAGCGCACCGTCGATTTCTTCAACGCCCATCTGCGGGGCTGACGCCGCAATTCCCTACCAACTCCAAGATAAGGTCAAATGACGATGCGTAGTTTTCTGATGGTCACGACGGCGTTGACGCTCCTCGCCTCCCCGCTGGCACTGGCCCAAACGCCGCCGCCCCCGGCCTCGGCCCTGCCCCCGGTTGCCGCACCCGCCGCAGCGCCCACCGCCGCCCCTGCTGCCGCTCCCACCGCCGAATACAAATACAAGACACCGAAGCTGAAGCGCGCCGAACTGGACGCATTGCTGGCCAAGCCGGACCAGATTCTCGTCATCGATGTCCGGCGTCCCGACGAGGTGACGACGATCGGCGGGCTGCCGGTGTTTCTGAATATTCAGGCCAAGGATGTTGAGAAAAATCTGGCCTACATCCCCAAGGACCGCGCCATCGTGACGGTCTCCAACCATGCCGGGCGGGCCGGCGCCGCCGCGGATTTCCTGGCCGCCCATGGCTACAAAGTGGCCGGCGCGGTCGGGGTCGAGAACTATGAGGAGGAAGGCGGCACCCTGACCAAGATCGCACCGCCGGCAAATCCGCATGTCGTCACCGAGAAGAGCCTCTCGACGACATCGGCTCTGACCATCGCCCAAACCGCCTATGATTCCTGCACGCAGCAAGGCTATCACGTGTCGGTGCATGTGGTTGGCCGGGAGGGGCAGATCCTGGCGGCGCTTCGTGGCGACGGCTCTTCGCCGCACACCTTCGAGAACAGCCAGCGCAAGGCCTATACCTCCCGCACCTTCAAGATCCCCTCGGGCGAATTCGCGCAGCGCGTGAAGGACAACCCGACTTCGAGCGCCGTTCATCTCGCCGGCGTGATCGCGGCACAGGGCGCCTTGCCGATCAAGATCGGTGACGACGTCATCGGCGCGGTCGGCGTCTCCGGCGCCCCCGGCGGCGACAAGGACGAAGCTTGCTCCAAGGCCGGCATCGACAAGGTCGCCGACCAGCTCAAGTAACAACGGGAGCGGGCCTTCCCGGGGGGAGAAGGTCCGCGCAAAGGCGGCCTGCGACCAGCGATGGTTGCAGGCCGCTTTCTTGTGTTTACGGCGTTACGTCGATCCGGCCCGTCATCGAGCCATGCACGCCACAGTGATAGATAAAGCTGCCGGCCTCGCCGAAGGTCCAGCTGAACGTCTCGCCGGCTTCGAGTGACGGCGACTCGATCTGCCCGCCCTCATCCAGAACGCTGTGCAGATAATCATCGCGGTTGACCCAGCTGACCGCCGTCCCCTTCGGCACCGTCAGCACCGCCGGCGTGAAGCTGTTATCGTGGATCGTGACCACCACGGGTTTCGCCTCGGCGGCGAAAACAGCCGAAAGCGGAACGGCGGCAAGCAATGCCGCCGCGCAGAATTCACGGAACATCATGTCTCCTTGGAAGCTTGGCGGTTACTTCTTGTGCTCGTCGTGCCACTGCTTGACGACGGCCAGGGTATTCTCGATATGCTTTTCCGGCACCGAATCGGCATAGGCGGAGAGCACCTTGCCGTCGGGGGCGATCACGTAGGAAATCCGGTCGGCGACGGTCTCTCCCGTCGCCGTGGGCTTGGTCCGCACGGCGTCGTAGGCGCGGATGACGGCCAGGGTCGGGTCGGCCGCGATCGGAAATTTGTCACGGCATTCCTTGGTCGAAAACTCCCGCTGGGTTTCGATCTTGTCGCCCGATAGGCCGATCAGGGTCGCCCCGGCAGCCGCGAATTCCGGTGCTGCTTCGGCGAAGGCATGGGCCTCGGCGGTGCAGCCCTTGGTGAAGGACTTCGGATAGAAATAGAGAACCACCGGCCCTTTCTTCAGGGCCTCGGCCAGGGAGAAGGTGAAATCCTTCCCGCCGACCGACGCCTGAGCGGTGAAATCGGGCGCGACGGCGCCTGGATTCAAGGCCGCGAAAACCGCCGTCGTGTAAAGCCCGCCGATAAAAGCAAGCAAGGCAACCAAATGTCTCATTTTGACTCATTCCTTATTTAAGGTTCCGGATTTTACTGAGAAAAGCGAGAAGCAATGGCGCCGCCGGTAACGCGCGCCATTGCTCCTTATTCTGCCGGCTGAACGGCTCCGCTCAAACGAGGCTTAGGAGAATTTGATCTTCAAGGTCACGCCGAAGAGGCCGGGAAGCCCCGGCACCACATAAGCCGGAGCATTCGATGATCCGGCGGTGTAGCCGGTGATATAATGCCGATCGAGAATGTTCTTGCCCCAAAAGGTCAGGCTGACCTGATCGTCTTCCGAACGAATTCCGAATCCGACATTCACCGTCGAGAACGGAGTCTGGTTGACTTGGTAGGCGGAGGCAGGATTCGCGTAATGCACGGTGTCCTGCCAAGCCTCGTTCACATAGGCGAAGCCGGCGAAATCCTTTCCATACACGGCGCCGACCGGCTGCTCATAGAAGGCCCCGATATTCGCCGCGTGGGCCGGGATATTGAGGAACCTTGTGCCCGTCAGATCCACGGTCTTCACCGTCGAGGGAAAATCGTTAGGCGCCCCGGCATTCTTGTAATCGGTGTAGATGGCTTTCGTCGACGAGGCGGCATAGGTGATGTTGAGGCCCGTGACCGGCTTCACCACGCCTTCCAGCTCAAAGCCGGATATCTGGGCGCCGCCGATATTGCTGTAATACGAATAGGATTGCGGCCCGTTCGGGGTCGATGCGTAAGTGGTGATGGTGCTTTGGTAGTGATTGATATTCTCAAGGAATAGGTTGCCGTTGACGGTGAGCTTGTTGTTGAACCAGTTCGTCTTGGTGCCGACCTCGTAATCAAGCGCCTTTTCGGGCAGCGTGACGCCGGGCTGCGTGCCGACGACGGCGGTGGGGCAGATGCCGCCGGGCTCCCCGACGCAGATACCGGTATTCGCGTTCATTTTCGCCGCCCCGGTCGCCGTCTGCACCACCAAAGGCTTGGCGTTGATGTTGATCGCCCCGGACTTCTCGCCGACGCCATAGGAGAAGTAGACCATGGCATTGTCGTTGAACCGGTAGGACGGATTGACCAGATAGGAGAGCGAATCGTTGCTTTTTCCGTCGGTCAGGGCATAGCCCAGACCATTCGGCTGGTATGCGGCGTTGGTTACCGAGGATTCCAGATAGTTGATGCGCGCCGCTATGTCGTTAGGATTGGTGAGCGTCTGTCCGCCGGTGGTGTAGGAGGTGTTGGAGCTGCGGCGGCGCTCGAAAGTGTTGCGAAGGCCGAAGGTGAGAGCCAACTGGTCGTCGACATGCCAAGTCGGTTGCGCGAAGACGGCGGCGCTGGTGGTCGAAGCCTTGCCGTTGGAGTTGGTCATGAGTCCGTCCAGCACCGCCGGATCGACATTCTTGCCGATCAGGAACGGCGCGGAATCGGCGCCATAGGTGATCTGGGCATTCGAATTCGTGTTCTCACGCAGGAAATAGACGCCCGTCTGCCAATCCAGTTCACGCTTGCCGGTCGAGGCCAGCCGGAATTCCTGGGAGAATTGGCTCGTATCGACGCAGGAGCAGCTGGATCCGGTGACGCTGAAGCCGGAAGAGCCGCTGGAACTGCCCGTGGAGTTGTGGGGGTTGAAATAGAATTGGCGATAGGCGCTGATGGAAGTGAACTGGCTGCCCCCCAGATCCCAGGCAAAATTATTCGAAATTCCGCTGGTATGGGTGGCGATGGGGGCCAGGTCGGGGCCATTGTTGGTCAGGTCGTTGCTGACATTGAGCCCAAAGACCGATTGGATCTTGGCGTCGAACTTGCCGAGCGGATCATGGATACGCCGCCCATAATTGTCGTATTCGTCCGAGCCCAGACGCTCGATGATCACGCGGTCGGACATATCCGCGTTCGGAGTCGCCAGGAACTGAAGCCGCACGCCCCAGCGGTCGGTATTGCCCAGGCTTGCTCCGTTACCGATACCGTCGGGGCTCGACGTCGGACCGTAAGCGCTCGGGCGGGGAATGGGCGTGTTCTGGGGCGTGTAATAATGCTGGCCGTTGGTCAGCACGCCGTCGCCCCAGCTTCCATAATAGGTGGCGCGGAAGGCAAGTTGGTTGTCGATTATCGGTCCCGTGACGCTGGCCCGCTCCGTGGTGGTGTTGAGGCTGCCATAGGAGGTTTCCAAGCTGGCGCTCGGTGTGAAGCTCGGCTTCTGTGTGGTGATGATGACCGCGCCGACCGTCGTGTTCTTGCCGAGCAGCGTGCCCTGCGGGCCGCGCGCCACCTGGAAACTTTCCAGATCGACGTAATCCGCCCAGGCGTAACCGATATGGGTGAAGAACACGTCGTCGACGATCAGCCCCACCCCCGATTCCGCCCCGTCCGATCCGCCCTGGATGCCGCCAATGCCGCGGACGGAGACGGAAGAGGTCCGGGGATTGGCGGTGACCGGATTGAGGTTCGGGATGAACTGCGAGAATTCGGTCAGCTTCTCGACCTTCTGATCATTGGCCGCCTCGCCGCCCATGATCGAGACGGCCAGCGGCACGTCCTGAATACTCTCGTTCATATGCCGCGCGGTTACCGTCACTTCCTCCACCGGGAAGGCGCCGGGTGCCAGCTTCGGCGCCGCCGGCGTCGTGGCGGCGGCGGGGGCGGCGGCAGTGGGGCTGGCGCCGGCGCCTTCGGAAGCAGGCTGTGCCGCCGGTTGGTTCTCTTCGGCGCGTGCGGGGCCGGCGGCAACAAATGAGGAGCCCAGGGCCAGAAGCAACCCGGCTTCAAGCGGCCCCGGCCAAACCGCCCGTTGGTTCTTACGTCGATCAATTCTTTTACGCACCATCAACAATCCCCCAGCATTCGCCCTATTTGGGCGGTTGTTACGTCTCCCTGGCCGATGACGGAAATGGAGGGGATAAACCCCGCCACGGCCGCCACGAACAGTTAATCTACATAATTTATAGACTAACTGGGGATTTTTCGTTGTCAACCCCCCTATTGCAAGGCCCCTCCCTTATGGCGAGCCGCTAAAACCCCAGCCCGCTCGCTGGTTCGCGATATTAGTATATAATTTTCATGGACTTTATCGACTTAATAGACTACTTTTTAATCCGCTGCCGATGGCCGTCCATGTGCCTCGGTGCGCGGCAGACAAAAATTGAGAGAGGAGTCTTGAGATTATGAGTAGGACATTGACGCGTGCCGGCCGCATGTCGGCTGTGGGGGCCGTCTTGATCTTCGGCGCAAGCTTTGCTTTTTCCGCCGGCGCCCAAACAGCACCGGCACCCGAGGGAACGCCGCCAGCCGTTGCGCCCGCCCCCGCTCCCACCCCTGGGCCTTCGCCCGCCAGACAGGCGATCGAAGCCCGCAAGGCCGTCTTCACCTTGATCGGAAGCAACTTCCGTCCGCTCGGCAATGTCGTGAAGGGCGCCACGCCCTATGACGCCGCCGATGCCCAGAAGCGCATTGCCCGCCTGGCGTTTCTGGCGGAACTGCTGAACGACGCTTTCCCCGATGTTTCCAATACCGGCGAACCCGACACCAAGACCAAAGCCGAGGCATGGACGAACCGTGCCGATTTCGACAAGAAGCTCAAGGAGTTTCAGGCACACCTCGCAACGCTCGGACAGGTGAACGCCACGGAAAAAGGCGCCACGGAAGCTTTCAAGGTTGCTTTTACCGCCGTCGGACAAGACTGCAAGGGCTGCCACGATACCTATAAAGTGAAGTAGGCAGGACAATCCTGTGAGATTCCCCTTCCACCGTTAACGAACCTATATCGCAAAGAGGTTTTGTCCATGACGACCATCGATAACGTTAATCAGATACCCGAGGCTGAACATCATCAGGTATGGGATTTACCGGTTCGCGTGTTTCATTGGACGCTGGTGGGGGCCTTCATTGGTGCATATGTAACAAACCGGCTGGGTGTCAGCTATTTCAAATATCATGTCTGGTGCGGCTACACTGTCATTGTGCTGGTGTTGTTCCGTATCGTATGGGGAATTGTCGGCACCCGGCACGCCCTGTTTCATAACTTCGTACGCGGCCCGCTTGAGACGGCACGTTATGCGGCGGGACTGTTGCGGGGCCGCCATCAGCATTACCCTGGGCACAATCCCCTGGGCGCCTTGATGGTGCTGGCGCTGTTGCTTTCCCTCGGGCTCCAGGCCTCCGCCGGCCTTTTCGGCAATGACGAGATTTTCAATGTCGGTCCGCTCTATGGCTATGTGAGCAAGGAGGTCAGCCTGCAACTGACCTCCTTGCATCGCCAGCTATTCTACTGGATTGCCGGAGCGGTCGTCCTGCATGTGCTGGCGGTGATCGCGCATCATGTGTTCAAGCAGGAAAACCTGGTGCATGCCATGATCACCGGCCGCAAACCGGCGCACGGTATCGGGGGGGCGGCTCATATCCACGCATCCCACACTTGGCTCGCCGTATTGCTGAGCCTTGCACTCACCTTGGCGCTGGCCTGGATCGTGAACCACGCGCCGGAGCCGCTTACTGATATTTCGTCCCTATAGCAATCGTAAGCAAGGGGCCGATCGGCCCCTTGCTTCCTCTCTCAACGCTCCCGATGCCGCAAGTTTCCATGACGGCGGGCGCGAGGGCTATCCCGATTGTCCGATTCTTGCCGGCAAGGCAGATTAAGGACGAGCCGGGCCTGCCGGACGACCGAGTCGAGTTCAGCCGTGGTGACCCCGTCCCGGCGCATCACAAGCTGGGTCAAGGGATCGGCGAGGAGTTCGGCGAGAAGCGGTTCGTTGCACATCACGCCCTCCGCCGCTTCAGTACACCGTCCACTGCCGCGTGCAGTTCCCGCAGGCGCCGGAACTTCCGGTCGTCGATGTCCCGGAACAGCGTTTCGGACGCGTAGAAGCGGTAGCCGGCCCCCTCGCGCACGGCGATTCCGGCGGTATAATTCGACAGTTCGATGATGACGGCGTTGCTCATGTCTAGGCTCCCCAACAAAGTCGTAACTCGGATGAAATCGCGTTTCTCAGAAACCGCGACGACACCGGCACCGGTGGGAGCCGAGAGCGGGGAAGAAAACCATAGAGGGATACGAGCGCATTGCGGTGGTCTCCTTGCCATCCGGAACAACGGGCCCACGGATCGCTCCGTGGCGCTTTAGCTTTGGTGCGCGGTGCAAGCTGCCCTTCAAATCCCGCGGACCTCATCAAGGGTCGAGAACACTATGTGCCGGCGGCTTCCCGCTGTCAATCCATATAGTCTATGGTTTTAGTATTTTGTTTGCGCACCGCCGGAATGCGCCGCTTCCCGGTAAGGGCTGAATTTTCAACATGGCTTCGAAAGCCGTTGAAAGGATGTGAGCGGCCATGTCATCAAGGACCGGCATTCTCGCGGCTCGGATCGGGTTTTGGACATGAAACCGGTGGCCTATCGCGCTGACGGCGCCAATACGGAAATACGCTTTGCCGTCGGGGAATGCTCGCTCGGCTCCATTCTGGTTGCCGCAAGCGAGCGCGGCGTATGCGCCATTTTCATGGGAGACGACCCCGATGCCCTGGTGCTCGGCTTGCTAGACCGGTTCCCACGCGCCACGCGGATCGGCGGCGATGCCGCGTTCGAGCAACTCCTGGCCCGGATCGTCGGCTTTGTCGAGGCACCGGCGCTGGGGCTGGACCTGCCGCTCGATCCGCGCGGGACGGCGTTCCAGCAACGCGTCTGGCAGGAACTCCGCGCGATTCCGACCGGCAAGACCGCGAGCTACACCGAGATCGCCCAGCGCATCGGCGCCCCCAAAGCGGTCCGGGCGGTAGCCCAGGCCTGCGCCGCCAACCCGCTGGCGGTGGCGATCCCCTGCCATCGAGTCCTGCGCAATGATGGCGGGCTATCGGGCTATCGCTGGGGCGCCGAGCGCAAACGCCTGTTGCTCGACCGGGAGACGACGGAATGAACGGCGCGGATTTCCGGTTCCAATGCCAGCGCGAAGGTCGTGCATTTCAGCGAGGCCGTGGCTGAATTCCTGAAAAAGGCAAACGGGTGAGCAATTACGAATTCAGCGCACGGTTGCCGTGATCCACAACTAATATTGGAAGTATGGCGGCCTAGAGTTTAAGTATTGCGGACGACTTCCGTACCCCGGCTGCTGTTGGCCTGGGACCGAGCGTCGGTCATTTGGGTATGCGGGGCCTCCGTAATTATCATGGGCATTAGATTGCGGATTCCGTTCCATTTGGGTTCCGCCATGGCCCGGATTCATACCACCGTTCAAAAAAGAATATCGACTGGTCTGAAGACCGGGCTGCCCATACGCCGGCTGTGGCTGAAATTGGCCTCCGTAACCACGAACTGGTACGACATGGGGATTAGGCAGAAATTGCAGTTGCTGTGGTGCCCGTACGTATTCCAACCCCTGTTCGTATTCCGACTGTGGATATTTGTTCTGTGAATAGTTACCCTGTATGCCTCTCGTATTTCTATACCGCTGTTCAGGAGTAGACGCACTTGGGTTGCCAAGTATATCGTTGCGCGGATACGTTTTATCTATTACCGCCCGCTCCATATCTAATATTTTTGTATAATTGAACTCTCGTAGCTCCTGTGCCTTTTTTTCTGGAGATGGTTTATAATATCTATCGCGCTCGTCCTTATGTTCACCGTCATAACTTTCTCTTGAGCGCGATCTTTCATAAGGATCTTTCCCATTTTGTCCTGATTGCGATTCTTTTTTGCTACGCATTTTGCGAAGTGCACTTCCCGTTCCATCATCCGATCTATCGTCGTATTCATCGTCAGATCTGTCGTCGTCGGCTTTTTTTTTGTGCCGCCTTCTTCTGTGTCCCGCCCGTTCTCCAGCGCCGCCCGTATAAGTTGCAGTTACTTCCGTCAAATCGTTCTCCTGCGTTACATCCTTAATGAACGCTGGAGCACCAGGCTTTTTTTGCCATTTACCATCAATCTGTTCCCAGTGATAGGCTGTACATGTTATGTGGCTACACGTCTGTATTTCTGTAGCATCAAATCCTGGCGGCACATTATTTTGCCATAATGTGCTGTAATCTCAACCTCTATGACCTTGTTTTCCTTAATGACCATGTCTTTCAATGTATTCTCCCACTTTCCTTGCATGTGGCCATTGGCCTGTGTCGTTATGGGAGTCAGATTAAATTCCTTCGCTGGGCCATGTAGATGATAGTTCAGCAGATGCCCCTGAACAAAAGCACCTCGCCTGTTCCTGTTTAGCTTGGCATACAATCCATTAACATTCCCACTTGTTTCACTTCCTCTATACATTGATGGCGGATATATACTAAGCGGTGCGGCTGCAACAGAATAACCGACTTTATATCCATCGATAGTACGCTCATTGCCAAATATAATATTTGTTTTAGGCCGGCAAAACTCATTGTTATCGCTTAATCGAGTTGCAATATCTAAAAGTATTAATTTTATCACCACGCCATCGCCGACGGAAGTCGAATCATATTGTTTTTTTAAATCATCTATTTCATCTGCCGTTTTTTTTGGGAACTTCTTCTTAATATCACCTCTCCAAAACGAACTAAACAACTCAATCTTGGATGCGATATATATCTCCGGCTTTTTTCTAACCAGCCGGACAAACACGTGATGCTTTTCTTTTTTACCATCCGTAAAGGGCACCGGCGGAATGCCGAGCGATTCACCTGAGGCGCCGGGCACGACGCGCTTGACCGAATCCTCCTTCTCTCGCGCAGATGACAGCCGGGCCGGATGCGTCGAGAGGCGGGACCGGAGGAGCGAGCCGCCTCGCCGCCACCAGCCGGGAATGCTCGTTGATGATCGTGTCCGCCCAGCCGGTTTCACCCACGGGCCGGCAGCCAAGCGGCGGCAGGGTCAGGTTGCGCCACACCTCGAACTGTTCTCCCGGCAGAACCAGCGTCAGATCGAAGCATTTCCCGCGCGGGGTCACCGTCGCAACCAGCTCATGCGCCCACACACCCTCGGTCCGGGCGGTCAGCTCCAGCAGCCCGACATTGCCGGAGTCATCCATCAGCGTCGCCGAGGCGAAGCGGGCCAGTTCGGGATCCGCCGCCCTCACGACCCAGCAGGTCTGGCCGCCATTGTCGAAGAATCCCTTGACCGCGTGGCCGAGATGCCCCTGCGGAATCGGCGGCCCGAAAACTTCGCGGAAATGGGACCAGGATTCCATCTGCGCCGGCACGCCGATCTCGCCACGCGCCGCTATTCCGACGAAGCCGGCGACATCCATGCGCAGCCCGGCGCCTCGGCCACGCACCGGCGGGAGCACCGATTCGAAATAGACGCCGGGCGTGCGGTAGGAGCGCATGAATCTGGGGCTTCCCGATAAGCGGTGAGACGAGCCGAGTGAAGAACGGACCGATGAAGATTCGAGGCCATCAGGGCAAGAGCGAGAGATCCTCGCAGACGACCTCCATCGACTCGATCGCCACCTCGTTGTTCTTGGCATTCAAGGCGGGACCGTCCCACTTGCTGGGCCAGGCTTCCTTGAACGCCCATTTCAGCGCCGGCTGACGTTGTTCGTTCTGCAGGATGATGGTGCCCGATTTGCGCTCGGTCCTGCCCTGCATCACGGACTGGCGCCATTTCCACAAATCCTGGCTGTTCGTGTAGCCGCGCTTGAGCGTGATATTCGTGTATTTGCGCAGCCCCGGCATCTTGCGCAGGGTGATGTCCTGGTTGCCTTCGCGATACTCGATCACGTTGGTTTCGGTGCTCAGTCCGCCTATTTCGGAAAATCCAGCGACATTGACGCCGTCGATCTGGACGATGAAGTTGAACGCGCCATAGGGATCGTTGCGACTGCCGGCTTCGGCCATGATTGTCTCCTGCTAACCTTCAATTCCGCTGTGCGCCGGCCGTCTTCTGGCTGACGCGGAAGATTACGAATTCGGCTGGTTTGAGCGGTGCGATGGCGACCGTGCAGACCAGCCGGCCACTGTCGATATCGTCCTGGGTCATCGTGGTCCGGTCGCAACGCACGGCGAAGGCTTCCTCGGGCGTCGCGCCCATGAGGCCGCCATTGTGCCATAATGTGTTGAGAAACCCCGATACCGAGCTGACCACCTGGTTCCAGGTGTAGGGGTTGTTCGGCTCGAACACGACCCACTGGGTGCCATAGAAGATCGACTGCTCGACATAGATGAACAGCCGCCGGACGTTCAGATAGCGCCAGCGGCTGTCGCTCGACATGGTGCGGGCGCCCCAGACCCGGACGCCGCGCCCGATATCGCGAAAATCGCGCAGGCAATTGACGCCGCGCGGGTTCAATACGCCCTGGACCGCGTCGGTCACCTTGTAGGAAAGCGGAGACAGGCCCCCGAGATCCTGGATGATCGGGCCGATGAGCGATTCATTGGCCGGGGCCTTCCAGACGCCCCGGCTGATATCCGTCCGGGCGATCATGCCGGCGACATGGCCCGTCGGCGGCACCGATAGCGGCGCGTTGGTGCGCGGGTCGACGATCGTGATCCAGGGGAAATAACAGGCCCCGAAGGAGGTGTCGGAGGGCGGCCGCAAGGCGTTCACATCCGCATCCGGTCCGGCCCCCAGAATGGCGATGCGGCTCCTCAGGTTCTCGCAGTGTTGAATCATCGGGTCGGTCAGCTTGGCCAGTGCCGGCAGAGCCTGATCGGGCACGCACAGCATCGCGATCTCGGGGATCGTCGCCAGCGCGGCGAGGCCGGTGTGCTGCTCCGACGGTCCCTTGTCGTTGCCCAGATAGCGCTGAAAGCCATAGGACTCGAATTTCGGGACGGTCTCGGCGGCGGGTTCCGGCACGGTCAAAGGCGCATGGATCGGCGGCGCATTGGGGGCCTTGAAGGAACCCTTGAACCACTCGGCGATCGCCGCCGCTTCGGCCCCTGCGGCGGCGCCAAGCGTGATCAGCCGGGATGCCGGATTGACCTGCACCCCGTAATAATTGGGGCTATCCGGATCGCCCGATACGTTGTCGAACCGTTCGCTGAGCGCCGGCGCCCTAAAGCCGGGCTTGATCCGATGGTCCGGGTCGTCCGGGTCGAGGAACTTCCCGTCCGCCATCGGAATCAAGCCCTCATAGTAGAAGACGCTGAAGGCAAGCCATGACCGCTTTTCGGAATGCAGGCTCGCCTTCGTGACTTTCACCATCACCGATTTGGCCCAGGCGCCGGGTCCGATGGCGGCCGCGGCCAGCGGAGAGGTTCCGATGGCGCCCCTCCCCTCCGGCTGCCCGTCCACGGGAAGGCGTGCTACGAAGGCGCGCTGTCCGCCATTGTCGAAGAAGCCCTTGACCGCGTGCGGGAGGTAGCCCTGCTGCCTGGCCGGGTCGGTGAAGCCGCCATACCAGTGCTGGAATTCCATCCAGTTCGTGATCAGAAGCGGGCGCAGCGGGCCGCGGATAGTCTGGCCGACAAAGCCCACCGTCGTGGTCGAGACACCTTGCAGCGAGCGCGCATCGGTGTTCGCTTCTTCGACATAGACACCGGGAGAAAGGTATTCAGGCATCCTTGAGGTCTCCTGAAATGTCAGTTTGCCGCGCCAGCGGTGCGCTGGCTGAACCGGAAAATCACGAATTCGGCGGGCTTGACCGGGGCAATGCCGACATTGCAGACCAGTCTGCCGTTATCGATATCGTCCCGGGTCATCGTCGTCGCATCGCAGCGGACGAAGAATGCCTCCTGCGGCGTGGCCCCGAGCAAGGCGCCGTTGTGCCACAGGGTATTCAGGAAACCGGAGACGGAGCTGACCAGCCGGTTCCAGGTATAGGTGTCGTTGGGCTCAAACACGACCCACTGGGTGCCGCGCTCGATCGACTGCTCGACGAAGATGAACAGCCGGCGCACATTCACATAGCGCCACCGGGAATCGCTCGACAGGGTCCGCGCGCCCCAGACCCGGACATCGCGGCCCATATAGCGGAAATCGCGGATGCAATTGATGCCCCTGGGATTCAGCAGATCCTGCTCGCCCGTGGTCACCCGGGTGACCACGGGGCCGGCGGCGCCGACATCCTGGGTCAGCAAGCCGCGCAGCGGCTCGTTGGCGGGCGCCTTGTAGACGCCGCGGCTGATATCCGTGCGGGCATAGAGGCCGGCCAGATGTCCCGCCGGGGGCACCGGCAGGACGTGCCCGCCATCCGGGGTCAGGACATTGAGCCAGGGGTGGTAGATAGCGGCGTAGGAGCTGTCCATGGGCGGCGTCAGGCCGCTGAACGGCGTGCTCTTCGGGAATTGCAGGATACAGAACCGGTCCCGGTTGCGCTCGCACTGGCCGACCATCATGCCGGTGATGCCGGGCAGACGCGTTTCATCCTGGTCGGGCACGGCGAGCAGGGCGATGTCCCGGATCGCAGCCAAGCCGGCAAGCCCGGTCCGGTTCGCCGGTTCGGTGCCGGGGCGGTCACCGTCGCCGGAATAGTCGGAAGCGGTCAGCGGCGCGCCATTGTCGGCACCGTTCTCAAGATGGACGGGATCGGCGCCACCATTCAGAGGCGTTTCGACCGCCACCCCCGGCAATGCGGGCTCCGGCACCTTGGAAGCCGCCGGAAGCCGGGACATCCGCACCAGATCGGATACCGCGTTGACGACGGTCGGCGCGAATGACGGGCTGAGCGGATCCGGCGACAGGTTGTCGTAGAATTCCTGATCGGAAGGTGCCGTGAAGCCGGGCAGGCCGGCATTGGCGGGGTTCGTCGGATCGATCAGGAGGGGCGGCACCGCGCCCTCGAAATAAAAAATCCGCAGACTGAACAGATCGGCCGTCCGCGCCCCGGCGCCACGGTCCTGAGACGCCTTGCCGATGCTGACATAGAGACCGTTGCCCCACACTCCGGGACCGCTCGCCTTCAAGCTGAACTCCGGTTTGTCGCCGCCGCCCTCCCCCACCGTCAGCCTGCATTCCGCCGTCCGGGCATTCGGTCCCACGACGCGGGCGATATAGGCGCGCCGGCCGCCATTGGCGAAGAAGCCGTGAACGCCCCAGCTCAGATAGCCCTGTTTCTCCGGATCGGTCAGATCGCCGTAACGGCGCGTGAACTCCAGCCAGCTCGTCACCAAAGTCGGCCGCGTCGGTCCGCGCCGGGTTTGCCCGACCAGACCCGCCGTACTGGTGCTGACCCCTTCGATCAGCCTGGTTCCGGTATTTTGTTCCTCGACATAGACGCCTGGCGACAGGTATTCGGGCATGGCTGGATTCACTCCGTTGACGTTGCCGTGGACAGGATGAAGTCACGGACGGTGACGGTGGCTTGTGGGATGACGGTCACGGCGCAATGATGGGGAGCAGGCCCTGACCGGGCCGCTCCGGGCGCCCGGATCGAGAAGCGGACGCCGCCGGCCGTCTGGTCCAACGGAAACGTCCACGACCAATCGCCCCAGGGGCCCGTGACCACATGGCCGTCGCCGCCATCCTCGGCGACGAGGGTGGCGCCCGCCACGGGCAACCCCGCATCGGTCACCACGCGGCCCGTGGCGCGGGTCTGCGGCAGCGGGGTGATGCTGCCCTGGGGCAGCGTCACCGTGACGGTGACCTCCGGGTGATGGGGGCGCGTGACCCGGACCGTGGCCGTGCCGGCATTCCAGCAGAGCGCAAACACCAGGGCAAATTGCCCCGTCGCATCGGTCTCGTAGGCTGAGAGCGCATCGTCGCAGGCGACGACGGCGCCGGCGATGCCGCGCCCGGCCGGATCCATGACCGCCCCGGTCAGCACCGTGACGCCGGCCCCGCTATCGATGACCGGGGCGGTCGGGAACGGATAGCGCCAGCCCGGTTCCAGCCGCAATTCGACAGGCGCCGCGCCGCCGAATTCGACCTCGGGAACGCGCAGCAGCCGGTAGAAATCGGACCTGACGCCGAGCGCATAGCGTCCGGGCGGGAAATATGGCCGGCGCACGACGCCGTCGCCGCCGGTGACCTGATTGAAGGAGAGGAGATAGCCGCCCGGCGTCGTGACAAGGTCAAGCCGCACCGGCGGCGCCAGCGGGATCGTCTCCCCGTTCCGCACCACCCCCTCGACCATCACCGCCAACGGCCCGAACGCCGGTGGCCGGGGCCCGCGCAAGCCCAGGCGGCCGGCGAACATATCGACCGGATCCAGGATCAACGCCGCCTCGGGCGCATGAAAGAGCGCGGCCGCGGTCATTTGGGCCGCTCGTTGAAACCGATGCCGGCGAAGCGATCGACGACCCGCGCCGCCGCCGGCACGCCGCTGGCCGAATTGATGCGCACCGCCCGGATCTGATAGCACAGCGACAGCCGGTACGGCTCCTTCAGCGCCTCCCAGATCCGGCTCATCTCGTCCGGCGGCGTGCGCGCCAGAAGGATGTGCAGTTCCTCGTGAATATCGTCGAGCTCGGATGCCAGCACGATTGCGGGAATGTCGCTGAAGATCTGCAGAACCTTGCCGATCACCATCAAATCCAGTTCGCCATTCGCCGATAGCGGCGTCACCAGATAATGCAGGTTCAGCGTCAGCGGGAGCGAGGTGCCACTCTTCGCTTCCCGCGGCGGGTTTTCATTGCGGACGAATTCGTTCTGGGAAACGCTGTAGAGCCACACCGACAACCGGTGCGCCGAATCACGGACCGCTTCGGTCGGATTGCGAAGGCTGATCTCTTCCCGGCTCTGGATATGCCGGGCGATGCGGCGATCGTTGCGAAATCCGTCCCACAGAATCTGGCGCAACGCATCGCTCACCGCCGGAATGACCATATAGCTGCTCAATCGGAACTCCTCGCCCGGACGGCCTGCCACTAGCCCCATGACGGCACAAATCACACCCGACGTGATCCGAAGATGCCCCTGACTCTGGGTCCGGCGCAGCCGATCGCTCACCATTCGACACGCCTGCCGGCCCCGCCACACTTTGCGTGCATATGCATGGGCCACAAGCACGCATACATAGTGATATGTATGCGTGGGTTGTCAACACTTATTTATATCGCAGAAAGGGCACCCCCATCGATATTTCTATAAATGGGTGTTTTGGCGTGGAGACACCAAGGCTTTACGCTTCCGGCGCCTGTTTTTCATGTTCGTTGCGTGCGACGAACCGGTTACCCGTCCCACCGGAAAATTTTTCGTCCGCTTAGGGCATTTTCCGACCAAGTGGCCTCCCGGTTGGGCGTCGAATCCGCTCGAAAACGGATTACGAGGCGGCGCTGGCCGAGGTCGAGCCTGTGGGGAGCCCGGAGCGGCACGCCCCTGGGCGGACCGCCTCGACAGGCCGACCGAGAAGAAGCTCAAGGAAATCATGACCGCCATCGAGAACGGCGGCTACACGCGCATGCTCCAGGCTCGAAGAGCGAATATCTGAAGACCTCGTTGACAGGACTGGCACCAAGAAGACGGCCGCCCGAGAGCGGCCGTCTTTTCGTCTCAGGGCTCCGCTGGGACGCGGAACCGGCTCCGGTCCGGCGGCGTGACCGGTTTTTCCGCATGGGGCGTGCCGTCGGGGGCCCAGTCATAGGGAACCGGCTGCGCGCGATAAACCTGGTTGTTGGCGGTCTCGCGGCCGGTGACGGCATCCTTGCCGTGGCGGAAATAGGGGCTGACGTACTCCCACACGATCTCCCCCTTGGGCGTCACCTGGAAGAAGCGGCCACGCTCGCCCTCGTCGATCAGCGTATTGCCGTTGGGAAGGCGCCGCGCGCTGCTGATATGAGCACTGAGGAAGGACCAGCCGGGCCCGCCGGAATCCTCGCCGACATACTGCCAGACGATCTCCTTCTTCACCGGATCGATCTCCAGCACGCGCGAACCGCCCGTGATCGGCAAGAGCGGGACCGGCGGATAGCCGCCTTCGCCGTGATTGTCGAAAACCAGAAGGTTGCCGGCTCCGGGCAGTCCTTCCGGAATGATCTGGGCGTCATGCTGGCCGCTGATCTGGTCGACGGGACGCGGCACGTTGCGCCGCACGGAGACATGGTCCAGCCCTTCCGGCGGGTAGTCCGGCCCGAGGGTCCAGACCACCTTGCCGGTCTTGCGGTCGATGATCGCGATGAAATTGGCGTTGCGCGAACCGATCAGCAGATTGTCGGGATCGAAGCGCTTGTCGCCGGCGGCGAACCAATGATTGGGGCCGACGACCTTCATATTGTTGAGGTGCAGATAGTCCGCGGTGTCCGCGTTCCGCACCAGTTTCAGTTCCTCCGGCGTGAAGCCGAACTCATCGAGATGCTCGGAGGCGATCCACTTCCACACCACCTCGCCCGCGGGATCGACCTCATAGACGATATCGTCGAGGACACGCGGCTGCTTGAAGCCCTCGACCGGGTGCAGGAGATTGGCCAGGACCACGGTATTGCCGTTCGGCAGGCGGGCCCAATCATGATGCTGCTGCGCCAAACCGCCCGGCGCCTTGTCGCCGAAAGTCCATACCGGCTTTCCGTCCCAATCGACCTCGCCGATCGTCTTCGAGACGCGGGTGGTGACGCGCCCCGGCACGAGATCGGTGCCGGTTCCCTCGACCGTGGAAAGCGTCAGAAATACATGCCCCTTCTTGCCGCCGGTCAGGGCGGGATCGAGATAGCTGCTATACCCGGCGGCCTCCTTCCATTCATGAACGGAATTTCCATCGAGATCGATGAGATGGGCAATGTTGTCGCCTCCCGTAAAGAAGACGAAGGCGTTGAAGGCGCGGGCCGGATCATAGCGCGTGGTCCCGGTCGGGTAGATGCTGGGATCGGCCACGGCGAGAGAAGAGAGAAAGGCGCAGGCGACGGCGCCGAGCAGCAGGGCCGGCGCCCCCGCCGACAGAAGGGGAAATTTCGCTTTCAACGACATCGGGGACCTCTCGAATAGCTTACGGGGCTTCAATTTGCGGATGTTATGAGCCGAATCCTATCAGACACACGAGGATAATTATATAAAATCTATCGATTAACAAGAAATATAGCCGCCACCATGGCTGCGTGCCCCTCTGACACGCCTAGCCCTACGTTCCGGGCCGACAGAAAATAAAAACTGTGTCTATTGACTATATGGATTTTATAGACTGTTATAGGATTGTTCAGCCCCCTTGCGGGCCGCGTCCAACCAGGTCGAGAAATGAGTTCTGAAGCACCGGTCTGCCACGAGATCGAGACCGACATCCTCGTCATCGGCGGCGGGACCGCAGGCCCGATGGCGGCCATCAAGGCGAAGGAGCGGAACCCGGCGCTGCGGGTGGTGCTCCTGGAAAAAGCGAACGTCAAGCGGAGCGGCGCCATTTCCATGGGGATGGACGGGCTCAACAACGCGGTCGTTCCCGGCTATGCGACGCCCGAGCAATACGTCAAGGAGATCACCATCGCCAATGATGGGATCGTCGATCAGAAGCCGGTGATGGCCTACGCCACCAGGAGCTTCGAGATGATCCAGTATCTCGATGGGCTCGGCATTAAATTCGACAAGGACCGGACCGGTGAATACAACGTCCGCAAGGTCCATCACATGGGCACCTATGTGCTGCCCATGCCGGAAGGCCACAACGTCAAGAAGATCCTCTACCGGCAGCTCCGGCGGCTTCAGGTCAACATCACCAACCGTTTTATGGCGACGCGGCTCCTGAACGGGCCGGACGGGCGGATCGCGGGGGCCGTGGCCTGCAATACCCGGACCGGGGAGTTCCTGACCGTCCGGGCCAAGGCGGTGATCCTCTGCTGCGGCGCCGCAGGGCGCCTCGGCCTGCCCTCCTCCGGCTATCTCTTTGGAACCTATGAGAACCCGACCAATTGCGGCGACGGCTATGCGATGGCCTATCACGCCGGGGCGGAGCTCGCCAATCTCGAATGCTTTCAGATCAATCCGCTGATCAAGGACTATAACGGTCCGGCCTGCGCCTATGTGACCGGCCCCTTCGGCGGCTTCACCGCCAATGCCAAGGGCGCCCGCTTCATCGAATGCGACTACTGGTCCGGGCAGATGATGCTGGAATTCTGGCGCGAGCTGCAGAGCGGCAACGGCCCGGTATTCCTGAAGGTCGACCATCTCGCCCCCGAGACGATCGGCGAGATCGAGCGCATCCTGCACACCAACGAGCGCCCGAGCCGGGGCCGCTTCCACGCAAGGCGCGGCACCGACTACCGGACCACGCAGGTGGAGATGCATATCTCCGAAATCGGCTTCTGCGGCGGGCACAGCGCCTCCGGCGTCTTCGTCGACGAGCATGCGCGGAGCACCGTGCCCGGCCTCTATGTCGCGGGCGACATGGCCAATGTCGCGCATAACTACATGCTCGGCGCCTTCGTCAACGGCGCCTATGCCGGGGAGGATGCGGCGCTCTATTGCGAGTCCACGGATCTCCCCAAGATCGACGCGGGTTTCATCGCCGAGGAACAGCGCCGTGTCCTCGCGCCGACCAAGCGGGAGGACGGCCTCACACCCTATCAGCTCGAATACAAGACGCGCCGCATGGTCAACGACTACCTCCAGCCGCCCAAGGTCACGCGCAAGATGGAGATCGCGCAACAGCGCTTCGCCGAGATCCGGGAGGATCTGGATCTCATGGTCGCGCGCGATCCGCATGAGCTGCTCCGCGCCAACGAAGTCCGCTCGATCCTCGACTGCGCCGACATGGCCGCGCATGCGTCGCTCTTCCGGACGGAAAGCCGGTGGGGCCTCTACCATTTGCGCACGGATTTTCCCGCGACCGACGACACGGATTGGTTCTGCCATACCGTGCTCTTCAAGGGGCCGGACGGGCGCATGACCTCGAAGAAGCGCCCCATCGCCCCCTATATCGTCGAAATCCCCGAAGCCGAGCGCGCCGCGTATTCCCGCCTGCGCGTGGCTGCCGAATAGGGAGCCCCCATGCCTCTTGCGAACCAAGCCACCGGCGTTCCGGTCTCCGTCGATCCCGAGACCTGCATCGCCCATAAGGGCTGCCGGGTCTGCGTCGATGTCTGCCCGCTCGATGTGCTGGCGATCGACGCCGAAAAAGGCGTCGCCTTCATGAAATATGACGAGTGCTGGTATTGCCTGCCTTGCGAAGCCGACTGCCCGACCGGTGCTATTTCGGTTTCCATCCCCTATCTCCTGCGATGAGAGGTTCTAAATTGTCGCTCTTCGATGAGGCGGAGACCGACCTCGACGCGCTCGCGGAAAAGCTGCGCTCCGACGATCCCGCCGATCGCCGGGTCGCCGTGGTGAGCCTCGTCGATTCCGCAGCACCCGAGGCGGAGGGACTGATCCTGGCGCTGCTCCAGGATGCGGATGCCGGCGTGCGCAAGACCGCCCTGCGCGGCCTCGACGGATTCGACGGTTATGCCGTGATTGCCGGACTGGCCGCGGCACTTTCGGATGCGGAGCCCGCCATTCGCGAAGCGGCGGCCGAAATCCTTGCCAGCCGCAAGGCCGTCGAAGGATTGCCGCTTCTGGTCGGACGGATCGGCCATCCCGACTCCTTCATCCGCGCCGCCGTGCTGCATGCGCTGGTCGAAAGGCGCTTCGCCCCGGCGCTCTTGCCGGCGCTCGGCGCGCTTGGCGATCCCGTGGCCGAGATCCGGCGCGAGGCTGTGAGCGTGCTCGGCTGGCTCCAGAACCCGCAAGCGGTCGAGGGGCTGGTGGCGGCAACGAAGGATCGGGATGCCGGGGTACGGCGGAACGCGGCCGGCGCCCTGGTTTTCGCCCGCGAGGTCGAGATCGCCGGGGATGCCGTCATCGATAGGCTCGGCGACGAGGACTGGCAGGTCCGCCAGGAAGCCGCCGACGCAATCGCCCGGATGGGGTTGAAATGCGCGGTGCCGGCGCTGATCGCGGCGATGGACGATCCCTATTGGCAGGTCCGGGTGAAAGCCGCCAACAGCCTCGGCAAGCTGCGCGGGGCGGAGGCCGTGGCGGCGCTCGGCCATGCCCTCGGCCACGAGATCAGCAATTTGCGCAAGGAAGCCGCCGCCGCACTCGGCGAGATCGCCGAACCTGCGGCGCGGCCCTTTCTCGAACCCTATGCCGACGATCCCGACCCGGATGTGCGCAAGCTCGTCCGCTGGGCTTTGACCCGTATTTCTTCCGCTTCCCGATAAGAGGTCCAAGAACAATGATCCGCTTCCGGTCTTTCGCCGCCGCCCCCCTTCTTGCTTCCTGGGCGCTCGCCGCCGGCTTCACGGCGCCTGCTTTCGCCGAGACCATCAATATCGGCATCGGCACCCAGAACACGACGTCCAACACGGTGACGACCGGGGTCGTGATCAAGGAGCTGGGACTCCTCGACAAGTACCTGCCGAAGACCGGGAAATACGCGGGGGTCACCTACAATATCGATTGGCAGAACTTCACCTCCGGCCCGCCGGTGACCAACGGCATGGTCGCGAACAAGCTCCAGATCGGCCAGATGGGCGACTACCCGCTGGTGGTGAACGCGCACACCTTCCAGAGCAACCCCGACAGCCATGTCCAGCTTGTCGCCGTCTCCGCCTACAGCCTGAACGGCTCCGGCAACGGACTCCTGGTTCACAAGGATTCGCCCTATTACGAATTGTCGGATCTGAAGGGCAAGCTGGTGACGGTGCCCTTCGGCTCGGCGGCGCATGGCATGCTGCTGAAGGCGCTCCAGGATCATGGCTGGCCGGAAGATTATTTCCAGCTTGCGAGCCAGAGCCCCGAAGTCGGCGCCACCAATCTTCAGGAAAAGAAGATCGACGCCCATGCCGAATTCGTGCCCTTTCCAGAGGAGCTGGCCTTCCGGGGCTTCGCGCGCAAGATCTATGACGGCGTCGAAACCAAGCTCCCGACCTGGCACGGCGTCACGGTCCGCACCGACTTCTCCCAAAAATATCCCGAGATCGTCGTCGCCTATCTGAAGGCCGTGATCGAGGCCGACCGCTGGGTGCGCGCCAACCCGACCTACGCCGCCGAGAAGATCGAGGAATGGACCAAGATCGAACGGGAAGTGATCTATATCTATCTCGGCCCCGGCGGGATCATGACGCTCGACCCGACCATCAAGAAGCCTTTGATCGAGGCCGCCAAACAGGACGCCGCCGTGCTGCAAAAGCTCGGCAAGATCCAGAGTGTCGATTTCGACACCTGGGTCCAGGACAGCTACCTCCGCCAAGCCTATAAGGAACTCGGGCTCGATTACGAGAAGCAGCTCGCCGAGACCGCGAATTACGAGGTTTCCGGCAACGATTCCTTCTGCAAGAAGCCGATCGCTTCCCCCCGCAAGGCCGGCGAAATCTGGGTGGATGGCGATATCGTGGAGCCGCACGCCTCCCCGGCCTGCACCCTGGCGGCGCTCTCCGCTCTCACCGCCTCGGGCAAGAAAATCCGCGTGACCTATCTCTTCGACACGAATTACGGAACCAAGCTCTTCGCCGACAAGGCCTATTACGTCCTCGGCAAGGGTTCGGGCACGAATGCCGAGATCCTGCCCTTCACTCTCCGCCGCGACGCCGTCGCCTATGCCGAGAAGAATGGCGGCAAGGTCGCCGATTTCAACGCGGCGCTCGCCGCCGCGAAGACCAAGGGCTAACGCGATGGTCGCCAGAAGCTTCCGTTCGATAGGATGGGGAAGCCTTGCCCTCGGTGTCCTCTCGCTTATGGGGGCGATCCTGTTCTGGCATCTGGCGACCACCTACCGGCTCGACCTCTATATCCGCTTCACCAATGTGCCGACCCCGGCGCAGGTGCTGGACAAGGCCACCCATGCGCTGACCTCCAGGCATTTTCTCGACAATGTCACGATCAGCATCCGCCGGGTTTTCATCGGCTTCTCCATCGCGACCGCGACGGCGCTGCCGCTCGGCCTGCTCATGGGCCGGTTCCGGCTGCTGCGCGACATCGTGTTTCCGGTGGTGGAGTTCCTCCGGCCGATCCCGGCCATCGCCTGGGTTCCGATCTCGATCATGCTGTGGCCGACTTCCGAGGCCAGCATCGTCTTCATCACCTTTCTCGGCTCCTTCTTCCCGATCCTGATCGGCACGCTGCACGGGATGAATTCGGTCGACGGCGTGCTCCTCCGAGCCGCGCGCAGCCTCGGCGCCGGTGAGCGTGCGATGTTCTTCGAGGTCTATCTGCCCGCCACCCTGCCCGACATCTTTACCGGGTTGAGCATCGGCATGGGCGTCGCCTGGGTCTCCCTCATCGCGGCGGAGATGATCTCCGGCCAGTTCGGCATCGGCTATTTCACCTGGGAGGCCTATTCGCTGATCCAATATGCCGACATCGTGCTCGGCATGATCTGCATCGGGGCGCTCGGCCTGCTTTCCAGCGCCCTGATCCGCGCGGCGGGCCATCTGGCGATGCCCTGGAAACGCGCCGCCACGGCTCAAAGACATTAGGGTGCGGGGGCATTAAGATGCGGGGCCATATCGAGATCCGGGATCTCTCCTACCGCTTCGGCGCCGAGCGCGGCGCCGTCGAAGCCCTGCGCAACGTATCGCTGGAGGTCAAGCCGGGCGAGTTCGTCTCGCTGATCGGCCCATCGGGCTGCGGCAAATCCACGCTTCTCAACATCGTCGCGGGCTTCGTCGAAAGCCGGTCTGGCAAGGCCATGCTGGACGATGCCCCCATCGACAAGCCCGGCGCCGACAAGGGCATGGTGTTCCAGCAATATTCCCTCTTCCCCTGGAAGACGGTGCGGGAGAATGTCGAATTCGGGCTGAAGACGAAAGGGCAAGGCCGCAAGGAACGGATCGAAGCCGCCCGCGAACTCCTGAAGCTGGCCGGGCTGGCGGCTTTCGAGAACCACTATCCCGATCAGCTATCGGGCGGCATGAAGCAGCGCGTCGGCATCGTCCGCGCCCTTGCCCCAGGCCCCGCCGTCCTGCTGCTCGACGAGCCCTTCGGCGCGCTCGACGCGCAGACCCGGATCATCATGCAGGAAATCCTGACCAATATGTGGCAGCTTCTGCGCCTCTCCGTGCTGTTCGTCACCCACGATATCGACGAGGCGATCTTCCTGTCCGACCGCATCTATGTCATGACCGCCCGGCCGGGCCGGATAAAGGCCGAATTCACGGTCCCCCTCCCGCATCCCCGCGTGCCGGAGATGACGGATGAGGCGCCCTTCCTCGATCTGCGCCACCGCCTGCACGCGCTCATCCGCGAGGAGAGCCTGAAGGCGATGGGATCGGAACTGGAGGCGGGGTGAGCCCGTGCTGCGTCAGGAAAGACCTTATGTGGGAGCCCTGCCGAGCAGGGAGTCGAGATGCGGTGCAGGAAATGGCTGCGCGGTTTCGAACGCCCGCGCGGCACGCAGCACCAACGCATCCCCAAATTGAGGACCGACGATATGCAGGCCGACCGGTAGACCATTGGCGTCGATGCTCGCCGGAACCGATGCGGCGGGTTGCTGCGTCAGATTGAAGGGCGAAGTGAAGGGCGCCTCGGGCACCGTGCCGAGGTGCGGCACGGGCTTCGACGTGACCGGCGTGACCAGCAAATCATATCGCTGATGAAAGCGCCGCATCAGCACCGCGAGCGCGGCGCGCCGTTCATTGGCCTCCACCACCTCGGCCAGCGTGTACCGCTCCAGCCTCTCGACACGAGCCCGGATGCCAGGGTCCATGAGCGCCAGACCGGCTTCGCCGATCTCAAGCCGCAGGCGTATCGCCCGTTCCGCCGTCATCGCGTCGGAGATCGGCGCGGGATCGGCGAAGCCTGGATCGGCCTCCTCGACAATCGCGCCCAACTCGGCAAAACGAGCCACGGCACGGTCGATGATCGAAGCAATGCCAGGATCGACATTCAGGTAGCCCAGGGTTCGGCTATAGGCGATGCGCAGGCCCTTCACGCCACCATCGAGGCCGGCTGTCCAGTCGCGGCCGTCGCCGGGCAGACTGGTCCAGTCGCGCGCGTCGGGTGCGGCGATCACGTTGAGCAGCAAGGCCGCGTCCGTCACCGTCCGGGTGATGGGGCCGATATGGAACAGGCTGCCGTTATGCGGGTAGCCGGCCACCCGGCCGAAACTGGGCTTGAAGCCGAACACGCCGTTCACCGACGCCGGCTGACGGATCGACCCGCCGCCATCGGTGCCGACCTGCAAGGGGCCCAGGCCCAGGGCCGCCGCCACGGCGGCTCCGCCGCTGCTGCCGCCGCTGACATATTGGCGATCCCAGGCATTGGGGGTGACACCGGCAAGCTTCGTTTCGGTAAGGCCCTTCAAACCGAACTCGGCGGTCTGCGTCTTGCCCAGCAGGATCGCACCCGACTCACGCAGCCGCGCGGCGGGAGGACAATCCTCGGCCTGCGGCTTGTCCGGCGTGGCGAGGCTGCCCTTGCGCGTGGGAAAGCCCTGCACGTTCAGCAAGTCCTTGAAACCCACGGGCACACCGTCGAGCCCGCCTTGCGGCGCATTGCGCCGCCAGCGGGCCTCGGATTCCCTCGCCTGGGCCAGCGCCGCTTCGGCATCGACCACGCGATAGGCGTTAAAATGCGGCTGCAGCACCGCGATGCGCGCCAGCACCGCTTTGATCACCTCGACGGGTGACGCCGCCTTGCTGCGATAGAGCGCGAGCAATTCGTTCGCGCTGAGTTGCGTCAAATCATCGCCCATGAATCACGATCCTTAAGCAAGTTTTCCAGACGGACGGCCGATTCCTCCGGTGGATATCCATCACCGCCTTGACGGACACGGCCAATAGATGATTTAGTCTATATGCTTTATAGACTAAATCGCAACCTTAAGGAGGAGTCCATGCGCAAATTAAACGTTCCGCTGACTGGCCTGACGCTGACATTGACCTTGGCCGTGTGCTCCGCACAGGCGGCTTCCTTGCAGGAAGCGGCCACCGCCCTTGGCGTCGCCGGCACCCAATCCATCGAGTACTCCGGTTCGGGCCACTGGTTCCAGTTCGGCCAAGCGCCCAGCCCGAACTTGCCGTGGCCGCAATTCGACGTCAGCAGCTACGACGCCACCGTCAATTACGAGAATGCCGGCGCCCACGTACAGATCACGCGCAAGCAGACCGTCGAGCCCGGCCGCTCGCGGCCCGCGCCGGTGGAGCAGAAGGTCGACCAATATGTGAGCGGCCCCGAAGCCTGGAGCGTGGCGCCGCCGCCCAATTCCCCGCCCGGCACGGCCCCCGTGGCAACGGCCCAGCCGACCGCGCAGGAAGAGCGCGCGGCGGAAATCTGGGCTACCCCGCAAGGTTTCGTAAAGGCGGCCCTGTCCCATAACGCCACCTCGGCGGCTTCCGGCGGCGGGGTGGAGGTGTCGTTCACGATCGGCGGCAAGTATCGGTATGTCGGCACGATCAACGCCGGCAATCAGGTCGAGCGGGTGCGCACCTGGATCGACAGCCCCGTGCTGGGCGACACGCTGGTGGAAACCAGCTTTAGCGACTACAGGGATTTCGGCGGCATCCCGTTCCCCGCCCACATCGCGCGGGTCCAGGGCGGGTTTCCGGTGCTCGACCTCAGCATCGCTGCCGTCAAGGCGAACCCGGCGGCGGACTTCACCCCTCCTGGCAACGTGGTGAGCTATCGCGCGCCGCCGGTCGTCTCCACGAAACTGGCCGACGGAGTCTATTACCTCACCGGGGGTACGCATCACAGCGTTGCCATCGAACTGCGCGACCACATCGTGCTGGTGGAAGCTCCCCTCAACGAGGACCGCTCCCTGGCTCTGATCACCAAGATCCACGAGACCATCCCGAACAAGCCGATCAAATACGTGGTCAGCAGCCACGTCCATTTCGACCATTCAGGCGGCCTGCGCACCTTCGTCGCCGAAGGCGCCACGCTCGTCAGCCACGAATTGGATAAGCCCTATTTCGAGAAGGCCTGGGCCAATCCGCACACGCTCAGTCCGGACCAGCTTGCGAAGTCGCCGAAACCCGCCAAGTTCGAGACCTATGGCGACAAGTACGAGTTGACCGACGGCACCCGCAAGATCGAGATTCACCGGATTGCCGGCAGCGGCCACAGCGATGATTTGTCCCTTGTCTACCTGCCTGCCGAGAAGATCCTGATCGAAGCCGACGCCTACACGCCCACCGCGGCGAACGTGCCGGCGCCGACGACACCCAACCCGTACTCGGTCAACCTGTATGAGAACATCCAGAAGCTCAAGCTGGACGTCGCCCAGATTGCCGCCCTGCACGGACCACGGGTCGTGACCCTCGCCGATCTGCGCGCCGCGATCGGTCAGGTCGCGTCGGCGAAATAGTCTGGCCACTCTCTCCCCGGTCAAATCGCAGGCGCTTTTCATGACGGGCAGGAAGAAATTCCTGCCCGCTCTTCATGGGGTCATGGCCCCGTCAATTCCCGCGCCATCAGCATCGCGGCCATCTCCTTCGCCTCCCGCGCCGGCCCGGCATTCTTCTTGATCATTGATTTGACGATCGCCCCGTCCATCAGCAGATCGATCTGCCCCGCGACCCGACCGGGATCGGCGGCTCCGGCGGCGGCAAGCGCCCGGATCTGTTCGATGACATGGCTCTTGTGGCGCAGCGTCGCCTGTAAAAGCGCCTCGTCCCGATTGCGATGCTCGGCCACCGCATTCATGAAAGCACAGCCATAATAGTCGTCGCGGGCGAACCATTCGGCCAGCAGGTCGAAGATGCCGAGAAGGCGTTCGCGCGGCCCCCCTGGAATCATGGCCAGACGCGCGAAGAACCAGGCACGCCAAGCCTCGCCCTCGCGCTCCAGTGCTGCGGCAACCAGCCCCTCCTTCGACCCGAAGTGGTTATAGAGGGTATCTGCAGAACACGCCGAATGCCGGGCTCCGCGCCCGGCTCCAAGCGGAGGTGGCGAGCGGGCGGCTACATCAAGGACTCGCCCTTCAACCGCCGGCTCCGCCGGGACATCCCTGCGCTGAAGCGGGGCTGATGTCCGTCAATGCGGCCGATGGCCATGGCGGATAGAAAAGCCGCGGGGCTGGCCGCATCACCATGCCGGCGTGTGGAGGAATGCGGCTTCCGCAAGGAACCGGAGGGAGAACAGGACAAAATGGGGGACTCCGCGTGGTTTCGCCGGTAGCATCCCGCCTATGAATCGCAAGATTTCCAGTCGAAGCCGCTGGCTGGCCGCCTTGAGCGTCCTGCCGGTAGGGTTGGTGGTCATGATTGCCATCGCCGCCGCGCTCGCGCCCGCTCTGCTTCCGGCCGGCGATCAAATCGGCTGGGAGGGCCGAAGCGTTGCGGCTGGCGTCATCTTCGTCGGAAGCTATCTGGCCCTCGCACTCGGGCGGATTCCGGGCCTGAGCATCGACCGGGCCGGCATCGCTCTGGTCGGAGCCGGCCTCATGGTCGCATCGGGCACCTTGACGCTTCAAGATGCCTACAAGGCGGTGGATCTCGATACCATCACGCTCCTGCTCGGCATGATGATCGTCGTCGCCAGTCTGCGGCTTTCGGGCTTCTTCACCATCGCCACCGCCTGGGTCAGGGCGCATGCCAGCCGGCCTCTGGTCCTGCTCGGCGCGGTCGTCGCCGCTTCCGGCGTTTTTTCCGCCTTCCTGGTGAACGACGCGATCTGTCTGGTGCTGGCCCCGCTGGTGCTGGAATTGACGCTCGCACTGGGACGCCGCCCGGTGCCTTACCTGCTGGCCGTGGCGATGGCATCGAATGTCGGGTCAACCGCAACGATCACCGGCAACCCGCAGAACATCATGATCGGCAGCTTCTCCCATATCCCCTACGCCAAATTCGCCCTGGCGTTGGGCCCTGTCGCTGTGGTCGGGCTGTTCGTCATCGTGGCGCTGATAGCGCTCTTCCATCGCGCTGAATTCGCCGGTGCCGCGCGGCTGGAAGCGCCGCGTCCCAGGCTCGATATCAATCGCGTGCTGGTGGTCCGCGCCTTGCTGGCGACCTTCATTTTGATCGCATTGTTTTTCGCCGGAGTCGTGCCGGCCAAGGCGGCAATCATTATCGGCGGCCTGCTGCTGCTGACCCGGCGGGTGAAGAGCCGGCGGGTCTATGCGGAGATCGACTGGTCGCTGCTGCTGATGTTCGCGGGTCTGTTCATCATCGTCGCCGGCGCGCGGCACGCGCTCCTCAGTCCCGAGTTAATTGCGGCGGCGGGCCGGCTTCATCTCGATCAAGTGCCCGTGCTCGGCATCGTGACGGCGGTGCTGTCCAATCTGGTCAGCAACGTGCCGGCTGTGTTGATGCTGAAGCCGTTTGTCGATGGGTTGCAAGACCACGATACGGCGTGGCTGGTGGTCGCGATGGCTTCGACACTGGCCGGCAATTTCACCATTCTGGGCTCGATCGCCAATCTGATCGTCGTGCAGAGGGCTGCCGCTTCCGGCGTGGTGATCGGCTTCTGGGACTATTTCAGAGTCGGCGCGCCACTGACCATCATCACCCTCGTGATCGGAATACTGTGGCTGTGGCGGTAATATCCACTAAGACAAACATTTCATCCGTTCTTGCTCGACGTCAACAAATATTGGGCGCATCAAAGCTCTGACGAAAATATCGACCGCCCGTCCGGGGAACCGAATCTTGTGTCGATCCGTTATCTTTCCGACGCGGCAGGGTATGGTTGATCCGATTTCCAATTACGTATTGCCGATGGCGTTTCCGGTTCATGCTCCGCACTTGAACATCGATGACACGGGAGAATTTGACGATGGATAAATCCGCTTCCCGTCTGAAATATGCCCTGCTGGGCGCAACGATGATGATCGGCTTCGCCGGGCTGGCACAGCCGGCAGCGGCCGGCGATCCGGCGAACGTGACGGAAATAAAGGGGAAAGTCGCGCAATACGCGCTCACGCCGCGCGGTGCCGTGGACGGGCTGATCCTGACCGACGGCACCGAAGTGCATGTCCCGAAGCACGCCTCGACCCGGCTCGTGTTCTCGGTCCGCCCCGGCGACGCGGTGACGGTCCGCGGGCTGAAGGCGGGCGCCAGCCCGGTCGTGAGCGCGGCAGCGGTGACCAACGACGCAACCGGTACGGTCGTCGATACCGGTCCGGAGGGGCCGCCCCAGCGCCTCGACGACGAAAGCCGCATCAAGCGGCAGCTGCATAACCCGGAGGGCCAGCTCGACGGCGTGCTGCTTGAGGACGGTACGATCGTCCGCATGCCGCCGCTCGATGCCGAGCGGCACGCCGCCAGCCTTGCCGTCGGGCAGCCCCTTTATGCCCTCGGCGATGGCATGTCCGGTCCGCTCGGCAAGGTGATTGCCGCGCGCGAGGTCGGAGCGAGCCGGGCCAAGTTAAGCAATGTCGATGAGACTCGCTTCGAACGCTGGATGCACGATGTCTTCGGCGGCGGCGACGCGCTGCCGCCTCCCGTCGCGCCGAAATCGCCGTAACGTGACCGGCCATTCAAGGAGTTTGGTCATGAAGCCGTGGTAACGTCCAACGCGCCGGACATTCGCGCCGGCAAGAACGGCTTCCACCCCGCCTCCCTTGATGCCATCAACTTCCTTGCGGCCGATGTTCGCGGCGCGGTCGGGCCTTATCTCAATGTCTTCCTGGTCACTCAGCAGCATTGGAGCCAGTCTGAAGTCGGACTGGTAACGACGCTCGGCGGTCTGCTCGGGCTTGCCGTTCAGACCCCGATGGGCGCCGTGATCGACGAAACCCGCGCCAAGAGGGGAATTATCGTCCTGGCGCTTGCCGTGCTGGCGATAATGGCCGCAATCATCGTCGTGTGGCCGAGCTTCTGGCCGGTGGCGATCGCCAACAGCCTGATGGCCATTGCCGACGACGTCTTCGGTCCCGCCGTCGCGGCCCTGACCTTGGGCCTCTACGCGCGGAAACGACTGGCACGGCGGATGGGGCGGAACTCGGCCTTCGACCATGCCGGCAATGTCGCCATCGCCCTGGCGGCGGGGGCTGTCGGCTATGCCTTCTCGCAACGTGCCGTTTTCCTGCTGGTGCCGGTCTTCGCCATGCTGACGGTGATCGCGGTGCTGTCCATTCCCGCCAAGGCCATCGATTACAACCAGGCGAGAGGCCTGGAACCGGACCCCAGCGCGGCGGAGAGCCCCGCCGGGGCCGCCGGCTACGGCATCCTGTTCAAATCCCGGCCGCTGGTCGTCTTTGGTTTGTGCGTCATGCTGTTCCATCTCGCCAATGCAGCGCTTCTGCCGCTGGTGGGGCAGAAGCTGGCGGCCGCCTATCCGGAAGAAGCGACGGCGATGATGTCGGCCTGCATCATCGCCGCTCAGCTGGTGATGCTGCCGATCGCCCTCCTGGTTGGGCGCACCGCCGACATTTGGGGACGGAAGCCCTTGTTTCTTGCCGGATTCGCCATCCTGCCCATCCGTGCGGTGCTCTACACCCTCTCCGACAACAGCTTCTGGCTGGTCGGCGTCCAGGTGCTCGATGGCGTCGGCGCCGGGATTTTCGGCGCCCTCACGCCCCTGGTGATCGCCGATATCATGCGAGGCACCGGACGCTACAATTTGGCCCAAGGCGCCATCGCTACGACCCAGGGTATCGGCGCCTCGCTGAGCGGGCTGGCGGCCGGGGTGATCGTCGATCATTTCGGATACAGCGCCACCTTTCTCGCCGCCGGCGCAGCCGCGGGCGTGGCGTTGATCGTCTTCGCCGTTGGGATGCCGGAGACCGCCGAGCCGGAGAGGGTTTCCGTTCATTCAGCCAAGAGCAAAGGGGTCTGTCAGGCCGAAAAAGCCATCCATTAAAACCGTCAAGCGGTATGACAGGAACAACGTCGGCGCTTTCCGCGGGTGAAAGCATGATGCGCTAAATAATGATGGAAGTAGCCGTCGGCAAGTGCGGTGGCGATAATCGCTTCGATCGGCGTAAGACCTTAAAGGGGCTGAAGCTCTTGGGCAACGGACCCGGAGTTTTGTCGTGGGTCTTTGAAGAGAACCATCCCTGTCGCGGGCAACGACGATCCATCAAACTCCGCCGGCTCGAACGCAAGGAACCAGGACCGTACAAATTCCGTTAACCAGATCGGATAACCCATGATCGGGTGACCGTTCCGGAAGGCGAATTGCCGTGCGGCTCGCTGACCCGTGTACCGATGAGAATAGACTCCTGATCGTCTATCGGATCAGACCGTTCTGGTTTGACACAAATAAAGAGGTGACGTTATGAAACGCGCAATGTTGACCATTTCAGTTCTCGCGGTACTTGGACTTGGTGCATGTACCGGGCCGGCGGGACCAAGAGGAGAACAAGGAGCCGCCGGAAATACCGGGAACACGGGCAATACAGGGTACACCGGGGCCCAAGGCGCCACCGGGAACACGGGCAATACCGGGTACACCGGCGCCCAAGGAAACACCGGGTACACCGGCGCCCAAGGCGAGACCGGCAGTCAAGGAAGCACCGGATCTAGCGGCTTGCAGGGTGCTACTGGCATGCAGGGCAACACGGGCGATACCGGAGATACCGGACCCACCGGCAGGCGAGGGGCTACCGGAAATCAAGGTAACACCGGCGCGAGAGGCAATGCCGGCTCAACTGGCGGAACGGTCGTTGTCGTACCGAATTCACCGTAATTCACGACCGCGCTGAAGCGGAGGTGGAGAGACAACCCACCTCCGGTCTCATTTGCTCGTTCTATCCTCTCGGGCATCGGATGTCTTGCCGCGGCAAACCTCTTGTTGTAGGAAAGGCGAGACATACTGTCTCCTCCACGAGGCAGGTGCCTGCCGATGCGCCGGTGCCGTATTTCCCGGCAGGATAGGATACGCAGGATCCAACTCGGATATGGCTCGGATAACTCGCTTACTCACGGCAAGAGCCACGTATGAGCCGGGGCTAGGAGCAAGAGACGGCTCGACGTGCCGTTCCGTGCGGCGGCGGGCTTTGCTTTAAATCAAGGCAATGTACACCCCAGCGTGACATCCAGGATGCCGTGATGCCGATCATGGGCTAAGCGGAAAAGGCGGGAGAGCGCCGGGGGGACGGCTGCCTGGCCCCTCCATGATTGTTCGGGGCACAGCAATGGCGGCCTTTCTCTCACCTGCTCTTCCCGCCGAGCTTGCTCCTTTGGAGGATCTTGCCCTCGATCTTCGCTGGACATGGAGCCATGAGGCGGACGCGCTGTGGAAGCGCGTCGATGCCGAGACATGGAGCCGAACCCGGAATCCTTGGACGATCCTTCAAAATGCCTCGACGGCGCGATTGAACGAGCTTTCCGGCGATCGCTCCTTCCTCGATGATCTCGACGGCCTGGCCGCTGCACGCCGTGCCTATCTCGAGCGACCCGGCTGGTTCGCCTCGACCTACGGCGCGGCGGTGCTGGCGGGTGTTGCCTATTTCAGTATGGAATTCGGCATCAGCGATGCGTTGCCGCTCTATGCGGGCGGTCTTGGCATTCTTAGCGGCGACTTCCTCAAGACCGCCAGCGACCTCGGAATTCCCGCCATCGGCATCGGGATTCTTTTTCAAGAGGGTTATTTCCGGCAAATTATCGACGCCGCCGGGTGGCAGAACGAAGCCTATCCATACAACGAGCCGGCGTCGATGCCGATCCGACCGGTTCAGGGCGTCGGGGAGCCGTGGCTGCGCATCCCGCTCGAACTGCCTGGCCGGCAGCTCTTCTTGCGGGTTTGGCAGGGCTCTGTCGGACGCGCGACGCTCTACCTCCTCGACAGTAACGATCCGCTCAACAGCCCGGCGGATCGCGGTATCGCCGGCAAACTCTACGGGGGTGGAACGGAGACCCGCCTCTTGCAGGAGATCGTCCTCGGCATCGGCGGATGGCGGGCCATCGAGATATTGCGGCCCGAGATCGAGGTCTGCCACATCAACGAAGGGCATGCGGCCTTTGTCGTGCTCGAGCGGGCGCGGCGCCTCGCCCAGCGGCTTGGGATTGGCTTCAAGGAAGCCTGGTGCGCGGCGCGGGCGGGAACCGTGTTTACGACGCATACGCCTTTGGAGGCCGGATTCGACCGCTATCCTCCGGAACTCGTCGCCAGATATCTCCAGGGGCTGATGGGTTTCCCCAACAAATACGGCGTAACAATCGAGGACATGCTGGCGCTCGGGCAGGCCGGACAGGATGGAAACCATGGCTCCTTCAACATGGCCTATCTGGCGCTTCGCGGCTCCATGGCGAATTTCGGTGTAAGCCGGCTGCATGGCTGCGTGAGCCGGCGCATTTTCCAGCCTTTATTCCCGCGCTGGCCCGGTTGTCAGGTTCCGGTGGATCATGTCACCAATGGGATTCACGTTCCGTCTTGGGATTCGGCCCAGGCCGACCGGATCTGGACCGCTGCCCTCGGCAAGGATCGGTGGCGGGGAAGCCCCGATGGGCTGAGCAAAGCCATCGAGGCTCTTTCGGACGAAGCACTTTGGAAAATGCGCGGCGATAGCCGGAAGGAGTTGGTGGAAAACGTCCGCGCCCGCCTCACGATGCATCTGAGCTGCCGCGGCCTTCCCGTCGAAACCGTTGCACAGGCGTCGGTCATGCTCGATCCGAATATCCTGACGCTCAGTTTTGCCCGCCGGTTCACGGCATACAAGCGCCCTGGCCTGCTCCTTCGCGATAAGGCGCGGTTAATCCGTCTTCTCAACGACGATCATCGCCCGGTACAGATCGTGGTGGCCGGCAAGGCCCACCCGGATGACGACGAGGGCAAAAGAATGATCCGGGCGTGGATCGCTTTCGCGCACCGTCCGGAGTCCCGTCATCGCGTCGTGTTTCTCGAGGATTACGACATTGCACTCGCGCAGGAGCTTGTCATGGGCGTCGACGTGTGGATCAACACGCCCCGGCATCCCTGGGAAGCCTGCGGCACGAGCGGAATGAAGGTTCTTGTCAATGGCGGCCTTAATCTCTCGGAACTCGACGGCTGGTGGGGAGAAGCCTATGCGCCGGAATTCGGCTGGGCGATCGGAGGCGGCGCCCATCATGGGGAAGAGGAGCAGGACGCGCTCGATGCCGAGGCGCTCTATGCCATGCTTGAACGTCAGGTTGCGCCCGAATTCTACGATCGGGACGCGGAGGGCATACCGCGCGCCTGGCTTGCGCGGATACGGCGGAGCATGGCCGTGCTCGCCCCTCGATATTCCAGCACGAGGATGGTCCACGAATACATCACCAAAGCATACCTGCCGGCGGCGCAGGCTCTGCGCGAGCGTCTCGCCGGCGCCGCGGAATTGGCGAAAAGAATAACCGATTGGGAGTGCCGCGTCCGCCGGGCCTGGGCGAACCTCCATATCGGGGCCACGAGCATGGCTCGGACGGAAGATGAGCTGACCTTTTCCGTACCCGTCTATCTGGGTGAAATGGCACCGGACGACATCCGCGTGGAGCTCTATGCGGAACCCCGCGACGACGACATCCCCTTGATCCTTGAACTTTCGCGGGGTGACCCGATCGCGGGGGCCGTGAACGGGTATCTCTACGCAGGGCGCGTGCCCTCGACGCGGCCACCCGGGGACTTCACGGTTCGGATTGTGCCACATCATCCGGGCGTCCGAATTCCAACGGAACTACCGCTCATTTTTTGGCAAAAGTAAGGAATTGATCGCCTCGGCCGCAGGCGGCGGCACAGGCCGGAAATAGACCCATCTTAGGCCGCCGACGGAACGGCGTCCCGTGCAGAAGCGTTGTCAATCAGGCACCGAGGTGAATATCGCTGAATATCGCCATGATCGGTGCATGCGATGGCCATGGGGCGTGAGTCACGTCCCCGAATCCCCGGTACACCACGGCATGAGCGTAAAAACGTGGCCAGCATGCTGGACATCCCGAACCAGCAAGGTGCCGGCATTCGAGACAGGCGACCATCCAGCCCTTGAGCTAGCTATTGGGGACTATCCTTGCGTGTTCTCTTCGCATCCTCCGAAATCTACCCTCTCGCCAAGACCGGCGGCCTTGCGGATGTCAGCGCAGCGCTTCCAAAAGCGCTGACCGCGCTCGGCGTCGAGATGCAACTCCTGCTTCCGGGCTATCCGCGAGCCCTCTTATCCGCCACCAACCAGTCGGTGGCGATCGAGTTCGCGGATTTCATGGGGGCGGGTCCGATGCGGCTGATCTCCGCGCGCATGCCCGACACGGCCCTCCCCGTCTGGCTCATCGACTGCCCTTCGCTGTTTCGGCGTTCCGGCGGCCCTTACCAGGACGCGAACGGGCAAGACTGGCCCGACAATGCGCTGCGCTTCGCCGTGTTCGGCCATGTTGCCGCCCGGCTTGCGCTTGGCCTGATGCTGCCGGATTGGCGGGCCGACATCGTCCACGCCAATGATTGGCATGCCGGGCTGCTTCCGGCGATCCTGGCCACAACTCCGGGCCAAAGGCCGGCGACGGTCTTCACCATCCACAACCTTGCCTATCAGGGCCTGTTTCCAGCAAATCTCTATCCCCAACTCGGCCTTCCCGACGGCTGCTTCACCCCGGACGGTCTTGAATTCCATGGCCAGATCTCGTTCTTGAAAGCCGGCATCCGCTACAGCGACCGCCTGACGACCGTGAGCCCCACCTATGCGCGGGAGATTCTCACCGCCGAATATGGCTGCGGGCTCGAAGGGCTGCTGCAGCATCGCGCGGAAGATCTCACGGGCATTCTCAATGGGGCGGATTATCAGATTTGGGATCCGGCGATTGATGACAATCTGCCCGCCAAATTCAATTTGCGGAACATGGCCGGCAAGCCCGTGTGCAAGATGGCGCTCCAGCACGAACTTGGCCTCGATGCGGATTTGGGGGCACCGCTCTTCGTTTTCATGAATCGGATCACGGAACAGAAGATGGCGGATGCGGTTGCCGATGTGTTGCCGAGGATCGTCGAGAGCGGCGCCCAATGCGCCCTGTTGGGGGACGGGGACCGCCAGCTCGAAGAGCGCTTCGAGGCGGCGGCGCGTGCCAACCCGGGCCGGATCGCGGTCCGCATCGGCTATGAGGAGCCGTTTTCGCACCGGGCCGTGGCGGGTGGGGACATCCTGCTTCATCCCGCCCGCTACGAGCCCTGCGGGCTCACGCAGCTTTATGCGATGCGCTATGGCACCTTGCCGGTCGTGCGGCGCACGGGCGGGCTCTGCGATACCGTGGTGGATGCGGATGACGGCTCGATCCGTCAGGGCACGGCAACCGGCTTCGCCTTCACGAGCGCGGATACCGACGATTTTCTTCGCTGCATCGAACGGGCGCTGGCGCTCTACCGGCAGCCCTTGATGTGGCGCAAGGTACAGCTTCAGGCGATGGCTCAGGATTTCGGCTGGTCGGAATCGGCGCGCCGCTATCTGGCGCTCTATCGCGAGCTGGCGCCGCAATCCGTAGCGGTTCCGGAGAGCCCGGCTTGGAAGGTAGACCGTTTCAACCCGGCATCGGCACATCAGCCGCCCGGCTCCCCTAAACGGGGGGTGCGCGTTGCGGAGCCATCCCGCCGGGATCGGCGTCCCTTTGAGGAGGTTGAAGATTCACCCGCTTGAGCGACAATCTTCTGAAAAATCCGATGCGGCATGATCGCCGCGCCGATTCCGTCATCCGGGGGGATCACGGCGATCCTTTTTCCTACCTTGGGCCGCATGATTTCGGTGACGGGCGCAGCGTCGTGCGGGTCTTCCTCCCCGGCGCGCGCGGCGTCGAATTGGTCGGCAAGGAAGGGCATGCCCTGCCCGCCTGGACATCCGCGCTGGGGGATGGGCTTTTCGAGATCGTCACGCCGGCTCTCCCGCCCCGGCCCTACCGGCTCCGCGCCGATTACGGGTCGTCGGTGGCCGAGATCGTCGATCCGTACCAGTTCGGCGGATGGCTCGGCGAGATGGACCTCTATTTTCTGGGTGAAGGCACGCATGAGCGGGCCTATGACCGGCTGGGCGCGCACCGGATCCAGCTGGAGGGGGTGGACGGGGTCGTCTTCGCCGTCTGGGCGCCCAATGCCGCCCGGGTCAGCGTCGTCGGCGACTTCAATTCCTGGGACGGCAGGCGGCACCCGATGCGCTTTCATCCAGGCGCCGGCATCTGGGAATTCTTCATGCCGGGGCTTGAGGAAGGCGCCCTCTATAAATACGAGATCAAGACGAAGACGGGCCAGCTTCTGCCGCTAAAGGCCGATCCCTATGCCTTCCAGGCGGAGCGGGCGCCGAAAACGGCATCCATCGTCTGCGGCACCGACCGCCACCCTTGGGCGGATCGGAAATGGATGGAGGCGCGGGGGCGGCATAACGCTTATGCCGGGCCGATGGCGGTCTACGAGGTGCATCTGGGCTCCTGGCGGCGGCGTCCGGAGGAGGGAAACCGCTGGCTCACCTACCGGGAACTGGCGGAGACGCTTATCCCCTATGTGAAGGATATGGGCTTCACCCATATCGAGCTGCTGCCGGTCACGGAATTTCCCTTCGACGGCTCCTGGGGCTACCAGCCGACAGGGCTCTTCGCGCCGACCAGCCGCTTCGGCACGCCGGAGGACTTCCAGGCTTTCGTCGATGCCTGCCATCAGGCCGAAATCGGGGTCATCCTCGATTGGGTGGCGGGGCATTTCCCGAACGATGCGCACGGCCTCGCCGAATTCGACGGAACCTGCCTCTATGAGCACGCCGACCCGCGCCAGGGCCTGCACCGCGACTGGGACACGCTCATCTACAATTTCGGCCGGGCCGAGGTCGCCAATTTCCTGCTGAACAGCGCCCTGTTCTGGTTCGACCGCTATCACATCGACGGGCTCCGGGTCGATGCGGTGGCCTCGATGCTCTATCTCGACTACAGCCGCGAGCCGGGCGAATGGATCCCGAACCGTTTCGGCGGGCGCGAGAACCTCGAGGCCGTGGCCTTCCTGAGGCAGATCAACGCGGCCTGCTACCGCCGCTTCCCCGGCATCGCCGCCATCGCCGAAGAATCGACGGCGTGGCCCAAGGTCTCCCACCCGATCGAGGATGGGGGCTTAGGCTTCGGCTTCAAATGGAACATGGGCTGGATGCACGACACGCTCCGCTACATGGCGGAGGATCCGATCAACCGCTCCTGGCACCAGGACCAGCTCACTTTCGGCCTCGTCTACGCCTTCACCGAGAATTTCATCCTGCCGCTGAGTCATGACGAGGTGGTGCATGGGAAACGCTCCATCCTGGGGCGGATGCCGGGCGACCGGTGGCAGCGTTTCGCCAATCTCCGGGCCTATTACGCCTTCATGTACGCCCATCCCGGCAAGAAGCTCCTGTTCATGGGCGACGAGTTCGGGCAGGAGCGGGAATGGGATCACGACCAGAGCCTCGACTGGCATCTGCTCGGCGACGATCTTCACCGGGGGATCATGACCCTGGTGCGGGAACTGAATGCGCTGCACAGCCGGCTCGGCCCGCTCCACCAGCGCGATCACGAGCCCGGCGGCTTCGCCTGGATCGACATGGCCGACCGGGATGCGAGCGTGATCGCCTTCGAGCGGCGCGGCCTCAAGGAAGACGATTCCAGGGAAGGTGGGCATATCGTGGCGATCATGAATTTCACGCCGGTCGTCCGCCATGGCTACCGTGTCGGCATGCCCGCCGCCAGCGCCTATGAGGAAATCCTCAATTCGGACGACCAGCGCTACGGCGGCAGCGGCGTCGGCAACCGGGGCCGGCTCATGCCGGAGAACCAGCCCTGGCACGGCCGCGCGCAGTCTCTGGCGCTGACCCTGCCGCCGCTGGCGGCGATCTATCTCGCACCGGCGTGAGGCGGCGATGGCAAGAACCATGCAAGCCGGCAAGCCCTACCCCATCGGCCCCAGGGTCGACGCGCGCGGGGCCAATTTCGCGCTGTTCTCGGCTCATGCGGAAAAGGTCGAACTCTGCATCTTCGACCCGCTGGGGCGGCGGGAGTTGGAGCGCCTCCCCTTGCCCGAGAATACGGACGGCATCTGGTACGGCTATCTGCCGGAGGCCCGTCCGGGGATGCTGTACGGCTACCGGGTCTATGGCCCCTATGCGCCGACCGAAGGGCATCGCTTCAACCCGCATAAGCTCCTCCTCGATCCCTATGCGCGGGAGCTCGACGGAACCTTCCTGCTGACGGATCTTCATTTTGGCTACCATGTCGGCAATCCGCGCGCCGACCTCGCCATGGACCGCCGCGACAATGCCCGGGTGATGCCGAAATGCCGCCTCGTCGACGAGAGCTTTACCTGGGGCGAGGACCGGCCGCCCCGACGGCCCTGGAAGGAAACGGTGATCTATGAAATCCACACCGCGGGATTTACCCGGGGCAACCCGGAGATCGACCCGCGGCTGCGCGGCACCTTCGCCGGGCTGCGGTCGCAGCCGGCGATCGAGCATCTCCTCCATCTCGGGGTGACGGCGGTCGAACTTCTGCCGGTGCATGTTTCGGTCGACGACCGCCATCTGGTCAGGCGCGGCCTCAGCAATTTTTGGGGCTACAATTCGATCGGCTTCTTCGCCCCGGACCCGCGCTTCCTCGGCAGCGGCGGCCATACCGAGTTCAAGCAGACCGTGGCCGCCCTCCACGCCGTGGGCATCGAAGTCATTCTCGACGTCGTCTACAACCACACGGCGGAAGGAAACGAGTTCGGGCCGACGCTCTGCTTTCGCGGCATCGACAACGCGTCCTATTACTGGCTGCCGCAGCAGACCAAAAACCATTACATGGACTTCACCGGCTGCGGCAATTCCCTGCGCGCTTCGCATCCGCGCGTCCTTCAAATGATCCTCGACTCCCTGCGCTATTGGGTCGAGGTGATGCATGTGGACGGGTTCCGCTTCGACCTCGCCAGCACGCTTGCCCGCCACGGGCAAGGCTTCGATCCGCACGCGCCCTTCCTTGCCGCGATCGGCCAGGATCCCGTGCTGTCCACGGTCAAGCTCATCGCCGAGCCCTGGGATCTGGGCGAGGGAGGCTATCAGCTCGGCGCTTTTCCGCCCGGCTGGTCGGAATGGAACGACCGCTACCGCAACATGATGCGCCGCTTCTGGCGCGGCGACGGCGGGATGATCGGGGATTTGGCCGGGCGCTTCGCCGGCTCCACCGACATCTATCGCCACTGGGGGCGCAGGCCCACCGCCAGCATCAATTTCCTCACCGCGCATGACGGCTTCACGCTTAAGGATCTCGTCAGCTACGACCACAAGCACAATGAGGCGAATCAGGAAAATAACGCCGACGGCTCTTCCGACAATGGGAGCTGGAATTGCGGCGCGGAAGGCCCGACGGAGGACGCCGCTATCATCAAGCTGCGCCAGCAACAGCGCCGCAACTTCCTCGCCACCCTGCTTCTGTCCCAGGGCGTGCCGATGCTGCTCGGCGGCGACGAGTTGGGCAACGGCCAGAACGGCAACAACAACGCCTACTGCCAGGATAACGAGATCGGCTGGATCGACTGGTCGGGCAAGGGCGTCTCGGGCGAGGATCTGACGCCCTTCGTGTCGAAGCTGGTGCGTTTACGGAATTGGGGCCAGCTCTCCCACGGGCATTTTCTCGACGGTCAGGTCAAGAGCGACACCGGCATGCGGGACATCACCTGGTTCCGCGTCGATGGGAACGAGATGAATGAGGCCGATTGGCGTTTTCCCAATGCGCGCTTCCTGGCCGTGGCGCTGAGCGGAAAGCCTCGTCCGGCATTGATCCTCCTCAACGCCCATTACGAGCCGCTTTCCTTCACCCTGCCGAATTGGGCGCGGATAGCGTCTTGGCATGTCGAGATCAACACGGTCGATACGGAGGGGATGGGAGAAGGGCGTTTCATGTCCGGCGATAAATTCGAGGTGTCGGCACGCTCGCTCATCCTGATGCTGGGAAAGGTGGAGCAATGATGGGCACAGAAGCGATACGGGTCGAGCGGCAGTACCGCGACGCCTGGGGCAATATGCAAAACTCGCCCGAGGAGGTCGTCGCGAGTCTGGAGGAGGCGCTGCGGCGCTCCTCCAGCGACAATCGGCCGTTCCGCAGCTTCGAACCCGAATGGGCGGCAAGGGGGGAGCGGGTCTGGGGCGTCGCCGTCCAGCTTTACGGGGTGCGCTCGCCGCGCAATTGGGGCATCGGCGATTTCACCGATTTGAAGGCGCTCATCCAGCGCGCGGCTCTGGAAGGCGCCGATTTCGTCGGCGTCAGCCCGCTGCACGCGCTTTACGCGGCGGAGCCCCTGCGCATCAGCCCCTATTCGCCGTCGAGCCGCGAATACCTCAACGTGATCTATATCGATCCCGAGAAGATGCAGGGCTTCGACTTCGCGCCGGAAGCGCGGGCGGCAATCATGGAGCCGGCTTTCCAACGGATACTGACATCGCTGCGGGAAGCCCCGCTGGTGGACTACCTGTCGGTCCACGCCGCCAAGGATCGGATCTTCCGGCTGGTCTTCGACGCATTCGAGGTGCTCCGGCTGGCCGAGCCCGATCATCCTCTTGCCCTTGCCTTCACGCATTTTATCAAGGAGGAAGGCGAGGCCCTGCGGCGCTTCACGGTCTACCAAGCGCTCTCCTCCACCCCCGGCTTCGGGGTGAACTGGCGGTCGTGGCCGGAGGAATACCGGGATCCCTCCGGAGCCTCGGTCCGCCGCTTCGGGGAAGAGAACGACAAGGAAGTCCGCTATCACGGCTTCCTGCAATGGGAAGCCGACGCACAACTCGCATCCTGTGCCGCCGCGGCAGCCGAGGCGGAAATGCGGATCGGCCTCTATCTCGACGTGGCGGTCGGCACGCCGCCCGAAAGCGCCGAAAGCTGGAGCGAGCAGAGCAATATCATCCCCGGCTACCATATCGGCGCGCCGCCCGATGCCTGGAACGAGAACGGCCAGGATTGGGGCCTCGCCGTCTACGACCCCTACGCCCTGGCGCGGGCCGGCTATGATTTCTTCCGCCGCATCCTCGGTGCCGTCATGCGCCATGCGGGGGCGATCCGTATCGACCATGTGCTGGGCTTCTATCGCCTCTACCTCGTGCCCGAGGGCCGGAAACCGACCGAAGGCGTCTATCTCAATCTTCCCGTCGGGGCGCTCTGCAATGCGCTCGCGCGGGAAAGCAACGGGAAGGAATGCCTGATCATCGGCGAGGATCTGGGCACCGTTCCGGAGGGGTTTTCCGCCCTTCTTGCCGAACATATCATTCATTCCTACCGGCTTTTGATCTTCGCCAAGGATGGCGGGCGCTTCCTGGCGCCGGAAGAATATCCTCCCGGTGCCCTCATCGCCGTATCGACGCATGATTTGCCGCCGCTTCTCGGCTACTGGGGGGAAACTGATCTGCGGCTGCGGACCGAACTCGCGATTTATCCGAATGATGACACGCGGCAGCGGGCGCTCGACGAGCGCAAGGCCGACCGCGCCGCAATGGAGGCGGCCCTGACCGCCGCCGGATACCACTTCACCGAGGATCCGGTTTCCCTCGCTGCGGCGGCCTATGGCTTCCTGGCCCGCACGCCCTCACGGCTCCTGCTCGTCCAGATGGAAGATCTGACCCTGGAGCAGGAGCAGCCCAACATCCCCGGGAGCGGCGACCGCTATCCGAATTGGCGCCGCAAGCTCTCCATGGAGATCGACGCCATCTTCGACGATCCCCGTGCCGCCGCCGTGACCGCCGCCATCCGCCGGGAGAGGCCGGGGGCTTCGTCGCGTCAAGCGTGACGACAAGGCAGGTGCACCGTTTTCTGCCACCGCCATGTGGGACCAACACGATTGGGTCGCCTTGCATGCAGGGCGACCCAATCAGCGTTGAACAGCCCTGTGAACCGCCCCGGGTTTGCCGGGGGATATTTACTGCGATTGCCCTGCATCCAGGCGCATGTGGTCTTGATCTGAATCAATGCGCCGTAGAGCCGGCCTGCGAAACTCATAACTGTCCCTGTTCCGCAAGAGCAATCGCCCGCCGGTCTTGGCGAGAGGGTCGATCTCGGAGGATACGAAGAGCACACGCAAGGGCGGTCTCCCAAGCTCGTTTTCTTCATGACGCGAAGACCGGCGGCCTCGCGGACGTAACGCCGCGCTCGTTCCTGTTTCTCTTCCGCCAAAATTCAGAGGCCCCCAAGGGATGAACGAAATGCCGCTGCGCCGGCGCCATCGCAACGAATTGGGCGGCACCCGCTTCCGTCTTTGGGCGCCAGCCGCCCGCATGGTTGAGTTCGTCATGGGCCCGCATGCAGACGGCGGCTGATGCCCGCTCCCTCGCCCCCTTGCGCAACCTACCGGTTGGAATTCAGCCGCGACTTTACCTTTCGCGACGCCGAGCGGCTCGTGCCCTATCTGCACGCGCTCGGCGTGAGCCACGTCTATGCTTCGCCGTACCTCAAGGCGCGGGCAGGAAGCAGACACGGCTATGACATCGCGGACTACAACGCGCTCAATCCGGAGATCGGGAGCGAGGCCGATTTCGATGCGATGGTCGCAGCACTCCAACGCCGCGGCATGGGGCAGATCCTGGACATCGTGCCGAATCACATGGGCGTCGGAGGAGCCGACAACGCCTGGTGGCTCGACGTTCTGGAGTGGGGCCAGGCCTCGCCCTATGCCGACTTTTTCGACATCGGCTGGAACGCACCAAAGCCGGATTTGCGCGGCAAGGTGCTGCTGCCCTTTCTCGGCGATCACTACGGGGGCACGCTCGAGGCGGGCGAACTTGTCCCCTGCTTCAACGAGCGCCAGGGCAGCTTCAGCGTCTGGTACCACGAGCACAACTTTCCCCTCGCACCGCACAGCTATGCGACGGTTCTGGCGGCAGCGGCGGGCGGCGGCGGCAAAACGCTCGCCGATCTGGCGGCTGCGTTCCGTAAGCTCGGACCAGCGGCAGCGCCGAGACGAGCTCGTGCGGCAATGCGCGCCCGCGCCGGAGCGCTCAAGAGCGAGCTTGCGCGATTGGCGGCCAGCGATCTCGAACTGCGCGCGGTAGTTGACCGGGCCATCCGAAATCTACGCGGCGTAAAAGGCGATCCGTCTAGCTTCTTGCCGCTGCACCGGCTGCTGGAACGGCAACATTATCGGCTCGCCTACTGGCGTGTCGCAGCGGACGAGATCAATTATCGACGCTTTTTCGACATCAACGCGCTTGCCGGCATTCGCATGGAGCAGGCCGAGGTGTTCGAAACCGCGCACCGGCTGGTGTTGCATCTCCTTGCTGAAGGCAAGATCGACGGGATCAGGATAGACCACATCGATGGCTTGTTCGATCCACTGCAGTACTGCAAGCGTCTGCGGGCGCGGGTCGCCGATGAATCGGGCGGCAACGCGGAATCCTATGTGGCGGTCGAAAAAATCCTGGCCCAGCACGAGTCGCTGCGCCGCGACTGGCCGGTCGCCGGGACCACCGGCTACGATGCGCTGAATCTCGTCAATGGGGTTTTTGTCGACGGGCGTGCCGAGCAGGCAATCGACCGCGTCTATCGACACTTCATCGGCCGGGATCTCGATTTCGATACGGTTATCTATGAGTGCAAGAAGCACATCATGGATACCGCATTCGCGGGTGAGCTGGAGATGCTTGCCGTCGAGCTCGATCGCATCTCGGAAGAGAACTGGAACACACGGGATTTCACCTTGGCGAGCTTGAAGGCGGCGATCCGGGAGGTTGCCGCCTGTTTCCCCGTCTATCGTACCTACGTAGCCGAGCGTGGACCGAGCGTGGAAGATCGCCGCGATATCGACTGGGCCGTGGCGCTCGCGCGCAAGCGCAACAAGAGTCGCGAGACAAGAATTTTCGATTTCATCCACGGCGCGCTGACGACGGATATCGTGCGCAAGCGCCAGCGAACGTTCAATCGCCGGGCCGTCGTGGGCTTCGCCATGAAATTCCAGCAATTCACCGGTCCGGTCACCGCCAAGGCATTGGAGGATACCGCCTTCTATCGCTACACGCGGCTTCTGTCACTCAATGAGGTCGGCGGCGATCCTCGCCGGTTCGGCACGACGGTCACGGCTTTCCATCACCTCAATGAGGAACGTGCAAAGCTTTGGCCGCACACGATGGTGACGACGGCGACGCACGACAGCAAGCGCGGCGAGGACGTGCGTGCGCGGATCAACGTGCTTACAGAGTTTCCCGCGGAATGGAGTCGGCGGCTGCATCGGTGGAGCACTCTCAATCGGCGAGCCAAGTCCGAAGTGGACGGCATACCAGTGCCGTCGCCCGACGATGAATATCTTCTTTACCAAACCTTGGTTGGGGCATGGCCGATCGAGCTCTTGGGCCCGGATGAACCCGCGGCATTGCCATTGGAGCGGTTCCGCGAGCGTATCAATGCATACATGATCAAGGCCGTGCGCGAGGCGAAGCAGATTTCCAACTGGGCAACGCCCAATACGGAATATGAAGCCGCACTGTCGGGTTTCGTGCGCAGGCTTCTCGATTGCGGCCACTTTGGCTCATTCCTGGTCGATCTTCAGGCTTTCGCAACGCGCATCGCATTGCCGGGAATGGTCAACGCGTTGGCTCAAGCCGTGCTCAAGCTTACCATCCCCGGCATCCCGGACATCTATCAGGGATGCGAATTATGGGATCTCAACCTCGTCGATCCCGACAACCGGCGTCCAGTCGATTTCAAGCGACGTTCCGCGGCCCTCGATATTATGCCCAGGCTGCCCGCCGCGACGCGGACCGCCGTCGCGGCGATGCTCCAGAACTGGCATGATGGGAATATCAAACTCTACGCCACGGCAGCGTTGCTTGCGGAGCGTCATCGCCGCCCCTTGCTATTTAACGACGGCGTTTACACGGCATTGAACGTGACGGGCGAGCGGGCCGACAACCTGCTCGCCTTCACGCGCACCAAGGACGAGGCGGCAATCGCCGTTGCGGTGCCTCGGCTTGTCGTGAGCCTGGGCGCCGGGGAGGGGCGGATGCCGATTGGGGACGCCTGGACCGACAGCGCCGTCGTTTGCCCGCCCAGGTTGGCCAGTCGGCGTTGGACGAACGTTTTCACCGGCGAGGTGGTCGCACTGCAGGGTGAGGGGCAAGATCACGTGTGGAAGGCACGCGACCTTTTCGTGGACTTGCCCATTGCCGCACTGACCGCCTCCGAGCCGTGAGTTAGTGGCTCTTCGGTATAATAGACCGTATCGAGACGCGGAAACCGTCTCGCCGTCCTGTCCCTCTGGCGTCTACCCCAGAGAGGCACCCTCACAAAATGGCGAATTTGCTGGATTTCAGCCCTTACCGAGGTTTTCTGCTTGGCTGCTCCCCGAATCCCGAGAACCAGCCCTGGCACGGCCGCGCGCAGTCTCTGGCGCTGACCCTGCCGCCGCTGGCGGCGATCTATCTCGCACCGGCGTGAGGCGGCGATGGCAAG
>Ga0265327_10000483_pt1 | contig 70113 bp, 63 predicted proteins | sample 41621metaG_FD_202089 | JGI IMG/M metagenome (GOLD analysis project Ga0265327, IMG submission 202089) | Rhizosphere microbial communities from Carex aquatilis grown in University of Washington, Seatle, WA, United States - 4-16-21 metaG | ecosystem: Host-associated > Plants > Roots > Rhizosphere...
GCCGGTGAGGCATGGACATACACCACGCCGGTTGTCGAGTCGGCGAACTGAGGCGACGCGTGCATTCGTAGTGCTCCTTTGTCTTCGACGAGGACGTCTTCCCCAACGACTCGCGAAGCTTCCAGAGCGTGTTACCGAATTACATCAATGTGCCTTGTGACACCATTGTGCCCCGTGGTGCGCGTGTTGCGCCAGTCCTGAGACCGAATTTGAGGTAACGGCTTCCTGAGAGTTTGGGACCGTCTCTTAGCCGAACTCGGCCAGCACGGCGTCAGACAGCTGTGGCCACACCTGATTGGCCCAGCCGTCGAAGTTCCGATCCGTCAGGACGACCAGCGCCAGGTCGACTGTCGGATCCACCCAGATGAATGTGCCGGACTGCCCGAAGTGCCCGTAGGTGGCCGGCGAGTTCTCGGCACCCGTCCAGTGCGGAATCTTGCTTCCTTTGATCTCGAAGCCCAGGCCCCAATCGTTGGGGCGCTGCACGCCATAGCCCGGCAGTACCCCGTCCAGCCCCGGAAACACGACATTCGTCGCGCGGTGGTGTGTTTCGGCGCTGACCAGGCGCGGCCGCAGCAGATCACCGGCGAAGGCCACGAGGTCTAGCACCGTGGACGTGGCCCCATACCCCGCCGTGCCTGCCCCACCGGGCAGCGTGGTGTTACCCATGCCGAGCGGTTCGAGTACGGCCTCGCGTAGATATGTACTGAACTCGATGGTGGCGCCGTCCTCGATCGTGTGCGCAAGAACGGCGAAGCCATAGTTGGAGTAGACGCGACGGGTACCCGGCTTGGCGATCACCGCGTCGGAAAGCATTGACAGTCCCGACGCGTGCGCCAGCAGATGCTCGACGGTCGAGCTGGGCGGACCGGCCGGGGCCGCCAGGTCGATGGCACCTTCTTCCAGTGCCACCTGCCCGGCCCGGGCCACCAGCGGCTTGGTCACCGATGCGAGTGCGAATTGCTGCGTCACAGGGCCGATTTGGGCCCTGATGCCCTCCGGCCCCACCACTGCGGCAGCGACAGTGGTTACCGGCCAGTCGGCCACGAGGTCGAGAGCACCCATGGCTGGGACTGTAGCGTCATGCGCATGTCTCAAACTGTGCGCGGTGTGATCGCTCGTTCGGTGAAGGCTCCGGTGGAATTGGTAGACATCATCGTCCCCGATCCGGGCCCCGGTGAGGTTGTGGTGAAGGTGCAGGCGTGCGGGGTGTGCCACACCGATCTGACCTACCGCGAGGGCGGCATCAACGACGAGTTTCCGTTCCTGTTGGGTCATGAGGCGGCTGGGATCGTGGAAACCGTCGGCGAGGGTGTAACCACCGTAGCGCCGGGCGATTTCGTGATCCTGAACTGGCGCGCGGTGTGTGGGGTATGCCGTGCCTGCAAGCGTGGCCGCCCGCAGTTCTGCTTCGACACGTTCAACGCGAAGCAGAAGATGACGTTGACCGATGGCACCGAGCTGACCCCCGCCCTGGGCATCGGGGCGTTCATCGAGAAAACACTCGTGCACGCCGGGCAGTGCACCAAGGTCGATCCGTCCGCCGATCCGGCCGTTGTCGGTTTGTTGGGCTGCGGGGTGATGGCCGGGCTGGGCGCGGCGGTCAACACGGGCAACGTGGGCCGTGATGACACCGTGGCGGTCATCGGCTGCGGCGGTGTCGGGGACGCCGCGATCGCCGGCGCCCGACTCGCCGGGGCGCGCACCATCATCGCCATCGACACCGATGACAAAAAGCTGCAGTGGGCCAAGGATTTCGGTGCCACGCACACCATCAATGCACGACAGGTCCAGGACGTGGTCACCGCGGTCCAAGAGCTCACCGATGAGTTCGGCGCCGACGTCGTGATCGACGCGGTGGGACGCCCGGAAACCTGGAAGCAGGCCTTCTACGCCCGTGATCTGGCAGGCACCGTGGTCCTGGTCGGTGTCCCGACACCGGATATGACACTGGAGATGCCGCTTATCGACTTCTTCTCCCGTGGCGGATCACTGAAGTCCTCCTGGTACGGGGACTGCCTCCCCGAACGCGACTTCCCGACCTTGGTATCGCTGTACCAGCAGGGCCGCCTACCGCTGGATCGCTTCGTCACCGAACGCATCGGCATCGACAACATCGAGGCCGCCTTCGAAAAAATGCACCACGGCGAGGTCCTGCGCTCTGTCGTGGTGTTGTAGCCGGGCAGCCCGTTGTGATCAACCGGAGGCAGTTTGTGATCGGCGGTGCCGCGGCGGCCACTGCCACAACGGGATTGGCCGCCCTGGCAGGGTGCGGCGATGACACCGCACCCGGTTCCGGTGCCGACCTGATCTTCGTCGGCGGTCCGGTCGTGACGGTCGACGGCCACGGCACCACGGCCGAGGCGCTGGCCGTGTCGGCGGGCAGGATCGTCGCCGTCGGGTCGCGGCAGGACGTGATGCAGCGGCGCAGCGCGGGTACGCAGGTCATCGAGCTCGCCGGCCGCGCGCTCCTACCCGCGTTCGTGGAACCGCACAGCCACCCGCTGCAGATTGCGTTGACACTCGGCCCGCCCGCGATCGACGTTCGCCCGTTCGTGGTGTCGACCGGCAAGGAGGTGATGCAGAAGCTCGCCGACGCGGTCAACGCCAGCACCGACGGCACCCAGGTGCTGCTGTACGGCATCGATGTCCTGCTGCAGCCCGACCTCCAATTGCCCACGCGCACAGAGCTTGACGCGCTGGCCCCGAACAATCCGGTGATCATCGTCGCCAACAGTGGGCACGCCGCCTACGCGAACACCGCCTCGTTCCGGCTCGCCGGTATCACCAATGACACGCCCAACCCGACCGGCGCGGAGTACATCCACGGCCCGGATGGTGAGCTCACCGGAGAGGTGCGCGAGGCTGCCGCCCTGCAAACGCTGGCCATGCCCTACCTGCTGAAGGTCGCCCAACCCAACGCGTTCGAGAACATGCAGTGGGCCTTTGGTCAGCTGGCCGCCGCCGGTATCGCGACCTCCAGCGAGCACAGTTTCACCGCAGCCCAACAGGGCGACCTGTACCGCAAGATGGCGGCGGATCCGGATGTCAAGCTCCGGATCCGGGCCTACGAGATCGGCAACCCAGATCTCGCCAAGGATCCGGCGCATCGAGCGGGCTCCCCGGCAGGCGCGGATCAGCTGTTCGCCCAGATCGGCATGAAACTCTGGGCCGACGGATCACCTTGGCAGGGAAACATTTTCACCTCATTCCCCTATCTGGACACCGCGGCGACACGGCGAATGGGACTGGAGCCGCACCACCACGGGGGCATGAACTACACGCCGCAGCAGATCACCGAGCTGGCGACGGCGTTCATCAAGCAGGGTTGGCAACTGTCCTGCCACGTACACGGCGATTCCGCGATCGATATCGTGCTCGATGCGTACGAGAAGGCGCAGTCTCCGGCTGCGGTGCGTTCACGGCTGGAGCATGTCGGCGCGATGACTCCCGCCCAGTTCCAGCGTGCGGCCACACTGGGCGTGCACCCCAGCCTGTTCATCGAGCACGTGTACTTCTGGGGAGACCCGCTCATCGATGAGCTGTTCGGTGCAGATCACGGCGCGCACTGGATGTCCGCGAAATCGGCTGTCGATGCAGGCCTGCGGGTCTCCTTCCACAACGATGGCAACGTCTCACCGCCCGATCCGCTGGGCAATATCGCCACCGCCGTCACGCGCAAGGCCAAGGGTTCTGGTCGAGTATTGGCCCCCGAGCAGCGGCTCACCATTGCCCAGGCCGTGCGCGCACACACCATCGACGCGGCCTGGCAGCTGCATCTGGATACCGAGATCGGCAGCCTGGAGGTGGGCAAGTATGCCGATCTGGTGGTGTTATCGGCTGATCCGCACGCGGTGGATCCGGACGCCGGACGCGATATCACGGTGCAGGCCACCTACCTGGCCGGACGGCAGACATTCGGCGCACCCGAGGGCTGACCCCCGCCGCGTTCAGCGTTGGGGATCTAGCATCCCACGAGAGCTTTTGACCTTGTACAACTCGTAATCCGCTTGTTGGACAAGCGAATCCAAGTCGACTTTGCCTCCGGTTTGGGATTGCCACGCGGCGCCCACACTGACGCTCCACATGTCGATCCCCGCGCGCGGAGTGCTCACCCGACGAATAGTGCTGTCGATGTTCTCGGCGCGGCCGGGAAACGCCACCACCAAGAATTCGTCACCTCCGATGCGCGCGGCAATCTCGCCGACCCGGGTGCTCGCCGTGAGCATGGCAGCTACAGCTTTCAAGATCGCATCGCCGGCACCGTGTCCACGGCTGTCATTGAGTTCTTTGAGTCCGTCCACGTCCATCAAGACCACCACGACGTCGACGGCGTCGATGCGGCCCCGATGCAGCAGGTCCACCGCCGTCGTCACACCGCGCCGGTTCAACAGCCCGGTGAGCGGGTCTCTGTCGGCAGCCAATGCCGCGGAAAGAATCGAGTCCTGCCCTCCCTCGAGCACTGCCTGGATGATGGCCGGCACCAGCACTATCGCCGAGATCACCGGGGCGCCGTAGAAGAACTGCTCGGGCAGTCTTGCCTCGCCGGACAGGACATTCACAGCCACTAGCACGCCGAGAAGCGACGTGGCGAACACACAATGGACCACGAGTGCCCGCCTGCCGAGGAAAAAGGTGGGCAGCAGGCCCACAGGTCCCAGGTACACGACCGCGCAAATCCTGGCCGTGGGATCGGAAAGTAGGGCGGCCCCGATGGCCAGCGCCACATCAGCCCACACGACGAACGCAGCCATGGCGCGCCGGCTCGGCCAGGAGAAGTTGATCCAGCACAGCCCCACCATCACCGCAGATGCGGCCACGGTGCCGTGGATGATCCGCGGCCACGTGCCGTGCGGTCCCAGCGGGTAGAACTGCGTGATCACCTCCAAGATCACGATAAGGAAGCACAGCAGCCCAATGGCGTTCTTCAACCGTTCGAGCTGACCGGTATCGCGCAGAGCATTAGTCACGAGCTCGTACTGGAAACCCGTCTCTGCATGCGGCGGATGTTGCACACTCGATTATGGCCCTTGCAATCACCGTGAGCGGGTGCCTTTCGCGCATAAGTTCACACGCCGATAGTGGCGAGCATGCCGACGAAACATGGACGTAAGGCCGCCATCATCGGTGCGGGCCAAACTGGGGCCACCGCAGCACTGGGGCTGCTGGACAAGGATTTTGACGTCACCCTCTATAGCGACCGCAACCAGCGCAGTCTGCGCGAGGATGTGCCCGCGACCGGTACCGCACTGATTTTCGGTGAAGCACAGCGCGCCGAGGCGAGCCTGGGGCTCACCAGCTACCTGGAACCGGGCCCCACCTCGACCGGGCTCAGCGTGCGCCTGGTCAACGGTAGCGAATCCGCCCGCCCCGAGGTCATCGCCTTTGACGCCGACTTCGACGGCGGTACGCGCGGCGTCGCCGTTGACACCAGACTCAAGGCCGATGAACGGCTCACCCAGTTTCAGGAGCGGGGTGGCCGCTTCCGGGTGGAGCAGGTGGATCCGGAACGGCTCGACGCCATCGCGGCCGCACACGATCTGACGCTGGTCGCGACCGGCCGCAGCGGCCTGTCCTCACTGTTTCCGGTGGATAGCTCCCGCACGGTGTATGACCACCCGCAGCGGCGGCTGCTCATGCTGACGGTTGCCGGATTGGACCACGGTCCGGATGTTTTCGCGCATCGCGGCCTTTCCGGCGGGCACCACAGCGCGTTCTCCTTCATCACTGATCAGGGCGAGGCCTGGTGGGGCCCCTATCTGCACAAGGACGCCGGCCCGTCATGGTCGTTCCTGACGTGGGCCAAGCCCGGCAGTGAGTGGGAACGGCGGTACGCCGACGTCGACAGCGCGGCCTCCGCACTCCGGGCTGTTACCGATGTGCATCGCGAGTACCTCGATTGGGACCTTCCGGAGGTGTTGTCACTCAAGGTGATCGAAGAGGATCCGCATTCCTGGATCACGGGCGCGGTGACGCAGCTGGTGCGGCACGGGGTGGGCCACACTGCGAGCGGGCACGTCGTCGCGGCGCTCGGTGATACCGCGGTGGCGTACGACCCGATCGCCGGGCAGGGCGCGCAGGGCGGCCTCGTTCAGGCGGCCACACTGGTCCACAGGGCCGCAGCACACGACGGTCCGTTCGATAACGCCTGGCTCACCGGCACTTTCGAAGAGTTCTACGATCGTCGGGCACGGGCCGCGCAGTTGGTGACGAGGCTCTACCTGGGCGACGACGAGCTGCACGACTATGGCGACCTGTTCTTCGCCGCGGCACACGTCCACGAGGGTTTCGCGTCGAAACTGTTCAGCCTGCTCGACAATCCGAAGCCCTTCGAGAAGGTCACGTCGGTCGAGACGGCCAAGGCTCTCATCACCGAGTGGGCGGGCGAGCCTGCCGACGACATCCTGGGGCGGTTCTCCCCCGCCGGCCGGTTCGCGCGATCTGATCTGGTGCGTGCCGCCTAGCGCTGCGCGGGCCGGTAGGCGGTGACGACCACCGAACCGCCGAGCCCGATATTGTGTTGTAGCGCAACGCCGTCCTTGGTCGCCGCGCCGGCCACCTGACGCTTGTCGGCCAATCCGCGTATCTGCCAGTTCAGTTCGGCGCATTGCGCCAGTCCGGTGGCACCCAGCGGATGGCCCTTGGAGATCAGCCCGCCCGACGGATTGACCACCCACTTGCCGCCGAAGGTGGTGTCCTCGTTGTCGATCAGCTTTCCTGCCTCGCCCTGCTCACACAGGCCCATCGCCTCGTACACCAGAATTTCGTTGGCGGAGAAGCAGTCATGCAACTCGATGACATCGATGTCTTCGGGACCGATCTGTGCCTGCTCGTAGACGGCGTGCACCGCAGCCTTGTTCATGTGTGCGCCGACAATTCCCGCCGCGGTTCCATCGAAGGTGTCGGCCCGATCGGTGACCGTGGACTGTCCGACGATCTCCACCGCTTGGTCGGCGAGTCCATGCTTGTCGACGAACTCCTCGCTGGCCACGATGGCCGCAGCCGACCCGTCCGAGGTCGGTGAGCATTGCAGCTTGGTCAGCGGCGCCACGATACTCCGCGAGGAGAGAATGTCTTCCAGCGAGTACTCATCCTGGAACTGGCTGTACGGGTTGTTGACCGAATGCTTGTGGTTCTTGTAGCCGATCCAGGCCAGCTGTTCGGCGGTCAGGCCATATTCGCGCATGTACTCCTCGGCGGCAGCGGCGAACATCCATGCGGTCATGGGCATTTGCGGCGGCGTCAGTTCGCCCAGGCGGTTGAGCTGCGGTAGCAGCGGCGACTCGCGATCGGTGAACTTCATGCTCAGCGAACCGCGCTCCATCTTCTCAAAACCCGCGGCCATCACGACGTCCGATTGGCCGCTGCGAATGGCGTTGGCCGCCATGAACAGTGCGGTCGATCCCGTGGAGCAGTTGCTGTTGACGTTGTAGATCGGGATTCCGGTGTGGCCCAGCTCGTAGAGCGCGCGATGCCCGGAACACGAATCACCGTAGACGTTTCCGACGAAAGCCTGCTCGATCTGCTCATACCGAACCCCGGCGTCGTCGAGCGCCTTGGTACCGCTCTCCTTGACCATCGCTGGGTAATCCCAGCCCTCCCGGCTCCCGGGCTTCTCGAACTTCGTCATGCCGACACCGATGACGAACGCCTTGTACTTGTGCTTCATGCTTCTCCTAATCCTGTCTCGTCACAGCGACCGAGAGATGAGTTCTTTCATGATTTCGCTTGTGCCGCCGTAGATCTTGTTGACGCGTGCAGCGGCATACGCGCGGGCGATCGGGTATTCCATCATGTAGCCGTATCCACCGAAGAACTGAACACACCGGTCGACCACCGCGACCCCCTTGTCAGTGGCGACCAGCTTGGCAATGGACGCGGTCGCGGGATCGTTGTTGCCGTCGATGTAGTTCTGGATGCACCAGTCAACGGTTGTCTTGATGGACAACACCTCGGCCTTCAGCTCTGCCAGCTGGAACCTGGTGTTCTGAAACTTGATGAGCGGCTGGCCGAATGCCTCACGCTCCTTGGTGTATTTGATCGACTCCAGCACGGCGGCCTCGGCCATGCCGGCGTTCCCCGAGGCGATGATGAGGCGTTCGCGCGCTAGCTGGGTCATCAGCTGGATGAACCCCTGTCCATCTTCCTCGCCGAGCCGGTTGGCCACCGGTACCCGCATATCGCTGAAGAACAGCTCGCGGGTGTCCTGCCCGTGCTGCCCCACCTTCTCGAGCACCCGGCCACGCTCGAATCCGGGCAGGTCCTTGGTTTCCGCGACGATCAGCGAGATGCCCTTGGCGCCCTGGGAGGGATCGGTCTTGGCCACGATCACCAGCAAGTCGCAGTGCGTGCCGTTGGAGATGAATGTCTTCGAGCCGTTGATCACGTAGTGGTCGCCATCCCGGACCGCGCTGGTGCGCACCCCTTGCAGATCGGATCCCGTCCCGGGCTCCGTCATCGCGATGGCCAGGACCAGGTCGCCGCTGATGATGCCCGGCATCCAGCGGTCCTTCTGTTCGGTGTTGCCATATGTATTGATGTAGTGCGCGACGATCGGCGAGTGGACGCCCCAGCCCGTCGCGGTGTCCTGGGCCAGCGCGAGTTCCTCGGCCACCACCGCGGAGAAGCCGAAATCGCCTCCGGCGCCTCCATATTCCTCGGGAAGATCCAGGCCGAGGAGACCGGCATCGCCCAGTTTGTTCCAGAATTCGCGGTCCACCTGGTGCTGTGCGCTCCAGCGTTCCTGGTTGGGCGTGGACTCCTTGCGCAGAAACTCGGCGGCGTGCTTACGCAGGTCGCGGTGCGCATCGGTCTCCCAGGACGCGCGATAGGACGGGAATAGTGCGGACATCTTCATTGACCTCCTCGTCAAAACGATACAAGTGTATCGTTTTAGATTCGTTTGTAAAGGGGTGCGGTACGATGCGGCGTATGGCAAACCCGCGCGCGACCGACGAGGACTTGACCGCGAAGGCGCGCATTCGCAACACCGCATTGGATTTGTACGCCCAGTACGGTGAAGAACGAATTTCGTTGCGCGCGGTCGGATCCGAGGCCGGCGTGACACTCGGCCTGGTGCAACACCATTTCAAGACCAAGGCTGGTCTGCGCGAGGCCGTCGATCAGCTGGTCGTCGACTACCACATCGAGGCACTGCGATCGGTCGACGCGGAGAAGGACCCGCGCAAGCTCGCCGCGGCCCGCGACGCCGCCGTCATCGCGATGCTCAAGGCCAATCCCCCCATCGTGAACTACGTACGCCGCGCCGTGCTCGAGCCTTCCGAAGAACAGCTCAGCATGCTGACCGCGCTGATTCAGCTGACCCGCGACGAGGTGGCCACCCTCCGCGAAGAGGGCATGGCCCCCACCGATCGTCCCGAATCCACTCAGGTTGTGTCCGTGATGGTTCGGCAGATGGGCGCCCTGCTGCTACAACCACTGATCGACGCGGTGTGGGACCGGCTGGAACACGGGGACACCCCGAAACCCACGCTATCCATCAAAGTGCTCGACTAACCGCCACCGCCAGCGGTTACGGTACTGACGTGACATCACGCAGCCCCGGCTACCGGCCCACCGACGACGAGCTACTCGACTTGGTGTTACCCGTTGTGGCCGAACAGGGTTGCGGGGCAGTCACTATGGACCAGATCGTGGCGTCCGGCCGGGTGACCAAACAGACGCTCTACGCACACTTCGGCTCCAAGGACGGATTACTCATCCGACTCGTCGGACGCGAGGCAACCCTGATGCGCGCGATCTTCGACGACGTGTCCATGCCGGAAAACGTCGACCTCAATGACCCGGCCGCATCGCTGAGCAATGCCCTGAAGCCATTCTTCATCCACGCCGCCACCCGCCCACTGGGCATGCAGCTGCTGGCCGACTCCACCGCTCCACAGGTCCCCGGGTTCGATCAGCAGGTGCTCACCGACGCGGTGTCCCGAATCATGAGCATCCCCGACCTCTGGGAACCGGTGCATGACGAGGCAGAGACGCACCGGCGCCTGCTGCTGGCGACCATGAGCGCGCAAGCCATCAGGTCGGGAGTCTTGACCGCCATCGCTCACCACATCGACCCCGAGGTCTCGGTACGCACCTGCGCGGCATACATCGTCGCCGGCATCAGCAACGCCTATCCGGAATCCACCTAGCCCACACCCCTCTCGCGGCGCGCCACCGAATTTGGCTCTTGCCATACCCATTCACGCGGTCTACCGTCGAGCTTGACTCTACGTTCTAGCTCTGATGATGCAGCCGAAGGATGAGGTACCGACATGGCCGTGGATTTGCTTTCCGACGATTACGTGCTACCCGTCGACAGGGAAATTACCGCCACCCAGTTAGAGGTGACCGGTGAGATCCCCAAATTTCTGAACGGGCGCTACGTACGAACGGGCCCCAATCCCCTTCCCGGGCAATATGACCCCAACAACTACTCGGTATTCGGCGCAACCGGCGACGGCATGGTGCACGGCGTGCGGCTGCGCGATGGCCGCGCCGAGTGGTATCGCAGCCGGTGGGTGCGCACGCCGAAGGTCTCCAGACTGCTCGGCGAGAAACCGAAACCGGCCAACTATCGCGCCGGTGTGACGACCGTGTCTCCGCAGACGAATGTGTATGGCTTTGCCGGCAAGACGATCGTCAGCGCCGAGGGCGGTCTGGCGCCGTACGAGCTGAACGATGACCTGGAGACCGTCGGAACCTGCGATTTCGGCCGCACGCTGGAGGGCGGATACACCGGGCATCCCAAGCTGGATCCGGTCACCGGCGAGTTGCACGCGGTCACTTACCAACTCGTCGGTCCGGCGATAGCGCGTTATGTGGTGATCGGCCCGGACGGCGCGGTGCGCAAGAGTGTGCCCCTGGACGTGCCGGGCAGGCCATTGCTGCACGACATTGCCCTGAGCGAGAACTACGTGATGATCTTCGACTGCCCGCTGGTGATCGACCTCAACCTCCTGACGCGCAAGGTCGCGCCCGCGGCGACACCGCCGTTCATTACCCGGATGGCGGCAGGGCTCCTCGGCCGATTCGAGCCACCCGCGTTGCTCGGTCCGCTGGTGGCCCGCGCACCCCTACCCAAGACTGCCGAGGTCCCCCTGCGCTGGAAAGCCTCTCATCCCAGCCGAATTGGCGTGATTCCCCGCCAGGGGCCCGTGACGGTGCGCTGGTTCGAGATCGAGCCCTGCTACGTGTTCCACACGCTTAACGCACACGAAGAGGACGGCAGCATCGTCATCGACGCCTGCCGGATCACCGGGCCCGACGACGATTCCGAGTACAACATCGCCGACGTGCTGGGGACGGGGCGCCCACGGCTGCACCGATGGGAGGTCGACTTGGAGACCGGCGTGGTCAAGGAATCATGGACGGACGAACGTCTCCAGGAGTTCCCCATGGTCGACCCGCGGCGGGTCAGCCTGCCGCACCGATACGGCTTCACCACGAGCGTCGGCGACACCGACATCGACACCCTGCAAAGCCTCGACGACGCACGTGCCTCACTGATCCGCTACGACCTCACCGGCGGCGGCAGCACCGAACACAAGCTGGAGGCCGGACACATACCGGGCGAGTTCTCGCCCGTGCCGCGTTCCGAGGACGCCGAGGAAGGTGACGGGGTGCTCATCGGATATGAATACGATCGCAGCACCCGGCTGAGCAATATGTTGATCGTCGACGCGCAGTCGATGGAAAAGCTTGCAACCGTTCACCTTCCAGCACGAATACCGTTTCAGTTCCACGGCAACTGGATCCCGGCCTAGCCGCTCTTCGCCACAATCCGCACGCCGTCCTTCTCGGAGGCCAACAGGTCCGCTAGCACCTTCTCGACAACCTGCAGGTCGGCATTGCTGTAGCGCTGCAAGAAATCACGGACACCGCGTTCCATCTCCTCGTGCAACTCGGTATGCACGTCGACGACGGTACGTCCGTCGGCCGTCAAGACGAGCTCAATCTCCTTGCGATTGCCGGGAATCGGCGCACGATCAACCCAGCCCGCATCCACCAGCCGCTGCACGTGCTTGGATACCGTGCCCTTGAGTTGGCCCGAGCGCGCAGCCAGACCCACCACACTGACCGGCCCCTCGGCGATCGCCGCCAGCAGATGCAGCGACAGCGTCGGCAGCGTCCTGACGAGCTGCTCCATCCGGCGCGGGCACCGCTGCGCCATGAAATCGCGCTCGGCGTCCGTGTCCTCGTCCGGCTCGAACTTGTCCCCCACCGCACCCACCAGCGTGTTGATGCTGGCGACGAGCGCCGACTTGGTTTTCATGGAAACCATATTGCCATCCGGCCGCGAGCGCCGTACATTGTTCATATGGTTTCAATGGAAACCATTTCTACAGAAACTTTGAGGAGTGCGCCATGAAGGCAGCAGTCGTGCATGAATGGGGGCAGCAGCCCGCCTACACCGACTTCCCGGACCCGCAGCCCGCCGACGGCACCGAGGTCGCCACCGTCGAGGCATCGGCCCTGACTAACCTCACCCGGGCCGTCATCTCCGGAAAGCACTACAGCAGCAAGGAGATCAGCCTGCCCGCGATCGCCGGAGTCGACGGTGTCGCCCGGCTGGCCAACGGCAAGCGGGTATACAGCGGATCACTCGCACCGTACGGGATGATGGCCGAACGCACCGTCGTGCACCCGGCCGGCGCCGTCGAGGTGCCCGAACACGTCGATTCAGTGACCGCCGCCGCGATCCCCAACCCGGGAATATCGGCGTGGCTGGCCCTCTCCCATGGCGCCGCCGTGCAGCCCGGCCAGCACGTACTGGTGCTCGGAGCCACCGGTGTCACCGGCTCACTGGCCGTGCAGCTCGCGAAATCAGTGTTCGGTGCCGGACAGGTGACGGTCTCGGGCCGAAACACCGAGCGGTTGGACTGGCTGCGCACGGTGGGCGCCGACGACGTCATCACCCTGGGCAACGATGACCTCACCGAGGCCATCACGGCACGGCACGCGGCGCGACCCTTCGACGCGGTGCTGGACTACCTGTGGGGCTCCCCCGCCGAGCACACTCTCAAGGCGCTGGCCGCCAGCCACCCGTCGGCACACTTCCACGCCACCCGTTTTGTGCAGATCGGCGCGATGACCGGGGAGACCATCAGTGTCGATGCCTCCACCCTGCGCAGCACCGGTATCACCCTGGCCGGTGTCGGGATCGGCAGCGTGCCACCGGAGGCCCTGTTGCAGGCCCGTACCGAGGCCCTGCCGAAGCTGTTCGCCATGGTCGACAGCGGAGACCTGCAGCTCCAGACGCTGGCCCGGCCGCTGGCCGATATCGAAGCCGTATGGGCGTCACAAGAGCCGTCCGGGGTGCGGGTGGTGGTCACCCCCCAGTAACCTGCCGGTCGCCTATTTCCGGTTTCCCGTGCGCCATTCGATGGCACGGTGTGGGCATGACGCATTTCGCCGAGCTTGACCACGATGAGCACTCCCGCACCGGTTTGAATGCCGACACTCTGCAGCGAGCCATCATCGATCACCTGCGGTACTCGATCGGGCGTCCGGCGAGCGTGCTGACCCCCGCCCACTACTACCGCGCATTGGCCCTGGCGACCCGAGATCGCATGCAGCAGCGCTGGATCGCCAGCATGCAGACCTACCTGGATCTGAGCCGCAAGGTGGCGGTGTATCTGTCGGCCGAGTTCCTGATGGGGCCGCAGCTGGGCAACAACCTGCTGAACCTGCAGATCGAGCAGCAGGCGCGTGATGCCCTCTCGGCACTGGGCCAGGACCTCGACGAGGTGCTCGCGTGCGAGGAAGAGCCAGGCCTGGGCAACGGCGGATTGGGTCGCCTGGCCGCGTGCTACATGGACTCGCTGGCCACGCTGGATCGTCCCGCGATCGGCTACGGCATCCGCTACGAGTACGGGATCTTCGATCAGGAGATCCGCGACGGATGGCAGGTCGAGAAGACCGACAACTGGCTGGACAACGGAAACCCTTGGGAGATAGCGAAACCAGACCTCAACTTCATCGTCGGGTGGGGCGGTCACACCGAGCAGTACCTGGATGAGCACGGAAACTTCCGGGCGCGCTGGGTCCCGCAGCGCTTCCTCAAGGGCATCCCCTACGACACCCCGATCCAGGGCTACGGCGTGAACACCTGCAACACGCTGACACTGTGGAGCGCGCGTGCCGTGCAGTCCTTCGAACTGGACGCCTTCAACGCCGGCGATTACTACAAGGCCGTCGAGGACGAGGTGTCCTCCGAGACCGTCACCAAGGTGCTCTACCCCAATGACGAGCCCGAGGCCGGTAAGCGGCTGCGGTTGCTGCAGCAGCACTTCTTCGTCTCCTGCTCACTGCAGCGGGTGCTACATATCCTTGAAGACGTCGCCGAGCGGCCGGTCAACGAGCTCGCCGAACAATTTTCCTTGCAGCTCAACGATACCCACCCGTCCATCGGTGTCGCCGAGCTGATGCGGCTGCTGGTCGACGAGCGGGGGCTGGGCTGGGATGAGGCCTGGGAGATCACCGTGGCCGCCTTCGGCTACACCAACCACACCCTGCTGCCCGAGGCGCTGGAGACCTGGCCGCTGGGGCTGTTCGCCGAGTCACTGCCCCGGCACCTGGAGATCATCTACGAGATCAACCGGCGCTTCCTCGACGAGGTCCGGTCGCGCTTCCCCGGCGATGACGCCCGGGTACGGCGCATGTCACTCATCGGTGAGGACGGCGGCAAGAGTGTGCGGATGGCGCACCTGGCCACCGTCGGCAGCCACGCCATCAACGGTGTGGCCGCGCTGCATTCGGAGCTGCTGAAGGAGAGCGTGCTCAAGGACTTCTTCGAGCTGTGGCCGGAACGGTTCAGCAACAAGACCAACGGTGTCACTCCGCGCCGCTTCCTGGCACTGGCCAACCCGGGGCTGCGCGAGCTGCTCGACGATGCCATCGGCGAGGGCTGGATCGCGGACCTGAACCGGCTGCGCGAGCTGGAGCCATTCGCCGAGGACTCGTCGTTCCGGATGCAGTGGCGAGAGGTCAAGCGCCTCAACAAGGCCCGGCTCGCCGAGTACGTGCTGGCGACCACCGGCGTGGACCTGGACCCCAACTGGATGTTCGACATCCAGGTCAAGCGGATCCACGAGTACAAGCGCCAGCACCTCAACGTGCTGCACATCGTGACGCTGTATAACCGGCTCAAGCAGAATCCGGATCTGCGGATCGCGCCGCGCGCCTTCATCTTCGGCGGCAAGGCCGCGCCCGGGTACTTCATGGCCAAGCGAATCATCAAGCTCATCAACGCGGTGGGCGAGGCCGTCAACAACGACCCGCACGTCAGCCAGTTCATCAAGGTGGCGTTCCTGCCGAATTTCAACGTCAAGAGCGCGCACCTGATCTACCCGGCGGCCGACCTGTCGGAGCAGATTTCCACCGCGGGCAAGGAGGCGTCGGGCACCGGGAACATGAAGTTCATGCTCAACGGGGCGCTCACCATCGGCACGCTCGACGGCGCCAATGTCGAGATGCGCGAGGAGGCCGGGGACGAGAACTTCTTCCTGTTCGGGCTGACCGTCGACGAGGTGCAGCGCCTGGTGCATGAGGGATACCGGCCCGAAGACTTCGTCGAACTGAACGATGAGTTGCGTGCGGTGTTGGATTTGATTGCCAGCGGCCACTTCTCGGACGGGGATCCGTCGGTGTTCGCCCCGATTGTGGACTCGTTGCGCAGCCACGACCCGTTCCTGGTGCTGGCCGACTACTCCTCGTACATCGAAGGCCAGCAGCGAGTGTCCGAGGCCTGGCATGACGCGACGGCGTGGACGCGGATGTCGATCCTCAACACCGCCCGCAGCGGCAAGTTCTCCTCGGACCGTGCCATCGCCGAATACTGCGACGAGATCTGGGGTGTGCAGCCGGTAACCGTCCAGGTGTAGAGATATACACCTTGGCGCATCATATGTGTGCGCATACGATATGTGCATGAACACGCCCACTGATCTTCGAGATGTGCACAGAACCGCCGTCCTGGCGTCCGCCGATATCGTCGCGGCGGTCACCCGAGACGACCTGCAGCGCCCGACCCCGTGCGTGGGGTGGACGCTGTCCGACCTGCTGATCCACATGACCGTCCAGCACCACGGTTTCGCGGCCGCCGCCCGTGGGGCCGGTGCCGATCCAGCAGTCTGGAACCCCGCCACCGTCGCCGATGCGGTGATCGCCGATCCCGCGGGCGCCTATCGCCGTGCGGTCGAGGACGTGCTCGGGGCGTTCGGCGCCGACGGGGTGCTGGAGGCGCCGTTCACGCTGGGAGAGCTGGGTCCGGAGGCCTCCTTTCCCGGTGCCACGGCCGTCGGCTTTCACTTCATCGACTACGTGGTGCACGGATGGGATGCGGCGCGCAGCATCGATGCGCCGTTCGAGCTTTCCGACGACGTGATTGCCGCGGCCGTCCCGATCGCTTTGGCCGTGCCCGACGGCGACTTTCGTTCCGCCGAGGGGTCGGTATTCGCACGCGGGCTGAGCGGAACCGATGGCCAGGGCGATGTCGATCTCATCCTGCGCCACCTGGGCCGCTCACCGGATTGGGCACCTACTGTGGTGGGGTGACTAGCTTCGTCGCTCCCGAGTGGAACAGCTCAGCCCTGGTCGTCATCGATGTGCAGACCGAGTTTGTCTCCGGCGCCATGACGGTGCCGGGGACCGCGGACCGGATTCCGGCGCTCAGTCGTCTGGTCTCGGCATTCCGCACGGCCGGGCGCCCCATCGTGCATGTGGTGCGGCTCTACGTTCCGGGCGGCACCGATACCGATTTACCCCGTCGCGCAGAGATTCTCGCCGGACGCGAGGTCGCCGCTCCGGGCAGTGATGGTTCACAGATTCCCGCCGAGCTCTTACCCGCCGGCGCGCAGCTGGATCCAGAGCTGCTGTTGGCGGGCGGATTCCAGGAAGTCGGTCCCGCCGAGCACATTGTGTTCAAGCCGCGCTGGAGCGCGTTCTACCGCACGGAGTTGGAGCAGCATCTGCGCGAACGGGGCGTCTCGACCGTGGTGGTGGCGGGCTGCAATCTGCCGAATTGCCCCCGCGCCACACTGTTCGACGCCTCCGAGCGGGACTACCGTGCGGTGATCGTCGAGGACGCGACATCGCAGGTCACGCAGGAACGGCTGCACGATCTGACGCTCATCGGAGTGATCGTGACCGACGTCGCGTCGGTGGAGAAAGAGCTGTTGGGCTCAGGAGAATCCGTCGATCTGGGATAGCACCCGCATCATCACCTCGTCGGCACCGCCGCCGATGCTGAGCAGGCGCTGATCCCGGAAGAATCGGGAGGTCCACGTCTCGGTCATGTATCCCATGCCGCCATGGACCTGCAGGCACCAGTCGGCGACCTCGCGGACCAGCGGCCCGGCCGAAAGCTTGGCGATGGTGACCTTGCGAGTCACATCCTCCCCCGCCATGTACCGGCCGGCGATGTCGCGGTTGTAGGTCTCCAGCATGTCGGCCCGCGCCGCCAGCCCGGCGTATTGGTAGGCCAGATGCTGATTCTTGGTGAGCGGCTTGCCAAACACCTGGCGCGCCAACGCGTATTCCTTGGTGCGCTGCAACGCCCGGTTCACACCGGCGGGAATGCCGTAGGCGCCGAACATGCGCTCCATGACGAACTGCGACATCTGCTGCTGGAACCCTCGACCGATCTCCCCGATGGTGTTGGCCACCGGCACCCGCACATCGTCGAACGTGATCAGCCCGGTATCGGAGGCGTGCATGCCCAGTTTGTCGAGCTTGCGAACCTCATATCCGGGCGTCGTGGTCGGCACGATGATCTGGCTCATCCCGGCATAACCGCCCTCGCCGGACGTTCGGGTCAGCACACACAGCCAGTCGGCCTGAACGGAGTTGGTGATGAACATCTTTGAGCCGTTGATCACCCAGTCGTCACCGTCGCGCCGGGCATGGGTCTTGATACCGGCCACATCGGAACCGGCATCGGGCTCGGTCACCGCGATCGCCGCGATCTGCTCGCCGCTGAGCGCTGGGGCCAGGAACTCGCGCTTGAGCTCATCACTGCCGTGTTTGTGCAGCGACGGGGTCGCCATCGCCACGTGAACCCCGAACGCCATCGGGAACGAACCGTGATCCACCCGGCCGAGTTCTTCCGCGAGGACCAGCGTGAAGAGGTGATCGGCTCCCTGGCCGCCGTATTCGGGGTCATATTCCAGGCCGACGAATCCGAGCTTGGCCATATCGGAGACCACATCGTGCAGCGGCATCATCTGCTCGCGTTCCCACTCGTCGACGCGGCGGTTGATCTTTTCCTCGATGTACCTGCGGATGGTGCTGCGGAAGTCGTCGTGTTCGGACGAGAACGTCATCGGTCTCTCCTTGTGTCGGTGTTGAAGGCCATCTTGCCTCAGCCGAGCGAGCTAACATGATGGAGGATGGCCGTGGTCGCCGTCCGTTGGAGGTGTGCCATGGTGTCGCCCGTAGGCCGTATCGCGCTGATGCCGCTGTGGCTGGCCGCAATTGCGGCGTCTCTTTCTCTCCCGGCCGTGGCCCAGGCCGCGCCGATGCTGCCGGTCGGCGGTGAGTCACCGTCGCAAACCATTTCTGATCTGGAGGACGAAGGGTACGACGTCCAAATCAACTACGTGATGGGCAATAGCAATACCCCGCTGGATATGTGCAGGGTGCTTGCCGTACACAACCCGAACCGTTCAGGCAAGCCCGTGGACACCTTCACCACCGTTTATGTCGATATCTCCTGCCCCGACTTCTGGCAGGACGACTAGCCGTCCCCGGACGTCGCCCGCCAGTTGACCGGCGTGGCGTCGATGTCCTCCAGGAATGTCGCGTCGTGACTGGCCACGATCAGCGCGCCCCGGTAGTCGGCGAGCGCCGAGACCAGTGCGTCGTAGGACGCGAAGTCCAGGTTGTTGGTCGGTTCGTCGAGCAGTAGCAGCTGCGGCGCCGGGTCGCTCAGCAGCACCGCCGCCAGTGTCGCGCGGAACCGCTCCCCACCGGACAGCGCGCCCACCAGACGATCGGCCGCGTTGCCACGGAACAGGAAGCGCGCCAGCCGCGCCCGGATGGTGTTGATATCGGCGTGCGGTGCCCGGCGCACGACATTGTCGGCGACGCTGAGATCATCATCCAGCACGTCGAGCCGCTGCGGCAGCAGCCCCATCGGAACATGCACGGTCACAACGCCTTCGACGGGTGCGCTGCGCCCGGCGATCGTATGCAGCAGCGTGGTCTTACCCGAGCCGTTGCGGCCGGTGAGCCCCACCCGCTGCGGGCCACGCAGCTCCAGTTGTGCGGTCGCACCGTGACGTAACACCAGGTTCTCGGTGGTCAGCACGATGCGACCGGTGTGTACCTCGGTGTCGGGCAGGTCGATGCGGATGGTGCGGTCAACGCGCAGCCTGGATTGCGCCTCGTTGGCGTGTTCGCGGGCCTTGACCAGCCTGTCGGTCTGGGTGTGTTTGAGCGCGGCCGCCGACTCCTGCGCGGCCCGTTTGCGCAGGCCCATCACGATCTTGGGTTCGCGCTTGTTGGCCTGCATCTTGGCGCCGTAACGCTTGCGCTGGGCGATCACCCGCTCGGCCTCTGCCAGGTCGCGCCGCTCACGGCGCACCTCGGCCTTGGCCGTCGAAATCGCTTGTGCGGCAGCCTCTTGCTCGACGGCCACCTGTTCGGCGTAGGCACCGTAGCCGCCGCCATACCAGGCGACGGAACCATCGCGCAGATCGCCGATGCGCTCGACGCGCTCCAGGAGCTCCCGGTCGTGGCTGACCACCAGCAGGGTGCGCGGCCAGGTCTCGACGAGCTCGTAGAGATGCGCACGGGATTCGCCGTCCAGATTGTTGGTGGGCTCGTCGAGCAGCAGGATGTCGGGGCGGCGCAGCAGCAGCCGGGCAAGGCCCAGCCGAATGACCTCGCCACCGGAGAGTTCACCAAGAGTGCGTTCCAGCACGGCCTTTGGCAGCCCGAGACGTTCCAACTCGGCGGTCACCCGATCTGCCAGGTCCCAATCGTCACCAATGGTGTCGAAGTGTTGCTGGTCGGTGAACCCGTTCTCGATGGCCTCGATGGCCATCAGCACCGGCGTGAGCCCGAGCAGGTCGGGCACCGTCTCATCGGCACGGATGGTGAGATCCTGTGGCAGATAACCGATATGACCGGAGGCGTGAACTGTCCCCGACGTCGGGGTCAGCTCCCCCGCGATGAGCCGCAGCAGGGTGGACTTGCCCGAGCCGTTGACTCCGACCAAACCGGAGCGCCCGGCCGGCACCAGCATGTCGAGCCCATCAAGGGCGACGGCACCGTCGGGGTGGATGTAGGTGAGTGCGCCGCAGGAGATGACAGCAGACATGGAAGAGCCTTCCTGTGAGGTGGGGTCGCCGAAATCGCGCGATGGCGCGCCGGCGGATTGCCAGACCTCACAGATCCATGTCGTACCTTTCGTCGGGGACGAGGACGCCAGCCACACTACGTACGGCCAACCATGCGCCGCAACGGGTTTTCGGTCTAGTTGACCGGAACCTGCAGAATCGGCCGGTCCACCCCGGCGCCGGGGCCGTCGAAATGCCACCACTCGCCGTTGTACACCTGCAGCCCACCGGCCTGCATGGCACTGCGCAGCCGCGCACGGTTGGCTTGCTGTTCGGGGCTCACCCCGTCGGTGGCGTACGCCAGCGAGCGCGGCGTGAAGTCGTCGAATCCGGTGCCCATGTCAACCAGACCGCGCGCATCGGCCAGGGTGACGTCCACCGAACGTCCGGCCTCGTGGCTGCGGGCGTACTGGCCGGGCTTGGCGACCCAGTTGGGGTTGGGCACCACCTGGAACATGCGGACCTGCACGTCATGCGGGCGGTAACAGTCCCAGAAGACCAGCCGCTCACCGTTGGCGCGGAGCGTGTCAGCGGCGGTCTTGAGCCCGGGCGCCATCGACTCGTGCACCAGGCACCGGGCGTCGGCCGGGTACAGCTGCACACCGGTGAAGTTGTTGGTGGTGGCGTAGCGCAGGTCGATGATCGCATCGGGTACCACGGTGCGCACGTCGAGCAGTCCGGCGGCGCGGGCGGCCTCACTCACGGGCGGGACACCGGGGTCGGCACTGGCGGGCGCGACCTGGCTGAGAGCACACCCAATACCGAGGGCAACAAGAAGAAGACGCTTCATCATCTCTTCATTGTCTTCATTCAACCTTCAGAATCCGGTATTACGCTCAATTCGTGGTCGCACAGAAGCTGGATCGCCGCATGTTTGTGGGTCTAGTCGCTGCCGGAGCCGTCACTGTGACGGGGCTGGGTGGTTTCTTGGCTTTGGAGGGCCGGGTCGGCTCCCGGTTGACCGGACGCTCGTTCATCGACCTTTTCGAATCGACGGGCGGCAAGTTCGTCGGGTATCGCCGAAATCACGCCAAAGCCCTTGCCGTTTCTGGGCGTTTCGAGAGTAACGGCGCGGGCGCGCAGGTGTCGTCGGCATCGGTTTTCGCCAAGGGCGTATATCCCGTCGTCGGACGGTTCTCGGTGGGCGGTCAAAACCCGCATCAGCCCGATACCGGTTCCGGGCAGGCCCTGGCCCTTGAGTTTTCGCTTCCCGGCGGGGAGCAGTGGCGCACCGCGATGGCGGCGGCCCCGGTGTTCATGGCCCCGACACCGGAGATGTTCTTCGGGCTGCTCTCGGCGCGGAGTTCAGGCAAGGACGCGACGGCGGCGTTTCTGCGGGATAACCCGCCGGCTGCCGCCGCACAGAAGCGGATCGAGGCCGGGCCCAAGGCGTCGTCGTTCGCCGAGGCGAGCTATTCCAGCCTCAACGCCTTCATCTTCGTCTCGAAGGACGGTGCGCGGACTCCGGTGCGGTGGCGCGTGGTTCCCGACGGGACCACGGCGGGGGCCCCGGCGAAAAACGGGCCCAATTGGATGTTCGATGCGTTGGCCCAGCGGGTGCGCCGCGGCGAGCTGCGGTACCGGCTGCTGCTGCAGCTCGGCGTTCCCGGACAGGATCCGACGAACGATCCCACGCTGCCGTGGCCGTCGGACCGCACGCAGATCGATGCCGGCACACTGGTGCTCGGGCATGCGATACCGCAAGAGCAGGAACACATCCGGGATACCAATTTCGATCCGACATTGCTGCCCAAGGGAATTGAGTTATCCGATGATCCGATTCTGGCGGCGCGGGCGCCGATCTACGCGGAGTCGTTCCGGCGTCGCGCGCGGGAGACGCCCGCACCGGTGGAACAGTTCGGGCAGGACATCTGATGACTGAGACCACCGTGTCCACTGTCGACGAACGTTTCGGGTTGGCGGCGCAGCTGCTGCATTGGCTGATGGCGGTCGCGATCGTCTCGATGTTGGTGCTGGGGGCGCTGCTGGTCGGCTCGCTTGGCGACTACCCCATGGTGCTGGCCTGGCATAAGGCCATCGGCGTGCTGGTGCTGGTGTTGGCGCTGCTGCGCATCGGGAACCGTATTTGGCACAAGCCCCCATCGCTGTCTTTGGCGGGGCCGGAGCGGTTTATCGCGGCCGGGTCCGAGCTCGCGATGTACACGCTTTTCCTGGCGCAACCGGTGATCGGGTGGGCGCTGGTGTCGGCCTCGGGGGTGCCGGTGGAGATCGCCGGACTGCGTCTGCCGTCGATCGCCCCCACCAGCGTCGAGTGGTACGGCTTACTGCGGGAGGCACACGCGTGGGTGGCGTATGCGTTGCTCGCCTGCATAGTTGCCCATGTCAGCGCCGTGCTATTTCACACCATCGGGTTGCGGGACAAACTGCTCGCCAGGATGCTGCCGCGCCACTAGCAGCCAATATGGCCGGGGCTGCGCCCGTGCGCCAGGAACAACCATTATCGTTTCGGGGTGCCTCAAATGGATCGCCGCAAATTGATACTGACCATGGGCTTCGGCATGGCCGCAGCTGCCTTGCCCCTCCCCACGGCTCAGGCCGATCGGGTGCATCCGCCGGCGGCACCGCCCGACGCCCAGTCCACTGGTTTTATCTTCCGCGACGAGTTCGACGGCCCTGCCGGTTCTGCCCCCGATGGTTCCAAGTGGGTGGCCGCGAAATTCCGCGAGCGGATCAAGAACCCGGTGTTCTGGGACCGCCCCGAGAACATGGGCGAGTACCGCGACAGCCGCACCAACATCTTCCTCGACGGAAACTCCAACCTGGTGATCCGTGCGACCAAGGAAGGCAACAAGTACTTCAGCGGCAAGCTGCACGGCACCTTCCGCGGCGGCATCGGCCACACCTTCGAGGCGCGCATCAAGTTCAACTGCTTGACCGACGGCTGCTGGCCGGCGTGGTGGCTGCTCAACGACAACCCCGAGCGTGGCGGCGAGGTCGACATGGCGGAGTGGTACGGCAACCGCGACTGGCCGTCGGGCACCACGGTGCACGCGCGCCTGGACGGCACCTCCTTCGAGACGCTGCCGATGCCGATCGACAGCAACTGGCACACCTGGCGCTGCACATGGAGTGAGGCCGGGCTGTACTTCTGGATGGACTACCACGACGGCATGGAGCCGTACCTGACGGTCGACGCGAATTCCCTTGATGACTGGCCGTTTAACGATCCGGGCTACACGCTGCAGCCGATGCTGAACCTGGCCGTCTCCGGTTCCGGTGGCGGCGATCCGGCGGGTGGTTCGTACCCGGCGGAGATGCTCGTCGACTACGTGCGCGTCTGGTAATCAGGCGCGCACGACGAGCGCAACTCAGAGCCTGCTCGAGAGTTCGAGGCCTACCGCCGCTGACAGCAGGACGATTGCCAACACCTGAAGCGCCAGGCCGCATACGACGAGATTCGCCTTGATGCCGTTGCTTTCACGCAACGAGCTGATCGAGATGACTTGCCAATGCACCCAATTGCGGGCGGCATCGTCTGCCGTTCGGGACCAGTTGCTGTTGTTCTCAAGGCTTTTCAGCGTCTCGCGGTCCATGACCGTGTAGCCGAATCCATATGTCTGCACAAAGATCGCGCAGGTGGCCGAGGCAATGAACGCCAATAGCGCACCGAGCAGGATGATGAAGGAACAGTGGTCCCGGAAGACGTAGTCCTTCCCCATCACCAGCACCGTCACACCCGTCACCAGGGTCAACAAGGAGACGCTTGATGTCACCAGGATCGCGCCCCTGGCTTCGAGCGTCTTCTTTCGATCGAACTCGGTGGCCAACAGGCTGGCCACCATCAACTGATAAACCTTGCCCGCGGGTGAGATGAATTCGGAGTCTGCGGTACTAGAACTGCTGGGTGTCTCTGCTGCCATCGGCTTGGCCGAATTTCTGCTTCTCGCTAGTGCCCCACGGCTCCCACGTGTCATCTGACGCCGGCCTGCGCGGCGAGGAGGCGGGAGGTTTATCGGGCACTTCGTTGCTGCTCGGAATCTCGGTCATGAGACCGCGCCCTTCATGTGAATCGAATGCCAAGCAGAGGTGCCCTGGCGTGCATCAATCGTCCCACCGCCAGAGACAAGCGCGAGCCTGAATGACCAACTTTTAGCGAGGTGGGCACTGCTCGATCCCGTTGTCCTTTTTCGCGTGATACATCGCGCCGTCGGCCTCCACCAGCAGGTACGGGACCACGGAGGCCAACGAATGCGTCACCGTGCGGTCCGATTCCGGCAGTACGGTGCTGGCCACCCCGACGCTGGCGGTGACGGGTAACGGTTCTTCTCCGCCCAGCGCCTCGCTCACCGCGGTCCGGTAGTCGATATCGCGCGGTGAATCGGTGAGCGCCACGATGCCGAACTCGTCGCCACCGAGCCGGGCCAACAACGCATCCGGCCCGGCCACCGCGCGGAGGCGGTCCGCGGCCCGCTGCAGCACCTCATCGCCCACGTGGTGGCCGAAGGTGTCGTTGACCGATTTGAACGAATTGAGGTCGACGACCGCGACAACCACCTGCATGCCGGGCACGCCGACCCTGGCCGCATAAGCCTCTTGTAGGCCTCGCCTGTTCAGCAGGCCCGTCAGATCATCGTGACGGGACAGATGGTCTCTGCCGACGGCGTGTTCGGTGAACTGCGCCTTGCCGAGGTAGATGAGCCACCCGGCAATCACATTGGCCAGCAGCATGGTGAATACCACCGAGGTCAGCACCGTGGCACTCACGTCGTGGCGAACGATAGCTCCGCTCACCGCCAGTACGGTCCCGAGTGCGGTCACCAGCGTTTGCACCACGACCGCCACCCGACCGTGCAGCACCGACACATAGGTGTTGGCAGCTAATAACCAGGCCAGCTTCACAAAGGCGGCACCGGAGGTCGTCACCACGCAAATGCCGACAAGAATGGCGATATCGCAATACACGACGTATGCGATTGACTCGGCGTAGCTAACCTGTTTTTTCAGGGAATAGCGGATTCCCCATCCAAATGCCGGAAGGGCAATGCAGATACATAGCGCAGGAATGATCGACAATCCCGCCGATGCCATGAGAATGGCCGAAGCGCCAATGGTACTGATCACGATGGCCGTGACCAGTGAGACCGCACGATGCAGCCGAACCTGTTCCAGGAGTTCGTTGTTGGCCTGATAGATGCGCCTACCCCGGCCGCACTCTTCCCCGTCCGCGTCAGCCCGACCCGGATATGTGGTACCCACTTATCGCCCTTACCAAAGCAACTATCGACACACCGCAAACCGACATTGCCCGACCCATCGACGGCTAGCCAACTGTGGTCACCGTCAATCCCCAATTCAGGCATAGTAGACCATTCGAACGACAGGTAACGCGGGCGCAATCCCTTTGGGCGCCGTCAGGCCAACATGGCATTGCTCAAGGGCCGAGTTGGCCCGCCCAGTCCTCAGTCTTTGGCGAAGGCGATCGCGAGCTTCTTCTCCAGGTTTTCGTACGGCTCCCCGGAGATGTCGACCACGACTTGGGCAATGGTTCCGGCGGTGAACGGGTAGGGAGCCTGGTAGTCCGAGGACACCGCCGAGCCGCTGTTGCGGCCGACGGACAGGCCGGCACCGGCGAGACCGAATGTGCCCGGGTGGATTTCGACGCTGCCGATCGTGCCGACGGCGTGTTCGTCGATGAACAGCGTCACGTCGCCGACCGGGGTGTGGCTGCCCGTAACGGTGCCGGTCTTGGCGAAACGGGCGCCGAGCACATGGGCGCCCGACGGGACCGCACCCGCGGAGGAGACCTTCTGTTCCTTCTCCCCCATGAAGTTGTAGGTGTAGTGCAGCTTCCCGTCTTGTATGAAGAGCACGTGGCCGCCGTGGGCGCCACCCTGTTTGAAGATCACGCCCTCGGCTCCGGTGTCGACGGTGACCTCGGCCAGGATCGAAAAGGATTGTCCCCGAATCTCAACCATCGCACCCAGACCCACCTCGGCGCTGTTCGGATAGTACGTGAACGAGGTGCGCTCCCCCGCCAGGTACGGCCGCCATCGGGTGAGGGTTTCCAGGATGTTGAGGTCGGCCAGGGGCAGGCCGTTGTACTTGGCGGCCTCGTCGAACCAGAGTTGTTTGAGCTCTTCGAGTTTCTCGGGGTGGGCGTCGGCCAGATCGTGGCACTGGCTGCGATCGGCCTCGATGTGGAACAGCTCCCAGCGGTCCTTGTCGAAATGGGACCAACCGGACGGTGTGGCGGCGTGCACGGTGTTGGCGAACCAGCCTTTGTGCCAGATGCCGCGGGTGCCGAGCATCGTGTAGAACTGGGTATCCTTGCCGGTGTCGGCGTTCGGATCCTGCAGCGCCGCTTTGAAACTCAGACCGTCGAGTGGTTTTTGCGCGATGCCCTTGACGGCGTCGGGTGGGGTGATGTCGAGTAGGTCGTAGATGGTCGGGGTGATATCGCAGACGTTGATGTAGGTGTCGCGGACTTCGCCGTGTGCGGCGATTCCCTTGGGCCAGCTGATGATTGCGGTGTCGGCGATGCCACCCTCGTGGGAGGCGTAGCGCTTGTAGAGCTTGTAGGGGGTGTTGAAGGCCATGGCCCACCCGATGGGATAGTGGTTGTACGTCTCTGGGGTACCGAGGTTGTCGTAGAAGCGCAGGCTCTCCTCGACGGTGTCGATGTAGCCGTTGAAGAACTTGACCTCGTTGACCGAGCCGTTGGGTCCGCCCTCGCCGCTGGCGCCGTTGTCGGAGATCACCACGATGATGGTGTTGTCGAGTTGGCCCGACTCGTCCAGGTAGTCCAGGATGCGGCCGATCTGGTCGTCGGTGTAGCTGAGGAATCCGGCGAAGACTTCGGCCATACGGGAGAAGAGGCGCTTCTCCTCGTCGTTGAGTGAGCCCCAGGGCCGCACGGTGTCCTGCAGCGGCCAGGGTTCGCCGTTGGGACCCTTGACGTCCAGATACGGGTTGACGGGCGATAATTCGGTGTCCGGCGGGACGATCCCGAGCCTCTTCTGGTTCTCCAGCACGATCTCGCGGTACAGCTCGTAGCCCATGTCGAACGTGCCGGCGTACTTGTCGGCCCATTCCTTGAAGACGTGGTGCGGCGCGTGTCCCGCGCCCGGGCAGACGTACGAGAACCAGGGTTTGTCGGGCGCGATCACCTTGGCGTCGCGGATGAACTCGATGGTCTTGTCGGCGATGTCCTTGGACAGGTGGTAGCCCTCTTGCGGGGTGGCGGGCGGCTCGACGGGGTGGTTGTCGTAAACCAGGTCCGGGTACCACTGGTCGGTTTCGCCACCCATGAAGCCGTAGAAGCGTTCGAAGCCTCGACTCAGTGGCCAATGCCGTTTGGTGGCGGCCAGATTGGCTTCTTCCAAGGGGGTCAGGTGCCACTTGCCCACGCAGTAAGTGTTCCAACCCTTTTCAGCCAAGACCTCGGAGAGCAGCGCGGTATCGAACGGGATGCGCCCATTGCTGTTCGGAAAACCGTCGGTGAATTCCTCGATGGTGGCCATGCCGACCGTGGTGGCGTTGCGGCCGGTGAGCAGCGAAGCTCGGGTGGGTGAGCAGAGCGCGGTGGTGTGGAACTGCGAGAGGCGCACGCCGCGTTCGGCGATACGGCTCATGGCGGGCATCTCAACCAATCCGCCGAAACAGTCCCAGGTGGCGATGCCGGTGTCATCCCAGACGAGATACAGGATGTTGGGCGCGCCCTCGGGCGCCGTGGGTGCCGCGTAGGGGGTCCAATCCGGCTCGGAATCCCTTATGTCCAAGGCGATTTTGCCGTTGAATCCGGTGTCTGACGATCCCGTCATGGCTGCTCCCTAGTAGGGGTTCACGATCCAAGGACGGTGTGATCGTAGCGAGGTGACGGGGCTGCCGAGAGGGCTTTGATCTCGCCGGTCCGGGCATTTGGTTCACCTTGCGAAGTTAGAGTGCAGGCGTGCCCTATTTATCCATGCGCTCGGTAAGCGTGTCCGTGCTGGTCACGGCTGCCGCCCTCTTCGGTTCTGCTGGTGCAGCGGGGGCGGCGCCACACGATTACTGCGGCGACCTGAAGGGCAGCAATACCGGAAAGACGTGTGAGATCCGACTCTCCGATACCGGATATAGCGTCGACGTCACCATTCCGCTGAACTACCCGGACCAGAAGCCGATAGCCGAATACGTCGCCAAGACGCGCGACGCGTTCGTCAACGCCGCCAAGTCTGGCGGGGCCCGCAGTACGACGGCTCAGTTGAGCATCAAGCCGACGGAATACAACTCCGACCTGCCCCCGCGCGGTACGCAGACCGTGGTGTTCAAGGTGTACCAAAGCAACGGGAGCGGGCAGCCGCAGACGGGGTACAAGGCGTTCAACTGGGATCAGAGCTATCGCAAGCCGATTCTCTACACTATTCCAAAGGACGACAAAGACGATGCGCCGCTGTGGCGGGTGGACGATCCACTGAAGACCGTCGCGCCGATTGTGCAGGCGCAGCTGCAGCAGCAGCTGGCACCGCCGCCGGTGGTGACCCCCACGCCGACCACGACCTCGGGGCAGCCGACTACCACCACGTCGACGACGTCCACGACTACTACGCCTCCACCACCCCCACCGCCGCTGCCGTTCTCAACGGCGACGCTCTACGACCCCTCCAACTACCAGAACTTCGCGGTGGTCAACGACGGGATTCGGTTCTTCTTCGACCAGGGCGCGATACTGCCCGACTCATATGGGGCGCTGCAGGTGCTGGTGCCGCGGTCCGCGATTGACCCGATGATTGCGTAACTAACCGAACAGCTACCGGCCACCGGGTTCTGCACGCAGGCGTATCCGGCATGGCAGCCGAGGGCGAACAAAGGGTGATGGCATGGACTACGAGAGCCGGACGCCGGCGCTCGACGACGCGACTCATGGCAGGCATCTCAACCAATCCACCGATACAGTCCCAGGCGGCGCCGGTGTCACCCCGGACGAGGCCGCATTGCCAAGTAACTAGCCTCAGGAAAATAGAATGGCGCGACGACGATCGGAGTCCGTTCCGGCGTCTACAGATCAGGAAATGCTTCGTACTTGTTCCTCCGGTTATCAAAGGCAGACTTTGTGCCTTCGAGTATTTCGACTGCAAACCTCGCGACATCGATTTGCGATATCGAGCCACTTGAGATGGTGAATTTATCATCCTCCATGACGCAATGAACAATCTGATCTGCGTCGCCGACCACTGCGAGATTCGCGTTATGGGTAATAACAATCGTCTGTCGCCTCCCAGCAGCTTCACGAATCGCGGGGACGAGCAGGGTCGCGATTGTAGCGTTGTCCAAATTCTCTTCTGGCTGATCAAGCAACAATGGTGTCGTACGGCGGTCGACCACTAGGTAAAAGAGCGCAAGAATCAGACCTCGCTGCCCCGGCGACAGTCGAGATAGCGGCAACCCATCGCCAATCAGGCCGAATCTCACGTCAAGCCAACCCAACTCAAATACTTCAGCGAGGAAGTCTTCTAGACTTGTCTGAGACCTAAGCGCATCACTTGGATTCCTGTAAGTGATGGTTTCCCGTCCTCGAGTTCCTTCCAGCCTCAAGACGAGCTCGCTAAATTGTACTGACAGATCATCCCAGTTCGAGCTGTCAACTCGACTAGGCACTTCGATCAACCATTCAGATAGGTCACCCGTACGGCGCCCATCGAGGCCACCCGCCACGTTTCTCCAAGTTGGCATGATACGAAGCTCGGCCTGGAATTCAAGGCCTGCAGATTTCACAACATCGGAGGATTCGATGAACCGAGCCGCTGGCTCGTAAAGGCTCCTAACTTCTTTCATCTGCTCAATTAGCGCACTGTGTATGAGCTCAGCATGACCGATCATAGCCTCACGTGCCAGGTCCATACGATCCGGCGCTGTCTCTACGGAAGCAAGCACAGATTCGAGGCCCAGTAGCGATTGTTCGTCCTCTATTGAGCCAACTAGTGCGTCTATTCTTGATTTGCTTTGTAGCGCACGCTGCCTAGCAAGCTCCCGGGTCCCATCAGCATTTGCCAGCGCATCTACAATTGTCGTCAACTGAACCTCTTTGGCTTCAATTTGAGCACACAAAAGCGCGTACTGCTCTGAGAGGGATTTTCTGTCCGCATCGGCTTTAGCGCGCCATTGTTCTACACGAGTATCGTCGAATTGCAACGAAAGCATGGCCGGCGCCGCCTCGGCTCCTATAATGCCCGCAATCTCCTCGCTAATATGCCCGAGATCATCCTTAACATTATCTATCCGTCGGATTTGCCAATCTAGGTCCGATTCCGCACGTTCAAGCAAACCTATGGCATGATCATTCTCATAGCGCCGATCGCGCAGGACTTCCAGCTCAGACTCACATTGTTCCGATTCACTACGTAATCGATCTAGCTCGCTATTGGCACGTGCACCATCATCCATCGTAGCCAATGTCGCCAGAGCATCCGCATAGTCCTTCTTGGCTAATTCTATTTCATCCCTTTTTAAATCAAGCCTTGCAACTATATCTTCTCGTGGGTTGCTCGAACGAAAATTTGCTACTTCGATATAGGTCGCAATCCGACCACTGAGCTCAGATCGAAGGCGCGAAATAAGCTCGTGAGAGGAAGCCACTTTTCTACTCAGCAGGTCGTTGAAAGATTTCTCACCCGATCGTTCATCTTCGGGGATATGCGTGAAAAGAATCTCACGCAGCTCGACCTCGAACTCATCCATTCCCTCGGATTGCCCATTTAGGTTGCAAATCCGCTCCACGAACGCTTGCGGTAGGTATTCAACGCTAACCGGAACCGAACTATCGTGACCACCATTTAGTTGCGTACGTCTAGCAAGTCCAGTCTTCCAACTAATCTCGGCATGGTATTCACCTGCGGCCCGGTTACCGTATGCGAGAAATCGTTTCAAATTAAGAAACGCAAATTCATTGTTTCGCGTAGAGTTTCCCGCCAACGCCACACAGTCTAACAGAGCAGATTTTCCATGGCCTTTGTTTCCAACAACTGCCACAAACCCAGCATTTAGCGGCAAGCGATAGTTAAACAGTGGGAAAGATTCTGGGTCGCTGGATCCTACCGCTACACTATCGATAAAACGTTCAGGGTTTCGCCTAATTCTGCCAAGCGTCGGCGGCTCAAGGCCAACATAGACTCTATGATCGAATTCTCTCAGTGCATGAGCTAAGCCAGCAAGGGTCGGGATCGTGTTGAACCAAGCATGACACCGCCCCAATCTTTCGTTCTGTGGAGAATCTGAGAAATAGTGTGCATCACTGCAGTCCACAAGCTTGTGGTTCACGCTCGCTTTTTTAAGGTTAGAAACCTGATCCGCCCACCTCGACGGGTCTTGAAAAGCGGTAAACAATAAATCAACTGAACTAATAATATTCTTTTTGGAAGCGATTGCCTGCCCATTCCATTTTATTTGCGACCACTCAGCTTTCCCTAGGCCGAGAAGATATCTCCCGCGCATATAGGAGCTGCCGATTAGAAGCTTCTCGACTTCTTGAAATGCGACATTGAGATTATTAAATCCCTCAATCAAGTCGGAATCGAATTTATGTAGCTGATCACTAGGGATCGATGCTTTGATTTCTCGGCCTAGATCCGCCAGAGAATCCCGGGTAATTACACCCTGCCAAGTAGACGCCTTGCTTTGTACATCAAGTTTAAAGTGTGCGCCAAGGGCATTCAAGAACTGTGCTTCGATTACCGAAGGGTCTAAATCAGGGTCAAATATAACGTGCAAGTTAGCGCGAGATAGATTACTCTCCGTGCCGCCAAATTGCTCCAGCCTCATCTCGACTACCGGAAATATTCTTTCAATATTCTGGAGCCGCCCAAGTTTCTTCTGAGCCAGTAGCCTCTTATAGCCGTCAAGGAACCAATAATCATTGATACCTAGGACTTGAATATCTGAAGGCAAATTTTCCAAGTCTATAATAAACTTCTTCCAAACTTCATCACTATTTCCACCATACCCATTTACGATTGAGGCGGGAGTATGTACATGAAGATCCCAGATGGCCCACTGCGTGCCTCGCTCTGACCCCATTGGCTGTGTGACCATCAACCCCTCCGTTTGCAATCGTGATATCTAGATCGAGCGCTCAGACCCTTTGTTCAAAGTAAGTCTGAGTCGGCTTTCAGAGGCCAGAATCGGCATTCATCACCACCCTGGCCTCTGCCCTCAGGATGAAAGCTTACAACCCGAAATCTATTGGGCGTGGCACGTTTCCAGGAAACGGCTGTACTCGGATTGACGAGACCCTCGCCAATCTGCCGGACCTAACACGAAAATCGGCGCGGATCATGCCACTATCGACGATCGCCAAAGGCCAGTCACACCTAACTCCGTCGTCCAGGGATTTTCGAGGGTCGACCGAATCAGATGTAACCATCAGCCGAAGCAACGACACCCATCACCTGAAGACCAAGCGACAAGTATCAACCGAGGTAACACGTACTTGAGTAGGGCGGGCGGGGCTCGAACCCGCGACCAATGGATTATGAGTCCACGGCTCTAACCAACTGAGCTACCGCCCCCAGCAGGTGACGACTCTAGCCGATCCCCCGCCACGCCCCGGGAACCCAGGTCACCTATGGTCGCGATCCACGTTGCACGAGGTCTCCTTGACCTCGGCAGACCGCAGCTTCGCCCGGCTCACGTTGTACTCGTACCAGGGCGCCGTCGGCCGCAACCGATCCTTCATCCGCCCCTGCACGCACACCCGCACATCTTCCGGCAGCGACTTGGTCGCCGCGAAGGCATCCGACGACAGCGTTCCCATGTACCACTGATCGATCTTGCCGGTCTGCTCAAAGAACTGCACGTTGCGCTGTGCCACATAGCTTTCCGGGTTGAAGATGGCCAACCCCAGCATGCCGAACGCCCCGACCGCCATCACCGCGCTGGGCAGCCACCGAGCACTCATCCGGATGCCCGCGACCAGGATCAGCACCAACACCATGGCCATGCCCAGCTCGATCCAGCGCACCAGCAGCCGCTCCACGCTGTACCCGTACGCGTTCTCGTACAGCGACATCCGGTGAATGGCCGAGGCCACGATCACCAGTGTGGTCAGGCACAGCCCGCCGATCAGCACCCGCAGGTACAGCCGGTCGCGGGCCTCTTCGCGCCCCGCCACCCGGATCGCCACCGCGATCACGCCCAGTACCAGGATGGTGACGAACAGCAGCTGCCAAAAGCCCTGCCGCGCATACTCTGCGTAGGTCAACCCCTTAGTGACCTGCACATGCTCATCTCCCCCGAACAGCACCGAAATCTGCACGCCCACAAACGCGATGAACAACAGGTTCAGCGCGGCCAGCGGCAGGCTCCACTCCCAACGCGGCAACCGCTTGGGCTCCGTCGGCGCCAGCCGGTCAAAGGCCGGCGGCCTGGCCAGCACGTAGATGGAGCCCAACGCGAATCCGCCGACCAACACCCCGACCACCACGCGCCCGATCACGTCGCCGAAGGACATGAACGGCAGCACCCCAGTGATCAGCGCGTTGAACCGGGCATCGGCGTCGGCCAGCAGCGCCCCGAACGCCACCACCAACGCCACGGTGACCAGCACGACGATGGCCACCCGATCCGGGCTGACCTTGCGGCCCCGCGACATCGTGCGGGTTCCGCGGCGCATCCACCCCGCCACCCGCAGCGGCACCCTCACCATCATGAGCTGCCCGTAGACCAGCCCCGTCCAGGTACGGGCCGGAGCCAGCGCATAGACGAACAGCGCCAGCGAGGTCAGCACGCATAGTGCGACAAGCCATCCCGCGTCACGCACGGTCGGCACCACCGCCAAACACAGCGCTAGCACCAGCGCGCCGATGCGCATCGGCGTCCACTGCACTTTCTGCGTCGCGAACGCGGCGAGGGCCACCGCGAACGCGGTCAGCGTCCAGCCCACGCCCGGCAGCGAGGACCGCCAGCACAGCGCCGCGACCAGCCCGGCCCCGATGCCGCTGAGCAACGCGCCCTGCGTCATCTTGGACCGGATGTCGCGCGGCCACGCCGTCAGGAACCTGGTCGGCGGCCCGAAGATCGGCACCGGCGGACGCGGCACGGGCGGCCCGGCGGGTGCGCCGGGTACTGGAGCCCCCGGAATCGGATACGGGTACGGCGGCATAGACGTCATGACTTCCCCTCCTCGTTGTCAAACTGCGGCAACGTGACCCGCACCCGGCAACCGGGCGCGTCCACGATGTCGATGCGGCCGCCATGTAGATCGACGGCCCACTGCGCGATTGCCAGCCCCAGGCCGGTACCACCATCACGCGATCCCCCATGGGTGAATCGTTCGAATACTCTTGATCTTTCGTGCGGGGCGATGCCCGGCCCGGTATCGGCTACCTCCAGCAGCAGCGTGTCGTCCTCGGTATGCGCGAACACCGACACCTGTCCCCCGGGCGGGCTGTGTCGCGACGCGTTGTCCAGCAGGTTGGCGACCACCTGATGCAGCCGAGCGGTATCGGCGACCGCCGCCAGATCGAACGGCTCGACGGTCACGTGGTAACGCACCTGGCGCCCGGTCGTCTTCGCCTGGGCCACCGCGTCATCGACGAACTCGCGTACCGCGAACGATTCGCGTTGCACCGGAATCGATCCGTTCTCCAGCTTCGACAGATCCAGCAGGTCATCCACTAGCCTGCCGAGCCGTTCGGTCTGCGCCAACGCGGTTTTCAGCGTCTCCGGGTCCGGTTCGGCCACGCCGTCCACGATGTTCTCCAGCACCGCCTGCAGCGCCGTGATGGGCGTGCGCAGCTCGTGCGAGACGTTGCCCACCAGTTCGCGCCGGTATCGTTCGGCGGACTGCAGCTCTGCGGCCATGTGATTGAAAGCCGTTGCCAGCTGGCCCACTTCATCACGGGAGGTCGAGCGCACCCGGCGCGAGTAGTCGCCCTGGGCCATCGAGCGGGCCGCCGTGGTCATATCGCGCAGCGGCGAGGTCATGCCGTGCGCCAGAAACCAGGTGACCCCGAATGAGACAAACAAGGCCAGCGTGAGCGCGTACCGCAGCTTCCATTCGGCGGTGATCCACAGCAGGCAGGTGGCGATCAGCAGCGCCACCCCCACCAGCACCGCGGTCTTGAACTTGAAGGAGCGCAACGGATCCAGTGGGCGCGGCAGCAGTTCTAGCAGTTGACTCATCGCGGTGCCTCCAACGCGTATCCGATGCCGTGCACGGTGCGGATCAACTCTTGACCGAGCTTGCGGCGCAACGCCTTGATGTGACTGTCCACGGTGCGCCGCCCCGAGGGCAGCCCCTCGCTCCAGCCCCACACCTGATCGAGTAGGCGATCCCGGCTGATAGCCACCCGCGGGTTATCGGCCAGATAGGCCAGCAGATCGAATTCGGTGCGGGTCAGGTGCACCTCGTCGTCGCGGTGATACACGCGGCGCTCGGACACGTCGATGCGCACCTGACCGATCCGCACATCGGTGCTCGGTGGTGCGCCCCGATCGGTGCGGCGTAGCAGCGCGGCCACCCGGGCCACCAGCACCCGCATGCTGAACGGTTTGGGCAGGTAGTCGTCGGCACCCACCCCGAGGCCCACCAGCATGTCGGTTTCGGTGCCGCGCGCGGTGAGCATCAGCACCGGGATGGGCGCGTTGGCCTGCACCTGACGGCACACCTCCAGCCCGTCGAGCCCGGGCAGCATGACGTCCAGCACCATCAGGTCGGGCGGGTTTTCGCGGCAGTGCCGCACCGCGTCGAGGCCGTTGTCCTCGGTGTCTACCGCGTACCCCTCGGCCCGCAGCCGCGCGGAAATGGACGCACAGATCGTCGGCTCGTCGTCGACAACCAAGATTCTTCGCTGGCCTGGCACATGAACAGGTTATTTGACGGTTGTGAGGATGGCTGGAGCCTTTTGTGAAGGTTCTGTGGAGACCCCGCACCCTGCCCTTACTGCGCGGCGCTGACCGACGACATATGGAAGTCCGGGATACGCAGCGCCGGCATGGCTTGGCGGGTCGCGTAGTCGCTCCATTCGCGCGGCAGCGTGTACTCGGTGGAGCCCACCTGCGAGACGCGCCGCAGCAGATCGATCGGGCTCTCGTTGAACCGGAAGTTGTTGACGGCGCCGGTGATCTGTCCGTCGCGCACCAGGTACACCCCGTCACGGGTCAGCCCGGTCAGCAGCAGGGTGGTCGGGTCCACCTCGCGGATGTACCACAGCGTGGTGAGCAGCAGACCGTTCTCGGTGGCGGCGATCATCTGCTCCAGCGTCTCGCTGCCGCCTCCGGTCATGATGAGGTTGTCGGCGCCCACCGTGGGGGCGGCATCGAACTCGGCGGCGTCGGCGCGTGAGTAGCTCAGCGCGTTGATCACCCCGTCGCGTACCCAGTCGACGCGCTCGATGCCGACCCCATTGTCGAAGACCGACAGCGATTCCCGGGAAATCGGGGTCGCCACAAAGGGGCTGCTCTCCAATCCGGGGTACGACGGGTCCGAGTACACGGTGACCGGCAGCTCGGTCAGCCGTTCCCCGATGCGGGTGCCACCCGGCGCTGCGAAGGCGTTGCGGCCCTCGTGCGCGCCGCGCCCGCCCATGGTCCACACCAGGTACTGCATCAGGTCACCGGTGGCCGACGGCGGCAGCAGCGTCTCGTAACGACCGGCCTTGAGCTCGATCTGGTTCTGTGCGGCGGTGAGCCTTTCAGAGAGCTGACGCAGCAGCGATTCGGTGGGCACGTCCACGAATTCGGGGGTGCACACCCCGGCCCAGGCGCTGCCCACGCCGCGCTTGGCGTTGATCTCCACCTGCCCCGTGGGCTGGGTGAACCGGCGGCGCAGCCCCGTCGATGAGGCCAGGAAGGTGGTCTGCCGTTCGTGGCGGGCGTATCCGTACAGGGTGTCGGGGCCGTCGAAGCCCGTCGACAGATCCGCGGCCAGTGAGCCGAATACCCCGGCGCTGGTGGGCACGATCTCCGCGTCCCAGCTCTCCCCCGCCGCGTCGCCGGGTCCCAGCATCGGCATGGCGTCGCGCGACGGCGGTGCCGACGCGGCCTCGGCCTGGCTGGCTGCCACCAGATCGGCGAGCGCCGCGGGATCGGCATCCTCGGTGAGCACCGAGCCCACCCGGGTCTGATCCCCTTGCCGCAGAATCGATATCACCGCGATGCTGCGCTTGACCGATTCACCGTTGGTGGTCATGGAACTGCCCGCCCAGCGCAGCGACGCCTCGCTGCTGTCCTGGATCAGGACGATGGTGTCGTCGGCGCCACCGCGCCGCGCGGCCTCGGCCAGGACATCCTCGGCGACCTGCTGAGCGGGGATCACTGTGCTGTCTCCTCTTCGCGCAAGCGGCTCATCGGCTGCTACCGCCCTCTTCTTTGGTGTTGAGAACATTGACGCCACGGAACAGCGCCGACGGGCAGCCGTGGCTCACCGCGGCGACCTGACCGGGCTGGGCCTTACCGCAGTTGAAGGCGCCGCCCAGGCGCCAGGTGGATTGCCCACCAACGGCTTCCATCGACCCCCAGAAATCGGTGGTAGTGGCCTGGTAGGCGACATCACGCAGCTGCCCGTCCAGCTTGCCGCCACGGATGCGGTAGAACCGCTGCCCGGTGAACTGGAAGTTGTACCGCTGCATATCGATTGACCATGACTTGTCGCCCACGATGTAGATACCGTCCTCCACCCCGGAGATCAGGTCGTCGGTCGAGCGCTCATCCGGCGAGGCCTGCAGCGACACGTTGGCCATCCGCTGAATCGGCACGTGGTGCGGTGAGTCGGCGTACGAGCAGCCGTTGGAACGCTCCTGGCCCAGCCGGGGCGCGAACACCCGGTCCAGCTGGTAGCCGACGAAGATGCCGTCGCGCACCAGATCCCAGCGCTGCGAAGCGACACCCTCGTCGTCGTATCCGACCGAGGCCAGGCCGTGCACCTCGTTGCGGTCGGCGGTCACGTTCATGACGGGCGAACCGTACTTCATGGCGCCGAGCTTGTCGGGCGTGGCGAACGAGGTACCCGCATAGGCGGCCTCGTAGCCGATGGCCCTGTCGTATTCGGTGGCGTGGCCGATGGATTCGTGAATGGTCAGCCACAGATTGGTGGGGTCGATCACCAGGTCGGTGGGGCCGGCGACCACACTGGGCGCCTTGACCTTCTCGGTGAGCAGCTCCGGGATCTCGCGCAGCTCGGTGCTCCAGTCCCACACCCCGTCGCTGCCGATGGCCTCCCAGCCGCGGCCCATCGGCGGGGCCAGCGTGCGCATGGTTTCAAAGGATCCGGTGGCGGCATCGACAGCGATGGCGTCCAGTTGCGACATGACCCGCACCCGCTGCTGGGTGATCGACGAGCCGAAGGTGTCGGCGTAGAAGGTCTGTTCCTTGACGGCCGTCAGCGACGCCGAGGCGTGGTCCACCCCGTCGGAGGCCAGCAGCCGCGCCGAATACTCCTGCAGCACCGCGATCTTCTCGGCCTGCGGCACCGCGAACGGGTCGATCTCATACTCGGACACCCACTGCACGTCGGCGTAGACGGGCTCGGCCGCCAGCTCCACCTGCTCGCGGTTCAGGCTGCGCAGCCCGCGCGCGACCGCCACGGCCCGACGCGCGGTCTCGGCGGCCGCCGTGCTGTCGAGCTGCACGTGGGAGGCGAAGCCCCAGGTGCCGTCGACAATCACCCGCACCGCCAAACCGATGGTGCGTCCGGAGACCGCGGTCTCGACCTGCTCGTCGCGCAGCATCAGCTCCTCGTTGATAAGTCGATGAATGCGCAAGTCGGCATAGCTGGCACCGGCGGCGCGCGCCGCACTCAGGGCGGCGTCGGCGAGTTCGGCGCGGGGCAGCGCTAGGAAGTCAGGATCTACGGACCGAGTCACGTGCCCAACGCTACCGGCGACGTCCACGGTTTAATGTTCCAGTGCAACGCTCCCGGCAGACAGCGCTGGCCTACGGGCTGCTTGCCCCGAGCCTGTTCGGGGTGGCGGCGTTTCTGCTGCTGCCCATCCTGGTGGTGGTGTGGCTGAGCCTGTGCCGCTGGGATCTGTTGGGCCCCATCGAATTCGTCGGCCTGGACAACTGGCGTTCGGTATTCACCGACGGCGCCTTCGGCCACTCCCTGCTGGTGACGCTGATCTTCGTGGCGCTGGTGATTCCGACGCAGACCGTCCTCGGACTGGGCGCGGCGACACTGTTGGTGCGTGGACTGCCGGGCACCGTACTGTTCCGCACCATCTACGTGATCCCGTGGATCTGCGCGCCGCTGGCCATCGGTGTGCTGTGGCATTGGATGCTGGCGCCCACCGACGGTGCGATCAATGCGCTTCTGGGACAACGCATCGAGTGGCTCACCGACCCCTCGCTGGCGCTGCCGGTGGTGGCGGCGGTGAGCGTGTGGACCAACGTCGGCTACGTGGCGCTGTTCTTCATGGCCGGCCTGCTGACCATTCCCGGTGACGTGCACAACGCGGCACGGGTGGACGGTGCGACGGCCTGGCAGCGGTTCCGCCGCATCACCCTGCCGATGCTGCGGCCCACCTTCTTCTTCGTGCTCGTGACCGGTGTGGTGAGCGCGGTGCAGACCTTCGACACCGTCTACGCCCTGACAAGCGGTGGCCCGCAGAACCGCACCGACTTGGCGGCGCACCGCGTGTACGCCGAGGCATTCGAGTCGGCTCACGTCGGGCGCTCGGCGGCGATGTCGCTGATTCTGTTTCTGATCCTGGTTGTCATCACGGTTGTTCAGCACCGCTACTTCCGATACAGGGTCAGTTACGACCTGGTGTAGCCGCGTGGGCGGTTTGCCGCGCTTCGTCTAAATCTGCACCGGCAGGTGGGGTGAAAATCTCGCAGAAATTTCTCGGGAACTTATCGGCGCCATTGTTCGACCAATCGGCGTGTTCGAAAAATGCACCCTGACCAGCAGCTTAAAGGTTCCCGTGAGTGACAGCGTCCCGCTGCCGTGACCGCGCCGATCTGGATGGCACTGCCGCCCGAGGTGCATTCGACACTCCTGTCCAGCGGGCCAGGTCCGGGTCCTCTACTCGCCGCCGCAACGCAGCGGGCATCCCTGGGAACCGAGTACGCCGCGGCTGCTAGCAAACTCACAGGAATGCTCGGCGCGGTGCAGACCGGGGCCTGGCAGGGCCCTAGCGCCGATCAGTACACCGCCGCGCACGGCCCGTATCTGGCCTGGCTGCTGGACAGCGGAGTGAAGAGCACGTTTGCGGCGGCCCTGCATGAGACCGCGGCGGGCGCCTACACGGCTGCCCTGGCCGCAATGCCGTCCCTGCCCGAACTCGCCGCCAACCACGCCATCCATACGGCGCTGGTGGCCACCAACTTCTTCGGGGTCAACACCATCCCCATCGCGGTGAACGAGGCCGACTACATCCGCATGTGGATCCAGGCCGCCGAGACCATGACCGCCTATCAGGCCGTCGCCGAATCTGCACTTGCTGCGGTTCCGGTCACCAGCCCGGCGCCGGCGATCGTGGCGCCGGGCGGGGAGGCCGCGTCCGCTGCCGCGGCCGTGCAGAGCGCGGCAGCCGCCCCGGCCGCACAGTCGGGAAGCAATCTTGACCAAGCCGATGCCACCGCGACCGCGCAGAGCACCGCCTCGTGGCAGGACCAGTTGGCGGCCCTCATCCAGCAGTACACCAGCAATTTCGCGTGGCCGGTGTCCAAGGATCTGAACCCCGGCGGATGGCCCATCCCCTCGTGCCCGTTCACGTCCGGACTGATCAACCTGTTCTCGAACATCCCCGGCATGACCCCGACGCTCGCCAGCGCGCTCGCATGGGCGACCTTCCACACCTTGATGATTTTCTGGCCGATCGGGCAGACCGTTATTCAGGCCGCAGTCATCGGTGCGGCCGTGGGCGCCGTACCCGCCGCCGTCGCCGCGACCGGCTCGCTGGGCGCCCTCGGAGCGTTGGGCGCCGTGGGTGCGGGAGCCCCCGCGCCGATGCCGGCACCCGCTGCGGCCACCTCGGTGGGCGGTGCCCCGGCCATGGCCACCACCTCAGCGCCCGCGCCGTCACCCACCGTCACGCACAGCAGCATGAGCAGCCCGACGCCATCCCCCGCTCCCTCACCCGCGGGCGGTGGACCGGCCACGGGCGGCCCGGGGCCGGGTATCGGGCCGACCACGTCGAATCCGCTGGGAACGGGCATGGGTGACTCGTTCTATGCGGCGCAGGCCTCCGGGCTGGGGACGGGAAGCACGCTCGCCGAACGTCGTGCGCGGCGACGCGAACGAGACTTGGAAAGTGAGCTCTCCAGCGGCGAGGAGGCCATGCTCTCCCACGACGATGCGGCGCGCGAACGCCTCCGGGCGCACGCCCGCGACGGGGGTCTGGGTCGCGAGTACATGGACCTGGAGGACGAGGTCTCGGCCACCCGCCGCGGGATCGGCTCGCTCGGCATGGGCGCGGTGCCGCCCGCCGTCGGGAAGGTGACCGTCACCCGCGGCACTCTCGGCGGGACGCGAACCGTCCCGATGATGCCCAGCAGTTGGCAACCCGACGGCACCGGGTGACGTTCCCGCGCTGCTGATCCGGACCACTACTGTCTTCTCATGCCGGAAGACACGGGTGTTGGGGCCCGGACCACGAGCCTTGCGGTCTATGCGCTGCTGATCGTCGGCGCCGCGCTCACGCTCGGCCCGTTCCTGCTGGCGGCCTTCGCGTCGGTGAAGACCACGCGCCAGTTCGCGACCGATACGCCGCTGGCCCCGCCGAATCCGTTCACGCTCGCCAATTACACGGGGCTGGCCGATGCCGGGTTTGGGCGCGCCGCCCTGGTGACGGTGTTGATGACGGCGATCATCGTGATCGGCCAACTGACGTTCTCTGTGTTGGCCGCGTATGCCTTTGCGCGGCTGCAGTTTCCCGGCCGCGACGGACTGTTCTGGGTGTACCTGGCGACGCTGATGATTCCGGCGACGGTGACCGTGGTGCCGATGTATTTGATGTTGACGCAGATCGGGCTGCGGAACACGTTCTGGGCGTTGATCATCCCGTTCATGTTTGGCTCGCCGTATGCGATCTTCTTGCTGCGTGAGCATTTCCGCACCATTCCCGACGACCTGATCCGCGCGGCCCGACTGGACGGGGCCAACACCCTCGACATCCTGTGGCATGTGGTGGTGCCGGTGAGCCGGCCGATCCTTATCACGCTGACCCTCATCACCGTGGTGTCGCAATGGAACAACTTCATGTGGCCGTTGGTGATCACCAGTGGCGGCAACTGGCGGGTGCTGACCGTCGCGACCGCCGGGCTGCAGTCTCAGTTCAACGCGCAGTGGCCCATCGTCATGGCAGCCACCACCGTGGCGATCGTGCCGTTGGTGATCCTGTTCGTGGTGTTCCAGAAATACATCGTCCGCTCCATCACCCTGAGCGGACTCAAGTGATGAAGGCCTCCACGCGCGCGGCCCTGACCCTCGGACTGATCGCGCTGCTGCTGTTCGGCGTTGCGGCATGGCTCGGCATTCCGAAGAATCCGCACGGGAAAACGGTGGTCACCGTTCGGGTGTGGGACCAGCAGGTGGCCGAGGCGTACCGGGGTTCGTTCGACGAGTTCAGCCGGCGCAATCCGCAGATCCAGGTCGCGGTCACCGTGACGTCGTACGCGAGTTACTTCAACAGCCTGCGCACCGATGTGGCCGGGCACGGCGCCGATGACATCTTCTGGCTCAGCAATGCCTACCTGTCCGATTACGCCGATACCGGGAACCTCGTCCCGGTGAAACCGCAGGCGGACTGGGACCCGTCCGTCGTCGCCCAATTCACCCGCAGCGGCAAGCTCTGGGGCGTGCCGCAGCTCAGCGACGCCGGGATTGCCCTGTACTACAACAAGAATCTGCTGGACGACGCCCAGGTGGACCCGGCCGAACTGTCCGAGCTGCGCTGGGACGCCGACCCCGAGGTCGACACCCTGCGCCCCATGCTGCACCGGCTCACCACGCCCGGGCACTGGGGATACAACGCCGCCAACGATTTACAGGGCATCTACCTGAATTACCTCGGGTCGGCGGGTGCGATATTCCAGGCCGACAACAAGTTCGCCTTCGCCAATCCCCGCGCCGAGATGGCGTTCAAGTACCTGGTAGATCTCATCAACGTCGACAAGGTGGCGCCCTCGGCCGCCGACACCAATGACAACAACGACTTCTCCCGCAACCAGTTTCTGCAGGGGCGGATGGCGCTGTTCCAATCGGGCACCTACAACCTGGCCCAGATCCAGGCGAATGCCACCTTCCCGTGGGGTGTGGCGATGATGCCGGCGGGCCCGGAGGGCAGGGCCAGTGTCACCAACGGGATTGTGGCCGCAGCGAATTCGTCGTCACCCCATCCGGATCAGACGCAGAAGGTGCTGGCCTGGATGGGCAGCGCCGAGGGGAACTCCTTCCTGGGCCGCAGCGGCTCGGCAATCCCCGCCGTGCTGAGCGCGCGTGAACCGTACTTTCAGCACTGGGCAGGCAAGGGCGTCGACGTCGCACCGTTCTTTGAGGTACTGAATGGTCAGCAGATTGCGGCCCCCGGCGGGCAGGGTTTCGGGGCCGGATTCGCGGCGCTGAAGCCGTATTTCGCCGAAATGTTCCTGGGGCGTCTTGATGTGCACACCGCGTTGCAGCAGGCGCAGCGGGCGGCCAATAAGGCTATTGAGCGGTAGGTCCGCCCGCCACTAGCCCCATCCCTCGCGAGCATACCCAAATATCCCGATTTCCGAGCATCTAGAGCACATTTGAGCATGCTCGGCACAGAAGGGCGGCTACAGCACCTCGAACAATACGACGGCCGTCCCCACGGCAATCACCAAAGACAACGCAATGGCGTCCCGCAGACCGGGCCGCGCCGGATGCGCCGCAATCTGTCCGGTGCCGCCGCGCGCGGTGATGGCATCGCCCATCTCCGAGGCACGTCGCAGCGCTGCGGTGATGGCCGCGGTGAGCAAGTCGACCACCTCCGTGATCCACCGGAACCCGCGCCGGCCGTCACGCACCTGCGGCGGACGCAGCCTGCGGGCGGCGATGAGCATCCGGAATTCGTCGGAAAGCATGGGGAACGAGCGCAGTGCCAGCGCCAGGGTGGCCGCCCGCTCGTCGACAGGAATCCCGAGGACCTTCAAGGGCCGACCCAGCACCGCCACCGCGGGCGCGATCTCGGAAACGTTGGTGGTCCACGACACCATCGCCCCCGTGCCGAGCAGCACCGCCGCGACCGCGGTCGTGCGGGCCACCGCGAGCACACCGTGGAATCCGATGGTGAGACCGCCGATATGCCAGAAGGGCGGACCGCCACTGAAGAACACCGTGAGGCTGCCACCGATCACCAACGCCACCAACCAGATCGGAATGGTGGGCACGGCACCGCGCGGGATACGCGCCAACCACGCGGTGAGAATCACCAGGGCCGCTACTGCGCCGATCGCCGTCCAGGTGGGGAACAACGTCAGCAGCACCGAAATGAGGAAGACCGCGAGAAGTTTGGTCCCGGCCCACAACTCGTGAATCGGTGAGGTGCCGGGCACCGGACGCAGCAGCACCACCGGACGACGCTGGGCACGTGTATTGGTCATGAGCGACTCCCTGAACCCACCGATTCGGGCAGCAGCACACCGGATTGCAGATGCACCGTGCGCGGGCACAGATCTTGCATGCCATCGAAGTCATGCGAGATGACCACGACGGTGAGCCTGCCGCGTTCCCGCAGATCGATCAGCAGCCGCAACAGGCCCGCCTGTGATTCGGCATCCAGGCCCGCGAGCGGTTCATCGAGAATCAGGGCACGCGGCGAGCGGGCCAGCAGTCCGGCCAGTACCACCCGGCGCATCTGGCCCCCGCTGAGCTGGTCGATGGGACGCTTGGCGAGGTCCGCATCCAGTCCGACGCTGGCCAGGGCCCGCACCACTCGGTCGGTGTCACGACGAGAAAACCCTGCTGCCGAGGCAATTTCGTAGTCGACCCGGCTGCGCAGCAGCTGCAAGCGGGCGGCCTGGAAGCTGATGGCCACTGCCCCCACCTGATCCGAAACAGGCTTGCCGTCCAGCAGGCACTGCCCGGTTGTCGGTTTGGTGAGCCCGGCGGCGATCCACGCGAACGTCGACTTGCCCGAGCCGTTGCCGCCGTGGATGAGAACCCCGTCGCCCTCGTGCACGGTCAACGACACATCGCGCAATGCCGTTTTCGCCCAAGGTGTTCCACTGGCGTACTCGTGGCCTACGGAATCGAATTCCAGCACCACCGGCGACTCGGCATGGGGTAGTGCGGCTGTGGTGGTCGGCACGGGCACGGTCTGGATCGCGGTGCGCGCCGTCTTGCCGTTGACCGCGCGCAAGGCGACCCCACGGTCGGCGGCCGCGGCCTCGGACTGGAAATGCGTGATGTGCACCAAAGACATTCGGTGCTGCGCGGTGAGCCGGGAGATCACCCCCAACAGATCCTGGCGCCCTTGCGGATCCACCATGCTAGTGATCTCGTCGGCCACCAAGAGTGCCGGTTCGCGCGCCAGGGCCGAGGCCACCGCCAGGCGCTGCAGCTCACCGCCGGAAAGGGAGGAGGTGCTGTGCTCACCCATGCCCTCAAGACCGACCTCGCGCAGCAGGCCGTCGATATCAACCTCGTGATCGGCGGGCAGACCCCACACCACGTCGTCGGCGACCTTGGTGCCCAGCACCTGACTTTCCGGGTGCTGCATGACGATTGCGGTGCCGCCGATGGCGCCGAGGCCCACCGAGCCCGGCCGCTCGATCTGCCCTGATGTCGGTTCACGACCAGCAAGGATCCGCATCAACGTGCTCTTGCCGGAGCCATTGGGGCCGGTGATGGCGACGTGCTCACCCACCTCGATGTTCATGGAAAGCGGTGCCAGCGCATCGGATTCACTGCGCGGATAGCGGAATCGCACATCGTGCAACCGGGCCGGCACCGGGCCGACCGCCCCCGCCACCGCCGGCGGATCCAGCTGGTGCACATCCGGAATCACCGCCAGGCGGCGGATCACCCGTGAGAGCACCCACCAACCAAACATCGTGTTCAACAGCACGAACGTGAAGACGATGCCACCGATGAACCACATCCAGTTACGCATCGCGAAATCGATGGCATTCGTCGCGTTGACACCGACGGCCTCCAGATGCGGGATGTTCCCGATCATCTTGAACAGACCCTCCAGCGAGGCGCGCAGCGCATCGAAGAGCAGGGTGCGCATCCGGTGCAGGAGCGTCAGCGCTCCGACCGCCATGGCCGCGATGATCGCGCTACAAATGACCCCGAGCACCGTCAGCAGGGGCATGCCGTGCCCGCGGCGGCGCACCACACCGGTGAGCCCACCGATATAGACGCACTGACACATCGCGATGAATCCGCCGAGCCCGGCTAGCAGGAAGGCGATGACACCGCCGGCCACGGCGGCGGCCAGCAGCACCCGCACGCGGTAGCGATAGCCCAGCAGACCCATGGGCACGGCACCGAGCAGCTGCACGGCACCGAAGATCGGCAGGGTGATCCCGACGATGACCATGGCCGCGGTGAGCGCGGACATGACGGCGGCCTGAGCCAGTTCATCGGGCTTCAGGGGCACCCTGGTGAAATTCACTTCAACAATTCTGCCAGCACCTTTACGCGCTCTCAGGACATTCTCAGCTTCGTGCGGCGGGCGCTAATTCACCGCGACACCGATGAAATGACCTATCACATAGGTAGCACCGATGGCGACGAAACCAAACGTCAACTGCCACAACGCACTCAGCCACGGCGTGCGCGCGGTGAACCTCCCCGCGACCCATCCGGCGATCAGCAGCCCCACGCCGCCACAGATCAGCCCGGCCAGCAGTGACGCGAATCCCAACAGGAACGGAATCAGCGGCACCACCGCACCCACCGAGAACGTCACGAAGGAGGACACTGCCGCCACCCACGGCGACGGGGTGTCGTTGGGGTTGATGCCGAGCTCCCGGGTGAGGTGAATCGTCACCGCGGTGTTCTCGTCCTGATGAATCTCGTCGGCGGCGGCCGCCGCGGTCTGCGGCGAGAGCCCGATATCACCGAGCATGGCGATCAGCTCTTGCTTCTCGGCGTCGGGATGCAGCTGGATGGCCCGACGCTCAACGCTCGCCTCATGCTCGATCTGCGAATTGGACGTCGATACCGATGTGAACTCCCCCAGTGCCATCGAGAACGCACCCGCCACCAGACTGGCCGCGCCAGTCAGCACAATCGCGTGCGCGTCGAGCCCGCTGGCGCCCACGCCGGCAACCAGAGCGGTGTTGGTTACCAGGCCGTCCATGGCGCCGAAGGTGGCCGCACGCAACCATCCCCCGGACACGTCCGGGTGGGTGTGGTCAAATTCATGCGGTAGTTCGGCAGATCCCGTAGAGCCGTCGATTGCCACGATGATTGAATCTACTTCCAAGTTGCTGAAAACGCACTGCTCAGAGGGGAATTACCTACATGAATCGCTCATTGACTGTTTTCGGCACGGTGCTCGCGACCGGCGGGCTATTGCTGGCGTGTTCGAACAACGACAAGAAGGACGAGTCCGCGGGCACGTCGGCCAGCAGCAGCGCCACCAGCTCCGCAGCGGCAGCAAGCAGCTTCGACATCGCCAAGATCGACAGCATCAAGGATCAGTTCCCCGCCGGGTACACCGTCGAGGTACAGCCCAAGACCACGGTGACCCAGCAGATGCTCGATCAGATGAAGGGCATCTTCGACAAGGCCACCTTCACCCCTCAGGAGTGCGCCGACAAGATGCTGGGCGCATTCCCCCAAGTGACTGGGACCTCGATGCAGGGCGTCACCGGCTCCAAGGGCGGCGCCGACCCCATGTCGAAGACCATGATCATCGCCGCGGCGATGGAGACGGTTAACGCGATTCCCGCGGACACCACCGGCGGCGCGTGCGACAAGTTCACCCTGTCGATCGCCGGCATGGCAGAGGGCACCGGCGAGAAGATCGACGCGCCCGCCATCGATGGTGTGAAGACCACGGGCACCTCGACCAACATCAAGATCAGTGCGCCCGGCATGGAGAAGGAAATGGCGCAGGTCGCCTATTCCGCTCAGCTCGACGAGCACCACGCCGTTTCGGTGTCAGGCATGGGTGATGTCGACCGCAACGACCTCTCCGATGTCTTCGTCAAGGCCGTCAACGCCGTTAAGGGATAGGGCGTATCGGGATGCCCGCTCCGGCCAGGGGCGGGTATCCCGGGGCTCCCCAGTACGCGCCGGGCGGGTAGTAGCCGTAGCCGTATCCCGCCGAGGCCGGCACGCCCTCGCATCGGGTGGTGTATCCGGCGGTGGCGCAGACGGTCGCCTGGGCAGTGCCCGCAGACGGGGCGGACAGAACAAATGGCGCTGAAGCCAGAGCCCCGGCAATAAACACGGAGCAGAGAATTCGCGCCACATTATGTGGTCGCTTCATGCCTCCAGGATAGTCCTACTCCGCCTTGGGAATTACAGATCCGTGCGCCCCGGACGCAATGTCGGTCGAATCACAGCGACTTAGTGGTAAGCCACGTAACAGCGTCGAGCCAGTGTGGGCCTGCCGGGTCAATTTGGTCACCGTGGGGCAGGCGACTGAACTCACGTAGCTCGACGTCGCAGCCGCTCTCGATTGCGGCATCCCGATAGCTGCGAGAGTGTTCGACAGGGACCCGTTCGTCGTCGACTCCATGTGTGATGAGCACGGGTGTCGCAACCGGCAGCTGCCACCGTGGCGACGCGGCGCGGTATCCATCCGGGTTCTGTGCCGGTGAGGCGCCCATGAAAGCCACGGCAGCTGACTCACCCAAGTCCTCATCGTACGTGCGCAGGACATCGGTTACCGGCGCCAGCGCCAGTACCAGATCCGCATGGGCGGCGTTCAGTAGCGATAATTCCCCACCCACCGAATGACCCACCAGCACAACGCGTTCGACGGTATCGGCACGGGTTCGCGACGCATACTCGATTCCCGCGGCGGCATCCTCAAGCGTCACCGGGTAACCGCCGCCGGACCCGACCCGCCGGTACTCGACGTTGGCCACATCCCAGCCTCGCCCGACCAGGTCGGCAACCAGTGGCTCCATCACCTGCGCGCCAAAGGTTGATCTCCAATAGCCGCCGTGGACCAGGATCGCCAAACCGCGGGCAGACGGCGACGTCCAGGTATCCACGTACTGCTGCTCTGCGTCAGCGCCGTACAGATACCTCATGTTTGGCTCTGCAGTTCCTCGGCGAGCATCACGATGATGCCGCTGGGGCCGCGAACGTACGTGAGCTTGTAGATGTCCTCGTAGGTCGCCACCCCGCGTAGCGGATGGCAACCATGCTTTGCGGCGATCTCGAGGGCTTGGTCAATGTCGTCGACGGAGAACGCGATACGGTGCATGCCAATCTCGTTGGGTCGAGTGGGTGCCGACTCGATTGCCGCGGGATGGATGTACTCGAAAAGCTCAAGGCGGCCATGACCGTCTGGTGTCTGGAGCATCGCGATATGGGCGTGGTTGCCGTCAAGGCCGACGGCGGTCTCGGTCCACTCACCGCTGACGGTGGCACGGCCGACAACCGTGAGACCCAGGTCGGTGAAAAATGCGATCGCCGCTTCGAGGTCACGTACGGCGATACCGACGTTCTCAAGTTTGATGGGCATGTGCCGGATGGTACTCAGCGAGCAGCCTCCGGTCGCCGGTCCGACAAACGCTGGTCTTTGGCGGGGCAGCAGTCACCCTCCCCTCGGTCGAACTCCTATGTCGGGAATGTCATTGCGCGACAAGCGAATGCTCGCGATTTAGGCAGAGCCGGAAAATATCAGGATCCGTACACGGCGAAATCACAGTATGTGCCGGCGTCCCAGGGTAACCCGGGGAGGGGGTGGTGGCCTGGGGTGTGCCTCAGCGTGTGCAACGATCGCCCCATGTGGGGACGAAAGTCGGTCGAGAAGGCTCACGCCCACTGCAGGAACAACCGCGTCGCACTAGGCAAGTCAAACGCCTGCGGCTGCTTCTACTGCCTGGCGATCTACTCACCAAGCGCGATCACGGAGTGGACCGACTACGACGACTCGGCCCTGTGCCCGAAGTGTGGAATCGATAGCGTGCTCGCCGAGGATTCGGGATATCCGATCACCGAGGTGTTCCTTACGAGGATGTACGCGCGCTGGTTCGCAATAGTCCATCGGGTCGACGGCGGTCAGAGCTGACGCACGCGTGTTGCGACGTACTGGAAGCTGTCTTGTCGCCGCTGCTCGTAGTCGAACTCGAGGCGCTCACCTTCGCTGAGTATCCGGAAGCCGTCACCCCTCGATCGCCGTGTAGTGCGCGAACGCGTCCAACCTGTCGGGCAGCGCAGGTGACGTGATCGCACCCCAGCCCTTCTCGGGATTGAAGAACTTCACGATGCCCTGCGCCATATCGTCAGCATGGCTGTCGGCGTTGATCGCGTCAACGTGGAAGTTTGCTAGGTTACTGACCGTGACGGATGATCGCACTGACTTGTCGGCATACTGGCGGCTCAAGTTCGACTTCTATGACCGCTACGGCACCAGATTCACCCCGGAGGCAGTTGCCGCAGCCAAGGCGCGGCCCTTCGCGGTCAGAATGCGCTCGTTTATCAACCTGCCAGCCCTGTTCTTTGGACCCATCTACTTCGTTGTCAAAGGCATGTGGCGCAAGGCCATAACAGTGATGCTGTTTGGTTTGCTTCTGGGAGTTGCCGTGTCCCTGACGTTCCCGGGGCTGGGTTTTGGTGGGTTTAGTACCAATGGTGCTGTGTGCATGATCCTTGCAGGTCCTGCCTATTACCGTCACCGGGTGGTGGGCAGCCGATCGTGGAATTCGTTCGATGGAATCGGATGGCGCTTCAATCGCGAGATGCGCGAAGATCGGACGCTGCGTCGCGGGTAGGTCGGACAGTCAGGCGGTGCGAGTCCACCCGCAGCACTACCCGCGGTCCTCAGTTCTGGCCTTGTGGTCGTTACACGACTGGCACGCTGCACGCAGATTCTTCGGGTCGAACGCGAGATCAGGCCGGCGCGACGCGGGCTGCTCCTTGTCCACCACGGTGGCTCGCCCTGTGCAGATGCCCTCGTACTGGATGCGGCACCGGTAGCGGTCTCGGTCCAGGATCTTCGAGGCGAGCTCTCGCTATCGGCGCTGACGTGTGACTTCACTGGAGGCTGTGCGTGGCCCGCTCCATGCCTGCGTGTGCTCATGGCAGCAACGGGCGAAGCGGATCAGGTTGGGACATCCGGACACTGGGCACGGACGCGGAGCCCTCGGCATGCTGATCACCGCGTCGACTACGTCTTGAGTCGCATGGACACAAAACGGTCAATAATCCTTGGTCTGTCCACTCTTGAATTGCTTAGGCCGCGAAGCGTTCCCTGGCCATACTCAAGATCTGCCGGGGCCGCCGCCGACGGGCCCGTTCATGTCGGCGGGGCCGCTGGGTGAACCGCCGGCGGCCCCGTTCACACCGGCGGGGCCATTGGAGGAACCTCCCGCCGAATCGCCGCCCGGACCACCGCTGGGAGGAATATTCATGTCGGCGGAACCGCCGATGGGACCGCTTGGTGAACCACCGATGGGACCGGTCACGTCGGAGCGGTCAGAGGTTCCAATGGGACCTGTCACGTCCGAACCCCCGGAGGAATCGCCGTCAGGATCAGCCACCTCGGAACCGCCGGGGAGCGCCACCACCGTGGAAAGGACGCCGCCGCGGCTGCCGTGGTTGGTGGCGACGGCCCCGCCGACGAACAGAGTCACGACCCCGCACACCACCAGCGCTCGTCCCAACACCCGGTGGCGGTCTATGTGGCGTGAAGACTCACCTCTCATAGCAACAAACCCTAGTTTATTCTGTAAACAATTGCTAGCATCGTCGGACGCCGGAGGTTTATTCGCTGCGTAAATGTCTTGCCGGGCAAGATCGGCGTGATTGCAGTGCGTGTTTGTTGCAAAAGATCGATCACACAACCAAGGAGAGAATTAGATGCGCGTGAGAAAGTTGCATGCCACCGCGTTGCCCGTGGCAGTCGGTATCGTCGCCCTAGCCGCGGTGGGCTGCTCACACAAGACTGGTGACGCGCCTTCGCTCAGTTCTGCTAGCTCGGCCGCTTCGTCGGCGATTTCGTCCATCACCGCACCACCCTCGGAGAAGCCCAGCACCACACAGATTCCGGGCAAAAACGGCACTCCTTACACCGTGGAGGGGCCGATCCTAGCCAAGTGGAACACTCTGAACGATGTTCAGAAGAAGGACTTGGGCGCACCGTATGACAACCAGAAGGACACCCTGGACCGTAGCGGCGTCTATCAGCAGTTTGACGGCGGCGTGCTGATCTACCGCAACGGAGAACCGGTCTATTTCGTGTGGGGCAAGATCCGAGACGCATGGAATGACAATCAAGCCTCACAAGGCAAACTTGGCTATCCCACCGCCGATGAGGTGACCGAGGCCGACGGCTCGTTTAAGTCCAGCTTCGAGCACGGAACGATCACTTTCAAAACCGGCGATGCCGCCGCGAAAGTCTCACTTACAAACTGAGTAACTAGTAGAAACGTCAGCACTGGCGCGGGTCGTCGGAGGCCGCCGAAACACCGCCGACGAGCCGCGCTGCTGACAACAGCGGAATCGACCGGGCAGGACAGGCTGATCGTCCTTCCTCGGTCGCACTTCAGAATTATGTCGGTAGCTTCGTTCTACAAACTGTGAGAAAGGTTGGAAAACATGGGGATTGCTGATGACGCCCAGAACAAGTTCGATGATCTTAAGGGCCGCGCTAAGGAAGCCGCCGGTTCCGTCACCAACGACGATGATCTGAAAGCTGAAGGACAAGCCGAGCAAGGTATCGCCTCTGCCAAGCAAAAGATCGCTGACGCCGCCGATAAAGTCAAAGACGGTGTTGAGGCCGTCAAGGACAAGCTAACCGGAAACGGCTAACCAAACCGCAGTCACGGGTTTTCTCAACGTGAGGTTGCGCCGCGCGAATCGCCTAGCGAAAACCTCGCAGCAAGCGCACGCTGACCCTCAACTATCAAGTACTTGGCGTTGTAGTGCGCGGCGAACCGTTGCGCGAGATCGGGCCCGCGCACGTCGTATTCACCAACACCGCGGCCGCTAGTGCGTTGGTGCCGATGATGGTGGGCGCCAACGTCGGGGTCAGCCACGCCGCCATCACCACCAAGAATAAAGAGCCGCAGCCTGTTTGGCCGCATACGTCATACCCGGGCCGGAGCCTTGAGACAGGATCGCGAGCGCCCCTTCCGGCACATCACGCACGGGCCGCAGCAGCTGGTAACTGATGGTGCTAGGTCGCTTTGGAAATGGCGGATGTCCAGGGCGGCTTATCGACGCCTCGAAAGCTTCCACTGTGTTCGGCGCTATCACTCGACCTGCGAAATACGCTCGACCATCTCCGCGTCCGCACGCATCTTCACCGCGTAGCGCCGGTATCCCTCGGCTTGTCAACGCATTAGATCCGTTAGCGCCTGAAGGCTCGCAGCATCCTGGGGGGAAATACCATATCCGACAGCGTCATCAATGAACGCGTCGAGCTGCCGGGAAGCCATGTCGTACAGGCCGACCGCCAGCTCAAGCCGGGGCGGCTCCAGCTGGGGCTGGGGCCTAATCATGGGCTGGCGGTGTCGAAGCGTTCGTCGCGCAGTCGAACGAGCGCTCGGCCGTCCGCCAGTTCGGCACGGTCCTCGGGATGTTTCCAGTAGTGCCGGATCATCCAGTAGAGGGCTATGCCGCCGGGCGTAAACATGCCGCTGGCATTGAAGGACCGGGCAGTGCCATCGGCTAAGTTGAAGACGATCAGTCGACGCCCCTTGCTCTTTGGGGTACTGTCTGCGACCGTTTTGATGTCTGACCATCTGCTCTCAAAAGATGAATATCCGTCATCCAATTTGATTTCACTCGCACTCAGGCGTACGTAGCACATTCCTTCTCGGCGAAGTGATCTCACCAGGGGGATGAGTAGCAGAACAGCGATAATTCCGGCCCAGATCGGGTAAAAGGTGTGGCCACCACCCGAGAGATTGAAACTTGTTTTCCCGAGTGGAACAAGGATCGCGAATAGTGCGGTGCACGCAACACCGCTCAGAAAGCTCGCACGATAGAGGATCTGGATTCTTCGGTCAGCCAGCAGCAAGGTCGCATTGTGCTCATCTCTGACGACAGGGGTAATCGACTGGGTAACGGCGACAACTATTAGGGTGCCAGCAAGCAGGATGAGCGTGGCGACGGCAGTAAGAGCGATTGCGGCAGTTGGGTAGTCGGCAGCAACTGCGGATTTGGCGCCCTTAACAGCACATGGCACAGCGGCACCAATAAATGCGAGCGAAACGGCCACACTTAGAGGGGTTCGACTACCCCTCCATGCCGCAGGGCGTGGTAGCGCTACCCCCCGCATACGGCGCGACCTACCTTATCGCCCACCCAGCCAAAGAGCTGTTCACCTGCTACGGATCCGGCGGATGCAACAGCGACGTCAAACGGACCTGATTCGATACCGAGCAGACCTGTGACCGCTCCACCACCCCAGGCACCGAAAACGCCGAATCCTCCTGATATGCCGGCCACGCAGGCTTCGGTTGGATCTTGGGCATTAGTCATGTCGTACAGAGTCATCCCGATTCCCAGCGCTGGCCCGGCGAAACGCGCTCCCACGCCGACCCTTTCTGCAGCGTCTTTGCCGAGGAACGGAATCCCGGTCTCCGATGCCTTGTCGATGGCGGTCAGCGCACCGCCGACCGACGAGGCCACAGGATGTGCGAAGAACTTGTAGGGCGGGACTTCGACGCTTTTGCCGTCGGCGGTAGTGACCCAAGCAGTCTTGGTGCCGTCCTTGTATTCGCGCATGTTCACGAAAGTCTGGTTAGGCCAATCTACCTCGGTATTCTTGGTTCCGTCCCAGTCTTTCCACGAGGTGGTGGTCGAGATCAGGCTGCTATCGGCGGCGAAATGCTGAATCTGCACTTTGTCAGCTTTTGAATTGTCGGCTTGAAAACCGAAGTCGGTCTCTACTTGCTTACTGCCGTCTTGCATCGTCAGCGTGATTGTCTTGGTTCCCTGGGCGTCAGGCTCTGACTCCTGACGATCCCGAACCGTAAGTCCCATGTCTTCTTTGAGGATTGACTGCTGCTGCATTATTCCGAGCGGTGTGGACGGATTCGGTACCTCATCACTAGGTTTCGGAATAACTAGCCCCGTAAGAGCATTGGGCTCAAAGCCGTGTTTCTTGGCGGCAGTTTGCATCGCATCCGCAGTCGATTCGTCGGCCTCACCAACCGCGAGCAGAAGCTGGTCAACCGTTACCTGAGCAGTTTGCGCCTGCTGCTTGAGGGCAGCCGATTGTTCCGCGGTCATCTGGGCGGGCTTGATCAACACAACCCATTGGTCGGTGACATGCAACGGCCCCTGATCTATCTCATTCGCCTTGTCCAGCAAGACTGATCGAGCGTTGGCGATCCGAGCGCTTCCGTCACCGAGAGCCCGCCCGAGATCTGTGGAGTAATCAGCCAGATCAGCCGCGTAACGGCGCGTGCGGCCAAACATGTCCACCGCTGCATCATGGGCCTGCCCCGACCAGACTTTCAGGTCAGGCATCTCTTCCACGTCACTTTCAAGGCCACGCGTAGCAGTCTCGACACTCTCTCCCGCCGTCGACACCGAGGTACCTGCCGCGGCCAACGAGGCAGCATTCCAACTGATCAATCGCGGTCGTGATGGAAGCATCAGCGCGGCCAGAGCGTCTTGAAAGTGCCGGCCAGATTCTCATCCGCAACCTGGAACGTGTCGCCAGTTCCCCGCACAGCGGCCGCCTCCTTGTTGAGCCCGTCGGCGATCTTGTCGAATGCGGTGGTCACACTCGCGCCGATCACGCGGGCGGCCCACTGCGTTGTCGAACCATCCAGCCCGTCAGCAGATGTCGTCACCCTCTTGCCTACGTCCGCGGTTTGGACTAGCTGCGATGCGTGATCAACCCTGCCCGCAAATGCCTTGAGAATCTTTGGATCAATAAGCACTACGCCCCCTCGCAATCTGCCGCCACGGTCACTCGAATTTCACATTCCAGCCCATGGACTTGTAGCGGCGAATCTCGGCCTCGCGAGCCTTCTTCTCGGCTTCCTCGTTCTCAGTCCAGTCCCCGATCACACCCGGAGAGGCCTTGATCGACTGACCGAACAGTTCGTTGCCGTTGTCGACATTGATCAGATAACTCGGCGTCGCGTGATCGTCGTCTTCTTCGCCCTTACCACCACGGCCATGCCCTCCAGCACCACCCATCATGCCCATCGGACCGCCACGCACACCAGCTGCACCCACGGCCGCCGGATTCACACCACCGGCGCCGCTACCGCTCACCGCACCGCCGGGCAGCCCTCCACTGCGCAGCCCGCTCAGCCCACCGGGGCCGCTCAACGCAGTGCCCGAGCCGCCCCCGCCAGTGCCGGTCGATGACGGCGAGAAACCGGCAGCCGTGGTGCTGCCTACCGGCAATCCGGAACCGCCTGAGCCAGAACCCAACCCAGAACCCACACCACCGGAACCCTGGCCGCCGCCCGATCCGGATCCTTGACCACCACCGGAGCCACCACCTTGCCCGCCGCCCGAGCCTTGGCCTTGACCCGCGCCAGCCTGCTGACCATCGCCACCGGCAAGCTGCGGTTTGGTGTTCTTATTGGCCAAGCCATCAGAAGATGACGGCGTCTGGGTGCCGTTGCCACCGGAACCACCCGATCCGGAGCCGCCGCCATTGCCGCCACCGCCACCGCCACCGGGATCATTCGGTGTCTGCCCGAGCTGTTGCACGTCGGGGTCAGTGACGTTGGGTCGGTTAGCCGACATCGGGTCGGTATATGTACTTTGCGCCGCGGCACGAATCGCGTTCAGTGCCTGCTGCTTTTCGTCCTTCGAAGCGTTCTTGTCCGGGACCGGGTAGTTGTTCGGCACCCGACCCGCGGCGATCAACGTCTCAGCGTCCTGGTCAGCTGCCTGGCCGAGTTTCCCAGCCTCGGCCGCTAATCCTGTATCCGGGTTCGCAATCTTCTTGTACGTCCTGTCCACTGCGTCGTACGCGGAATTCGCGGCCTCGCCCGACCACGAATCGGTGTCGAGAAGCTTGCTGCGCACCTTCATCGCCGTGTCCAGTGAATCGGACACCTTCTGATAGACGCCGCTCCAGCGGTCGGCCTCGGCGCGCGCCGTATCCACTCCCAGGTCAGACAGCTTGGAGATGATCTCCTGATGGGACATTCCCTGCCAGCCGTCATCAGCCATTACTCAAACCTCATTTCATTTCGGGAGAGTCGGGGCCACCGCGGTGGCCACTTCCAAAGCCTTGTCGCATACGTCGAACTTGGGCGTGTTCTTTGGATCAGCGTTGACCACTACGACGCCGACAGTTGCCTTCTGGGAAGGCAGGACCACCGTGCAAGCGGGCGCTCCAGGGACGCCGCCTTGGTACATCACCGCTTCCAGCCCAGCCACAGTTAGCGAACGGGGATTGTCGAATAGCTCAGCGTCTAGATAGGACGCCACCGTCGTGTTGGCGACCGACAGCTCGACCGACCATCCTCCTGCGGACCACCGGCACCCCCGGAGCTGGCTATCCTCTGCACCCCTATCGGAAACCTTCGCTGGATCAACTCCCCACGACCGAATCTGGTCGGCGGTGTACGTCAGGCACGGGTCGTAGCTTGTCCCGTCATTCCAGTGGTTCGGTGGCGGATGCGGGACAGTCAATGTGCTCGACACCTGCGGCTGCGAACTCTCATGGCTCGATACAGATTTCGACGTGGAACCGGTGACGTCGGCCGGCTTCGTAATACCTGGCGATGTCGAACAGCCAGCAGCCAGCAGCCCTACCATGCAAGCCAAGCCCAGTCGCATCATCAGTAGCCCACCGTCGCCGTTCCATCCTTGTACGGATTGATCCGGCCAGCATTGCGCTCCTCGGTGTTGCGGAACAACATCTCCGTGGCGATGAAGTGATCGGCGTGCGCCTGGTAGTGATCCCTGATCTTCACCAGACCGGCGAGCGCATTCTTACGCTGCAGCTTGTAGTGCTGCACGGCCCCACGGCCCGACTCTAATTCGCCCAACTTCAGTCCGTGGTCGCTGTCGAGGCTTTGAAGTAGGTCGGTAATCATGTCCCGGGCCCGCAGCATGTCCCCCGCGAGCTCCACGCCGTAGCCATCCTTGAACTTCAGCGTGGTCCGCGCAGCGTTGGCAGCCTCCTGCCGGGCATCAGGGGACATCCCGTTGATGTCGAACTTGTACTCGCCCACCGCTCACCTCGCGTTTCATGGTCACAACTGGCATTCATCTAGTACGACGACGCGGAGCTGAATTCGGTTCCATGAATCTTCGAGAAACTTGCGTCGGCCTGGCCCTGCCCAGCGGTGCCCCAAAAAAAGAACACGCCAGCACAGTCTGTGCCGGCGTGGACTCGAAAAGTGCCAGATGAGGGCCGTGGATCGCGGTGGCCCTCAGGTTGCTCCCCCGCTTGGACTCGAACCAAGAACCGTCCGATTAACAGGTGGACGAATTAACGATTGACCTGCGGTTTATCTGTCTCTATGCGTTCTATGCGGCGCATTGAACAGGGCTGACGCGTTCAGTCCGTCCGACGATAGGACATAAACCGGACATAGTTCCTGCACTCCGACATGGGAAAACCCCGACGCTCCTTATTCCAGTGATCTGCGTCGGGGTCCCAGGGAGCAGGTACTCCGATGCCCAGCATCGCACCATCAGTCAGCCTCGACAACCCTGACCGGGAGACTACTTCCGGCCGCAGGAAACCCTGCCAGCGCCGACCAGATGCCCCCCCCCCCCGAAGCCGTGGACGTCGGCCGCTCGCGAGAGCGTCAGCGGTCGGCCGGACGGCGGGAGCGGCGCAGGCCCCAACCCTGCCATCGCCGCCGGGCTTGTTATATGTGCCAAAAATGTCCGTCCCGAGGTCGGTAGAGGTCATGAGACCGGTGATATGCGGGCATCGGACGCCTTAGGACTGCGGTTTCCAAGCCCAGAGATGGTGGCCTCTGCTGCGTCGATGTTCGAGAAGTCGGAACCTTGGGCTACTGGTCGCGATCGTTTGGGTGTTGAGTCCGAGTCAGGACGCTTCCGAATCACGGTCGGGCCAGGACTTGTGCGTCTGAGCTGGAAAAACCCCGTGCGCCACGAGAAGGCTGCGGAGCGTGCTGTCCATCGGCGCAGCTTGGATGTGGCCGATTGGCGTAAGCGTGTGAAGGATCTACTGGCCAGAGCATCACAGCTTGACGTGCAGGCCGTTACCGCTGTCGCGGAATGCAATTGGTCCAACATCAACTCTGGTAGATCAGGCAGAGTGATCACCCAGTGGTCACGGAAGTCCCGGTCCATGATGTGTCGGGTCTTCGCCGAACTCGACTACACACCGCTGGTAGAATCGGGACGTATACCCGCGATGGTGACACTCACCTACCCCGGAGCGTGGGAAACAGTCGCCCCAAACGGGGCCGCAGTGAAGCGCCACATGGTGTTGTGGCGCAAGCGTTTTTGCCGCGAATACGGAGAAAAGGTTCGCTACATCTGGAAGTTGGAGTTTCAGCGCCGCGGTGCACCGCACATTCATTTGTGGATGGCTCCGCCGAACTCTTCTGGCAAGTCAGGGCTTTCGTTCGCGAACTGGCTATCAAGAACATGGACTGACCTCGTTGATCATCCTGACGCTGGACAGAAATCGCGACATCTACTCGCAGGAACTGGGATTGACATCCTCTCTGGCCTACGAGCAGCCGACCCCAAACGCCTTGCCATTTACTTCACCAAGCACTCGTCACCAAACAGTCATGGCAGCAAGGAATATCAGCATGTGGTACCGCCACTCTGGCGGCAACCTGGGCGTGAGCCCGGCCGGTTCTGGGGTGTCTATGGCCTGCATAAGGCGATTGCCACCACAGAGATTGCGATGGAGACATATCTTGCATCGCGCCGAATTATCCGCCGCTGGTCCCGCTCACAGGCAGTCTATGGCGCTGTGGGAGAACGCTTCCCATCTGCCGTTGTGCCCCGCACCGCGCATTTCATGGTTCCACGAGTCGATCGAGCGACAGGCCGCGCAAAGTACCGCCGAGTGCGTCGCCGCCGGCCGGTCTGCAGCCAAGGAGGGTTAGCGGGCGGCTATGCACTAGTCAACGACGGCCCGTCGTTTGCCACACAACTCGCCCGTGCTACCACAACCGATTACCGGTGATAATTCCGTACAACCCCTCGACCGCTATCGATTTGGCCTTAGCATCAATCGGTGGCTCAATCTTTTGACGCATCTTCTGTGATCGTTCCGATACTTCGGCTAGACATCGACGAGAAGCCGATGTTCCTCGGCACAGGATTCATCATTGAGGACGGCACTGTACTAGTGACGGCTGATCACAATATCCGTGGCTTCATTGATACTCCCCTCTACTTCACCACTGCGACGGACGTCACCACTTTCTGGGAGCTAGAAGTGATCGACCGTGACCCGCTTCATGATCTCGCACTATTAGCAGTCGACGCTGGATATGCCCCGCAGATGCCGCGTCTGACCGTACTAGGTGAGGATTTCGAGCCTGCGACAGATCAGCAAGTCCAAACAACCGAGTACGGGCATACCGAAGAGGTTGATGGCCGCCTTAAGCTTCGCCCTGCCACACGAATAGGCAACGTGACAAGAGTGATTGACGCGACCGAAAACCTAAGTGGCCCAGCAGGGGTTGACGCCCTTGAGATTTCTTTCCCTGCCCTGCGGGGCGCCAGCGGCGCGCCGGTCTTCTATAGCTTTTATCGTCCTGGCCAGGTCGTCGGCGTCATCGTCGCCAACGCCAGCTATGACCTGCTCCCAATCCAGATCGAGACGGACTTAACTGATGACAACACGCTCCTGGAGGAACGCAAGTATCTGTTGCCCCAAGCGTTGGCCGTAAACATCAAGCACCTGCTGCCGATGTACAACCGCCATCTCAAAGGTCAGTCATAGATAAGTTGGACCGTCTGGTTAGCTCGCTTGGTAGTGCCGACTCTAGATGTCGGTGTGTCATGGCGTTGGGCGGAGGTACACCGAGCGATACCCTGAAGTCCGTGGCCGTCGACTACCTTCAGGTGCAGAACTTTGGTGATGTGTTTACGCGCCGATGGGTGGTCGACGTACTTCTCGACCTCACTGATTACACGATCGAGCGGGATCTCGGCTCGCTCAGATTGCTAGAGCCCTCCTGCGGGTCCGGCGCGTTCCTAGGTGCTGTAGTGGAGCGTCTTGTTTCGAGCGCCAAGGCTCGCGGACGCGAAGTTGGTTCGCTTAACGACGCTATTCGTGCGTACGACCTTCGGCCGGAGCAGGTGGCTGCATCGCGCAATCTGTGCCGCGGCCTTCTCATCGGCTACGGAGAATCAGATCGTGTCGCTACCCGGCTAGCGGAGACGTGGATCCGGGTTGCTGACTTTCTCTTGCCTTCGTCGTTGGAAGCCGATTTGTTTGACGTTGCGGTAGGCAATCCGCCATATATCCGCTACGACGACCTGCCGGTCGAGCTCGCGGTGGAATACCGCCGATCGTGGCCGACTATGCGTGGTCGCGGCGATATTTACGTTGGCTTCATCGAGCGTTCGCTCGCAATGTTGTCTGCCGACGGGCGAGCCGGCTTCATCTGTGCCGATCGGTGGATGCGCAATCAGTACGGGGCTGGTCTTCGAGCCTTGGTGTCCCAGCAATTTGCGGTCGAGCATGTCTGGACAATGCACGACGTGGATGCGTTCGAGGATCAGGTTTCGGCTTATCCGGCGATCACCGTTCTCGCTAACCGCCCACAGGGCACCGCTGTTGTAGCGGAGACGACTTCGGAGTTCGGCCAAGAGCAAGCATCTGCCCTTGTGAAGGCTGCGTCCGACGAGGATTTTCGCGCCTTCAGCGACATCGGAGTGAAGGCTCATCGACTCCCACATTGGTTTGATGGTGATGGCTTCTGGCCCACCGGTTCTCCCGCTCGTCTGGCGCTAATCGAGCATCTGAACGATAGGTTTGAACCACTTTGCGACTCTCGCACTGGCACGAAAGTCGCCATCGGAATTGCTACCGGTGCCGACAAGGTATATGTCACCAAGGATCCGACTGTTGCTGAACCTACACGGCTGCTTCCAATTTCGATGCGGCGTGACCTTATGTCTGGGTCATTCGAATGGCAGGGGAACTACCTCGTTAACCCCTGGGGGGACGACGGCCGCTTGGTCGACCTTGTGGACTATCCGCGTATGGCCGCCTATCTGCAGCAGCATCCGGGATTAAAGGATCGGTTCGTCGCAAAGAAGTCACCGGCCTCTTGGCATCGAACGATCGACAAGGTAAACGTGTCAATCATCGATAAGCCCAAGCTGCTCCTGCAGGACATGAAGGCGCACATCCACCCCGTCCTTGAGGCAGGTGGTTTTTACCCGCATCACAACCTGTACTACATCGTCTCGGATACTTGGGACTTAGAGGTACTTGGCGGTCTTCTGCTGTCTCGAATTGCTCAGGCGTTCATCGAGGCCTACTGCGTACGTATGCGAGGTGGCACGCTTAGATTCCAGGCTCAGTACCTAAAGCAGATCCGTGTACCAGCGCCCGACGCAATCTCCGAAGCCACCGCCTCTGAGCTTCGTACTGCATTCCGGGCTCGCGACGTGGATCGAGCAACTAAGGCGTCTGCACGGGTCTACAAAATCGATATTGGTGAGTACGAACTAACCGATAGTGTTCGCTCGTGACGCGCGATATCGAGCCGCTATTGGTCAACTGGTGGAAGGCGAAAAACGCTGCCATCGCTGAGTTAGCAGCTTCAGGAAGGTCGAACACTGGGGCGCAGGCGCGGAACGCGGTGCACATGCAGAGCCTCGCTAAGTTCGTTCGTCAGATGTTCATAGACGCAGGGCTCGCGGAAGTCGACGTGACCATTGACACCGTTGTTCCGGGCTACTACCGCCGGTCGAAGAACTGGGACGTCGTGGCATTACACAAGGGCCACTTGGTTGGAGCTGTCGAGCTCAAGTCCCAGGCGCAGAGCCCCGGTAACAACGCAAACAACCGCATTGAAGAAGCCATCGGTAGCTCCGTCGACGCAAAGACCGTGCAAGAGCTAACCGAACGATTTGGCAAACTCGGTGTCTGGGCAGCATGGTGCATGACCTTCAGCCGAGATTGCGAAACCGGTATCGCAGTCCGCCCGCCGTCTAAGAAGAAGCTTCGATTCGGCCCCACCGATCCCGCATTCGACCAGATGACATACGCAAAACAGTTCAGCACCGCTATCGAGCGGTTCGTTTCCCAGAAGGTGTACGACGCTGGTTGGATGCTGACGACTTGGGTGAACAGCGATCAGACCATCGGCTACGAGGAACCAGTCCCGACCGCCACAGCGGAGACTCTAGCTACGCAGATCGAAGCCCGAGTCAAGTTTGCGATTCAATCCCTTCGCGACGAGTAGTCATCACGGGACAGTCGGCGAGTCATCGCAGTTTAGATACCTCTCCACATTCCGCATCTCGTCAAGAATCTCGGTCAGGCTGCGCTTCCCGCTATGCCGAGGCGTAGGTGTGATGTCGAGCAATTTGCGCGGCCGACTAGCGGCCACTAACACGCCAGCCGACGATTCAGCCCAGCGGACCGCTCGGCGATCTGCACGGCAATCGCACGCACCTGCCCCTGCCGATCGACCACTTCAACGCTGATCGCCTGGCTGGCGCCGACATCAGTTGATTCCTCCGTCACCACTAGATCCCCATCCATCTCACTGCTTCGGCAGCTTCAACTACTAGCCGCGGATCACCACCACACCTGAGCCACTGCAATGGGCTCATGAGTCGAGACTTCCCGTGTAGGCCTGGCTGTGGCGTGGTGAGGAATCCCGCCACGGCTAGCGGGTGCAGCGACTTTGGAAGCGCTGGAACGACCTTGTCCAGGCCTTGGATCTGCCCCTGTCTTGACCCATCGATGATGAACTGCAATGTGGGGAAAAGCCACTCGCTACCACTCTTTACTGCCCACAGTTTCCGGCCAAGTCGGCGTCGTTGCACCGTGGAATCGCTCACTTGGAGCAACTTGGCGACTTCTGCGGTCTTAAACGCGTCATGCAGCAGCTCTCCGTACGGTGCCTCAACCTCAGCGGTTACTAACACCCAGGCCGCTGGGCTGATCGTTAACCCTCCTCGCTCTAGCAGCTCTATCTGCCAGTCAGATAACGCGTCGCTCACGGCTGGCCCTTAGCTCGATTGATGCCGTGTTCGATGCCTTTTTGTATGACACCAAGTGCGTCGCGCACCGTATCGGTGCCACTCGGCCTGCAGCACTTCATGTTCGTGTGGGCCGCGGGCCTCCCGGCCGCACCGCAGCTTCCCGTAGATATTGATGCAGTTGGTCCCATCGATCGTTCAGATCGTGATCGAGCCGGTCTCGATCAGCTTCCCACTCGGGGTCAGGCGGCCCATCAAACAGCCCTCTGATCTCGCCGCCAGCTCGCCACCACCGACAGGCTGGCCGCCCTAGATCGAATGCCTCCGGCGTCTCGCTCATTGTCGATGCCTCCCAGAACGGAATCACCCAGCGTGCTTACATCCTCTTGCCTAGCGTATTACTTCTCACGCGCAGCGGCTAATGGATTGTTGTTCAACGAAAACCGGCCCTTGAAGCCGGTTGCCTTGCGGCAGTTTGGCTATCAGAGGGGCCGGTGTTGATGTACGCAAAACTATCACTCGGACATACTTGCCGGCGGGCTACGGTTCGCACCCCGGCGGCAACGGCCGCCTGGGAAGTCGGTTTTGCCGTCTCTCGCCTCTCCTGCCTTCTTCATAATGCACGAGGTGTGAGATGAGTTGTGCCGCAAGTTCTTCTGCCGTTGTATTGCGCCCCGCTAGTTCGCATAGGAGCTCGTTCACACGCCATATCCGAAGATGCGCGTAGCGGGCATTGAAGAGCGCAATTTCGTTGATTTGGTACTGCGGCTGTGCCAGCAACGCATAGCAGACAACTTGGTACAGGAGGGGTAGCCCGATGCCATACCTACGTGTTCCGTCCGCACGTGGGCGACCTGACAACGCCTTAATCTCGATCAGGGTCCGCCCGATGATTCGGTCAACATCTGCTGATATCGGCGCCTCAAGCGGTACCCCAACGCTGGTGGTACCCACGCACCGGTCAAAGAATGGAACCAGGATCTGCGTGCTCGCCTTCACGAGCGCGAACAAGTCGTTGCGAACCAGCTCGATCGGCATGAGCTGCAGAAAGTCTTGCCAAGTTGTCGGATCGACCTTCTGAAATACTCGCAGCGGCGTACTCATGGCAGGAACGTTACGACCCACTTCAGTGAATAGTGCTAGAGCCCAACACATTTGAGACAGCTCAAGAAGTTCGTCCTCGCGATAATGACCTATCGCCCGCATGTGCCGCCCACGGATCTGCGCTTCAACGTGGATGTGACGAACGAATGAGCCCCATGGCATCCCTGTCCCGTTGCCTGTTGCATGCCGTCCGATCTCTACACGAGCGACATCAGCGCCGACTACTGCGCATGCAGGTTCGTCGCCGTCGTCAAGCGTGAGGTAGTTGAGAACGTATTCGAAAGCTGACCCGTTGGTGCCGTGAGGAATTCCGGCGGGGGCCACTATGCATGGGCGCCTAACCGATTTGCGGAAGGACTCTTGCACTCTCACCGTGTTCGGAAGGTGCTCCTTAAGCCATTTACGCAACGATGAGTTGGGGTTTTCTAACATTCCAGTTACTGAACGTGAAGTTGCAGGCATATTCCAATGCTAAGACCTTAAGTTTCGGAATTCCATTCATTGTTCAGCTGCCCGGCAGACCAAGCAGACCCATCATGCCCAGTCAGCTGAGCATTCCCTGTAGGCCCTGCATTCACTGTATACATTGCATACTGTGCTTACATCTATACCGTCCGGTAGCACACTCGTCGGGTTGCTACGGTTATCAGCAATTATCCACAATCAGTTTGTTAGGTACTTTGAACTGGTGTTTTAACGCGCAATGTCACATCTCCGCAGATCATGGAACCTAACAAGAGCGTTGCTGGATGAATTGCGTAGAATTGTTTCGGCGCATACTCTGGATTTAGTTGATCACCGCGAATGAGTGTTGATAGAACGAATCGAGGACGTATGTTTGACCATCCTGATCTCCGAGATTTATCTCTAGATATCACCCGCGACGAAAGTCCTGGGTGCCATCGAATGCTGTATGCCGCCGTATTTGTCGCAACTACGTGCTGCGTCGCAGCTCTAGCAGCGGTGGTGTTCATCATTGGTGTGCGCCTAGGGTCGCCGGTCGTTGTTCAGTCGGTACCGCCGAGTGTGTCCATTCCTCCTCGGTATGGCCTCGGTACAGATGGTGCGCAACCTCGCTTACCGGAGGATTCGCCGATAATCTCGCCCCCCACTGCCGATCTTCCGAAGTATCTACAGCCTTCTAAATCATTTGTGCCCCCGCAGATTCCGGGAACTATCGCCCGAGATCAACACTAAGAGAGGAAGAACATGGCGATCGAACGGTTGGATTCCGTACCTGTTGCTGACAGCTTTTTTGAGCAGGTCGATGTTGTCCAGATCAAGCCAAAGACCGAGTGGAAAGACGGCCGCGAGTCCTTGGCGTTGAACAAGGACGGCGCATGCGGCTGGTTGGTCGATGCGTTGGTCCGTACTGATTCAGGGGTGAGGACGATTTCTTGGACCGTCTGGGGCGTGGAGCCCACCTACTCGGGTGCGGTGAGGCTCAAGACCGTACGTGCAGCGCCGTGGGCCACATCGGCGGGTGGGTCTCGCCCAAAGACTGGGTTGTGGTTGTCCGTCGGTGAGGTGGAACCTGTGACGACTACCGGAGCGTCGTCACGGCGCGGCAACGGTGGTGAGCAAAATGCCGGTTAAGCGCTTGCTTGCAGTCGCCATTGTGGCGGTCACGGTTGTCGTACTGCTGCCTGCGAATATTCGTCTGATAGCGCTCGCCGCCGTAGTTCTTGCAGCGACCGTTTCCGTGCTGGTAGTGATTGAGCGCTCGGCGGCCACGGACACAATCCTCACCCCCGAGTTGAGGCCTACGATCCGGCTTCTGCAGTCTCGCAACCGGTTCCAGAATCTTTGTCGCGCTTTGGGACTCACACACATCAGCAGAACCCAGTCACGTTGGTCGGGCACCGCTGAATCCGTGGAACATTTACCACGGGTTATTGGCCCCGCCCGATACGAACCATTCGGCGCGGTGGTGAATGTAGTACCAGCTCTTGGCCATTCTGCTGACACCTGGAGATCTGCGGCTCCTCGGTTACAGACTGCGCTGTCAATCCCTCAGGTGGTGGTCGTTGATTGCTCGGATCATCTTGAGCTGCAACTCCGCACCGCAGATCCCCTGGCGTCTCCCCTGGTGTTGGACCAGGTTCCGATTGTTGACGATCTCGTTCTCAATCTAGGGATTGACGAGGTGGGCGCATCCCTGTCAGTTCCACTGGCCAACAAGAGCGGCGTCATCGTCGGTGGTCTGCCAGGCAGCGGTAAGACGGCCTGGTTGACAGGTGCCCTCGGTTCGCTAGCGCCATCACCATTGGTGCAGATGTGCGTGATCGACGGTAAGGGTGGTCACGATCTGGACTCGCTGCGTTGTCGGAGCTACCGATTCCACGGCGCTGATGCGTCGCCACTAGAGGTACGAGATACCTTGCGCGATATTGAGTTGGTGGTGCAGCAGCGCCGTCAGGTCATGCCGGATCTCTTTGGTACATCGAACTTCTGGTCCGCTCCGTTGTCGCCGACTAGTCCACTTCTTCTGGTCCTGATTGATGAAGCTCAACAGCTTCTTCCCCCAGCGTTCTCAACCAAGGACGACAAACAGATTGCATCCGAGATTGAGACGATCCTTAGGTCGTTGGTGCGCCTGGGCCGCAGCGCTGGCTGTGTCGTCGTCTTGTCGACCCAGCGACCAACCGCGGATGCGATTCCGACTGCGATTCGCGATAACGCTGAGGTACGTATCTGCTTCAACGTTCGAAATCGTGATTCTGCGGTGGCCGTGTTGGGTGAGTTGACATCTGAAGATGCGGTGTCGCCCATTGGTCTACCGCAAGGTGTTGGAGTCTCGTTTGTCGATGATGCGCCGCGCAAATTCCGTGCGCCGTTCATTCCTGAAGCTGTTGCCGCAGAATTTGTTCAGCGGCACCAGTCTCTTGCTGCTGACCCCTTGGACCTGCTCAGTCGCGCGCTGGCGGATGTGCCGGACCATGTGCCGGATCAAGCAGGTCGGTGACGTTGAACTCATTCAGGCACAAGGAACCATCCGTTGATGGTTCCTTGTGAGCAATTACTGCAAGGAGCAAGGATCATGAGGGTTCGGCAACTCGGCAATACCGTTTCAAGCGAGGAAGGCTTTCCAGAGTTTCTGATGGCTCCCGAGGTGGCTGAGCTACTTCGGGTATCGGCTGCCACAGTTAATCGCTGGGCCGCCTTACGCGACCAAGGTGAAGATGTGGGGCCACCCTGCTATTCGTTGTCCGATCGCGTGCGCCGCTGGGACTCGGCGGAGGTACGAAAGTGGATGCGCCAGGTGCGTCGATAAATGGCAGGCTCTGTACCTCGCGGTATCCGTAAGCGCCTCACCGCATCCGGGCAACCCCGCTACCAGGTCAGGTACTTGGTCCGCGATTCTGTGTCCCCTTCCGGGTGGACGGAGACTTCGGGCACTTTCGCCACGTTGCGGGAAGCCAAGGCATTCAAGGCTGACCGCGACAATGAAACCGCCCGCGGCCACCAGCGTTTCGATCCCCGTCTGGGCCGGACTACCCTCAGCACGATCTGGGAGCACTACGCGGCCACGAAAAAGCCGGCGGTATCGCCGAAGACGTGGAGCGGCTACACCCAACACTGGGAGCTCCGTATCCGATCCCGATTCGGGCACGTGCCGGTCGATGAGATCAGTCGTAGCGACATCCAGCAGTTCCTAGACGGTCTTACGGTCGGGGTGCGAGCCAAAATTCAGACGTTGCGGCTGTTGTCCTCCATCTTGGAGGTCGCCCGCGAGGACGGGCGTATCCACCGAAACCCCTCCCTCGGCGTATCGGCGGGCCGCATCCCCGAACGTGAGCGGCACCGCTATCTCACGACCACAGAAGTTGCCTCGCTGGCTGCCGCCTGCGGCGACCAAGGCGATGTCGTGATGATCCTGGCCTACACCGGCCTGCGGTGGTCCGAACTCGTCGGCCTGCGTGTCGGTGACATCGACCTCGACACCAAGCGCTTACACGTACATAGAGCCGCACCCGAAATCGCCGGACGCCTCCACGTCGGCCTCACCAAGACTCGTGCCGCCAGACGAACCGTGCCCTTACCTCAGGTGGTGATCGATATTCTCCAGCCCCGGATCTTCGGACGTGATCGTGACGCCCCGGCAGTCGCCTCCCCTAAAGGCGTAATGCTGCGCTCGAATAACTGGCGCAGACAGACGAACTGGAACAAGGCCTTCATCGCGACGAAGCTCGCTCCGCTGACCATTCACGATCTGCGGCACACCTATGCCAGTCTGGCGCGCAAGTCCGGTGCTGACCTGCGCTACGTCCAGAAGACCATGGGCCACTCGACGCCTACCGTGACCGCCAACGTCTACAGCGACCTCTACGCAGACGAACTCGACCATGTAGCCGCTGGCCTCGACCAGCTCCGCGCCGCCGAAACACGGACCATCTCGACGGATGGCGTTGGCGACCAGACCGGACATGAACCGGACAAGAAAAACCACCCACCGAGTGCATAAACTGTGTTCACGCAGGTCAAACGTTGCTCCCCCGCTTGGACTCGAACCAAGAACCGTCCGAT
>Ga0265327_10000485_pt1 | contig 69994 bp, 47 predicted proteins | sample 41621metaG_FD_202089 | JGI IMG/M metagenome (GOLD analysis project Ga0265327, IMG submission 202089) | Rhizosphere microbial communities from Carex aquatilis grown in University of Washington, Seatle, WA, United States - 4-16-21 metaG | ecosystem: Host-associated > Plants > Roots > Rhizosphere...
ATACCCGGGGGCCTGATTGAATCCGGGTTCGAATTATAACCACGCTTTATTTATTAAATTGAAATGGGAGTTGATGGCGGTATAGCCGGGCATCTTAAACTGTCAAAGGCAAGGAGTTCTGAACTTGGGGGGCTTACTTTTCAAAAAGCCATTTGGCGCATCTGACTATCAAGATGTTATGAGCGAAAATTAACCGTTTTCAATTTTAACCGGACACCCGGTCCCTGAGCGAAGTCGAAGGGAGCGGCACCACAATCTCCAATCGAAGCACACTTCCCTCTGGTACCTCCACGACGTTGTAGGAAGGGTAGCCAAAGGCAATTATTATATTCCGGGCAAAAAAAAGCCTACGATCGGAATCGTAGGCGTAAACTACTATTCGATTTACTACACTAGTTTTTCTGTAAACTGGATATCATAATGGGCCAGTTCGGTCAGTATTGGTCGATAAATCGCTGGCATTCCTGGAAGATGTACACCGGGAATTGGCTTGATGCTTTGCTTCATAATATGGCGGGCCAGTATCCCCATTGGCAAGCCTACCGTCTTGGCCATAGCGGTATATTCTGAATTCTCCCCTTTCACAATCATCGTTGAGATGAGCTTAGAACGTTGGCCACGATGGAGATAATGGACCTCATGCTGCATAACTACCATATCCTTATCATCGGGTTGCATGGCCCATTTTTCCTGCAGGAGTTGTAGGAGGATTACAGCGTGGCTGGAACGGTTTTCAGGTAAAACCTTATCAGAAAAAATTCCTAACCATTCCAGCATTTTCAATACTTTTTCACGAGGTTTAACACCTGAGAAATTCGTGGCGTGCTCTGCCAGGGAAATAGATTGATCGGAATATTTGGTCAGACCTGACATCCAGTCTTTATACGTGTTTGCACCGGCATCCGGTCCCATGGATTCATCGGTAGCCCCCAGACGGATGATGGCTTCCCAACCGAGGCAGAATTCCGGGTGACGTAAAGTTGCCCTCAAAAAAGAGTTCGCATCAGGAACCTCATAAGTTTCCAGGTACTTTAAGGAATCTCTATTGGGATACCAGGCCAGATTTCCTAGTCCTTCCACATGAACGATATCATTTTTACGGAACATATCCTCGTAGGAGACCTCGATCTTTTCCCCATCTTTCAAATAGCTCGCACCCGCCTTACCGGCGTCAATAATGTTTTTAGGATTCCAGCTAAATTTATAATGCCATGGATTGTTGTCATTTTCAGGTGCCACCAATCCACCGCAATAGGAGGAAAAGGATTTCAATTCACCGATTACCCGCTGTATGGAATGGATGATTTGATTGGCCGTCATATGATCAATTCCGGGATCCAACCCCATTTCACACATGAACATGAGACCTTCCTTCCGGGCAGCAGCATCCAATTCCTTCATTTCCGGAGAAATATAAGAAGATGTAATCAGATGTTTTTTGAAAAGCAGGCAATCTTTTGCCAATAAAATATGAAGGCTGGGCGGCATCAGGGAAATGACCAGGTCTGCTTCCCGGACCAATTGCTGTCGTTCGCGTTCACTATTTATATCAAATGTTACAGCCCGGGCATTCGGATGATTATTAGCCAGCCTTTGAGTTGCTTCACTATTTCCATCCGCAATCGTGATCTCCCAGGATGCGCTCTTGGGTTTTGCATGTTGGAGCAGGTACTTTACTAACCAAGGTGAAGATTTACCTGCACCCGCTACAAGTATTTTTTGCATGATATTTATTCTATAAATTAAAACAGGTTATCGCTATTACTTTATATTGTTTACTATTTATACTTTTATTGCTACTAAGGGTCTTTTGCTTTGAATCACGGTTTTGTTATTGATTTACTAACCCGAATTTTGATTGAATTTATACTAATTGAAGGTAAGTAATATTTTATACCAAAACGTTGTAGTTTTTTATCGTAGCCTGAATATAATATATCTCTATGTTGAAATCAGACGACTTAAGAAAAAGCAACTCTAAATAATTAAATTAATTTACATTGATAATTTCTAAAAAAGACTTAGTCTCAATAATCATGCCAAAAATATTTAAGCGAAATATTTCACTTATGGGGAAAACTTGTTGCTTAGGCCCCTAATTCCTTCATCGAAAGCCGATCAGGTACGGCACTAATAGCTTAAATTTGCGGCCAATAGAAATTTTAAATGACAAGTAATGATGAACTGGTCCCTGGCGAGGAAAATGGGCAGCCTGGAGATCACCGGATAGTACCTGTAAACATCGAGGAACAAATGAAGACCGCCTACATTGATTATTCAATGTCGGTGATCGTAGGAAGAGCCCTGCCGGATGTCAGGGATGGTCTGAAACCAGTACACCGCAGGGTTCTTTTTGCCATGCATGAACTGGGCGTCAACTATAACAAAGCCCATAAAAAATCAGCCCGTATTGTTGGGGAAGTTCTCGGTAAATATCACCCCCACGGCGATCAGTCTGTTTATGATGCCATGGCCCGGATGGCCCAGGAATGGAGCATGCGCTACATGCTCGTCGATGGCCAAGGTAATTTCGGTTCCGCGGATGGCGATAATCCAGCCGCCATGCGATATACCGAAGTTCGTCTGCAACGACTTGGCGAAAACATGCTTACGGACATCGACAAGGAAACTGTTGATTTCTCGAACAACTTTGATGATACCCTGGAAGAACCTACCGTCCTTCCTACCCGGATCCCCAATCTCCTAGTCAATGGATCCTCGGGGATTGCTGTAGGTATGGCAACTAATATGCTCCCTCACAACCTTTCTGAGGTAGTAGATGGCTGTATCGCATACATTGATAATAAGGACATCACCATAGACGAACTCATGAAGTTTGTCAAAGCCCCGGACTTCCCAACCGGCGGCATTATTTATGGTATCGAAGGGATCAAGCAGGCCATGCATACCGGCCGGGGCCGTTGCATCGTCCGTGGAAAGGTAAATGTGGAAACCACTAAGAATGGTAAGGAGATCATCGTGATCACCTCCGTTCCGTACCAGGTGAGCCGCGATGCCCTGGCGGAAAAGATCGGAGCCCTCGTTAACAATAAAATTATTGATGGCATCACCCATGTTGGGAACGAATCCAACAAAGAGGGCACCCGTGTAGTCATCGAAATTCGTAGGGATGCCGTTGCACAGGTCGTCATCAACCAACTGTATAAGTTCTGCGAATTACAGACAAGCTATGGGATCAATAATGTTGCCATTGTAGGTGGTCGTCCCAAAACCTTAAACCTTAAAGACCTCATTTCGGAATTCATCACATTCCGCCATGAGATCGTGATCCGTCGTACCCAGTATGAACTTCGCGAAGCTAAAAAGCGGGCTCATATCCTCGAAGGTTACCTGATTGCACTGGATCACCTGGACGAAGTCATCGCCCTGATCCGTGCTTCTGCTAATCCGGATATCGCCAAAGAAGGTCTGATGAGCAGCTTTGGCATGACGGAAATTCAGTCGAAAGCCGTTCTGGAACTTCGCTTGCAACGCCTTACCGGTATGGAGCGCGAAAAGATCCGCGAAGAACATGCCGAACTTATGAAACTCATTGCGCACCTGGAAAACATCCTAGGTAATGAGTCCGTCCGCTACCAAATTATCAAGGATGAACTGCTTGAAGTAAAAACGCGTTTCGGTGATGAGCGCCGTTCCGAAATCGACTACAGCGATTCGGAGATGGATATGCTGGATATGATCAAGGAAGAGGATATGGTGATTACCATCTCTCATCTAGGTTATATCAAACGTTCTTCACTGGATGAATATCGCTCCCAACGCAGGGGAGGACGGGGAGCCATGGGCGGCAAGACCCGTGATGAGGATTATATAGAACATCTGTTCATCGCTTCCACCCACCACACCTTATTATTCTTTACAGAAAAAGGAAGGTGTTTCTGGCTCAAGGTGTACAAAATTCCTGAGGCCGATAAAAACACCAAGGGTAGGGCAGTTCAGAACCTGATACAAATTCCAAGTGATGACAACATCAGAACGATTATCGATGTTGCAGATCTGGAAGATCAGGACTATCTGAAGAAACATTGCGTAGTGCTTTGCACGCGTAATGGTATTATCAAGAAAACATCATTACAGGATTTCAGTCGCCCACGGTCCAACGGGATCATAGCGATCACCATTCAGGAAGGCGACCAATTATTGGATGTAAGCCTGACTGATGGTAACAGTTATATCATGATCGCGGTAAAGAGTGGCCGGGCGAATTGCTTCCCTGAGGATAAAGTTCGAACAACCGGTCGTGGAGCTATTGGCGTTGTTGGTATCGATCTCGGTGAAGAGGAAGCCAAGGATCATGTAATCGGTATGGTCTGCATCAATAAAACGGATATCAATCGCCAGGTATTGGTGGTATCGGAGAAAGGCCTTGGTAAGCGTACACCATTCCTTGAGAAATGGGTGAAGGAAGGAGATGTGGAAGAACAGGCGAATATTGTTGATATCACCAATGAAGAAGGGATCGTTGAAAAATACCAGTTGGCCTATCGTGTAACCAATCGTGGTGGTAAAGGGGTTAAGACGATCAATATCACACCAAAGACCGGTGCATTAGTCGGATTGATAGCTGTGGACCAAAAGGATGATCTGATGATCACCTGCAAATCTGGGGTGACTATCCGGATGCGTGTGGAGGCCATTCGTGAAGCCAGCCGGGCTACCCAGGGTGTCAAACTGATTAATATCGACGAAGGTGATGAAATAGCAGCCATTGCCCGGATCTCCGAACAAGAAGTTTCGGATGAGGAATTGCTGGAAATGGAAGGAGATGCTGAATTACCTGGTGAATCGGGAACATCAGAACCGGATGCAACAGACCAAACAGAAGTAGCTTAAGCTTAACGAAGAATTATTAATTAATATTACCAAACGTAAAAAGCATCTTCCGTTATTTGAGGGTGCTTTTTTACAACAACGAACAATTTTCATAAAAATGAAGAAAACATTTCTAATCGGTTTAACGCTCTTGTTAACTGGGAGTGCCTGGGCACAGAAATCCAAGATCATCGATGCCCGGGATTATCTCGCTGATAAGAACTTCAAGAAGGCACTTGTGGTTATCAATGAGGCGGTAAATAGTGATGAAACCAAGAATAATGCGGAAGCCTGGTATCTCAGAGGGATGGCCTACCTGCAGCAATCCCTGGATTCGACATCCCGCACCCCTGAATCATCTACTGAATCTTATAAATCACTGACGAAAGCCCTGGCAATTAAGCCAGATTATAAGCCAGAGAAAGATATCAACAACGGACTTACTGCAAATGCTCTGATCGCATTCAATGAAGGCGTGGCTGCTTATAAGTCCAATCCTTCTCTTGCCTATGATAAGTTCATGACCGTAGTAGAAATTTCTAAAATTGGTAATGGAAGCCGTTTTGCCAATGATAAAGATTTTCTAAAAACAGCTAATACGGCCAAGCAATATGCTGCCTATAGCGCCATCAATGCGAAAAGGGATGATGATGCCTTGGTTCTTCTAAATGAATTGAAAAATAGTCCGGTTAAAGATTCGGATGTCTATACCTCTCTGGTTGAAATTTATGTCCGGAAGAATGATACACAGAACCTGTTACCCTTGTTGTCAGAGGCTCGTGGATTATTTCCCAAGAGTCAGTATTTCAGGAACCAGGAGCTGAACTATTACATCAAGCAAGGCAAGGCAGATGTACTGGCAGGCAAACTGGAAGAAGCGGTAAAGGCCGATCCTAATAATGGCGAGCTCTGGTTTAATCTGGCAAATGTGTATGAAGGCGCTGCCTTTCCAAAAATTCCAGATCCTAGTAAATCTAATGGCACTAAACCTGGACCCAAGCCCACGAATTTTGATGACTTATTTGCTAAAGCAGAAAATGCCTATACCAATGCCATCAAAGCTAATGGGGATGCTGCCGATTTCTACTACAATTTCGGGGTGCTTTATTATGAGACTGCTACTGCTATCACCGTACAAATGAATGCAACACCAGCTACAGATCAGAAACAATACGAAGCACTTCAGGCGCAGCGGGATGTACAATTCAACAAGGCCATGCCTTATTTTGAAAAGGCATATGGTTTACTAGATCCTAAAGCAAGTAGTCTCAACAAGAGTGATATGGTGACCTATATCAATGCCATGATCGGCATGCGCGAGATTTCTACCCGCCGCAAGAACGATGCCCGGGCTGCTGAGCTAACCGGAAAGATCAACGCATACAAAAAACAATAACAATCCAATTTCATAAAAAAGGCCGCAAATGCTCATTTGCGGTTTTTTTATGCCCGGTTTCTCTCATAATTCGTATACTCCTAGACGGGTCTTTCGTATCTTCGCGCATATAATTTTACGTTTTGTCAACTACTATCAGTAAATTAAATATTGTTCGCTTCGCACCAAAGACTTCCGATAGCTTTTATGCTGAATTAAAGATCAGGATTGAAGATTATTTTCAACGCAATGATATTTCCCGGCATGCCAATCGTTTAATGCGCTGGAAAACGGTTGCGATGATATCCATGTATCTCGTTCCATTTATTTTAATTCTGAGTGGTCTGGGTTCTGTACATATCCTGGTTTATCTCGGTCTGTGGTTATTAATGGGCCTGGGTATGGTGGGAATCGGCACCTCTGTTATGCATGATTCCAATCATGGTTCTTATTCTGAAAAGAAAGGAGTCAATAAATGGCTGGGCGCCATTATCGTGATGGTTGGTGGATATCATGTAACCTGGAGAATTCAACACAATATCCTGCACCATACGTATACCAATATTGAAGGCCTGGATGAGGACCTGGATGCTGGTGTCCTTTTACGCTTTTCTCCGCATAGCAAGCATTACAAGCTGCATAAATTTCAACATATCTATGCCTGGTTTCTTTATGGACTTTTGACCGTTCAATGGGCGACTATTAAGGATTATCTGGCTGTTATTTCTTACCAGAAAAAAGACCTGCTCAAGAAAGAGAAACGTTCCCTGACCCGGGCGATATTTGAGATCACGGGCCTCAAACTGGCTTATTTCAGCATTTTCCTTGTTCTCCCATTATTGTTTTCAGGCGTGGCCTGGGGATGGGTGGTACTAGGCTTTTTCCTGATGCACTTTGTTGCAGGCCTTGCACTTTCTTGTATTTTTCAATTAGCCCATGTAATGGAAGATGCCGAATTCCCGGCACGTTCTGAATCGGACCGGATGGACAATAACTGGGCCGTTCATCAGGTTTTAAACACCATTAATTTTTCACCAAGAAGCCGGATCATGAGCTGGTTCATAGGAGGACTCAATTATCAGATCGAGCACCATCTTTTTCCGCATATTTGCCATGTGCATTATCCGCAGCTTTCTAAGATCGTCAAGCGTACCGCTACTAAATGGAACATACCCTATCAAGTGGAACCAACCTTTGTTAGTGCACTGATCGAGCATGCTAAAATGCTTCGGAAACTGGGGCATAACCCTACCAGTGCCTGATCTTATGCTTGAGCTATTGCCATTATCATTCAAGACCGGATATATCTCCGGTCTTTTTCAATAAATACTCATTCACCCATTGACATTCGAAGATTTTAATCTGGATTATGGCGTATTGGATAGTATAGAAGCTATGGGTTATAAAAACCCGACTCCTATCCAGGTTCAAGCCATACCAACCATCCTTGCCGGACATGACCTCATCGCCTGTGCTCAAACAGGTACTGGCAAGACTGCCGCATTCGTATTACCCCTGTTGGATAAGATCCTGCAAACACCTTCAGGAGGCATCAATTCCCTGATCCTGGTTCCTACACGTGAATTGGCCGTTCAGATCGATCAGCAGATCGAAGCGATGAGCTATTATGTGGACGTTAGTTCCATAGCTGTCTATGGTGGTGGTACGGGTAGTAACTGGAATCAACAAAAACAGGCGCTGACTAAAGGCGCAGACATAATCATTGCCACTCCTGGGCGGTTGATTGCTCAAATGCAAATGGGTGGACTCGACTTCCGGTATTTACAGACTTTGGTATTGGATGAAGCGGACCGCATGTTGGACATGGGTTTTTATGATGACCTGGTTCGCATTATTTCCGAACTTCCTAAAGAACGGCAAACGCTCTGCTTCTCGGCAACCATGCCTCCAAAGATCCGAATGCTGACCAAGCAAATTTTGCGGAACCCTGTGCAGATCAATATTGCCATTTCTCAACCGGCAGCCGGAATCCTTCAGCAGGCGTATCTGGCTTTTGATGAACAGAAATTGAAGCTGGCGGGTAAGCTCATCAAGGATGGCGATTATAAGAGTGTGATCATCTTTTCTTCCACAAAAGAAAAAGTCAAGAAACTGGAGGGTGAACTGAAACGGGTCGGCATAGATGCCAAGGCTTTTCATTCGGACCTCGAGCAGGAAGCGCGTGAAATATTGATGCAGGCATTTAAGGCCAAACGCATTTCCGTTTTGGTAGGCACCGATGTGCTGTCCAGGGGTATAGATGTTGAGGGGATTGAGCTGGTATTGAATTATGATGTACCCCCGGACCCGGAAGATTATGTGCACCGGATTGGCCGTACGGCGCGGGCGGAGCGAAGTGGTACTGCTATTACATTTATTAATGAGCAGGATCAGCGCAAGTTTTCGTTTATAGAAAAGCTCATTGGTCGGGAAATTCAAAAATTGCCATTGCCTCCGGAGTTTGGTCCTGCCCCCTTGTATCAACCCGAGATCCGCCGAGAGCGACCTGGGATGAAAAGAGGGCAAGGTTTTAAGAAGGGTGGGGGGAGGAGGTGATTTTTTTAATTTGGTAATTTGATGATTTGGTAATGGGGAGCGGGATCCAGTGTTGGTCCCAGAGTGGAATCCTAATTCCTAAATAACTCATCCCTGAATAACCCGATCCCTGAGCGAAGTCGAAGGGTCAGTTCAATTTGGTAATTTGATGATTACTGTTGTCCGGTTACAATTGAAAACGGTTAATTTTGGCTCATAACGTCTTGATAATCAGATCTGACAAATCGCTTTTTGAAAAGTAAGCCACCCTTGGTAAAGATGCTCTTTGTATGCTTTTACTTTAGATAAACAGTAAAGAGTTGTCCTTAGACCTTGTCTAAGAACTGGTGGATTTGTCATTTTCACCGGCCATAGCTGCAAGCGACGGCTGGCCCCCGATGGTGGAGTAATTCATTTGCGCTTGAAGCAAAAACCCACTCCCCAATCAGGGGCCTTCTTCGCTTCGAGCGACGGTGGGAACTTTCTACTTTTATCTAATGTACCGGTTGTTTAAAATACCTAACAATTGCAGGTACATCCGAAAAACAGCTTTATACTTTTGTCCTTCGACTTTCTACTTTCGACTATTAACTACCATTATTCTGCTCTTGAATCACCAAGTCTATCATTGATTTTCCGGGAAAGTTTGACTACTTTCCAATTCGCGTGATACTGTATTATTTCTATGTTCTGATAGCCTCGTTTTTAGTTGATATCCTTCCATTTGTAGGACCCCCGGCCTGGACTGTCATGGTCTTTTTTCAAATGAAGTACTCACTGAATGTCTGGATGGTTATGGTAGTTGGGGTTATCGGTTCCACCTGCGGACGATATATGCTAAGCATGTATATTCCCTGGCTATCAGATCGGTATATAACGGTTCAGAAAAACGAGGACCTGAAATTTGTGGGAGAGCGATTATCGAAAAAGGGTTGGCAGGTACAGTTGTTTGTATTTATTTATACGCTTGTGCCAATGCCCTCAACCCCTTTATTTACAGCTGCCGGAATGGCCCGGATACCAGCGATTCAAATTATCCCGGCATTTTTTGCGGGTAAATTTATCAGCGATATGGTAATGGTATTAACGGGAGAATACGTAGCCAAAAATGCATCCGTTATTCTGCAGGGATGGTTTACCTGGAATAGCCTTTTAGCTATTATACCAGGTATTATTGTATTGGTTGTACCTCTTTTCATTGACTGGAGGGTCCTGATGGAAAGGAAGAAATTCCAATTGAATTTCCGGATATGGAAATGATTGCAGGCGAAATTTTTCCTGAAGAGATCCTTAGTGCACGAGCTGTGCAAAAATGTTCCCTGGCCTTATATAAGGATAGCAGTTGATCAATTCAATGCACGGTGCCTGAAACAGGATATTCGTTCTTTCCTGAAGGATTAAAATTTCCATTTCATCATCTAAACCATAAACTAGTTGCAACGTTGTTGTTTGACAGGCAATTCGTTATGGCCGAAATGTAAAATTATTATAGAAATTTAATAGTATTCTCTATTTTGTTTGTAAATTATGTCTAAAAAATATAATTATTTATGTAAAACATTACAAAAAACAAGAATTGTATCAGTAATTAAAGTCCTTATAATCGGGCAAATTTGAGTTGAAATTCTGTTATGGTGACAAAGGAAAATTTCCTGAACTGCCCGCTGATTTCAGCAAGCCTGGAAAATAGAAGGATCCGATAATTGCTATTTGGGATTATAAATTTTCAATCACCTTATTATGAGAATAGGATTACTTACTGTTTGTTTCTTGCTTGGAATATTACAATCTCAAGCCCAGGTAATTACCACCATTAGTGCTTCGACCAAGGTAATTGGTAGCGGTACAAAAATCAATATTCCGACCGGATCCCTGATTAACAATGGTACCATTAACGATTCTCTCTTCCCAGGAGCCTTGAATCTGACGGGAGGGGTTACATTCAGCGGCAATGGTTCTACCATTGTGTATGATCTGAATTTGATTGCTTCCGGAACTAATGATATGAGTGCTTTAGAAGTGTCGGTAACGCATACAGCAATGCTTGCTTCAGGTGTAAGTCTGAATGCAGGCAGTGGTAAACTTAATCTGCGAACCGATTTACCAGCGTATTTAACTGTTGCTAACCTAGTAAATAATGGCTTATTAACGGGTACGGTAGGTGGTCTGCAAACGTATGCTACGGCGACAAGTGGTCCCTGCTCCGGATACAATTCTACACTTTCAACGAATGTCTCCGGAACATCCATGGATTATCAGTGGGAATCTTCCCCGGACAATATTGTCTGGACGCCTGTTAGCGGTGCAACCAATGCTACTTATACCCTGACCGTTTCTGCGACGAATTATTATCATTGTTTACTCACAACCTCCAATACAGCCTTTACCCAGGCTACGCCAGGCGTACTATTAAGCATCAGTTCACCGCCGGCAAGTATTTCCGGACCCTCAAATTTGTGTGTCGGTGCAAATATTACCTTGACTAATTCTGTGAGTGGGGGAACCTGGAGTTCCTCTAATGGGAATGCCACTGTAGGAAATACTAGTGGTATCGTCACTGGTGTTACTGCCGGTACCAGCATCATTACTTATTCTAACGGATGTGCTCCGGATGCCACTCTAACCATAACGGTCAATGCTATTCCGCAATTGACCGTGACGCCCACCGCTCAAACGGTTTGTAATGGTAATAATACTACTTCGTTGGTCTTTACATCCAATGTAACAGGTACTACTTATGCCTGGTCTAACGACAATGTTAGCATTGGTCAGTTAGCCTCAGGAACCGGGGGTACCATTCCTTCCTTTACAGCTACAAACACTGGTACGACAGCTACCACTGGAACCATTACAGTAACGCCTACTGCGAACTCATGTGTTGGCGCACAACAAACATCTACCATAACGGTCAATCCTACTCCGACTTTGACGGTGACACCCACCGCACAAACAGTATGTAACAATGCGAATACTACTGCCGAGGTATTTTCATCCAATGTTGCCGGTACCACCTATACCTGGAATAATAGCAATCCTGGAATAGGCATTTTAGCTTCCGGAACCGGGTCTACGATTCCTTCCTTTACGGCAACAAACACCGGAACAACAGCTATCAGCGGAACCATTACCATAACACCTACTGCAGGATCTTGTCCTGGCTCACAACAAACGGCTATTATAACGGTCAATCCTACCCCGATCCTTACGGTAACACCCACCGCACAAACAGTTTGTAATGGCAGTAATACTACTGCCGAGGTATTTTTATCCACTGTTGCAGGTACTACCTATACCTGGAATAATAGCAATACGACCATAGGCATTTTATCATCTGGTAGCGGATCTACTATTCCTTCTTTTACAGCAACGAACACCGGTACAACACCTATAAGCGCAACTATTACCGTAACACCTACTGCAGGATCTTGTCCTGGCGCGCAACAAACGGCTATTATAACGGTCAATCCTACCCCGACTTTGACGGTGACACCAACCGCACAAACAGTATGTAACAATGCGAATACTACTGCCGAGGTATTTTTATCCACTGTTGCTGGCACCACCTATACCTGGAATAATAGCAATCCTGCAATAGGCATTTTAGCTTCTGGAACCGGGTCTACGATTCCTTCCTTTACGGCAACAAACACCGGAACAGCACCTATCAGCGGAACCATTACCGTATCGCCTACTGCAGGATCTTGTCCTGGCTTACAACAAACGGCTATTATAACGGTTAATCCGACCCCGAGCATGTCGGTGACGCCTACCGCCCAATCAGTTTGTAATGGTAGTAATACTACTGCCGAGGTATTTTTATCCACTGTTATAGGTACAACCTTTACCTGGACAAATAATAATGTGGCTATCGGTATTGGAGGCACCGGTACTGGTCCTACCCTTGCTTCATTTACTGCCACAAATCCAGGCAGTACGCCTTCAATTGGATCATTTACCGTAACCCCAACGGCGAATTCATGTCCCGGAGCTCAACAGAGCTTTAGCATTACGGTCAATCCTACACCACATGTGGTGTTTATAAACCCAGGTTCAATATTTGCCTGTAACAATACCGCAACGCCCCCAGAAATCTTCAGTTCCAGTGTTGTCGGTACTTCTTATACCTGGACAAATATCTTTTCCAATATCGGTAACGGTCTGTCCGGTAGCGGAAGTTCCATTCCTTCTTTTACCGCTATCAATACTGGTACTTCTTCAATAGCTGGTACATTTTCGGTTATACCTACTGCTAACGGTTGTACGGGTCCTAGCAATGCCTTTAGTATTATTGTGGTTCCAAGCCCTACAGCAAGTATCAGCGGCACCACCACGGTTACTCAGTTTGATCCATTTCCGAATATTTCTTTTACAGGTGCCGTCGGACCAGCTCCATATACCTTTACCTATAATATCAACGGAGGTTCTCCGATTACGGTCGTTACCACTAGTGGCAACTCTGTAACAGTTCCCGTTACAACTGGCACACCGGGAACATTTACCTATAACCTGATCAGTGTTCAGGCATCTGCGTCGGGATCCGCGCCTTCCTGTTCAAACAGCCAAACCGGATCCGCCACTGTTACAATAAACCCAGCGGTCAATGCCACGGCAACACCTACTTCGCAAAATAGCTGTTCCGGGGCTTCAATTACACCGGTTGTAATTAATGGATCAGTTCCCGGAACGACTTTTAACTGGACGCGTGACAATAATAGCAGCGTAACAGGAATTCCAGCCAGTGGTACTGGTAATATCAGTGGTATTCTAAACAATACTACAAGTTCCCCGGTAACAGTGACGTTCACGATTACCCCAACGTATAATGGGTTTAGTGGTGTACCAGCCACATCAACTGTTATGGTGTACCCACCTGTTACAGTGACTACAGTTGCTTCTCCACAATTCCCAATGGCAGGACAGGAGATACAGACCGTATATCTGAATTATCCTGCATCGGCACAAGCAGATACCATCATTGCTACTGCTTCCAATGGATTGCCGACTTACCACTTTAGCTGGTCAAAAAGTGGTTGTAATGTGATCACACCTGGTACCTATACCAATGCTACCAATACCGCGGTCTTCAGTCCTACGATCTCGGATGTATGCTCAGGCAATAACGACAATGTGTATGTGTATACGGTAATGGTGACAGACGGCCGTGGTTGTACAGGGTCTAATTTCAAGCGGGTGAATGTGGTGAATCCTTATGTTGGTACTGACGTTCAGGTTTGCCATAAGGTAGCAGTGCGGGGTGCAAGTTCAACACAGTTGCTGGTAGTCAGTGCCAGCCAGGTCGGCACCCACCTTTCTCATGGTGATGGATTAGGTAACTGCCCGCCATTTACAGGCAAAGTGGTGACTACCGAGGATCCTGAGGAGGTTATGGTCTATCCAAATCCAACAACCGGTGTTTTCATTGTAGAACTATCCAGAATTGCTGAACAGGCAGACATTACCGTTACGGATGTTCAGGGTAAGCTGATCACCCATTCGGTTCTAATAAAGGGTCAGGCACCAACAGCCACCATCAGCCTGAATAATTTTGCAGCAGGGATGTACCTGATCCAGGTGAAGGATGGGGAATTGAATTACAGGGCGAAGATTGTACTGCGATAGGCAAAAGTCATTCGAACTGTATTTTCATCAACCCATATCGGACACGCTACTGGGTCTGCTGTGGTGATTTGACAGGTACTTATTCTAACCCCACTCTAAATATGGTAGGACTATGTTGCTATCCTGCTAAGAAACAACTTTGTTTAAAGGAATAATGATATTTAATTGCTTAGCTGGTATGTATTTATTTTTCCGGATATGCCGAAGACCTCTAAAGAAAACATTCTCAATTATCTTTTCATTAGAGTATAGAAAATAAAGTTGATATGGTAATTTGTATTTTTTTGTATTGATGAACTAATATGCAATGATTAAATTAATTTTTGTTTGGGTTGATAATAATTAATATCTTATTGTAGATTTACCCCGTTCAATTTCCAATCAAATCACCTAAATTTTAATCACTAATCATGAAAAAAGCATTACTAAGCCTGCTTTTCTGTTGCTTATCGGCAGCAGTATTTGCAGTAACCAACCTTTACACGGAAGGTGCGGATATGACCACCTTACCCACTTTTAATCCTACAACAGGTTTCCCAACCACTGCAACCAATGTAGGTACCATATCAGCTGCTGGAACCTATACCGTAGTTGGTAGTCTCACAACTCCTGGCGATTATCAGGACTGGTTTCAATTTACAATTGCATCCGGTTTTCAGCTGAGCAATGTCACCTATAGCTGTAATACCAGCAGTGGATTTAGTGGAAATTGGAATATGAATGGTTATAATTCAGCAGCTACGGCTAGTAGTGGAAATGGAACAATGAGTATGGTTCCCAGCTCTGGATTTGCATACCCGTTTGCATCAGGACTATTTTTTATCGAAATGGGTTCCGACTTTGCGGTTGGCAATGGTTATACGGTAACAATAACAGTTACTGCGGCAACACCGCCTTGTACCGATCCGGATTTACCAACCTTGTCTGCAACCAATACCTCCTTCTGTACTGGAGGTAATACTTCTTTGTCTGTTTCAGGAGGCTCCTTAAACAGTGCCACAAACTGGTACTGGTATACCGGAAGTTGTGGCGGTACATTAGTTCATACGGGCGGTTCTGCCTGGACTGCAAATCCTACTAGTACTACTACCTATTATGTGCGTGGAGAGGGTGGATGCGTGACACCAAGTACGTGCCAGTCCATTACAATTACTGTAAATCAGGCTCCTTTAACACCAACCATCACTCCTGGCGGACCAACTACCTTCTGTCAGGGTGGAAGTGTTACCCTTTCGTCAAGCGCATCCAGTGGAAATACATGGAGTACCACTGCTACCACCCAAAGCATTAATGTCACTTCCGGTGGCACATTTACAGTAACCGCTACCAGCAATGGCTGCACCTCTCCTCCATCTCCTTCAGTTACGGTTACCGTTAATCCTATCCCTTCAGCCCCTTCCATTACAGCAGGTGGCCCAACCACATTCTGCCAGGGTGGAAGTGTAACCCTTTCATCCAGCGCTTCTAGTGGTAATACCTGGAGTACTACCGCCACTACACAGGGAATTACTGTAAATTCTGGTGGTACTTATACCGTGACAACCACAAATGGAAATGGCTGTACTTCCCCACCTTCAGCTGGCACAACGGTTACCGTAAATCCATTGCCGGCAACGCCAACCATAACTGCTGGAGGCCCAATTTCATTCTGCCAGGGTGGAAGTGTTACCTTAACCTCAAGTGCTGCCAACGGCAATACCTGGAATAATTCAGCTATAACGCAGAGTATTACCGTAAATGCCGGAGGAACCTATTCAGTATATACGACAAACGGTAACGGTTGTATTTCTGCAACATCTGCAGGCACAACAGTATCCGTAAACCCATTGCCAACGGCATCAACTGCTGTTTCACCACTTTATCCGATGGCAGGACAAGAAATTCAGACGATTTATCTGAATTATCCCGCATCCGCACAGTCTGAAACGATCACTGTAACCCCAAGCGGTGGTTCTGGTACCTATGGGTATAGCTGGACGAAAAGTAATTGTAATGCTACCACCCTTAATCCTACTTACAGTAATACTACAGCTTCAGCTGTTTTCAGTCCGGTAATTACAGATACCTGCAGTTTCAATGGTGATAACGTTTACACATTTACAGCTACCGTTATTGATTCAAAAGGATGTACTGCCTCAAGTTCGAAGAAAGTGAATGTGGTCAATCCATATGTAGGAACAGATGTTCAAGTATGCCATAAAGTGGCAGTACGTGGTGCCAGTACTTCGCAATTATTGGTAGTTGCCCCTTCGCAAGTGGCGACGCATTTGTCGCATGGTGATGGCCTTGGAAATTGCCCGCAATTCCTTGGTAAAATGGCGCCAGTAGAGAATCCAATGGAAGTGTTAGTATACCCGAATCCTACTACTGGGGTATTCATCGTTGAACTGTCCAAGATTACAGAACAAGCTGATATTACGATTACTGATTTGCAAGGTAAAATGATCACGCATACCACTTTATCAAAAAACCAGGCACCTACAGCTACCATTAGCCTGACCGATTACGCTGCTGGTATGTACCTCATCCAGGTACGGGATGGTGATATGGTGTATCGCTCAAAGATTGTCCTCAGGTAAGAAACGTTTAATAACATTGAAAAGGCTGTCTCTGGTAGACAGCCTTTTTTATTTGGAAATTTGCCTCGTCCTAAAAATGTACCATCCACTAGATCATCAAGAGCCCCCTTTCACTTCAATTTATATTTAATCAACAATAACGCCTATAAAATTAGTCGAAAAATAATATGAGCATTAAAAAGCTCGATATTAATAAATTATCAATTAATCTAAATTTTCTAAGTCATTATTGAAAATGAAGTATTTCTGTTTCAGAATTTTTTTTCACATTTTCGCTAGTTAAGTGGAGACTTTGACGTCTAAACTAGCAATTCAAGTCATAACAAATCAATTTTCAAAAAACGCAAAAAAAATCCTTTCACTCCTTGTTTAATTTTTTGAGTAAAATCCTCGCTACTAACCATTCATTCCAAATGCGAAATTTCTTTTTATCCATCCGAATACTGCTCCCGCTCTTGCTTTGCTATCCTGGTTTCGTATTTGCAAATACAGTTGGGACCAATACGGCCCCAAGTTTTATTAGTAGTAGCCCTCAGGCATTATCCGTTTGTCAGAATGGAGGGGCTACTAATATCATTAGCCTGCTTCATATCAATGATCCGGATATTAGCCAAATTGAAACCTGGTCTCAGGCTGCTGCCCCTACTCATGGTACTTTGAGTTTTACGTCCGCTACTGCTAGTTCAGGTAGTACCAATATTACACCCGGGGGTACCATTACCTATACGCCCTCAGCCAGTTATAGTGGTTCTGATCAATTTACAATTCAGGTGAGTGATGGAACGGCCTTGGCTAATATGGTGGTGAATGTTACCGTTAACCCAACACCGGTGGCAAGCTTTACGGCACAGCCCGGTGCGAACGCATGCGCCTCAACGGACGTGACGTATACAACTCAGGCATCTAAGACGAACTATGTCTGGGGCTTTTCGGGAACTGCGGGTGTGGATTATGCGATTAGTTCCGGTGGCACAAGTGGTACAAATAACACAACAGTGATGTATTATACGGTCGGCCCTCAGACCGTCACGGTCTCTTACACCGACGGCAATGGCTGCGTTGGAACCAGTGCGACAGCTTCCACTCCGACAACCATCAAACTTGCTCCGGCGATCACATCGATTTCCCCGATTACGGGTATTCCCGGGAATTTGTTGACTATCACTGGTACAGATTTTAATCCTAGTGTCGCCAATAATCTGGTTTATTTCGGTTCCGTTGCAGCAACTGTAAATTCCGCCAGCAGCACTGCGCTTACGGTTACCATACCCAAAAATTCAGTGTTCAATCCTACAATCAATTCGACAAACACATTCTGTTATTTAACTGGTACTTCAGCAACTCCATTTCTTGCCCGCTATAACAATGCCTCCTTTGTATCTAATACCATCAATTTTGATCCTAAGGTAAATTTCACGATTGGCAGTTCTGCCAACCGGATTGGGTATGGTGACATTGATGGGGATGGCAAAACAGACATCATCGTAAACAATTCAGGAACGGGTACGGTTTCCGTTTATAGAAACATGAGCAGTAGCGGCACGGTAAGTTTTGCTTCCGCTGTTGTTGTGGCTACAGGAATATCCTTCCCTGGTCAGCCTTCAGTGGGCGATCTGGATGGGGATGGCAAGCCAGAACTGGTTTTCATGGGAGCCACAGGACCTCCGGCAGTATATGTTTACCGGAATACCAGTTCAATCGGTTCGATAAGCTTTGGGTCACCATTGATTATCAATTATCAAACCAATGCCAATGTTTCAACCCTTGCTGATATCGATGGGGATGGGAGATTGGATATTGTCGGTAGTTATCTGACAAACTTGTCTGTTTTCCGAAATATAAGTGTCATAGGTAGTTTGAGCTTTGCCAATCGAGTTAATTATACCGTACCGGCCAGTATCAATTTTATTGCTGCCGGTGATTTAAACGGTGATAAAAAACCGGATCTGCTGGTATCCATGAATGGCGGAACGACTTCCCTTTCCGTTTTTAAGAATACCAGTATTCCCGGAACCATAAGCATGGGAACAAGACTGGATTTTACAACACCAACGGGCTCCGGAAACTATGTAGCCCTGGCAGATCTGGACAGCGATGGAAAGCAGGAGGTCTTGACCATTAACCAGGGAGCCAGCAGTTTCTCCTTATTCCCAAACATTAGCTCCGGAGGAGCTATCAATTTAGGGACCCGGCAGGACTATAGTATTGGTGCTAACCCAAGTGGTTTGTTTATTGCAGATTTTGATGGGGATGGTAAACCGGATGTTGCCGCTACCAGCATCAGCACAGGTACTGTTTCAGTCTTTCGCAATACCAGTTCTTTAGGCAGTTACACCTTTGCCACAGCCATTCCATTTGCTACCGGATCCGGAGGGGCAAGTATTATGGCAGGTGATATCGACGGGGATGGAAAATCGGATATGGTCGTATTGAACCAAAGTACCACCACCATGTCGGTATTCCGTAATAATCCCTTGCAACCGATAATCGGTGCAACAAACGTTTGTATAGGAAACACTACTACATTAACCAATGCCTTTCCGGGTGGCACCTGGACCAGCAGTAATACTTCCGTAGCCACAGTCGGGGCTTCTACAGGTATTGTCAATGCCAGTAGTCCAGGCACGACTACCATTACCTATTCCGGATCGGCCAGTTCGGCAAATGCCGGGAACCAGGCTACCCAAACGATTACAGTCAATGCCTTACCGACATTGTCAGCAGCTTCCGTTTGTTTGAACAACAGTATAAACATGACTGGTTCCGGTACCCCGGGTACTACTAACCCATACGTCTCTTCCGCGACGGGAATAGCGACAATTTCATCCTCCGGAACGGTTACACCTGTTAGCGCTGGTTCGTCAACGATTACTTATACCAATAACAATGGTTGCCAAACCACCGCCACCCTGACCGTGAACGCATTGCCAACGCTTGCTTCGGCCTCCGTTTGCCAGGAAAAAACGATAACCATGACTGGTTCAGGTACGCCAGGTAGTAATCCATATGCATCAGCCAATACCGGGGTGGCATCTGTTTCTTCCGCAGGATTGGTTACTCCGGCAAGTGCTGGGACCACGTATATCATCTATACCGATAATAATGGCTGTCAGGCAGTCGCCACCCTAACTGTCACCAGCTCCGTTACGGTGAATGCCGTTGTTTCCCCATTATATCCTTTGATTGGTCAGGAAATTCAAACCATTTATCTCAATTACCCTGGTTCCGCACAGGCAGACACAATAACGGCATCCATTAGTGGTGGTACTCCAAATTACAGTTATAACTGGGCGAAGAGTAACTGCAATCAAAGCACATTAGGTACCTATTCCAACACGACGAATACTGCCGTTTTCAGTCCGGTCATTTCAGATATTTGTTCTGGAAATAATGACAACGTGTACACTTATACCGTGACTGTTACGGATGGTAATGGATGTACGGGTTCTGCAAGCAAGAGAGTGAATGTTGTGAATCCGTATGTCGGGACCAATGTTCAGGTATGCCATAAGGTTTCTGTTCGCGGGGCCACATCTTCGCAATTGCTCCAAGTAACACCTTCCCAGGTAGCTGCACACCTTGCTCATGGTGATGGATTGGGGAATTGTCCACCATTTATGGGTAAGACCGTATTGTCCGAAATACCGGAAGAGGTGTTGGTGTATCCGAATCCAACGACTGGGGTATTTATAGTAGAGCTTTCCAGGCTTACAGACCAGGCAGATATCATGATCACCGATGTGCAGGGTAAATTGATAACCCACGCGGTCCTGTTAAAGGATCAGGCCCCAACAGCCACATTTAGCCTGAGCAGTTATGCTGTGGGTATGTACCTGATCCAGGTGCGTGATGGAGCAATGGTTTATCGCTCGAAGATTGTTTTGCGTTAGGGCAATAGGGACTTTATTAATGAAATGGCTGTCTCCTAGAGGCAGCTTTTTTTGTAACGTTGAAAGCTATTTTTTTTGAGGTATCAAGTATCAGGCTATTAAGAAAGTGGCCCAACAGAAAATCGCTGTACCCGCCTTAATGCTGCGCCGCCGCGAGAAAAAAAACCCGCCCCCCTCTGCTTCTCTTTTAGCCGCCATAGTGCAAAGCACGAAGGAGGCCATCCTCCGCTTCTCTGCGTGAAATTCCCTGATCCCCCCTTTGTGCCCTTCGCGTAAACCTACCCCTGATCTCTTAGCGAAATCGAAGGGTGAGTGAAACAAGCTATTCCTGTGGCTCCGCCACAATATACCGATGCCTGAGGGTATTCGCTGCAAACACCGTACTAATGATAAACAGTAGCGCCCCAGCCAGAAACGGCGCGCCAGGGAAGAAGATTGGGGTATTCGTTTTGCTGAAGAAATAAAAGAGGTTATTCATCATCAGTGGGCCAATGATACTCGTAACGGAAATAAGGCTGGTCAAAGCCCCTTGTAGTTCGCCTTGCTCATTGGGGGGAACTTGTCCACTGATAATTCCCTGCAAGGCAGGCCCGGCAATACCTCCCAGGCAATACGGAACCAGGAATAGGAACATCATCCAGCCCTGATTGGCGAAGGCAAAGAGGATCATCCCCAAAGAATAGAGTGCCATGCCCACATAAACGGAATTCTTGGCACCGATTCGCGGATTGATGACTCGGATCAATAAGCCTTGAACGAGTCCAACCAATAATCCTACCATTGCCAGCGACCCGCCGACCGTAGCTTCAGACCATTTAAAACGGAACATGGTAAAGTATCCCCAATTACTTTGGACCGCGTGGCTCCCGATATAAATGAGGACCAGGCTGACCACCAGACCACTAACAACCGGGTATTTTCGCAGATGCAGCAAGGACCCGATGGGATTGGCGCGTTTCCAGTCGAAAGGGCGACGGTTTTCCGGCAGCAGGCTTTCCGGGAGAATGAAATACCCATAGCTCAGGTTGAGGAAACATAAAATAGCGGCCAGGACAAACGGCGCGCGAATCCCGAAATACTGACTAACAAGCCCACCCATGGCCGGACCAACAATAAAGCCGATGCCGAAAGCAGCTCCGATCATCCCAAAATTTTGGGCCCGTTTTTCGGGGGTGGAAATATCGGCGATATAGGCTGAGGCTGTTGTAAAGGATGCTCCAGTGATGCCAGCGATTGCGCGACCTAGAAAGAGCCAGGGGAGGGTAGGGGCGAAGGCCATAAAGAGGTAGTCGAGCCCGAAACCCAATAGGGAACTGAGCAGGACCGGTCGTCGGCCAAATTGATCGGATAATCCGCCAAGGATCGGGGAGAAAATAAATTGAGCGATGGCAAAGGTGAACAGCAACCAGGCTCCATCTTTTGCAGCATGGACCAGGTCTTCATGAGCCAGGGTTGCAATTAGTCGGGGAGTAACAGGTATGATCACCCCGAAACCGATCACATCGATCAGGATCGTCACGAAAATAAAACTTAGGGCGGAAGTCCTGGATGAGGCCATAGGTGGGCAAAAATAATGATGGATTATTATTATGGATGCAGCAACTTTGATACATGTAAAATGGAGGCCAGGTAATTTAATTTTCTATGGATTGAAGGTGCATTTGATGAGGGTGCCGCTTCTCCGCAATCAGAGCCCTACGTCGCTGGAAGCATTGGTGGGTGAGTATTGCAAGGACAATGGTGACCTGGCTGGGTCTGGCCATAACGAACAAATGTCTTTACAATACAATATTCTTTTGTAAGTGCAACGTGCACCCTACTGATTTATAACGTGGAATAGATGTAGTCGCAATCAATCAAGCAACTACCTATAAACCTTCCACTATTACAGTGTTTTTCACAATTTCTTACTTGGGTTTATTTGATTTTCAGTTAAGAAATGCCGATCCTTCATTTCCTGAAGTATCCTTTCAGCATCCGACTTACCTATCGAATTTCCGAACCGGACAGTGTTCTTCTCATAATCGAATGAGATAATTCCTTCCTTTCCGGCTTTGAGCAAGTTCCTCCTGACTACAAATTGCCCGACATAACCACTAGTATCAGCTTCCATTCGGATATTGCAGATCTTTATCGTATCATATTCCTGGATTTTAGAAAAAAGCAGACCTTTTTTTCGATGATCAAAACTGAATCGTTCACGCCAATTAATTCTTTACCTGTAAGATTCCACAGAAGATTTCTCAATAAAAACACCGATCCAATGGGGTAAACTGTTATCCATAAGAGACTATATGGATTCGAGAAGTTACCAAACGCGAGAACTGTGCTTACTCCCGATAGCCAGACTAGTAGGATCATGCTGGTATAAATAATCCCCAACCAATTTTTGCGTACTGGAATAATAAACAAAAGATCTGTGTCGTTATCCTGCAGCATTACGGGTCCAAAATTGCAGGTTTCCATAAAGAGTCGGTTCGATGTGAGGTAATAATTTCTGGTATGACATCTAACATACAAAAGAATTTAAACATAGAAAAGAGTGGAACAGGCCTTTGAAGGGCAAGGCCTAGTGCATGATATTATAATTAATATTTTGAATTATTTGCGTAGCTAAATAACTACATTAATTTTGTAGTCAAATAGCTTCATAATGAACCTTAGGCGCGACGTTTTCCAGGCTTTGGCAGATCCTACCCGGCGGGCGATCCTGCTACTTTTAGCTTCCCAGTCATTAACTGCAGGAGCGATTGCTTCCAATTTTGATACGGCCAGGCCTACCGTTTCCAAACATCTACAAATACTTACGGAATGTGCCTTATTAGAACAATCCCAACAGGGACGAGAGATCCATTACCGTATAAATGCCCAGAAAATGAAAAAAGTGGCTGACTTTATTGAACCATTCCGCAGCATGTGGGATGAACGCTTTAATAAACTCGAATCGATCATGAAGAATTACCCCAATCAATCGTAAGATCTATGGAAAAGAAGACTAAAATTGAGGCCGAAGAAGGCAAGCAGGACCTTTTCATCATCCGGGAATTTGAACTTCCCCTTCATTTGCTTTTTAAAGCCTATAAAGATCCCCGAATCATTGAGCAGTGGATGGGCACCCGCGTTCTTAAACTGGAAAATCAGAAACATGGGAGTTGGGCGTTTGAAACCAGAAATCCAGAAGGCAAGGTGGTATTCAAAGCGAATGGTGCTATACATGAATTCATACCGGATACCAGGATTATCCGAACCTTTGAAATGGAAAATGCGGCCTTTGGTGTCCAATTAGAACACCTGGAATTTACGGAAGTATCAGAATCCGTCAGCCAGCTTCGGATCCATACGGTTTATCAATCCAACGCGCAACGGGATCTGATGCTGAAATATGGGATGTCAGCAGGAATCAACCTGGCCCATAACCGTTTACAAACCATTGTTGCCCCATTAATCTAAGCAAACATGGAAAAGAGAAATCGCATTATTTACTGGATCGCCACCTGTTGGCTGGCTTTGGGTATGATCTCGACTGGTATTGTCCAGATCCTTAAACTCCCAAAGGGTGCCGGTGCTGCGGATAGTCTTCATAGCCTGGGCTATCCCGCCTATATGCTTTCCATACTCGGTATCAGTAAACTCCTTGGAGTAGTGGTATTGTTGGTACCGAAATTTCCACTGCTAAAAGAATGGGCCTACACTGGTTTTTTCTTTATGATGAGTGGTGCCATCTGTTCCCATCTGATCGTTGGCAATGGAGCTTCCGATATTTTCCCAGCCTTGTTATTATTGGTATTGACCCTCCTTTCCTGGTATTTCAGACCTGCGAATCGAAGAATCGCGATGAATCCTTAATCTTGTTTTCAGTTCCATCCTTAATTCAATTTTTATGAATCTTAAAAATCCCAAGGTAGAATTCTTCTTTACCAAAACCAGTCAATGGAAGAAAGAATATGAAGCACTCCGTGAGATCATTCTGGATTGCGGCCTCATGGAGGAATTGAAATGGGGGCAGCCTTGTTATACCCTGCATTCTAAGAATGTTGTACTTATTCATGGATTCAAGGAATATTGCGCATTATTGTTCATGAAAGGGGTTTTGATGTCGGATCCTGATGGGATCCTGATTCAGCAAACGCCGGAGGTGCATGCTCCACGACAAATCCGATTTACAAATGTTCAGGAAATTGTTCACCTGAAGGATTCGCTAAAAGCCTATGTGCTGAATGCTATAGATGTTGAAACTTCTGGTATAGAGGTTCCTGCTAAGGCTTCATCGGAATTGGTATTAGCCGAGGAATTACTGGCAAAATTCAAGGAATCGCCGGAATTAAAAAAGGCCTTCAAAGCATTGACCCCTGGCCGACAACGTGCTTATAATCTCTTTTTCACGGCAGCAAAGCAAAGTGCCACCCGAATATCCCGAATCGAAAAGTCTATTCCTCAGATCCTGATGGGAAAAGGCCCGAATGATTGATGTTTTGATAATTTGGTAATTTGGTGATTGGGTAATGGGGGAACCGATCTGAAGATGTCTGATATTTCAAACAGATTCCCCGTTGGGGAATGACAAGGGAGTGGTGCAGTACCAGCTAATATTGGGTCCTACCCTCAACCCCATAGCCTCCTACTTTATACCTGATACGTCAAATAAACAACTTTCTAATTTTGTCTTTCAACTTTTTTATACTTCAGCCTCCAATTACTCATTTTCCAGACCCATCGCTGCCTGTTTCATGCGATGTGTGATTTCCTTCCCGAAATATGAGGCGATCCAATGTTCAACCCAATAAATGACGGGGGTAAGGACGATGGCCATAAGGGCTTTGTAGCTGTAATTGACCAGGCCAATCGCCAGAACGCGTTGCCAGCTCCAGCCTTTGCCAATACCAAATGCGATGCCTAAAACGACAAAGGAATCCACCATTTGCGAAACCAGGGTGCTACCCGTAGCCCGCAGCCAGACCCGTTTTTCACCGGTAACTTTTTTGATCCGGTGGAATACATACACATCCACCAACTGACTGATCATAAAGGCGACCAGGCTTCCGAAGATAATCCACATGCCCTGGCCAAAAATGGAACTGAACGCTGCCTGCATATCCGGAACCCCATCCGATAGCTGCGAAGCTTTCCAGAATGAGGTATCCGCCGGAATATGGATGGCCAGGTAAAACATCAGGAACGCATAGGCAATTAGAGCCACTGCGATATAGGAAATCCTTCGAACCGCTTTAGGGCCATAGAATTCATTCACCACATCGGTCAATACAAATTCAAGCGGCCATAACAAAACCCCGCAAGTAAGCACATACGTCAATCCATTTTGCCCAAAAAGCGAAAAAGGATGCGGCGTTAAGCCAATGGTCCGCTCCAGTGAGAAAAGTTTGGTGCCGATACATTCCGCAATGAGGGCATTTGCTACAAAGAACGAAGTCAGAGCAACAAATAAACGGGTTGGTTTATCACTGAGTAAACTACGGATCATAGGCGTAAAGCTATTTATTTGGACATTATTCAGGGATGAATACTACCTGGTTTTTGTTCGAGCCAGTCGCAAGAGGAAAGGCTACCGGCGCGCAGTCGTATCGGTAACCCGGTTTTCTTTTCCAGGTTTAATTCCTGGCGACAAAAAAACGGTAATGGTTGGGTCATCAAATGCCCATTATATACCATAGTCCGAACACTATCTGTGGATGGAACAAGGAATGGATCAGCGATCACATGTCCTTGCCGTGGCAGGGAGGATCCCATTCCGGGAACCTTTACGGATGAAGCATGTATCCCGATTTGAGCAAACAGGGATGCATTCCCAATAAGCAGGAGGCCTAATAACCGGATGCAAATCTTCACGGCCCGAATATACGTTAGACATGCATTGTTGGTTCTTAAGATACGCTCTATAAGGCTATAGGCGCATAATTGGCCAATCCATGAAATCGGAAATCAAATGGCACAGTCTTTTATAGCTATCATAGAACGAGCACTATAGATGAAATCATGATACACCAGATCTTCTTATCCATTATGCAGACCGGATTGAAATCTGGTTTTGACCTGGATCCAGTCATTACGGAGCATTTCTATGATATCAGTCTTCGAAAAGCCTTACTGATATTGGATACAGCTAATCAGGTTTTTCGTATTTTCGGAACGAAGTCAGCAGCGATCGCTGATATGTTGCACGGTGTAAAAGGGTTTCGGTTTGGAAATCATTTTTAAAACACCGGTTTTAAAGGCTGCACCAACTCAATATGGATTTTCAGGATTATTATAGTGTGCTGGGCGTGGATAAAAAAGCCACTCAGGATCAGATTAAGAAAGCGTACCGAAAACTGGCTGTGAAGTACCATCCGGATAAAGCCCCGGGTGATAAGAAAGCTGAAGAAAAATTCAAACAGATCAATGAAGCCAATGATGTACTAGGCGACCCTGAAAAGCGCAAAAAATATGATGCGCTCGGTGAAAATTGGAAATATTACGATCAGATGCAGGCACAGGGTGGGGCAGGAGCCCAGGGTAGAGGTGGACAGGGCAGAAGACAGCAATTCAGGCAGGAAGATTTTGGGGGCCAGGGCGGCGGATTTTCTGATTTTTTTGAAGAATATTTCGGGGGCAGCCGTTCCTCCCGGACAAGTGCCGGTAGCGATTCCCAGGCCAGTTTTCAAATAAGCCTTGAGGAAGCTTTTCAGGGAGTTACGAAAACCATTTCCCTGAATAATCAACCGTTGAATCTTAAACTTAAACCGGGCATCGCAGATGGTCAAATACTCCGGCTCAAGGGCAAAGGAAGTCCTGGAAGGAATGGGGGGCCTGCAGGTGATTTATTGCTGAGCATCCTCGTAAGTCCACATTCACATTATCAGCGTCAGGGAAATGATCTTTACATGGAACAAAGGATCAGTTCGCTGCTAGCCATTGCCGGGGGAAAGGTTATGGTGACAACCCTTCACAAAAAGATCAGCCTCACGATTCCGGCAGGAACAGATGGCGGAAAGGTGTTTCGATTAAAAGGCCTTGGAATGCCTGTTTATGATGTTCCGGGAAGCTTTGGCGATGCGCTTGTCAAAATAATATTAACGACACCACAGGATTTATCGGAAGATGATCTTACGAAGATCCGGGATATTGTAAACAGATCAAGTAAGTGATTATGGAAATGCGGTTTGAAATTATCCGCTGGGAAGAAGAGGAGCGGGAAGAGGAAGTACGAGCACATACCTATGTTCGCACCCCACATATTGGTTCTGTGTTGCTGGAGGAATCGGCCTTCCCGAACCAACTCAGCCTGCAGCAGGCGATGGCGCAGAGCCAAATGGTATTAGTTTATCTGCAGATCCCTATTCATTTGCATTTTCGAAACATTCACCTCTATGATGCCAATGGCCATGTGCAGGATGATTGGGCTTTTTCGGACCTGGCCTATTATCTGTTGCTCCTGAATAGTGGAATGGAAAGTGTCGATTCTATCGAGGCTCAGGCCTATGCGATTCAACAGTTGTTAAGGAAATAATCCCTCTAATTGGACCTTCCAGGTCAGAAGAAATCAAATGAAACGTTCAATTTTTTGTCATTTCAGAGAATATTGATATAAATATTTTATACCAATGTGATGCCTCGTCCTTATATAGTAAGGGCATGAGGCAGAAAAAACAGGTAGCCCATTCTTCCTTAAGATTAATATAATTCAATATAGATCAAGCCACCCCGAAAAGGTGGCTTTTTTAGTGACCAGTTTATGGAAGTTTATAGAATAAACAATAATAAATTGTCATTAAATGATTTTAATTTCTGATATTCGGATAGTATTAATTAATAATGCAATTATTTAAGATAAAATTTCAAGCCGCTTATTTTTTGTAGAAAATTATATTCCCAAGTCTCTGAAAATCTTTTCCTTTCTGATAAAATGTTATTTGCTGGTTACTGCAATCTTAGACTTAAAGATATTACATTGTGCTTATGGTACAATTGAACATATCTTTCTGCTAAAGCAATTAATTGAATATAGAATGAACTGGAGTGCAATAATTATCATGTTCCGTTCCATGAATCAGGCAGTATTCAAACTGGATGCCTGTAAACCCTATACCATTTAAAACGGCCTGAATCGCCCGAATTATTCATACGATAAATACAACTACTAAGTAAAGCGCATCAATATTTCCATCACACCACACACGAACATTATGAATTCTTTGTTACGCTATTCCATAATCCTGCTGTTTGCATTATCCGGCTATCGTTCGGGTGCTACTGACTATTATGTAGATGCATCTGCCGGTGCTACTAATTCGGGTTCCTCCTGGGCAACCGCATTCACGAATCTACAAAGTGCCTTAAGTGTTGCGGTGTCCGGTGATAATGTTTATGTGGCGCAAGGGACCTATGTTCCAGGAACCACCCGGGCAAGCACATTTGCACTTGCCAATGGTGTTTCATATTATGGTGGGTTTCCTTCCGGGGGAGGGACCATGGCCTCCCGGGATTTTAGCCTTTACCGGACCATATTATCCGGTGATATAGGGACCCTGAATGATAATACGGACAATTGCTATTTGGTGGTCAATGCAAACAACCTTTCGGCTACAACCATGATGAATGGCTTCACGATAGAGGCTGGTAATGCGAATGGAACCAGTAATACCGTAACCGGTATAGCCGGAGGGATCTATCTCGGCAACACCGGTTCTATGCAACTCATTTCGCTTACAGTCCGCAACAATTATGGGCCAAGTGGATCCGGGGTTTATGCCGGTCAACCGGTCAATTGGACGGTTCATGACTGCATTTTCAGCAACAATACCAATGGATCAGCTATTGTGATATCCGGTAATGCCTCTGGTGCCTTTACTAACTGTACCTTCTTGAATAATATTGGCTTTAATGGAGGCGCTTTATTATTAAATGTCAATACCGGAACTTTCAGCTTTAGCGGATGTTCATTTACGGGTAATTCAGCGACTGCTTCTGGCGGGGGAGGGGCTATCAATGGTGGAAATGCAGCCTGTGCCTTTACTAATTGCACCTTTACCAACAATACGGCTGCAACCGGCCCTGGTGGCGCCCTTTATAAGTTTTATGCTACACTAAATACATTTACAAATTGCACCTTTACCGGCAATTCCGGCCATGATGGCGGTGCCCTCACTAGTTATACCGGCGGCTTTACCATTAACAACTGTTCGTTCATTCAGAACTTTGCCCTTGGTTCAGCCTCCACTTCGTCTTCCCATGGCGGGGCCATTTATTTAGCTGGAAACTGCGACCTGAACAATTGCATATTTCGAAACAATTTAACGCAATACGGCACCGGCGGAGCGATCTATCGAAACAATAGTGGCACCGTTAACATCACCAATTCCACCTTTACACTCAATAATGCTGGCGGTTATTCACAAGGCGGTGGATTAACCGTAAATTCCGGAACGGTCAATCTCAGCAATTGTATTTTCTGGGCGAATACTGCAAATGGTGGTCACCTTAACCTAACTGCCGAAGTGGCCAATTTTGGCACACTTAATACAAATAATACTATCTGGCAGGGTAACACATCGGGAGGAACCATCTACAATCTCAACCCCTTATTTACTAATGCTGCGACTGGAGATCTGACCTTACAGGATTGCTCGCCCGCTATAGATGCGGGTGTCGCAAATAGCCTCACCACTGATATCATTGGCAATCCAAGACCAGTGGATAATTTCCCGGGGGGTCTTACATTCGATCTAGGTGCCTATGAAAAACAAACCTTTCCGCTGCTACCTGAAATCAATATTCAGGGAAATAGTGTTTCCATTGTAGATGGAAATACTACTGCATCCACCAGCAATTTTACGGATTTTGGAACGAGTGCTTTTTCCCGAACATTTACGATTCAAAATACAGGCGGCGCCGTTCTTAATGTTGGTGCAATCACGTTCACAGGTGCAAATGCTTCTGATTTTTCAATATCGACGCCGCCATCCGCCACGGTGGCGGCTACAACAGGCACCACCGCTTTTGTAGTCACATTTAACCCATCAGCTGCAGGTACACGAACGGCAACGATTCATATAGCCAATAATGATTGTGATGAAGGAGATTACGACTTTGTCATTCAAGGAACCGCTGTTTCTGCAAAAGCACTCCACCTGGATGGCACATCCGCTTCCGACAATGTGAATTCTCCATCATTCACTGCATTTGGAACCGTTCCGGTTACTATTGAGTTCTGGGCTAAACCGGATGCTTCTGGATTCAGTTTTCCCGTAGGTTTTGCCAATAGTTACCTCTTTCTATTTAACGGCACCAGTTTCACGATGCGTAAAGACTTTGGTTACGACTACGCTACAGGGGGTACCGTAACTGCCGGAGCCTGGCACCATTATGCCATTACCTATGATGGAGCCGGAACATTCCGCGCCTATGTTGACGGCCTGCCAACGCCCATACCTTCATATACCACCACAGTAGCCAGTGCCGGTGCTGTAACTGGAACACTGCAGATTGGTGAACCTAAAAGCGGCTATCCATATTCAGGTGCCATAGATGAGCTGCGGATGTGGAGTGAAATGCGCTCAGATGCCCAAATACTGGCCAACTACAATACCGAGATCGCCAGCATGGATCCTTGCCTCCAGGTGTATTGGAAATTCAACCAGGGATTAGTCGGAATCAACAATTCATCCGTTAACACAGTAACCGATATCGCAAATGCAGTGGTGCAAAATGGTACCATGACCAATTTCGCACTCACCGGTAGCACCGGAAACTGGATCGCAGGCTCGGGAATCACGGAAGTCACTTCCAGTTATAGTCCTGCACCTGAAGTGGATATTCAGGGCAATAGCATCAGCATAACTGATGGGGATGCTACCCCATCTACTACGGATAATTCCGACTTTGGAACGGTAACGCTTGGCAGTTCTCAGAGCAAGAGCTATACCATCCGAAACATCGGAACGGCAACCCTCCATGTTTCAGGCGTCAGTATCACTGGAACCAATGCGGCTGATTTCAGTGTGACTACGACACCCGCGGCCAGTATCGGATTTCCTACAGGTACCACTACGTATTCGATTACGTTTACCCCAACCGCTTCAGGAATACGGACAGCCGTTATGCATGTAAGTAATGATGACTGCGATGAAGGAGATTATAATATCACGATTCAGGGAACGGCATCTTGCTCCTCAACATTTACGTTTCTTGGTACCGTTGATGATGATTGGGCGAATGCAGCTAACTGGCAATATGGATGCAAGCCAGCACCAGAAAGTGGTGGGGGAGAGTTCGGGAATGTGATCATTGCTGCGAACTGCCAGGCACACAATATTGCAGGACCAAATAATGCCAACTTCTTTGGCAGTTTCATTATCAACAGTGGGGTGACTATGACCGAAAACTATGCTGCCAACCAATTTATCCTTCGTGGTGGTAGCAGTAAAACCTATGTCAATAATGGGACCTTTATTATTGCCGGCACTGTCAATATCAGTGGTGCCGGTACCGTATTTACCAATAATGGAACCATGACAATAAGTGCCAGCAGCACTTTATATTATACATCCACCGGCGTTGTTGTAAACCACGGAACCATGAATGGTAATGGAACCCTCAATGGGCAGGGTGCATCTTTTACCAATCCAAGCGGAGGAATTATCAATCCGGGGCTTACTACAGGTTGTCTGTCAATCGTTGCCCCTTTTACCAATGCAGGCACGCTGACTATGGAAGTGAATGGTACGACCGCATGTACCAACGCTGATAAGTTGACTATATCAGGCGCAACAACGCTCGGCGGAACGCTCAATGTAACGGTAGGCTATACCCCGGGGCCTTGCGACGTTATTGTATTACTACATGCCTCCTTCACAGGTACATTTGCGACCGTAAATCTCCCACCAAACTGGGCGATTCAATACAATGCCCCTTCTTCTGGCGATGTCAGTATTTATTATACCCTGACACCGGAAATTGATGTCCAGGGTGGTAGTCCTTTAGTGAGTATACCAGATGGGAATACAACGATCTCGACCGCTAATAATACTGATTTTGGCAGCGGGGCAACCACCCGGACATTTACCATTCTAAATACAGGAACGGCAGCGTTAAGTGTCGGGACTATTACATTCACAGGTACGAATGCAACAGACTTTTCGGTAACGACTCCTCCTGCAAGCACGGTAGCTATTGCAGGATCAACAAGCTTTGTCGTTACATTCAATCCGGCCGGCAGCAGTCCGCTGACTCGTACAGCTTCACTCCATATTGTCAATAATGATTGCAACGAGAATACCTATGACTTCGCGATTCAGGGAAATGCCTGTGTGCCTGCTGGCCTCACCTGTGTGGGCAATGTAAGCGCCAATGCAAGCGCAACCTGCGATGCAGTGGTGACTTATGCAGCTCCGACCACAACCGGCAACCCTGCACCAACCATTACCTACGTATTCAGTGGTGCTACAACCGGTAGCGGAAGTGGGACGGGTAGTGGCGCTACGTTCAACAAAGGTGTGACCACAGTAACACTTACTGCTACGAATTCATGTGGAACGGCTAACTGTTCTTTTACAGTAACGGTGAATGATGTAACACCACCAGTTATAACCTGTGCTGCGAATGTGACAATCAATAATACCCCAGGACTATGTACAGGTTCCACTACCCTCATTCCTCCCACTGTTAGTGATAATTGCCAGAGCCTTGGTAATGGCCTGAATTTCGATGGCTCGAATGATAATGTACAGATTTCTGGCATCCCAATTAATTCGAATACGGTCACGATGGAAGCCTGGGTATATCCCACTTCGCCAACTACTTTCTTCCGTGCAATCATTTACAATAGGGTGGTGAATAGCGGCTTCTGGATTGACGGGGGTGAAGTAAAATATGATTGGAATAGCGGCAATTTCTGGACGCACAGTACCGGTGTCCTGGCGCCGCTAAATACATGGACCCATATAGCCTTAGTTATTGAGCCAACAAAGGCCACTATTTATAAGAATGGTGTGGCGGCTTTTGTGGACAATGGCACGTACACTGCTTGCAACCTCAATAGTGCCACATATATCGGAGATGACACCGGACCAGGCAATCCTTTCCTTGGTACTATTGATGAAGCCCGCATCTGGAGTGTGACTCGTTCTTCAGCCCAAATTCTCTCTGGCTATAATTCAGAGGCTACTCCCCAGACAGGACTTGTCGCTTTATATCATTTTAATCAGGGCATTGCTGCAGGTAATAATACCAGCCCGGCAATCAATACGGCCATTGATGCTTCAGGTAATGGAATTAATGGTACACTGAATGGCTTTGCATTAAGTGGATCAACTTCCAATTGGGTTCTCGGGCAAAGCCTGAGCCTTGCTTTGACAAATAATGCGCCGTCAACGTATCCCCTTGGCACCACAACTGTTACCTGGACGGCAACAGATGCGAGTAATAATACGGCAACCTGTACGCAAACCGTCACGGTCATTGCACCTGAAATCGATTTACAGGCAAATAGCACCAGCATCCCTGACGGCAGCACCTCAATCTCCTCCAGCATCAACACAGACTTTGGTGCTGTTTGTCTGAATGGAGGCAATGTGGTAAAGACATTTACAATACAGAATCTGGGAACTTCAACGTTGACTATTTCGGGTATCACCAGCAGCAATGCGCTTTTTACAAGCTCTGTCACCTCAACCAGCATAGCTCCTTCAGCTTCTGCCACCTTGACGCTGACATTTAACCCAAGTTCATCTGGTACGGCCACATCAACCATTATCATTAGTAATAATGATTGTGATGAAGGGTCCTATGATTTCGTGGTGAAGGCTGTTGTAAATCCATTGCCAACTGCTACAATAGCAACTTCAATCAGCTCAACCTGTCTCAATACGGGAAGCCCCATGATTATTTTTACCGGTAATGGGGGAACCCCTCCCTACACATTTACTTACGATATTAATGGTAATGCACCCACTACAGCAGTTTCCATAGGTAATAATAGTTTTGTGTTTGTTCCAACCTCTTCTGCAGGTTCATTTGTATATCATCTTCTCAGTGTTCAGGATGCCAGTTCCAATGCCTGCTCACAAGTGCAATTAGCAAGTGCAACGGTGAACATCTTGCCTTTGCCAAATGGAACTATGACCCCTAACGGACCGACTACCGTTTGCCTGAATAGTCCGGCTACCAGCGTCACATTCACTGGAAACAATGGAACGCCTCCGTACACGTTTTATTACAGTATAAATGCTGGATCCTACATCAGTGAGACCACAACCAGTGGTAGTTCTGTTAATGTCTCCGTTCCTACCAGCATAGCTGGCTCATTTATGTATCATCTGGCACATGTGGAGGATGCCAATGGAGCCCCTTGCGGACATAATGTTATCTCGGATGTCTTTATTACCGTCACCAATCCAGGATTAGCAATGATTACAGGAGCTGCCCCTACCGCCTGTCAAAATGGAATAATGCCTTTTCTGACATTTTCAGCAACAGGAGGTACGCCACCTTTCACCTTTACCTATAATATTAATGGAGGCCCAAGTCAAACAATAAGCCCTAGTGGCAGTGCCAGCAGTGTTCTTCTTAATGTGCCAACGACAAGCCCCGGAGGCTTTACCTATAATCTCGTGGGTGTACAGGATGGAAGTGCTTTGAACTGTTTCCAGATAATAAATGCATCAGCATCAGTAACTATACTACCCAAACCTGCAGCATCCATTACCGGATCGACAACGATTTGCCTGAATGGAACTCCGCCTCCGGTTACGTTTACTGGCTCAGGAGGCACCCCACCTTACACCTTTACCTACAATGTCAATTCCGATCCGTACACTACCGTAACAACTGCTAGTGGAAATTCTGTTACAGTTTCAGCACCTACATCAGTCTCCGGACAATACGATTATCACCTAGTAAGGGTAGAAGACGCAAACGTGATCTCTTGCGGGCAAACGAATGTATCCGGGCTTGCCAGTATAACGATCAGTGCATTGTTAGTGGCAAATCTTAGCGGTACAACAACAGTTTGCCAGAATGCAACATCTCCCAGCCTGACGTTTACAGGTTCCGGTGGTACCGCTCCGTATACTTTTACCTACAATATCAATGGCGGTCCGAATGTAACCGTGACAACTACCAGCGGAAACTCGGTGACCATAACGGCACCAACAGGCACTCCCGGTTCCTTTGTTTACAATCTGGTCAGTGTTCAGGATGCAAGCCCATCAGTCTGTATGCAGGTGCAGACTGGATCAGCAACGATTACGGTCAGGTCCTTACCAACCGCGACGATCAATGGTACAACGACGGTATGCCAAGGGGGAGCAAATCAGACGATTACTTTAACCGGTTCGGGGGGGGTATCTCCTTATACCTTCGTGTATAACATCAATTCCGGCCCGAATCTTCAAATAACAACAAGTAGTAATTCAGTTACCCTGTATGCGCCAACAGTCAATCCGGGGGTTTTTGATTATCACTTATATTCGGTGCAGGAATCTGGGATCCCCGTCTGTTCTACCAGTCAAACAGGCACTGCGACCGTTACAGTAAATGAATTACCGACGGCAAGCATCTCCGGAACTACATCCGTATGTCTGAATGCCATCTATCCATTTGTTATTTTTACGGGCACGGGAGGAACACCGCCTTACACCTTTAGTTATAACATTAATGGTGGGGCTACGCAAACGGTATTATCTTCTCCGCTTGGTGGATCTGTACCAGTTTCCGTACCAACCGCTACCAGTGGAAGCTTTGTGTATAATTTGATGAGCGTGCATGATGCCAGTTCAAACGCCTGTTCACAGGTCCAGACGGGTTCTGCTACGATAACGATTAAGCCTTTACCAACCGTCGTGACTTCAGTATCTTCTCAGACAATCTGTGGTAGTGCTGCTATAACTGATATTGTACCAAGTGGCACCATCACCGGAACCAGCTTTAACTGGACCAGAAATAATACAGGTGCCGTTACAGGAATTGCAGGATCTGGTAATGGTATAATCAGTGGCAATCTCACCAATACTACCGGGGCTTCTATTGCAGTGATATTTACCGTGACACCTTCTTTAAACGGATGTACAGGAGCAACTGTTACCTCTTTAGTGAATGTGCCACCGACCCTGAATTTGAATGCTGCGGTATCTCCACTTTATCCAATGGCAGGGCAGGAGATTCAAACTGTTTATCTGAATTACCCAGGAACGACACAATCTGATACAATTACTGCAGCAGCAACGGGTGGCACGGGTGCCTATTCATATAGCTGGACCAAGAGCAATTGCAACCTGAATACCTTAAGCAATTATTCGAATACTACTACCTCGGCGATCTTTAGTCCAACGATGGCTGATGTATGTTCCGGCAACGACGATAATGTATATACTTATACCGTTACAGTGAGTGATAGTAAAGGATGCACGGCTAATCAGCTAAAGAAGATGAATGTGGTAAATCCATACACTGGAACGGATGTTAAGGTATGCCATAAGGTTTCAGTACGTGGCGCTACTACTTCTCAGGTATTGGTGGTTTCGTCAAGTCAGGTGGCTACCCATTTGTCGCATGGTGATGGTCTCGGAAATTGCGTATACTTTACCGGATCACGACTGGTGGCTGCAAGTGGAATGAATCAGGAGCAGTTGGTTTCTATTTATCCAAATCCAACGACAGGTGTTTTCATTGTTGAGTTAACAGAAATCCGTGAGTTCGCAGAGATCCAGATTACCGATATCCAGGGAAGATTGATTGCTCACACCAGCCTGCAGAAGAATCAGGCGCCTACTGCTACGTTCGACCTGTATGGCTTTTGTGCGGGTATGTATCTGGTGACCGTTAGGGATGGCGGATTTAGTTATAAGGCCAAGATCGTGTTGCATTAAGAAGCTAAGGGAAAAATGAACGCTTCAGGCCGGGACCGGAAGCGTTCATTTTATAATAAATTCCTTACTGAATGCATGATATCATTCGTGTATAATGCATAAAACACGTTGGTATTAATTTAATGTTTGCATGAATTCTATGAATCACTACTGAATAAGTCGATCAGATTTTGCAGATTCTAGTGGTCAAAGAAGTCTTAATTCATTTTTCAGAGAAGTCTGAGATCGATCAGGAGCTTTATGAATCAAACGATACGGTAATGATATTGAATTAAATATAAATTGGAAAAGCCGTTTAGTTGATAGGCATTGGGATTCAGGACGATCAGAAAATGCTAAAACCGGCACCACATATAAAGATAGGAGAAATAGGCACTTTTGGCCAATAAATAATCCTACCTTTATAAAAACTTTTAAAGTGGCGAACAAGGTAGAGGTCTTCAACAAAATTAAGGAAATTCATCATCGTATAGGAACTGCTGCTCCGCAGGTACTATTGAGTCTCCTTATGCGGGAGCTGAATGTCGATATGGATGAAGTATCCCGTCATTTGGATGGCCTGTTTGCGATGGATCTGATTAAATTTAAAGGCACAGGTAAGGGCGCTGTTGAACTGACCCGTTCCGGTTTATCGACAAATATGAAAATGGTTACACCTAAAGTAGAGCCGGAAGTGATTCCTGAACGTCTTTAATTTTTCATAAAAATATTGGAATCCCTGGCTTCAAGTCAGGGATTTTTTTTTGCCAAAAATTCCCTTTGGCAAATTCCCAATGCCTCCTTATCTTCGCGCTCCCTTAAGGCTGCGTAGCTCAACTGAATAGAGCATCTGACTACGGATCAGAAGGTTTTAGGTTTGAATCCTAACGCGGTCACCAGAACATAAAAGGCTTGCTTTCGAAAGATTGGCAAGCCTTTTTTTATATGCATTTTGAAGGATTCAATGGACCTGGGCAATAAAAACAGATTCCCTTCGGGAATGACAAAGGAAAAGTGCAGTACCGGCATTCGGTCCGTGAACAGCGTCATTCCCGCCCCCTGAGCGAAGTCGAAGAGTCATGGGCTGCAATCTTTGAATGACCAACTGGACGCGGGCAACAAAAAAAAAGATTTCCTTATAAAATGACAAAGAAATCGCGCAGTACCCGATAACGATGATTTTAATTGAAACTATTTTGTGTCTTCAATTTCCAATCCAAAAAAATCCCATGCTAAATTACCTTTGCCACCTATGATTCATCATATTGTTGTTGGCGATGAAGCAGCAAAGCCATTATTAGTAGCTATCGAAACAGAAGCTTCCATGTCCGGAAGAGTCCTGGTCATAAAAGATCTGCTCCAACTTGGGCCCATTGAGCGTATGGAAGGACAATCCTTCAGCAATCTTCGCGCTACATGGTGGCAGGAATTGTTGCCCGAAATGAACTCAGGTATTGAAGTCAACGACCTGGAACAGATCCTGGACTTGAGCAATATTCTAAATAAGAATTCAGAGGATACGATCTGGTTCTGGATGGCTCCGAATGCGGCAGATGTCTGTGCCTATTTCTGGATGTTGCCCTATCTGGGTAAGCATTTAGGCCGCTTATTGCTGGTAAACCTGGCAAATCTTCCCTTCCTGGATGAAGGAGGTAAACTATTTTACCCGGTCAATATCAGTGAATTAATGCCTCGGGAATTAATCAAGGCCCGTAAATTATCCCGTCCTATCACGGCTCCTGAATTGGAAATGGACCAGGAGGTCTGGAAAATCCTGGTTTTGCAAAATGCGGGAGTCAGAATACTGGAAGGTGGTAAGAAATTGATATCCAAACCCATCAATTACTATGATGATCAGCTCCTTTCAGGTTTAAGCACCAATTTCCAGAAAGCAGGAAAGATCATCAACCAGGCCATGTCAAAATTCAAGATGACCTGCGGAGATTCGTTTTTGGCGGGTAGACTGCGGTTCGTGCTTACTGAAGATATTATTGAACGCAAGGGTGAGGCTGGTAAGGGTTATAAAGATTGGGAACTGCGATTGAAGCGTTCGGATACAGAACCATCATCCTCCATAGCCGCCGTATCTTCGCAGGATGCAATTTGAGTTGTTACTGGCAGGTGGCGGAATGTCGTCCGGGAGGCGTATGACAAGCCTGCATCTGATGCTGGCATTCACCCTTTTTGGACTGGGGGCGGGCTGCATCGTTCTGTATTGGTTCACTTCGATTTCCCCTAATTTCAAGACAGCTTTTCAGCCCTTCCTCATTTTCGGGATCTGCAGCATTGTTTTTGGATTAGGCATCGCAGCCGTTTCCATGTTTTACAAGAATTGGCTGATGAGAGGTAAACGTAGCATCCTGCTTCGAATTGCAGAATTAGGAATGTTGCTGACCGGTAGCCTCCTTTTTCGATACGCGCATCAAAATAAAGCCTCCATCATTTTTGCGGTGGTAGCAGCAATCATTCTACTCGCGATGCTCTGGGAACTCCGTCCGCCCCTTATTCCTAAGGCAGTTATTAGTCAGGAAGGTATCCTTGTTCCAAGAGCTCAGGTGCTCAGAAAGGTTCCTTGGGAGGAGATCGAACAGGTATTGCTACGCCACGGAATTTTAAGTATCGAATGCTCCGGAAATAAACTAATTCAACTGACACTGCAGGATAGTCCACCTGATTTTGCAGCGATTGAACGCTTTGCGAAAGACTGTATTCAGAAGCATGAAAAGGCAAGAGTGGCGAAGGTAGATTGGTAATTCAGTTTTAATTCAGAACAACACAAGCATTGACACCTTATTTATTATACTCAGACGGTAACGGCAATATTTTTGAAGACCTTAGCCTATATGCGCTTGGCCGAACAGGCTGGGATGCCATTCCAGTTGCTGCCGAAGACTGGATCCCATTACCGAATGGCGGTTCTTTGTATGAACTTCCAGGACGGCGTGGAATCGGACTGGATGTGTCAAGCGGGGAATTAAGGCTCTGTCAGAAGGGATGGGCTGTTGCGGCGTTCATCCCTCCTGCCCATACCGGCTTGTACCTTTCGGCTTATGAAACGGCTCCCGAGGCACCAACCTTGCCCTTGTACTGCTATACTGCGGCAGGCTGGTTTGAAGACCAATTTTATGTAACGGCAATCCGGATCGAACAGGATATTCGTCAGGAAGCGGCAGGTTATGATGATGCGGTCATTCAATCGGGTGTGGAGCGGATGCTGAAGGCTTATCCGCATAATCGGCTGGTCGAGCACCTGGCGAAAACCTGCGCACTGACCTATCATTGTCCGGCAGCCCGGAATTTTTTTATTGGCCGTTGGGAATGTCCCATTCCATCTTCTCCTGCCTGTAATGCCAATTGCGTTGGTTGCATTTCCTTCCAGCCGGAGGAGGAGAGCATTACCTCTTCTCATGACCGTCTTACCTTCAAGCCGACAGCTGCCGAAATCGTAGAGTACACGGTACCCCATCTGGAAACGGCTCCCTTCCCGATTGTTAGTTTTGGACAGGGTTGTGAAGGGGAACCGTTGCTGATGTGGGAAACCCTGCGGGAAAGCATTATTGAAATCCGTAAACATACCTCCAAAGGGAGTATCAATATCAATACCAATGGCAGCAAACCGGATGCAGTGGAGGCCTTGATGAAAGCGGGATTGAATAGTATTCGGGTAAGTCTGAATTCTGTGCAGCCCGATATATATACAAAGTATTACCTGCCGAATAATTATAGTTTCGACGATATCATCGAAAGCTTGCGGGTGGTGCGGCGTTATGGAGGCTGGACTTCGATCAATTATTTTGTTTTTCCTGGAATGACGGATAGTGTCGCGGAGTATGAGGCCTTGCGGAAGGTTATAAAAGATACCGGATTAAACATGATTCAGTGGCGGAATTTCAATATTGATCCGGACTGGTATTTACGGCGCATGGGTATTGTGGAGAGTCCGGAGATCTATGGGATTCGGCCGGTTATGGAGGAGTTAAAGGCGGAATTTCCGCACTTGAAATTTGGGTATTTTAATCCTCCCAAGGAGCGGATGGCGCATTTTGAAACGGATTTTGCGCATTAAAGTTTCAATGATGCATCGCATTTAGACAGCAAATCATATAGCACGGGGTTGTCCTTAGACCCCGTTTAAGAACGATTGGCCCTGCCATAAATGTCCGCCTTAGCTGCCAGCGACATTGCGCGGGTATGGTTGCGTACCTGTTACTCAAAGCTTGCAATCTCTTCCGGTATGAGATTTATTGAGGTTTTTGTGTAAACGTTATCCTACAAGTTTTGGCTAGAAATGACAACATGTGAGTACTGCGATGATATTGCCGTACTACTTATTGCCAAGCCTTTCCAAGGTCTTTAGAAAGACTTTACAAGGAGTTTCTACCCCTTGAATCCATCACGAAAGGTTTCCAGACACAAACTTTCGCAGAATATCAGGCTTTTTTAAATTCACTAAAATATAATAGCTGAATTAAATTAAAAACGCTTTGCAACGATCGGGTAGCGGCTCTATTTTATGGAAACGCAAATTATTTGAACCTATAGTAAAAACCACGATTCACCTCAGCACTTTATCTAGATATAATGCACGTTCATTCTTCCAATTTAGAGGTATTTTCCAATTCAATATCAAAATAATTTAGGAAGGTATTTACTCTAAGCAGGCTTATTTTTGGATTCGTTAAATATGACCATCAGCTATCCATCCCAAAAAGGAATTCAGGTCCGTCCCTTGTTCATCACGATTGGGATTCATGTTCTGTTGTTGCTATTCTTTTTGTGGTGGCATTATAATCTGCCCCAGCCGGTTGTAACGGTTCCGGATATGGGTATGGAGGTCAACCTTGGCAGCTCCCCGGATGGTAGCGGTACCGATCAACCTATGGATGTGGATGATCCTGCCGCAATGGCTGCAACGACGCATGCACATGCGGCGCAATCCTCCGCCTCCTCAGCCGAAATTGAACGGACGAATGAGGAGGATGCGCCTTCATTGGCCAATAATAATGCCACAAACAGACGGCAGGATCAGCATAATTCCAGTAATCGCCAGACCGGAAGTACGGGCATGCCCAATACCAGTCCTAAAGCCCAGCCGGCGCCCAAACCCAGATATGTTTATCAGGGAGGCACCGGACGCGGTGGCAATAGTGCCGCAGTGAATCATCCCGGGAGTAGTGAAGGAAATACCACCGGACCTGGAGACCGAGGCGTTCCTGGAGGTACACCCGGAGCCAGTAATTATACCGGAACTCCGGGAACCGGTACCGGAGGAATTTCTTATAAACTGGATGGACGTAGTATTGTGGCCTTCCCGCCCCGGGAAGCGCGATTCCGGGAGGGAGGGCGAGTGGTGGTGCGGGTTACGGTGGATCGAAATGGTGAAATCGTCAATAAGCAGATCATCTCCTCCACCAATACCGAGTTGAGTCCAATCGCATTGCACAAATTGCAACAGGTCCGATTCAATAAGAGTGAATCGGCTCCCGCCGAACAATTTGGGAATATCACCTTTGAATTTAAGACCGGGCAGTAAATGCAGGCTATTGATACGATTTACCAGGAAACGCTCGATTATTTATTTGCCCGCCTGCCCATGTTTTCACGCATTGGTGCAGCGGCCCTGAAACCCGATTTGAATAATATCCGCGCCCTTTCCGAAGCATTGGGAAATCCGCATCGGGGTTTAAAATGCATTCATATTGCAGGTACCAATGGTAAAGGGAGTACCAGCCATATGCTGGCCGCTATCTTCCAGAAAGCCGGGTATCGTACAGGCTTGTATACTTCACCGCATCTTGTTGATTTCAGGGAACGTATCCGGGTGAATGGGAAACCTGTTTCAAAGGAGTTTGTCATTCAGTTTGTCAAAGATCATGCAGCGCTGATCGAACAGATCCAACCATCTTTCTTTGAAATAACGGTGGCAATGGCCTTTGTAGCATTTCGCGAAATGAACGTTGAGATGGCCATCATTGAAACGGGACTGGGTGGACGACTTGATTCAACCAATATCATAGTACCGGAGCTGAGCATTATCACTAATATCAGTCTCGATCATACGGATCTGCTGGGTCATACCATTACTGCCATTGCCCGGGAAAAAGCAGGGATCATCAAGCAGGGTGTGCCTGTGGTAATTGGCCCTTGTGTGGAGGAAGCTGCCATCGTATTCAGGGAAACAGCTCAAATACTACACAGCCCCATGTTTTTTGCAAGGGATACCTGGCAAATTCATATGCAGCCTCTTGCAAAAATAGAAGACCAGGAATATCTGGCAATTCATCAGAACCAGCAAGAATCCTGGACGATTCAAACCGATCTGAGCGGAAATTACCAGGAGGAAAATATAGCAACGGTCCTGACTGCAGTAGAAGTTCTGGAGAGCCTGGGTTGGAAACTTTCTGTGGAAGAGTCTACCGAGGCTTTAAAGGATGTAAAAACGGATACCGGCCTGATTGGTAGATGGGATATCCGGCAGCAGGACCCCCTGATTGTTGTGGATGTTGGACACAATCAGGCCGGACTACATTTGGTGATGGAACATTGGAATACCCTACCCGCCAGAGAAAAGCATATAATACTTGGCTTTGTACGCGATAAGGATATTTCAGCTGCCTTGAATGAATTCCCAAAGAACGGACAGTATCATTTTTGTGCTGCTGATATGCCCAGGGCCTTACCAGCCACTGAACTCGCTACTATTGCCCGAACCTTAGGTTTGAACGGAGAATGCTACGCTTCCGTTAGTGATGCGGTGCATCAGGTGAGGGCCCAATTAGACAAGGACGATGCCTTATTGATCACCGGCAGTTTTTTTATCGTCGGGGAAGCACTTGCAGTTTTAGGCAATCCGGGGATGGGGTAGGAGCTCTAGGAGGGCTACATTCTCAATATGATGGGTATGTGGGAACATATCGACGGGTTGCAGGGCTTTAACCTGGTACCCTGCCCCAAGCAAGGCCAGATCACGGGCCTGAGTGGCCGGATTACAACTGACATATACGATGCGGGGAGCCCGGATCCTTAAGAGCATTTCGATCATATCGGCGTGCATACCCGCTCTTGGAGGGTCGGTAATGATTACATCCGGCCGCCCATGTTCCTGGAAAAAGGCTTCTGTGCATACTTTGATCACATCCCCTGCAAAGAAATGGCAATGATCCAGGCCATTGATCTGGGCATTTATTTTGGCATCCTCAATAGCCACGGGTACCGATTCAATACCTATGACCTTTTGAGCGCCCTGGCTGCAAAAGATCCCGATACTCCCGGTGCCACAATACAGATCATAAAGGATTTCGTTGCCCGTTAATCCGGCGAACTCCCGGGTGACTCTGTACAGGACTTCGGCCTGATCTGTATTCGTCTGGAAGAAAGATTTTGCTGAAATCCGGTATTTGAATTGATCCAATTGTTCCTGGATATAACCTGTACCGAAATACGGAATGATCTCCTGATCGTACAAGGTATCATTCACTTTGGGATTAATCGTGTAAAGTAGGGTAGTAATTCCTTCAACGTGCTTGAGTACATGGTCCAGCAAGGCAAGTCGAGCCTCTTTTTCTTCATGCTGGAAAACGATATTGATCATGACTTCTCCGGAACGCGCCACCCGAATGATCACATTGCGGAGCCATCCTTTTTGTTCCCGGAAGTGGTAATAATCCAATTGGTGTTCTTCTGTGTACGACCGTAATACCTCCAGCAATTGATTGGTTGGATCGGCCTGCAGGTAGCAGGTCTTGATGGGCACCACTTTATCAAACAGACCGGGTGCGTGGAAACCCAATGCAGGTTCGGGGGCCAGGTCAGCGGAACCGGCTTCCTTTAATTCCTGGGTGGTGAAATAGCGGGTGGCACTGAAGGTGAATTCCAGTTTATTCCGGTATTCCGTGGTTTTACTAGCGGCTTTAATAGGCAACAATTCCGGTAAGGGGATACCAGAGATCCTGGTGAGCTGATCCTGAACCTGTTGCTGTTTATATTGAGCTTGCAAGGGATAGGGGAGCATTTGCCATTTGCAACCGCCACAGATCCCGAAATGCTGACAGAAAGGTTCCAGACGGTTTGGGGATGGATGGGTAATCTCAAATGTTTTTGCCTCTGCGAAGCTTTTTTTGCTTTTGGTCAGTCGAATGGTCGCGGTATCACCTGGAATAGCCCCCTCCACAAAGACCACACGGCCATCGGGAAGATGGCCAATACTTTTACCTTCAGCTGCATAAGCTGTGATCTGGATATTTTCCAGGGGGAGCAATTTGTTTTTAGATTTTCGCGACAATGGACCGGAGAAATTATGAGGGCGTAAAATTACGGAGGCTGATTGGCCTGACGATAAGAACTCTTTAATCAGCTCATTCCTGCAATTATGACCGGAGGTTGTGCATGTATCTAAATGGATCCCTTTCCTGGACGCCTGAAGTAAGGTTCATTAAAGAAAAAAGAATAAACAAATGCTATTGTTTGCTATTTTTTTTCTTACCGAACCAACCTAATTGTTGGAATGCACGTCTATTCTTTTGTATCTTGGGCCAAATTTAGCCTGCGCTGATATTTACCATTATCTTAGCAACTTATGAAATCAGTTTCAACACGAATCAACGGTTTAGTTTTCCTTCTCATTGCGCTGATCATTTCAGGACCTGTCTTTTCTCAGGTTCAGTTCCCAGTGTGCAGTGGATCAGGAGCCGGATTTATCTATTACGCTGCTAATCCGGCCTATACCGCAACCTCTTCTCCTGATATTTATAAGATGGATCCGGTTACAGGTATTTCCACATCGGTAAATGCCGCTTTACCATTACCCATTTTTGGAGGAACGGGTGCCCTGGCTGTTTGTGCCAATATTAATGCTGGTTTTCCAAGTCTGACTTATTATACCACGTTTCAGGTTGGTTTTCTAAAATATCTCTATTATTTCAATGGTAGTGGCTGGGTTAATACCACACACATCATGCCGGTTACGGATATATGCGGTGCTGGTCCTTATATATATGGTCTGGATCCAACCGGATATGTGTACAAATACTCTGGTACTGCGAATGCCGCTTTTCTTGTTGACGCTGGTAATCATGGTTCTGCAGATATTGCGGGTGATTGTGCGGGTAACTTTTACGTGATCAATCAGGGTGGAACACCAGCAACCCTGAAAAAATGGAATTCTAATGGCGTCCTGCTGAATACCTGGACCCTTACAGGAACTTATGGTACCTGGGCTAATGGCTTTGCTGTAAATGGTAATAATATTTATTGGGATGGTGCTGATGGCAAGCTCTATACTGGGGTTATTCCAGCTGTTGGAACGACTGTAGCCTGCTCCGCTTCCAGCTTCACCCCGTTTTCTAGTGTTCCTATTACAGATATGGGAAGCTGCGGTTTCAATGGGGTTGGAACTACGGCCTATGGACATGATACGATCCGGTTTTGTGGGGGTGCCTCCAATGTTACCTTGACCGCTACCGGTCCTGGCCCTTATAATTGGACGGTAATTAGTGGTCCTGGTACCATCACTGGTACTGGCAATAACGTTGTAGTAAACGCTGCCAAATCTACTATTATAACTCATCTGGATGCGGATTGTAATGGCGTAAATACACTGGTTGATACCACAGTAATCTATGTAGCTACAGCAACAGTCAGTGCAGGTCCTAGTCGGAGTATCATTGGTTGCCGGGGCCAATACTATGATAGCCTTTGTGGTAGTTTGACCAATTACGATACAACCATTCTGTATGCTGTATCCTGGACTCCTTTAGGGGCTACAAGTGGCATCCTTTCTGGGCAAAATCAGCCTTGCGCAGTTATTATCGCACCGACCAAAACAACGACATATACTATGACGGTAACCACTCAAAGTGGTTGCGTCTGGAAAGATTCTGTCAAAATCACTTTGATTGACTCTACGCCAGTTGCCAATTTTACTTATAAACCTACATTTGGCTGTTCTCAGGATACGGTTCGATTTATCAATCTTTCATCCGGTAGCATTGATAGTGTGCATTGGGATTTCTTCGACACGACGGAATCCACAACCACTTCGCCTACCCATATTTATCATCAGCAGGGTATCTATTCCGTCCTTTTGTATGTCTCCAATGGGTTTTGCATTGATTCCACCCGTGCCGTAATTAATACCTTGCACCCGAATATTGCGGATTTCGGAGCGGATGATACAACAGTCTGCGTTGGGACTTTGGTGCATTTCAAGGATAAATCCAAGACTTACACCTGTCCGGGGAACCTGCAACCGACCTTCTTATATCGATTTGGAGATGGGCAAACCTCAAACCTGGCATCGCCCACACATACCTATACCAAAACGGGCACCTATAAGGTCTGGCTAGTCATTCACAATTGCCTTGGCTGCGTCGATTCAGTGATGCATACGGTGGTCGTGGATTCGCTACCGTTCATAAGTTTTATACGACCGGATACCTCGATATGTGAAGGGCAACCGGTGCATCTGATAGCCAATTATCTAACGGTTGGAAATACAGGAACGACAATAGACATGGGTGATGGTACCATCTTCACCAACCGGGATACTGTAGTCTATTCCTTTGCTAAGGCACAGACCTATAATGTAATACTGACTGCTCATTATCGTATTTGTCCAGATCAGATCTTTACTCAGTCTGTAGTTGTAAATCCATTCCCAGGTGTTTATATCGGTCCAGATACGGTATTATGTCCGAATGGTTCTCCAATCGTATTATCTGATCGGATCAATTACAATAATCCAAACGCCAAATTCCTCTGGAGCACGCATGAAACGACTCCAAGTATTCTTGCTAAAGACATTGGAACCTATTGGGCACAAGTAACGCTGAATGGTTGTTCTGGAACAGATAGCATGACCGTTAATAAGGATTGTTATATTGACATTCCAAACTCGTTCACACCAAATGGAGATAATAATAATGATTACTTCCTACCACGTCAGCTACTAAGTCGTAGTCTGATCTCCTTCAAAATGACTATTTTCAATCGGTATGGTGAAGTGATCTATCAATCATCAACCGTAAATGGCCGCGGATGGGATGGCAAATTCAATGGAGTTGACCAGCCTCAAGGTGTTTATGTTTATCTGATCGATGCTGGATTTGACAATGGTGTCAAAGAGCATTATACGGGTAATGTGACTTTATTAAGATAGTTTTGAATTATAATTGAAAAGGCGCAAAGAGTTTTTTTCTTTGCGCCTTTTTTGTAGTATATATTTTTCCTCTTCGTATAATTTGGTGCTATAAAAAGTTTAGCCCTGATTAACTAATCTCCTTCTATGGCCTTAAGTAGGAAAAACTTTATGCGGTATGCTTCTGCGCTTGCTGTTGGCGCCTGGAGCACCTTTAAAGAGATAGAAGTTCGGGCATCGGTTGCGGAATTTCCCGATGTTTCGGCAAATATGGACGACTATTGGAAAGCGGTGCGAAGTGCCTTTCCATTAGATCCTGATTTCAGTTACCTGAATAATGGCACATTGGGTCCCTCACCTTATCTGGTGATCGAAGCCACGCATGCCGGAATGATGCTCGGGGACCGATCCGGAATTTATACGGGCTATGAATTTGTTCCCCATGAATTGGGAAATTTACTCGGTGGCAATGAGGATGAGTTTGCACTTACACACAACGTTACAGAGGGCAATAATATCTGCTGTTGGGGATTACCTTTAAAGAGAGGGGATGAAGTATTATTATCAACGCATGAGCATGTGGGCAATGCATTTCCCTGGCTGAACCGTCAAAAATTGCATGGCATCGTAATAAAAACATTTGCACCTGGAAATACTGCCGCTGAAACTTTGGAACACGTTGCAGCTGCCATAACGAGCAAGACACGGGTCATTGCCTCACCTCATATTCCATGTACACAAGGACAGATCTTTCCGGTTAAAGAGATTTGTCAATTAGCCAGGGATAAAGGTATTTACTCCGTTATTGATGGGGCACATGGCCCGGGTATGATCCCGATTAATTTACATGATTTGGGTTGTGATGCCTATGCGAGCTGTTGCCATAAATGGCTTCTTGGTCCAAAAGGTACAGGCTTTCTCTATGTTCGGAAAAGTTTCCAGGATATTCTCCAAACTTATTTCGTTGCCGGAGGCGGAGATAAAGGAAACTGGAACTTTGCAAGCACACCCATCAAAACTACTGAGTATGCGGATGGTGCCCATCGGTACTATGGTGGCACCCAAAATCTTGGTTTGTGGAAAGGTGTTTCCGCAGCTATTTCATTTATCAATTCAGTTGGTATGAACCGGGTGAATGAACGGATCCATGAGCTGGGAGGCTATACCCAAAACCGCTTGTTAAGTCTCCAGGATAAAGTTCAGATGCTAACGCCAGTGGAACCAATTTCCAGAGCAGGTATCATTGGGTTCAGGCTTCATAATATGGCTTCTGAAAAATTCTTCATGCTTTGCATGGATCACCGCGTTAGGATTCGATATGTACAGGAAAATGGATTGAACTCTCTGCGTGTAAGTACTCATATATATAATAGCTATGCTGATATTGATAAACTAATAACCCTTATTGAACAGTTTGGTTAATCTAAAGAATAATTACAAGCATTTCTCAGGAGACCACTTTTACAAGATTTCAATAGGCAGTATCGGTAACTATTTCGCAAAGAATAGGGATCAATTTCATGATATTATATGGATACGTAAAACGTTCTTGAAATGTATTAGGGACCTTAGTTCCGTATAGCCTCTTTTATGTGTTACTTTGCCTGTGTGAAAGGATTTTCAAAGTTTTATTGTTTCCTCGTTCTTATTCTGTTCCACTGCGGGACGGACGTTATAGCCCGGATCCATTATTCCAAAAAGGAAGTGATGGTGCCTATGCGTGATGGTGTAAAGCTATTTACCCGAATTTATATTCCGGATAGCATGCCTAATCCGCTGCCTATATTGATCATGCGGACTCCTTATAGTGATTGGAATATTGGACTACTTAGTCCTGATAAAGATCACTACGTCGAAAACATGGCAGAGGATGGATATATTTTTGTTTACCAAAACATCCGGGGAAAGCAGAAAAGTGAAGGGGACTTTATCATGGAAGGATCCTTTGACCGTAATAATCATTCCGGTATAGATGAGGCAAGTGATACGTATGATCTGATCGATTGGTTATTAAAAAATGTTCCAAGCAATGGTAGAGTAGGGCAGTTAGGGATTTCTTATCCGGGGGAGTTAACATTAATCAGTGCGGACCGTCCACACCCGGCCCTGAAGGCGGTTTCCCCGCAGGGAACTGTCGGGGATTTCTTTTTAGGGGATGATTATTTCCATAACGGAGCTTTTCGCCTGGCTTTTAGCTTTGAATATGCGTTTAGTGAGGAGGCCGCAAAGGGAGATACCACCTTCCCATTTAAGATGTATGACCTGTTTGATTGGTATTTGGCCCTTGGTCCACTTTCCAATGTTAACCGCAAATATTTCCATAATCAGATTCCATCCTGGAACGATTTCACGCAGCATCCGAATTATGATGCCTATTGGATGAGTAAGTCACCAGCGCGATATACGGATACCCCTTTGGTTCCTACGCTGCATGTGGGGGGCTATTGGGATCAGGAAAACCTGAATGGTCCTCAGCAATTATATGGGAAGATGGAGCGGTATGATCATAAAAATTATAATTATTTGGTACTAGGCCCTTGGTGCCATGGCCAGTGGTCGGATTCGGATGCTTCTTCCCTTCATTGTTATAAAATGGGCCGGAATACAGCAAATGATTTCCGGGATATCCAAAAGCATTGGTTTGATTATTGGCTAAAGGGAATTGGCAATGGAAAATTCCCGGAAGCCCAATGTTTTCAAACAGGGAGTAATGTTTGGAAATCATATCCAAACTGGCCCCTGAAAACCTCGAAGCCTACACGGATCTATCTTCAGGAAGATCGCAAATTATCCTTTCAAAAACCAAAATTATCAACAAAAAATACGTTCGATAGTTATGTCAGTGATCCTGCCAGTCCGGTAATGTACCGGCCAAGACCGATCGAATTTACCTATTCTGATAGTTCAGAATGGGAGACCTGGTTAGTTGAAGATCAGCGTTTTGTCGATCATCGGCCGGATGTATTAAGTTATGTGACGGATTCGCTGACTTCAGACATTACCATTACGGGAGATGTGGTTGCCAAGCTTTTCGCGAGTATTTCTGGTTCGGATGCCGATTGGGTGATCAAGCTGATCGATGTATATCCGGATTATTATGTGAAGGATCCGGGACTTAGTCAATTTGAGTTGATCATAGCATCAGATATATTTCGGGGTCGCTTTAGGAATAGCTTTTTAAAGCCTGTTGCGATTATACCGAATAAGGTGGAAGATTATACGATTGATTTGCATCAGGTGAATCATGTATTTCAGAAAGGCCATCGGATTATGGTACAGATCCAGAGTACCTGGTTCCCGATTTTTGATCGGAATCCTCAGCAATTCGTGCCGAATATTTTTGCTGCGGAGGCCAAGGATTTCATTAAATCGGAGCAGCATATTCACCGGAGCCGTAAGTTTCCGAGTTATATCGAATTGCCGATTGTTTCGGATGGATTGAATTTGAGTTTGAAATAAGGTAGTAGGGTCGGTTAAATGTCCGCTGTTTTTTTCAGGATACTTCACAATTAATAATGCAATTCTGACCCATGAAATACGGATTCAAACTCATTTACAATTATTGATCACATGCCTTGTTTTCAAAGAAGAGCAGGTATTGCATCCAGTCAGGACACATAATGAAATGAATCTGGAATGGAAAGAACTGGCAATCAGATTGCAAAACCATCCTTTTTATGCAAAGCAATTAAAGGTGGTTTTTGGGGACAAGGTGATAGACAGTGTACTGATATCCAAAGCTATTGCTCAGTTTGAACGCACATTATTGTCGTACCGTTCGCGTTATGACAGAGTTGTTGCAGGTAAGGAACAATTTACACAAAATGAGTATGAAGGCTTTGAAATCATGAATGATATGACGAAAGGAGATTGTTTGCATTGCCATACTACCGATAATGATGCTTTGGGGGTAAATCCTTCCTTCAGTAATAATGGTCTGGATACAGGCAATTTGAATACCTCATTTAAGGATCGTGGTTATGGAGCGATAACCGGTCACGGTTATGATAATGGAAAGTTTAAAGTACCTAGTTTAAGGAATATTGCAATTACAGCTCCATATATGCACGATGGTCGATTTAAGTGCCTTGAAGAGGTTTTGAATTTTTATAGTTATGGTCTAAAACGAAATGCAACAATTGATTCCAAAATGGAATTTGTTCATCAGGGAGGCGTCCGTTTAAGCCCAGAAGATCAACGAAAAGTGATCGCGTTTCTGAATACGCTTACGGATTCTGCCTTCATTCAAGATCCTGCCTTTAGTAATCCATTTAGGTGAATTGCAAAGTGGCTAAAGTCCATATGTTCATAAGAGCACGCGATTGGTTTTTATAGGAATCTTTGACTAATAATAAACAAAAACCACATTGCCCGAATGTTTTAATAATGTGTCTTAGGGGACTTGTTGTCAGTAGTAAACGAGTTGGAAATGAGTTGACAGCGGTATGGGTGCGGTATGGGAGTAAGTGCAATCCGATGTCGATCCTGACTGGCTAAATCATGGTGGACCCTTGATTACTAAATAGTTTATTCATGTTCTAACCATTATTCTAACAAACAAGTTTGGGCATTACTACGTTAAGGAATTAGGGAACGGCGATCCCTAAAATTATTGAATACATATAATTGAATAGGAAAGTTATTGTTAAGGTGCAAGAACAAAAAAAGTTCGGAGTATCCATTTCAGGAAAGTATATTTTCTCCATAATTGACATTATGTAAACTAGAATTATTATGCAAAATAAAGGCACCTACTCTGGTGCCTTTAAAATAATTGTTTCAGAAAATTAGGCTGTAGCCATTCCATACATCTCTGCACGCAGGGCCTTGATCCGATCATCATTCCGATATTCATCGAAACTCATTTCACGATCAATCAAACCATTGGGTGTGATCTCAATGATCCGGTCCGCAACAGTCTGTGCCAATTCATGGTCACGGGTGGTAAACAAAATGGTTCCCTTGAAATCCTTCATGCCATTATTGAGTGCCGTAATACTTTCCAGGTCCAGGTGATTCGTTGGCTCATCCATCAGGAGTACATTGCCTTTTAGCATCATCATCCGGCTTAGCATACAACGCATCTTCTCACCTCCACTCAATACCCCACAATTCTTCAAGGTTTCTTCGCCTGAAAATAACATCCGTCCCAGGAAACCCCGGATAAAGGTTTCATCCTTTTCCTCCGAATACTGCCGTAACCAATCAATCAAATTTTCATCTTTACCTACAAAGTAACTGCTATTGTCATTAGGCAAATACGTGGTCGTTATTGTAACACCCCAACGGAAGGATCCATCAAATGCTTCATCTTCCCCACTAAGTACCTTATAGAACGCAGTGGTAGCCAATGAGTTCTCCGATAAGATTGCAATCTTTTGTCCTCGCTTTAAATCAAAGGAAACATTGCGAAACAAGACTTCCCCATTATCGGATTTAGCAAGATCCTTTACTTCCAGGATCTGATCCCCGGCATCGCGGACCTGGTTATTGAACAAGATGGCCGGGTATTTCCGGTTACTGGCTTTCATATCATCCAGTTTGATCTTATCCAATGCCTTCTTTCGGCTGGTCGCCTGTTTACTTTTAGACGCATTCGCTGAGAAGCGGGCAATAAAGTCCTTAAGCTCTGCAATTTTGTCTTCCGCTTTTTTATTCTGATCAGAACGCTGTTTCAAGATCAACTGAGAAGTCTCGTACCAGAAGGTATAGTTCCCGGTAAAGATCGAAATCTTTCCAAAATCAATATCCGCCACATGGGTACATACGGTATCAAGAAAGTGACGATCATGCGAAACGACCAGGACAATCTTTTCATAATCAGCCAGGAAGTCTTCCAACCAGGAAATGGTTTCCAGGTCCAGATCATTCGTAGGCTCATCGAGCAATAAAATATCCGGATTGCCAAAAAGCGCTTGAGCTAATAATACCCGGACTTTTTGGTTACCATCCAGTTCTTTCAATAATTTATAATGGAATTCCTCTTTAATGCCCAGATTGCTTAATAAGGTAGCGGCATCACTTTCGGCATTCCAACCATCCATCTCTGCAAAAATCCCTTCCAGCTCGCCTGCTTTTATGCCATCCTCTTCTGTAAAATCTTCTTTGGCATAGATTGCATCCTTTGCAGCCATTATTTCAAATAAGGTACTGTTGCCGCGCATCACAGTTTCCAGGACCGGGATATTATCAAATTCGTAGTGGTTTTGGTTCAACACACTCATCCTTTGTCCCTTGGAAATTTCAACTTTACCGGTGGTAGGTTCTATTTCACCACTTAAGATTTTTAGAAATGTGGACTTCCCTGCTCCATTAGCACCAATGATCCCATAACAATTTCCCTCGGTAAATCGGATATTTACATCCTCAAATAAAATCCTCTTGCCGTAGCGAAGCGATAGATTCTGAACTGATAACATAGAAAATTACCGGGAAGAAACCATAAAAGTGACGCCCGGTCGTCCGCTTTCGATAATTTTAAAAAATGAGATGCAAATATACGATTTCGATGGCTGCTTTTAAGTAGAACATCCGAATAATCTATTTATCAATCCCTAAAATTATGACGCTGTCCAAGCTTCGGATCACCATCCCTAAATGGTTTGTAGGCATTCCCCTACTCTTTTTAGCGGCATACATATTTGGAACTATATGCTATTTGATCAGTGATTACATTGCTTTAAAAGCTTGGTATCTCCATTTATTTCCATGTATTTATCGGCACAGCTACTGGACCGAACAGTTTTTCACCCCAGAAGTGCTTCGTTTGGGCAAGATTTACGCAGCTTTAGGTTTGTTGATTAGCCTTGTTTTGAGTACCTGGTTATTCCGGATGGTGTTTAAGCACAAATCTTTTGGATCTGTTTCAATTCAATTAAATCGAAGCGATTCAATTCCCTTATTCATCTTGTATGGACTTGCGATCAGCTGTTGGATCTACGGATTTTTGGTAAGCTACCCTGCTTATGATGAGGTATTCTCAGCTATTAATTGTGCCGGGATCCATCCGTTTCAGACAGTTTCTTACTACATGCTTCCAAACAATCATGTTTTTTTCAACCTGCTGAATGGAACTATTTTCCATTGGGTGGATAATAAGGTTGTGAGTGGACGCGTGATTTCAGGTATTGCTATGCTGGCTTTGATTCCAGTGCTGTATTTCTGGTTATTAAAACAAACAAAGTCTAGGTATTATGCTACCCTATTTGGCGGACTAATGCTACTGCAATTTCCTGTTTGGGCCTTTTCCTTCCAGGCAAGAGGGTACGCAATCTACCTATTTTGCGCCTGGGTTGCGATCCTGAGCCTTCAGAAGTATTTGGAAAGCAGGAGAGGTGTTTTCCTGGTTATTCATGGTTTAGTGACCGTAATAGGTTTTTGGATCATGCCCGCATACTTATTCTGGGAAATTGCCATATTGTTATATGCATTGATTTACATGATCTGTTTCCGGAAGCTTGAGTGGAAACTGATCATCACGCATGTAATCGCAGCCTGTTTTGTGTATCTGGCCTATTTGCCAATCCTCCTTTTTTCTGGAAAAGCAGCGGTTACAGATAATCGCTATGTTAAGGCGGGTAAGATCCTGGCATTCAAGGAATATTGGCCTGGATTCAAAAATACGTTTAGATGCAGCATACAGTATTGCTTTTCCGGCAATATTGATGGACATAATTGGTCGTACCTGATCTTATTCTTCCTGCCGGTACTCCTATACTTTTTAATTCGAAAAACAGGTAGTGCCTCATTTGTTGGGTTTTATATTATTACTTGGCTGGTGCTTACGGCTATGATTTTAAACACCCAGGTCTACCCTTTTATGCGAAACCTGATTGCTCATGATAGTATTACGCTAGGAGTCCTGCTGATCAGCATTTACACGTTTGCAAACCAGATATTGGGCGAACGATATAAGCTGGTTCGGGCTGGTCTTTTTTCGGTTGCGGTTTTGGGCATGGCTTATCATTTTACAGTATTTAATCGTGGGCATATTCATGATAGCATTTATTCTTACGAAGCAGATGTCCGTTACAAATCACTGCAAAGTGCTGTATTAAGCCTTCCTGCTGGTGCCCGGGTGGGTTTATCGGATGAAGGCTTTTACTGGCAATTTCTGTGTGAACGAAGGGGCATCCCCGCTTCGATGTGTATGGGTGTGGATGCCAATTATTATATTAAGATCAAGGACACGGAATCATTGCCTGCCATGGATTCCAGCAGGGCTACCTTATGGAAAATGGCGGATGAATATGAGATCTACAAGTTGAAATAATGCGATACTATTCGGCATTTTCAAGGTTTTGTACTGGAACAAAATCGATTGGTGCCTGCTTCAGGTGTTATAAATAAAAAGAGACCCCATTAAGAGGTCTCTTTTAATAATCAGAATCAGTAATGAAACTAAGGCTGGGTCACATTGCAATTGACATTTACAGTTGAACTGCCGCCCAATGTCTGAGAGGCTGGTGCATCTGGCATACTAATCGTTAGCTTTCCGCTATTCACAGTTACCGTAACATTTACAGAACCAGCTCCGGTTGATTCATAAACATTGGATCCTGCGGCGCAACTAAATGATACCTGTGAACTAGTCTGAGTCGTTGAATTATTGGCAATCACTGTATAAGATCCATTGGCGGTTGGCAGTGTGGTGAAAGTGAAGACAAGGCTAGCACCTGTTACACCATTTAATGCGGCTATAGTAATCCCACCACCAGCAGTATTGAACCCACTGGTTGAAATCATTGAATATGAGGTTCCATTAATGGTAATGGTATTTGATGGGGTGCCATTACTATCTGATTTTTTACAAGCAGAGAACAGAAGGAGGCTCAGGCTGAATATGCCTAACAGGAATTTTTTCATGGGTTGGTGTTTTTGAAAATGATGAACGTGCAAAATAAAATCCAAATCTCAGACTTGCAAGTATTTGAGTAAAAATATTTTTAGTTATTTCGATAATATTTTTTGCACTAATTCAATTATTAATGTAATATGTATATTGTTAAACTGAGCCTCTAATGCTTCAAATTCTTTGAATTCTGAATATAATTTCCCGAATTCCTCTACACTTGTTTCCCTGCTAAGCGCCTCATAATTCAATACATATACCTTCAATGCATCATCAAGAACTTTGACCATTTCCGGTGCTAAATGAAGCAATTGCAAATTTTCAATAACTAACACCAGCAAGGTGGTATAACCATTCTGAATTAATTGGATAAAGCCCCCCTGCCCTATTTGACCCTGTACATAATCAAAACTGAGTATTAATTGTTCATAAGGGCTTCGTTGGGCCAATTTCTCAAATGATCCCTGTTGGTTCAGCCAGATATGCAAGGGTTGGGCCAATAAATCAAATGCCTCTTCCCATTTTTCGGATGCTGCCAATTGTTTTAGTTCCTCCGAATCCAATGATTCATTATACTGTATAGTCATGATCTTTTTTTTATTGAAGAGAACTTGTCGGTTTATTCGAATTGCGCGCGCTTCCTTTCTTAATTTCACGGCATGCAACAGCAAGATCGTCCTCCTGTTTATTACAGCGAATATCTGCAATTAGAAAAGATTCTGAACGCGCAACATCCTGAAAGTTCAAAAGAAGGTCTTCAGGCCGATGATGAAATGTTATTCATCATTATTCATCAGGCTTATGAACTTTGGTTTAAACAGATCCTGTTTGAGCTCGACCTGGTCCGTAAAGTCTTCCGTCAGCCTCAAATCTCTAATAGTTCTGCCGATATCTACAATAGCGTTCATCGATTGAAACGTGTATGCAGGATCCTGGAGATCGCGGTGAATCAAATGACTATAATGGAAACCATGACTCCCCTGGATTTCCTGGATTTCAGAGATCTGTTGCGTCCTGCCTCGGGCTTTCAAAGCATTCAATTTAAAATGATCGAAGCAGCGCTTGGGCTTCAGTTCGAACATCGCTTCGGCCAGGGATATTACCTTTCACAACTTTCTCAACAGGATATTGATCGGGTCAAAAAAGCAGAGAGCGAGCAATCCTTACTGAGTTTGATCAATGCATGGCTGGAGCGCATGCCTTTTGCCAATAGTACCAGCTACTGGCCTGCCCCGCAGACCTTCTGGTCGCAATACCGGAAAGCTTATGCATCCAGTCTTCGTGAAGGAGAAGCCTCCAATTTGCAGAATTTCGATACCCTCTTCCATTCCCAGGAGCAATATCCCGAAGGACGGAGCCTCAGTTTCGCAGCCTCCCAGAATGCCCTGTTTATTATGCTTTACAGGGATTTCCCCTTATTGCATTTACCCTTTGAACTATTAAGCACCCTTCTTGAAGTGGATGAATTATTATCCCTTTGGCGTCATCGGCATATCCATATGGTTCAACGGACCATTGGTAAACGAACCGGTACCGGTGGAAGCACCGGGGCCGATTATCTTCAAAAAGCGGCCAATAGTCACTACATTTTTAAGGAATTGGCCGAATTGACTTCATTTCTACTACCCAGAACCTTACTGCCAAAGCTCCCTGAAACAGTCGCTGCTAAAATGGGTTTCGATCAGGATTAATCGGGATTATGTCGAATGTTGTTGAAATCCACGACCTGAGAAAGGTATATCCGGAAGCTTTGCAACCTGCACTGGATGGATTGAGTCTGAGTGTCAAGGCTCATACGATTTTCGGCCTTTTGGGGCCAAATGGCGCTGGAAAGACTACGACGCTTCATATTCTTTCCGGATTGATCCGCTCCGATTCCGGTAGCGTGAGCGTATTCGGTCTGGATGCCTTTGCAGAAACCGATCAAATCCGTCGACGAATTGGGGTGGTTCCACAACACATCGCTTTGTACCCGGAATTGAATGCCTGGGAAAATTTATATTACATAGGGCAACTCTATGGATTGAGCCGGGCAAGCATCAAGACACGGGCTACCTTATTGCTGGATCGGCTGGGACTTATGACCCATGCATCTAAACGGGTAAGTCGCTACAGCGGAGGAATGAAGCGTAGGGCCAATATCATTGCCTCCTTGCTTCATGAACCGGAACTAATCATTTTGGATGAACCAACAGCGGGTGTTGATGTACAAAGCCGGGCAATGATCCTCGATTTTCTCAAAGATTATTGTAAAGCTGGTCGGAGTATCATTTATACTTCCCATTTACTGGAAGAGGCGGAACAGATCTGTTTCGATGTAGCCATCGTAGACGAGGGGAAGTTTATTATTGGGGGCAATCCGAAACAACTGATTGCGGACACTCTGGATTGCAGGCGGCTAGAGGATGTATTCCTCTATTACACCGGCCATCAGGTTCGAGATTAGATTGATTGAAAAGCTAAGCCTAAACCGGTTCAATACCGGAAAGTTTTGCTTGCGCCAGAAGAAATTCCATAGCTGAATCGCGATCATTTGGAATGATTCCATCCAGGATAGCCTCGCGGATCTTGATCTTTAAGGCACCCACAATCTTGCCCGGTTTCAGTCCGAAAATATCCATGATTTCATCTCCATCGATGGGTGGTTGCCAGGCTCGCATTTTATCAGATTCCTCGACCGCCAGTAAGCGTTCTTTTACTAAAGCGAAATTTTGAAGAAAGCGGCGAACCTTTGCTTCATTCTTTGAAGTGATATCACTTTCGCAAAGCATCATCAGATCTTCCAGATCCTCTCCTGCATCGAAAAGCAGGCGGCGCATGGCAGAATCGGTGATGTCTTCTTTGGACAGGGAAATAGGCCGAAGGTGCAAGGCCACCAGCTTGGCCACATACCGCATCTCCGAATTCATCGGTAGTTTGAGTTGCTGGAAGATTTTCGGTACCATGCGCTCCCCTACCGCATCATGGCCGTGAAAGGTCCAGCCATGGCCTTCTTCAAATCGTTTGGTTACCGGTTTCGCAATATCATGTAATACAGCAGCCCATCGTAGCCAGATATTATCAGAGCGTTGTGCTACATTGTCCAATACCTGCAGGGTATGGTAGAAATTATCTTTATGGCCTTTACCCTCTTTCATTTCAGTCCCCGCGAGCGCGCACATTTGCGGGAAGAACTGAATCAATAATCCACTCCGGTAAAGGAGATCAAATCCTATGGATGGCTTCGGAGTCCGCATGATCTTCATGAGCTCTTCTGTAATACGCTCGCGGGAAATGATCTTTAATCGATGTGCATTCCGGCTAATGGCTTCAAACGTTTCTAACTGAATCCTGAATCCCAATTGTGTGGCAAACCGAATAGCCCGCATCATACGCAAAGGGTCATCCGAAAAGGTGATGTCGGAATCCAGCGGGGTCCGGATCAGCTTACGTTCCAGATCTCCAACCCCATCAAAGGGATCTAAGAGCTGGCCAAAGTCTGAATCATTCAGCGAAATAGCCAATGCATTGATCGTGAAATCCCGACGATTCTGGTCGTCTTCCAGGCTGCCAGGTGCGACCTCCGGATTTCTGGATTCTGGCGTGTATGACTCTTTGCGAGCCCCGACAAACTCGACATCCAGTCCGTCTACTACAATTTGAGCCGTCCCGAAATTCTTAAAAAAATGGACTTTCGGCCTCGGATGCATAAGGTCTGCTACTACATGGGCCAGGGCGATGCCGTCACCAACGCACACGATATCGGCATCTTTGGTGGGTCTGCCCAATAGTTTATCCCGAACAAAACCACCGATCAGCCAGGCAGGAACCGGCAAAGAGTGGGCAGCATCGCCTATTTGGCGCAGCAATTTTTCTTCCTCCGGACTGCAATGAATATCCATACTTGTAAATGAAGTTTACCTGCCCCTTTTACTGGACAGGGACAGGGATGCAATGTGCTTAGTAATAATTGATCCCAATATTTTTTCGAGCAATTGCAATGGTCTGGGATGCACTTTCCCGGGCCTTTTCTGCCCCGTTTTTCAGAATTTTGCGAAGTTGCCCCTCATCTTCCTGGAGATTCTTAGCCCGCTCCCGGATTGGCGCAATAAAAGCTACCATATCCTCAGCCAATTGCTTTTTGAAATCGCCATATCGAATGGTGCATTCATTAAAGGCGTTCGTAAATGAGCTAAGGGTTTCAGAACGACTCACCAGACCCATCAGTTCAAAAAGGCTGCTGATATAGCCGGGCATTATGCTATTGGCTTCGGTAGGACCACTATCCGTTTTAGCTTTCATAATCTTTTTACGGATAGCCTCATCAGTATCCGCCAGGAAAATCGTGGCATTTTCATTTTCACTCTTGCTCATTTTACCTCCAGCACCGTCAAGGCTCATGACCTTAACGAGTTCGCTACCAAAATTAAACGGCTGGGGCTCCGGAAATAGTTCACCATAGCGGCTATTATACCGCTGGGCAAAGTTCCTGGCCATCTCCAGATGCTGTTCCTGGTCTTTTCCAACAGGCACTTTTACGGCACGATGTATCAGGATATCCGCTGCCATCAGGACCGGATAGGTCAGCAAACCAGCATTTACATTTTCCGGATTCTGGCGAACTTTATCCTTAAATGTGGGCACCTTTTCCAACTCCCCCTTATATGCCAGCATATTGAGCATTAGGTAGAGTTCCGGGATCTCCGGAATATCACTTTGGGCATAAAGAGCTACCTGATCAGGATCTAAGCCACAGGCAATATTTTCAGAAAGCACCCGGAATACATTTTCCTTGAGGTCCTTCGGGTCCGGGTGCGTCGTAAGGCTATGATAATCTGCAACAAAAAAGTAGCAGTTATAGTCTGCCTGCATTTTGACATAATTCTTTATGGCACCGAAGTAATTACCCAGGTGCAGGAATCCAGTTGATCGGATCCCGGAAACAACAATTTCTTTAGAGGTAGGCATATTGCTGCAAAAGTAAGGAACCACTTTTTGCGCATCACAAAAATGGATTCTGATCCGAAATCAAGTACTTCAGTTTTCAATGCCAATCACGCTAATTTCCGATCTCAAAGGATATTGGTAGCGTAAAATAAACCGATACAAATTTGCCATTCTGCTTGGCTGGCTTCCAAACGGGCATTGTTCGAACCACTCGGATCGCTTCAGAATCCAATAATGGAAAGCTGCTTGAATTCAGTACGATCGGATTCTGCACGACGCCCTTATTACTTACAATGAACTTAATAATACTACGCCCTTCCTGTTTGTTCTTCCTGGCACTATCCGGATACTGGATCTGTTTTTCCAACCAGGCATTCATATCTCCCTTGAATAGGGGCATTTCCTGAAGGTATTTATTGATATGCTGGGTTTTAACCTTACTGGAATCACTTTGCCGGACCGTTTTATGCAAACCCTTTTTTTGAGCTAATGCTGGCATCCAGAACCAAAAAACAAGAAGGATGCAGCAAGTAATTGAACGGGTGTATGACATAGACGCGTCAAAAGTAAGCAAGCTTGGAGCAGCCTGGATGTTGATTAGTATGGTTCCGGGTGATTACCTTATTCTGGCATGATTTGTAGCCTTAGCTTTGTCTAACAATGGATCTGGGCTACCAACATACTGATTCGTTATCGGACGTACATCATTCTGTAGACCCCATGGGACGGAGAAGTCCATGGCGTCGAATCGCTGCATTTTTTGGTCCGGCCTACCTAATCAGTGTTGGGTATATGGATCCTGGAAATTGGGCCACAGACCTTCAGGGTGGCTCTTTATTCGGATACCGATTAATCTGGGTATTGGTTTTGAGCAATTTAATGGCCCTCCTCCTACAAAGCCTGAGTGCCCGTCTGGGTATCGTTAGCAAAAGAGATCTGGCTCAATGTAATCGGGAAGTATATCCTAAAAGCATCAACTATGCTTTGTATGGATTGGCAGAACTGGCAATAGCCGCCTGCGACCTTGCAGAAGTCCTTGGAATGGCGGTAGGACTTAATCTGCTACTTCACATACCCTTGCTTTGGGGTGTAGGAGTCACCATGTTGGATACCATACTGCTTTTATACCTGCAGAAATTGGGGATGCGCAAGCTGGAGGCATTTATTATTGCCTTAATTGGAATTATTGCCCTTTGTTTCATCATTGAAATGATCCTGGCAAAACCCGATATTCATGAAATTTTTCGAGGTATTGTACCTCTTTTGCCTCCCAATCCGGTTGGAGCGGGACTGAACCTGCGGCCTGATATGGCCTTGTATATTGCCATTGGTATTATTGGTGCCACGGTGATGCCTCATAATCTGTACTTGCATTCCGCTCTTGTTCAAACACGGAAAGTTAATGAGGACCATAACTCCATAAAAAAAGCCATTAAATACAATAATTGGGATAGTTCAATCGCATTGAATATGGCATTATTTGTAAATGCTGCCATCCTTATTTTGGCAGCTTCTGTTTTCCATGCAAATGGCCATCCGGAGGTTGCAGCTTTAAAAGATGCCCATCAACTTCTGAATAAGTTATTGGGTTCTACCTGGAGCAGCCATTTATTTGCCATTGCCCTGATTGCTGCCGGACAAAGTTCAACCATAACTGGAACGCTTGCTGGTCAAATAGTTATGGAAGGTTACTTGCATTTACGCATTAACCCACTTGTGCGCCGATTACTCACCCGTCTGATTGCCATAATCCCTGCTACCCTGGTTATTTGGATTGCAGGCGAATCTCAGGTTGACAGTCTGTTGATATTCAGCCAGGTTTTATTAAGTATGCAATTAGCATTCGCAGTCATTCCATTGATCCATTTTGTTAGTGATAAAAAACGGATGGGAGCCTTTGCCATTGGTTCCACTAAAAAAATCATTTCCTGGTCAGTGGCTGCTTTGATCATTATACTGAATGTCAAGCTTGTAGCGGAGGAGGTTTTTTCCTTCCTTACAGCGCATCCGGCCTGGTGGAATTACCTAATTGTATTGCTTATTTGTCTACTAATTTTATTCTTACTGGGATACATTTTAATATTTCCGTTCATAAAGCATTCTACCATTCAACCAACAGGTATCCATCCGTTACATAACCGGCTTCCTATCGATTTGAATAAGGGATTTGAAACGATTGCCTTGGCATTGGATTATTCAGATAAGGATACTTCTGTGCTGCAATATGCCCTTCAAATGGCATCTGCCAACAGCATTTTTGTATTGATCCATGTGGTTGAAAGTGCAACTGCCCGAAGGAGGGGTGCGGATACCGGAGATTTTGAAAGTATTGAAGATCAGAAGCAACTTGAAATTTATGCGAATTTCTTCCGGGGACATGGATACCAGGCTAAAGCGATTTTAGGTTATAAATATCGGGTCAGAGAAATTGCCCGGATCACAATAGAAGCCCAGGCTTCCCTATTGATAGTCGGCAGCCATGGCCACAAAGCTGTATCGGATTGGGTTTTTGGAGAAACGATCAATTCAGTACGGCATCTTTTGAAAATACCTGTTTTTATTGCTCAGTAATGTAGCGAATTGAATTCGATGCCTACAAAAGGAAAAGCCCTCAGGTGCAGAGGGCTTTGGATTTATGGTGATAGGAATTGCAGGGGCTGCCTACAGGTTTAATGAATGGGGTTGCGCAAGATATTCTGCTAGTACGTTTAGTGATGTAAAAGTATAGGGAGTATGATAGTCAATCAATTATATTTTCATTAGCAATTCACAAGTAAATAATACCTTAGATAAGCCAGACTGTCTTATATTTGGTTGGATAACAGTCAAGTAGGATTTAAAAGATTCATCGCTGTTTATAGTTTGAAAATTGGGAGAAAATGGCACTTCATAATTAATTAACCTGTTCAGACTTACTGGCACATGACTCATGTTACTGGTACTAATGAAGATGTGTATGGGCTCATCCTCGGAATGAGCTCTGCAGAGCGACAGCTTTTTCAAAAAATGGTCCGGGGAAGAAGTTCACAGAATTCCCCGCTGCATCTTCGATTGTTTGACCTAATTGCCAATGATGGGATTGTAGGTGACTTAATGGCTAAACCAGCGATAGGAATTACGAATAATACCCAATTTTCAAACCTAAAAAATCATCTGGCCAATGAAATCCTGGATATTCTAACCTTTCACAACCGGGATCAAAGTCCCCAAATGCTGCATTCTTTTGGAATCATGCAATTGGAATTTTTGATTGCCCGGGGTAATTATTACCTGGCACGGCGCGCCTATAAGCGACTCTGGGCACAGGCAGAACTCCGAGGGCAATATTCCTGGGCCATCCAACTTTTAAAATACCGGCAACGTCTTCATTTCCTGGATCCCTCAAAAAAGAGTAAACAGGAATCTACAGAATTAGAATCAATTACTGCTTTATACATTTCGTACCGTAAGACGGACCTGGTTTTGGAGCAAATGGCAGACCGGCTAAAGAATTTAAAGGCAGAAACACCGTTACGCTTCCTTCCTTCGCAACGCGGGGAAGTATTGGCAATTTTTGAGGCCCTGACTCAGATTGAAGCCGAAAGTCGGGCAACAGACCACCTGTTTATCCGGTTTTTAGCAGTGATAAGTGAGACCCTGTATATGCTTCAGGAGTTTGAGAGCTGTAGTCAACGGATTGACAAAGCCTTGGCCCTTATCAGGAGCGATCCGGCATTGATCCTTCCGAATTCAGATCAGTTCCTGGGTATTTCAGGGACGGCATTTTACAATGCTTTTGCCGAATCCAGGGTTTTTGCAGCCATTGATTTGCTGGAAACCTTTGATCAGTTTGCCCAGGTATTTAACGATGATCTGATTCTGAATAAACGGTGGTCCATTATACGATTTAATACCGCCCTTAAAATTGCCAATAAAACCGCCAATTATAAGGAGGTACAGACCCTACTTTATGATCGTGCGGATATTATTCAGATTGCACATGAAGTTTTGCGGCCTGAAGATGCTATTTCGGTGATGACTTCCATCGCGATCTCCCTGTTTGTAATGGATGATTACGTTGCTGCCGAACATCTGATTCTGGATATCAAGGAAATGAATCGGAGTTTGGATCGGGAAGACATGCTTTATTTCAGCCTGGTCTTTCACCTTTTAATTTTGTACGAACAAAGGTCCTGGTACCGGTTGGATAGTGCCACTGAAGCCGCTTATCATTTGCTTTATAGCCGCAAGAAGTTGCGGCCATTTGAAAAGGAGTTGATGCGATTTCTAAAACATTTACCTGTTTATAGAGGGAAAGGGACCACCACCCATGCCATTCGAACGTTTGTTGAAAAACTGGAGAGCTTCCGCAATGATCCAATTCAGCGTTTATATTTTCTTTATTTCAACTATTACGATTGGTTGCAGAGCAAACTTGCTGGCTTAAGCTATCGAGAGTATAAACGGCAATTATTGGCAACGGCCGTTTAGGTGCCGGCTTATCTATTGCGGCATAGATTCTAAAGTTTCCAATTGTACTACCTTTGCGGAGTACAATAAAAATTATTAAGATCCGATGAATTTTAATCCTGCAGGAATAATGGAGGAGTTGGCTTCAACTACTCAAAAGCTGGCCACTGGTTATGAAACCCTTAGAAATATGGGGGATGTAGCGGTAAGTTCTACCCCAAAGGAATTGGTTTGGCAGAGTGATTATGTAAAGATGTATCACTACACCCGTAGTACGCCCCCAAAGTGTGCGACTCCGGTACTGGTCTCCTTCGCCATGCTGAATCGCCATGACGTCCTGGATTTAACCGATCGTAGTTTGATGAAAAAACTGATCGACGAAGGGTTGGATGTGTACATTATGGATTGGGGATACCCTACCCGCGCGGATCGTTATGTTAGTATGGAAGATTATATTGACGGCTTTATGAATGATGCTGTTGATTTCCTTCGTAAGCGTCATAAAGTGAATAAAATTCATAAAATGGGCATCTGCCAGGCAGGAACCTATTCCATGATCTATGCTTCTTTATACCCTGAAAAACTAAAGAGTCTTACCACTTACGTGGCTCCTTTTGACTTCGCTCAAGGTGATAAGTGTATGCTTTTCAAATGGACCAAGTACATTGATGTGGATGAAATGGTGGATGCCGTTGGAACCATCCCTGGTGAAATGATTGATTCCGCATTTGGTATGTTGAATCCAAGCATGAACATTACTAAATACTTAGGTGTCATGGATTCGCTGGGTGATAAGGATAAAATGATGAATTTCCTGCGCATGGAGCATTGGAAGCAGGATCTGCCAGCGATTCCAGGGGAAATGTATCGGAAGTATATCAAGGACCTGTTCCGCGATAATAAGCTGATGAATGGCACCTTTGAATTGGGTGGCCGCAAGGTGGACCTTTCAAAGATGACAGTTCCGTATCTGAATATTTATGCAACGGAAGACAAGATCATTCCGAATGAAAGCAGCAAGGCAATCATGCCTAAACTAACAGGCTCGAAAGATAAGCAAGAATACCCGTTCCCTGGTGGACATATTGGTGTGTTTGTAGGTGGTCGTTCTCAAAAGGAACTGGCTCCTGCAGTAGCTAAATGGGTTATTGAGCGTTGCTAAGAACTGGATCTAATGTATAGGGAAAGGCTGTCCAATCGGGCAGCCTTTTTGTTTTAGCAGGAGAAAGGGAGAAGATGATTGTCTAGTCTTTATTGATTTCGCCAGCCAAATGCTCCAAGAGCAACCTGATGTGAACTGGGTTCATTCTCATAGTGTCTTTCCGGAAAATTCCGAATGGAACCATTTGAATATGTTGCAGTTAATCGATAATGAATATGGGCAGAAAAGCCATGATAGCAGATGCTATCAATTTCAATCTTGCTCACTGCATACGATCCATTTCCATCAATTTGGGTGGAAGGATTGAGATATGAATAGATGAGTTGTTTGGCCCTGGGATAAGACAGAAAATGGATATAAATGAAATAAATGATTGAAAGAGTAATAACACTTTTAATAAGCACTGATTTCATAGGTTAGACTGAAAGTCTAAAGCTACCAAAAATAAGCATGGGCGAAAAGGCTATCGCGCGAAGGAGGCGCCCACTACACCCATTAGATATATACCAATCATTATAGGCGTTAATCATTGTTTTGTCGACTAGCCATCAGATCATTGTCATATGATTTGTTAATTAGCATTTCAGACATACTAATTACATCTGGCTAGCAACACCGAAATACATTTATCGAAAGCCATCATATGCAATCACAAATGGAAGAAACAACCCAGCTTTTTAATGTTGGAGACCATGTGAAAGTGAGCGGAACGGACCAAGTCCTGAAAATAATCGATTGCAAGAGTGTCATGCCTCATGTTTATATCGAATCGGTAAAAGCGATTCATTATAAATGCGAATGGACCCATCCAAATAAGGAAGTTCTGAGCGCCTGGTATCCAGCCAGTCGGCTAGAAGCGGCAAAATTAAAAAAACGCTAAACTAAAGTGGTGTCATAGCGAAATTATAGGCCAATTTCAGACTTAAATCCCCCGATCCCTGAGCGAAGTCGAAGGGTCAGGTCCAGGATTAAATCCCGCGATCCCTGAGCGAAGTCGAAGGGTCAGGTCCAGGTTTAAAATCCCCCGATCCCTGAGCGAAGTCGAAGGGTCAAGTTCAAAATTGCAGGATTAAAAGTGAAGCCCACGTGCAGCCTTTAAAACTTCTGCAAAAGCTTAAAACTCTAGCTCTATGTCTGAAGCATTAGAGTTTACATTCATTAAACGAATTCCAGAATGCGTTGAATTCTGGCAAATGGAAAATGATTTAAGCAGGTTCATTTTCGCATTTATAAGCGCCCATTTCTTTTTTCGACTCCAGCCTTGAATTTGCTTTTCACGTTTATAGGCAATGTCAACTCGATGATAAGTTTCAAAATAAACAAGTTTTACTGGAAGTCGTTTAGCGGTATAATCCGGTCCATGGCCAACATGTTGCCAGAATCTTCGTCGTAAATCACAAGTGCTACCAGTATAAAAACTGCCATCATTGCATAATAATATGTACGTTGATGCCTGCATGAAATTGTAGGTTTTCGTTTTAAGCATTATTATTGGTTTAGTACTCAAAAACAAACTTCAAGCTTGCAATCTATTTACTGTTGAGGATTATATATGTGGCTGGTTGTGTTATACAAATAGCAGGATTGATTGCCCTTCGACTTTGCTCAGGGTTGGGGTTTTTGCTTCAATAGAAGGTGGTTATAATGAACCCTTCGACTTCGCTCAGGGGGCGGGGCTTTTGCTTCATTTGAAGGTGGTAACAATGAACCCTTCGACTTCGCTCAGGGGGCGGGGCTCGACTTCGCTCAGGAGTCGGGATTTCGACTACGGTCAGGGGGCGGGGTTTTTGCTTCAATTGATGG
>Ga0265327_10000486_pt1 | contig 69971 bp, 65 predicted proteins | sample 41621metaG_FD_202089 | JGI IMG/M metagenome (GOLD analysis project Ga0265327, IMG submission 202089) | Rhizosphere microbial communities from Carex aquatilis grown in University of Washington, Seatle, WA, United States - 4-16-21 metaG | ecosystem: Host-associated > Plants > Roots > Rhizosphere...
CGGATTATTATCTGGAAGTGGCCAGTGCCGATAAATATGCAACAGCCAATGGAATGCGCAATCAGTTTGAACAGCGCTTTGAACTGGAATTGCAGAAGATCGCCCAATCAGTCGGGCGAAAGGGCGGCACGAAAAGGGCCGCTAAAGTGCATGAACGGATAGGCCGTGCACGGGAACGGTATAGCTCGGTGCAATACTATTATGATGTCAAGGTTAAACTCACTGAAGATCAAAAAACAGTGACTTCTGTAGAATGGTCGAAAAACGCAGTGCAGTATGATCAGAAGGAAGCTACTCTTGGATTATATTTTTTAAGAACCAGTCTAAAGCTGGAGGATGAGGTGATGATTTGGAACATATATAACACCATCCGAGAGATTGAAAGCTCTTTCCGAACGCTAAAAACGGATCTGGATCTGCGACCGATATATCATAAGTCAGATGCGGGATCAATGGCACACCTCCACCTGGGACTATTAGCTTACTGGGTAGTCAATACGGTGCGGTGTAAGTTGAAGGCCCATGGAATCAATAGCCAGTGGAAAGAAATTGTGCGGATTGGGAATACCCAGAAAATTATTACTACGCATGGAACGAATACCGCAGGAATAGATATTAGTGTACGTAAATGTTCGGAACCGAATGAGCAGTTGAAAAACATTCAAACTATTCTTAAACTAAAGCCCCGGCCATTTACAAAACGAAAATCTGTAGTACACAAACCGGAACTCGAAAAAAGCTTAACCCTCTTTTCTCGCACTTCTCCGCCGATATAACTGCAATGTGGGTTAAGCCCCTCCCGAAAGCATTCGGGACCAATGGTACTGCACTCCCGATGAATATCGGGACGGGAGAGTAGGTAGCCGCCATATCTTATTTTAAAAATCCCCCTTGCTTCGCTCGGGGGATTTTTTTTTGACCCATTCCGAACAGCGCAGTTAAGCCCCTCCCGAAAGCATTCGGGACCAATGGTACTGCTCTCCCGATGAATATCGGGACGGGAGCGTAGGTGGCCGCCATATCTTATTTTAAAAATCCCCCTTGTTTCGCTCGGGGGATTTTTTTGGGTATCATCCATTCCGAACAGAGCAGTTAAGCCCCTCCCGAAAGCATTCGGGACCAATGGTACTGCACTCCCGATGAATATCGGGACGGGAGCGTAGGTAGCCGCCATATCTTATTTTTAAAAAGCCCCCTTGCTTCAAGCCTGGGGGCTTTTTGTTTTTGAGAATTTTGGTAGCTGGTATCAGGCAGCAGGTATCAGGCTGTTGGGAAGGAATTGTTTCCCATCTTCCCATCATCAGATCACTGTTGTCCCGTAAACTTTTTGTGTAAAATTGAAAAGAGACTGTTTCAATAGGAAAACATCTTTTTTTGTAGAAAGTCGAAAGACAAAAGTATAAAGCTGTTTTTCGGATATACCTGCAATTGGTAGGTACTATAAACAACCGGTACATTCGATAAAAAGTAGGTTGTTCCCACCGTCGCGAGAAGCAATGGTGGGCGCAGGTGGCTAGACCCCGTCTAGTCACGACTGGATTTCCAATACTCGCCCACCTTCGCTTTCAGCTTCTGCGGGCAAGCCCGCTATAGCTTCCCAGCGACGGAGGGCCTGATTGGGGAGTGGGTTTTTGCTTCAAGTGCCTATGAATTACTCCACCATCGGGGCCCAGCCGTCGCTTGCAGCTATGGCCGGTGAAAATGGCAAATCCACCAGTTCTTAGACAGAGTCTAAGAACAACTTTTTACTCTTGGTATAAAGTAAAACCATCAAAAGAAGATCTTTACATAAGGGGCTTACTTTTCAAAAAGCCATTTGGTACATCTGACAATCAAGACGTTATGAGCGAAGATTAACCGTTTTCAATTTTAACCGGACAACAATGATCTTCAAATCAGTTCCACAATTACCCAATCACCCAATAGGCTCCCCATCTTCAAATCGGTTTCCCAATCACAAAATCACCCAACCACCGAAATCAAGGTCCTATCTTTGCCCCGTACCTGGTAATTCGCCTGCTACATAAAATGTAGCTCATGGTGACATCCTTTGATACCCTCATCAATTCATACATCGATCAAAATGTAGGGATTGATCCTGAATTTCTAAATTCCACCCTCACCAGGCAGCTCCGTCAACACCTGAATGAACTCTTCGATGCCGGAGCCTTAAAAGACGCTGGTACCAGCAATAATCCGCAGATTCAGTCTAATAAATTAGTTCGAAGTGATTCCATTTATTGGCTTGATCGCAAGCATGAACATCCTTTCGAAAATGCTTTTCTCGATCTTATCGACGCATTTGTCCTATACCTAAATGCTACCTGCTATACCAGCATTACAAGTTATGAATTTCATTATGCCCGCTATGATAAAGGAGCATTCTATTCCAGGCACCTGGACCAATTCCGAAATAACGACCGCCGACAATATTCCATGATCTCCTATCTCAATGACCATTGGGAAGAAAAAGATGGAGGAGAACTTTGCATTTACCAGGATAATCAGGAGCAATTAATCAGCCCAATGAATGGTAAGATGGTTTTCTTTAAAAGTGCCGAACTTGAACATGAAGTTAAGCCATGTACCCAAGCCCGCTTAAGTATCACAGGTTGGTTGAAAACATCAGCCCATACACTTTAGTCTAATAAATGCCCCAAATATTTACCCTTCTTTAAATGATTAGCACCATTTTCTGGGAGCATTTTCAATAGAAATCTAATCTGAATTATTCAACCACTAATTCAGCATCAACCGCATTGGACTTAACGGATTCAATTCCATTCTCCCTACCCGCAACAGCTTCATACATTTCACTTGTTCCAATCACCTGACCATTACCCGCTTTTAAATTAAAATAGTATTTACCATTGCTGCTCTCTTTACGGTCATAACGTCCGTCATCCGGTGCATTGGTACGAACGGATGCGATTCCATTGTCACAAGCGGCCCGGGTAGTATAACCCTCACTTTTTAAAATGATCTGGCCATTGCCTGCTTTCAAATTGAAGTAAAATTGTCCGTTAATTCCTGTGTGAATTGTGAATTTACCCATGAGGTGTTTTGTTTTTGTAGCGCTAATCTACAATGATTTTAATATTCCAATAGTAATAGTATGTTAATAGCTATTAATTAGATGTATCCTGCCCTTTGGGGGAAAAGAACCTGTTACCAATTTAATAACTTGTTGTTAGCGAATCATTTCAACGTCGAACAATAATAATTAGTTTATTATTTTGAGATTTACTATTCATACAAAAACACTCATTTGTGGAATTTCGTTCACGCTGGAAAAAGAATTAGATGCGTAAAAGAGGTAATTACCTAATTAGTAAGCATATATCGGCTTGGTTAAATCAATCTTTTGTACTAAAATTGAGGAATAATTGTCAATAGTATATTGCTTATTGACACAATTTTCATTTACCAATCAACACACCAGACAATGAATTCAACCATCGTTCAAAGCATCCTTTCGCTATTTAATGCAGATGCTACACAATCCATGGCTAACCAGGTTGGGGAAACCCCAGACAAGGTAAAGGGCGCCATTCAAAGCATTATCCCTTTGATAATGAAAGGATTTACTTCCAAAGCTGCTGAAGGACCAGAGGCGGTACAAGGCCTACTTGGAACAGCCACATCTGCTACGAGTAGTTCCTGGTTTACAAATGTCAGCAACTGGTTTACAGGTTCTAATGAAATGATGGATAAAGGAAAAGATATTTTACATGATATTTTTGGGGGACAAAACGTGCAACGTATCGCTGATGGGGTCGCAAAACAAAATAATATACAACCCGAAGCAGCTCATTCATTGATGCAAATGGCAGCACCTCTGGCACTTGCTGAATTGGGCCGGCATATTGACACGAATAACCTGGATGTAAGTGGATTGGCATCCTGGTTTACCAAAGAGAAAATGAATCTTGAAGCTGCCGTTCCTGCTGCTGTAACTGCAGCAGTCGGTACAGGTGCTGCGGCAGCGGCTTCCACCGTAAGTAATGCTGCATCTACTGCGACCAATGCAGCTTCCAATATTACGAATAGTGTGACCAAAGCTGCATCAAATGCTGCGGCATCCGTACCTGATTATAATGATGATGGAAAAACCGGAGGTAATAAATGGCTGATTCCCCTGCTTTTATTATTGGTAGCTGCTGGTTTGATCTGGTGGTTTTCAAAGGGCTGCAATGGTGGAAAGACAGATGTAGTAGTTGCAGATACGGCAGCAAAAAAAGCAGAAGCCCCAGCAATGACCTTGCCAAGCTTTAAATGGAATGCCGATAGCACGATCTCCTATACTTACGGAGATACCATTTCTTTGAAATTGCCAAATGGTACCGACCTCCGTGTTCCTGGCAATGGTGCTGAAGCCATGCTCGTAAATAAAATTAAGGAAGCCATGGATAAAGGCCTGGATACCTCTGCAGAAGGCAAAAAGAATGGCTGGATCAATCTTTATGATGTGCAATTCGCTAAAATGCTGGACTATCGTGAAGGTGCCAGCGCACAGATCAATAATGTGCAGGCTATCCTGAAAGCCTATCCAGGTGTACACATCAAAGTAGGTGGATACACCGATAATACCGGAAACGCAGATGCCAACAAGAAACTCAGCCAACAGCGTGCCGAAAAGGTAGCTACTGATCTGGGAGCAGGTGGGATCGCCGGACAACTGGACAAAGCCGAAGGTTATGGAGATCAGTTCCCGGTTGGTGATAATGCAACCACCGCCGGCCGTGCTCAGAATCGTCGGGTGAGCTGCCGAATCACTAGCGTGACTAAGTAATTGAAACTTAAATTTTTTGTGAGCAGGTCATCCTTTGGGTGACCTGCTTTTTTATGGGTATCTCCAACGCACTACATTTCGTTGATTAGGCTGAGTGATTGGTGGAGACTCCAACCACAGCAGCGGAGTAGTTGATGGTCATCAACCAAGATTGTTTATCTTAATTGGCTGATCGATTCATCCATGGAATTAATTATCCGAAACGCACAGGTTATTGATGCTGCAGCATTATGCGCACTTTCCAAACAATTAGGTTATCCTTCCACCGTACCTCAACTGGAATATCGACTTCAACAAGTACTCAATGGTTCTGATCAATGCGTCTTTGTTGCACTCCTTGATGGAAAACAGGTTGGATGGATACATGGATTTTATGCGATACGGATCGAATCAGATGCCTTCGTCGAAATTGGGGGGTTGGTGGTTGATGTAAATTTTCAAAGAAAAGGGATCGGGAGGAAACTTGTAGATTCTGTCACCGAGTGGGCCAGACAATGGGAATCCATACAGGTACGAGTCAGATGTAACCGGCTTCGAGCGGACGCACATGGGTTTTATGAAGGCTTGGGCTTTCGTGAGGTAAAGGAGCAAAAGGTGTTTATGCTTTGATAGGTGAACCTCTTCGCATCCGTGGTGTTTATTCTTCTAATGCGCGGTTGCACCAATGTCTTTACCATTCGCAAATCAAATACAAAATATTACAATTGCGGAATGAGCTTCAATTTAAAAGTATCATACTGCTCAAGCTGGTTACATGCATTTAAATAATACCAGACCATCAAAAGGCTATCATCATGTAATTGGGCTTTAAGATGAGAATGATTGACATAATTTGTATAAATATTATCATTACTTAAAGTAAACTCATATTGAGAATTGGGCATATCAAATCCAATCAGACGAAAATTACGATTACCAATATTAAGGCACAGTTTGAGAGTAGTACTGTCCTGCCTAATTGATGCATTATCATTAAAGGTCGAATCTGCGAGTAACTTAAAATATGAACTTGAGTATATATAAACATGATGAGAACCAGTGTATATTTTCATGACAGCATTTGATTTTCCAGAATCAATCACTGGAGTCGGATTATTGTTAGCAATAGCACTACTGTTACCATCAATTTTATTACAGGCGACCAGTAATACAAAACATATCAAAAAAGTCGGGCTTTTCATAGATACAAATCTATAGTATTTGATGTCTTTTATTGTTTTTATCTATAAAACACTTAGACAATTTGAAGATCACTAAGGACTTAGAGGACTAGTGTAAGGTCAAGTTGAATATTTTGGCCGCCGTGGGCGGCGTCCCCACCGACCACCACTCTCTGGCAACCACCTCGAATGAATCAGATCACGATCGTTCCATAGCCTCCAAAACTGATAACACTTCTATAGCACCAATACTTTGAATACAGGTACATGCCTGCGGGGCCTTTCGGCAATCCTCACAATCTTTCTCCAGGACCAATGCCTGTGCATGTGGACCAATCGGCGCCCAACGGCCCGGATGCATCGGACGGATCGGGGGATAAAGACCTATTGCCACCTTACCTAAGGCCGCCGCAATATGCAGCGGACCTGTACTAGCCGCCACCAGAGCATCGCAGGCATTGATAAAAGCGATGAATTCATTCAGGTTCATTTGACCGGTCAAATCTGTAACCTGGTCGCCGACCGCTTCAAACAATGGATCCATGGCCTCTCGCTCTTTGGCGGTCCCGGAAATAAATACCTGGTATTGATTCTTCGGTAGTATGCGGATTAATTGACTGAAATTGCCAAGGCCCCACTCACGGGCACTTCCCTGGGATTTTGGATGCAAGATGATATGCTTTTTCCCGGGCTGCAATAATGCCTTCCACTTCATAGACAATTCTGAAATCGTATCAAAGTGGATTAAACCCGATAATTCATCCAATTTCCAGGCTTTACGAATACCCAAAGGTTCCAGGAGCTTGGTATTAAGTTGTGCTTCATGTAGCACCGAATTTCTCCGGCTAAGCGCTACCAGTTTATTGCAGGTGAAAAGATGGTACAAACGGTTTCTGGTCCCGATCCGCAATTTGATCCCTGCCTTTTTGGCCTTCAGGGCAATATCCTTCCTCGGAAATACATGAATGATCACATCCCATTCCTTTTGAATGGTCCTGTTATCTACCTTCAAAAAATCTGCAACATCCACAAAACAATCTACCGCACTGCAGCATTCAATGATAGATTGGGTATAGCTTTTACCCATAAAGCCTATATAACAGGCTGGATCATCGGCCTTCAGAATACCCGCCAATGGTAAGCTAAGGATCACATCCCCAATCGCATCGGTTCTGCTAACTAATATTCGTAAGGGCTTTGACATTAACGACGCTTTCTGATAATTAATGGACTATCGGTAATGGTGAATTGCCCTGCCTGCGTAAATTTATCCATACCATGAGATGCCTGCAAAATTGCCGGAAATTGTTTTATTATTTGGGTCTGACTTTACTAATGATCCTTCCCCTCTGCTCAAAAACCGTTGCACAGGGTAGTTCTGCCGATTCCGTGATCGCGATATTGATGCAGGCTGATGCCGTTCCTGATGATGCTATACTTCTGAAAAAAGGAGAATTGACAGGCAATTCTATGGACTCTGTCTGTGCTTATTATGAACTTCTTCAACAAGCGCGCGGTATGGGCGTGTCAATGAAAGCCAACCTTATCAAAATTGAAAACAGGAAGAATCATTCCAATGCTCAGGGCTGTGACATTCTTACTATAAGCTGGTACAGTTCCTCAAAAGCGCATCTGGCAGAGCAAAGCTTTGAGTGGAATGCCCATCGACCCTTAACCTGGGATGATTTCAAAGGACCGGTTAGAGCAGGTACACCTTCAACAACGGCAGCCGAGACCAATTGTGGGATGGCCATAGAAACAAACCTGGTCACCAGTAAACGCAAGGCTAAAGTCTATGTTTACAACACCTTTGACAAAAAGGCTTCCTGGGTGCGTGAAGGAAAGAAACTGGATGAAATTCTGGAACATGAACAGGGACATTGGAATATCTGCGAGATCTATACCCGTAAAATGCAGGCGGCATTCGATGCACAAATCATTATGGGAGATCAGTTGAATGCTACGGCCACTAAGATTTATAACAAGATCAGTCAGGAATATCAGCAGCGACAACAAGCCTATGAGAATGAAACGCAGCATGGAATGGTCGTATCTGAGCAAAAACGCTGGACCCTTCTGTTAAATAATGAATTGCAGGAGAAATTGACGGGTAAATTATAGAGGATTCGAGCGATCGCCTTACTTTCGGGCATGCATAAACTGAGTCTGATACTCCTGCTTTTCCTGCTGATCCCCGCACTATATTGTCACGCTCAGGTTCGGGATAGCGTGACATTAATTACACCCACTGGTACGATTTATGGTACTCTGACTTATCCAAAGTCCATGGTTAAGGTGAAAGTACCCTTGGTTATTATTATTCCTGGTTCAGGGCCTACGGACCGGAATGGGAATAACGGACAAATGAGCAGCAATACCCTAAGAATATTGAGTGATTCCCTGGCTAAATATGGAATTGCAAGCCTGAGGTATGATAAACGAGGCATTGCAATGAGCAGAGGGGCTGCGCCGAATGAAGCCAATTTACGATTCATGACTTATGTGGATGATGTGAAGGACTGGGTCAGTAAGTATAAAAAGGACAAGCGGTTTGAATCCATTTTTATTTTAGGACATAGTGAAGGCTCATTGATCGGAATGATTGCAGCCAGTAGTGCTCCTGTAGCCGGATATATTTCTGTTGCCGGAGCGGGGAAACCAGCGGACCAATTAATGCTGGACCAATTGGAAAAACAGGCTACTCCAACATTCCTGGATTCCTGTAAATACCTGTTCGGAGAAATAAGAAAGAACGGTTCTGTCAGTCCGGTCCCAAATGGTTTATACCAAATGTATTTCCGCAAATCCGTGCAACCCTATATCGCCTCCTGGATTAAATATGATCCGGCAGTAGAAATAGCAAAAGTGAAAGTACCTGTACTGATCCTCCAGGGAACCCGCGATCTTCAGGTAGATACAATTCAGGCCAGGATGTTAGCCAATGCTAAGCCTGATGCGCAATTCAAGATTATTCCGGATATGAACCATATCTTCCGAGATGTAAAAACGGATGATCCTGGTGATAATATCGGGAGCTATTATGATGGTAAAATGCCCATCAATTCGGATTTTGTAAGGGCAGTCATGGCCTTTATTCGAAGCAACCTGAAATAACGGATGCCTAGTGAATCGGGCTCACCGTGTATCCTGCTTTACGAAGTAAGTGAATCACACCCTGGTCTCCATAGAGATGCATTGCTCCAACTGCGAAAAAAATGCTGTTGGCCTTCATGAATTTCGTCATCCGGGGTATCCATTTTTGATTCCGGTCATTCAGGAAAACCGCATCATCCATACCATACGTCCGGCTATTTAGCATTTCATCGAAAAGTGCCGCAATATTTTGCTGATGGTACTTGTTGACCAATTGACTGAAGTTGGATTTTATGGTGCGGAACGAATCCACCATATCCAAGATCTCGATGCTGGTCGAATCAGGACGGATGCTGTTCATTACGCTTAGTTGTTCTTCCGGGCTTTCAAGGCCAAGGATTTCTTTCCCTGTACCCTTGGCTGTTTCCATGAGTTTCATTTCATAGGAAACCGGAATTGAACAAGGGAGGCAACGCATGAGCAGAACAGCTTCCAGGTTCATAGGCGCAAGATTGGGCATTCTGGAGAGATCCATTTGCAGGGAGTCCTTGCAGAATTTCAGAAGTTTTTGATACTGATCGGTTGTCAGGAATTCCTTGATTCCTTTATCGTCGGATTGCATACCGGTTTCCAGTGTTTTCAAGACTTCAGGGTCGTCCATATCCATTTCCAGGCAAATCTTTTGGCAGGAAGCTAAACTTTTCTCCATGGCAGGTGTCCAGACGTAATCGGATGGGCAGATCAGGTGCATGGTGCCGAATAACCAGGAAGCTTTGGTTAAGCCGTTGCCGGTGATCTTCCAGAGTAAGGAGTTTGAATCGGGTTGGGAAGCTTTTATGCAGCGGCGCAGCGTCGCTGAGAAGCAGAGCGGGGGCGGGGAGGGTTTCACGCAACAGACGCTAAGGTCACGTATGGGGCGCGAAGGGAGCATTGGGGGCAAAGAGCGGGGAGCGGGAGCATTCACGCAGAGATGCTGAGGAGCAGAGATGCTGAGAGCGCTGATTTGCTCGCGGCGGCGCAAAGCCGCGGCGGGAATGTGGTTATTTATGAAGTAGGATGAATGGAGAGCGGATTGGGATGGGCCCAGGGAGCCTGCCAGCATTAGGATCCAAAGAATCTGGTTCATGATTAGGGAATTATCCGAGGAATAGAGTCAATCCGGCCAGGGCTAATCCACCCAGCATGGCTAAAACTTTGGTTCCGGTAAGGGAATGCTGATTAGTACCGCTTTCAAAAAAGATTGTGGTTGAAATATGAATGAAGGCACCCGCAACAATTGGGATCAAAACGCTGACGGCTCTTGACATCGCTGAATAATTACTTCCCAATAGCGTTGCCAATATGGCGGAAGCCGGCGTGATCAGCGCGAACAGAACGACAAAGGTTAAAGCTTTGGGAAAACGATAGGTTTGTTTGAGGAGCACTCCCAATAGCATGGCCTCCGGAAGTTTATGGGCACCAACTGCCAGGAATAAAGAGGGGTTTGTGGAGGCATTCCGATAATTAAATCCCAAAGGCAAACCTTCCATAAATGCATGGATCGATAAACCTACTAATATGGGAGTCAGCATACTTTTTTGTCCATGCCCGGGTAAATGGGTATGCCCATGCTCGACACCATGTGTAATTCGTTGGATCAGAAGCTGAAGAAAGAACCCGAGCAAGAGGAAAACCCCTGCCCGCTGCGGTAATTCTGTAAACGTTTCGGGTAAAAGGTGAAGGCAGGTAATTCCCAATAAAAATGATCCCGAAAATGCGAGGAGCAGATTCATTTTGTTGGACGCAATCGTTCGGGTGAGCATGGGTAGTAAGCCCCCTGCTAAGGTGATAATGGCAAGTAGGAGATCAGGTAAAAGATGCATACAAGGAAGCTGCAATTTACCGTTAATACTGTGGGTATTTTCTGTCAGTGCATCTATTCCGGCATGGATTTTTCTCTGGTACCAATATCCAACAAAAGGATCTTAATATGGACTTCCTCAATCCGGATATGCATACCGGTATTCCACTGGGTACCGGTAAACTGCTCATCGCTGAACCATTTCTAAATGACCCGAACTTCACCAGGAGTATCATTCTGCTTTGCAAGCACGATGAAGAAGGTTCTATCGGCTTTTCGCTGAATAAGCCCACCGATCATACGCTTGGGGATCTATTACCCGAACTCTATACGCCTAAGCTAGCTATTTACCAGGGAGGACCCGTTAAAATGGATACCCTTCACCTGCTACACCGGACGCCAATTGCTTTTGGTGGAACGGAGATTGCCGATGGGATTTACTGGGGAGGTAGTTATGATGCGCTCCAGGATTGCGTGTCCCATAATAGTTACCAGCCAATGGATATGCGTCTATTCGTGGGCTATTCTGGCTGGGAAGCCGGGCAGTTGAAAAAAGAAGTGGAGGAAGGATCCTGGCTGATCGCTAATGTAAGTCCGGAACTCATCTTCGATACGGATCCGGATGCGATGTGGAAACATGCTGTTGAGTCTCTGGGAAAGGCCTATGGATTTCTGAAAAACATGCCGCTCAATCCACAGCTTAATTGATTTTGAAGAAGGAAGCTTCAAATTCAGGTCGGCCGGATGGCTTTCAATAACTTTGGCGGATGATTGCTACTAGCGTCCGAACGATCCTTCTTTCACTGGCCTGTTTGTCCATATTGGCATCCTGTAAGAATAATGCGGTTACAGAACGGCCCCTACCAGCTGATAGTGCTTATTTTTCAGTGAAGCAATTCATCAGTGATCAGGTTCAAATGTATAAGGATCAACCCTATGCACTTACACGGGTGGTGAATACGGAGGATCGCTTTGATAGTGGTTTGATACCCATGTTTGAAATTGAATGGGCGCCCATTATTAAAGCCTTTAGTGATGCCGATATTTCAACCAGAAGCATGTTGGGGAAATACGATTTTAGTGTGTACGATGATGCTACAACCGGCAACCGGGATTATTCCTATATAGCTAAAGATCCGGGGCTTTTTACACGCAGTTTTCAGATCCACTCGGATCCCTTCAATAATAAGATTACCAGTATTTATATGGAGACATCCAGTAAAAACTTTTGGAGTGGCCATTCTCAAAAGCTCCTGTATGTGCCACTTCATATCATTCAGATCCAGGAAAGTTCACATAAACTTCTTGGGTCCGTTAAAAAGAGCCGCACTGAAATACGTTTTCCTCAGGCAGAAAGCCAGGAATGATTTGGAAAGGAATTAACGATGCAGAAAGAACGGTTTTCAGAGTTAGCAGGATCCATTCCTCATCAACCGGGGTGTTATAAATATTTTGATGCCCAGCAGGAACTCCTCTATGTAGGTAAGGCCAAGGACCTCCGCAAACGGGTCTCTTCTTATTTTAATAAAAACCTGGATAATTACAAGACCCGACGACTCGTAAGCCTGATCGAGCATATTGAATTTACAGTTACAGATACGGAACATGATGCCTTTTTGCTGGAGAATTCACTGATCAAGCATTACCAGCCCCGTTTTAATATTGATCTGAAGGACGATAAATCCTACCCATATATCGTTATCAAAAAGGAGCATTTCCCCAGGCTGTTCCTTACTCGCCGGATCATCCGCGATGGTTCTGAATACCTTGGACCCTTCACCGGAGTGGCCAGGGTCCGGGAACTCCTGGACCTGATCAAACAAAATATTCCCTTACGAAATTGTAACCTCAACCTGGCCCCTTCCCAAATTGCGAAGGGTAAATACAAGGTCTGCCTGGAGTACCATTTGGGCAATTGCAAAGGACCTTGTGAAGGCCTGCAGGATGAACAGGAGTACCGTGAAAACCTCCAGCATATCCGGCATATTCTGAAAGGGAATACGGGTGAGGTGGTCAAGGCCTTGAAGGAGCGCATGCAAGCTTATGCTGCAGATATGAAATTTGAAAAGGCCGAACTATTGCGGCAGAAGATCGATTCTCTGCAAAGTTTTCAGAGTAAAAGCACGGTGGTCAATCCGCAGTTGGGGAACCTGGATGTGGCCACAATTCTGACCGAGGAGAACCATGCTTTTGTCAATTACATGATGATCGCCAGTGGCTCAATCATCTACGCACGTACGATGGATATCGAGCGAAAGCTGGATGAGGAGGATTGTGATATTCTTTCGTTGGCCGTAGCCCGTTTCCGGGAGCTTTATAATAGTGTGTCCAATGAGGTAATCGTGCCTATGGAAATCGATGTGGCGGAAGAGGCCTTGAAAGTCACCATACCCAAGGCAGGGGATAAAAAGAAACTATTGGATCTCAGTCGGAAGAATGCGGAATTTTTCCGGGCTGATCTGCAGAAGCGGAATCGATTATTGATCGGCGAGGCAACGCGTAGAACCGTGCAGCAGGAATTATTATTTCAATTGCAGGATGCCTTATCGCTTTCTGAATTGCCCACGCATATCGAGTGCTTTGATAATTCCAATTTTCAGGGTGCCTACCCGGTTTCGGCCATGGTGATTTTCCGGGATGGACTGCCCGCCAAAAAAGAGTACCGGCATTATCATGTTAAAACGGTGGAGGGGATCAATGATTTTGCTTCCATGTCGGAAGTGGTGTATCGTAGGTATAGCCGTTTATTACGAGAGGAGCAATCGCTGCCGCAACTGGTGATCATTGATGGGGGGAAGGGCCAGCTGAGTGCAGCCATGGAGAGCATTGACAAGCTGAATATCCGGGGGCAACTGACCGTTGTAGGTTTAGCCAAGAAAGAGGAAAGTATCTTCTTCCCCGGTGACCAGGAGCCGCTGAATCTGCCATTTGATACGCCTGCGCATTTATTGATCCGCCGGATCCGCGATGAGGTGCACCGTTTTGGGATCACTTTTCATAGGCAGTTGCGAAGCAAGGGAACCATCAAAAATGAGCTGGAAGAAATTCCCGGAATTGGGGAGAAGACCGCCACGGAGTTGTTACAACGGTTTCGGTCAGTAGGTCAGATCAAAAAACTGACGGAGCGGGAGTTGACCGGGGTGATAGGTGCCAGCAAAGCCAGAGTAGTATTCGATTATTTTCATCCGTAGTAAAGACACGCACAAATGCCTAACGTTTTAAGTTCGATTATAACCATGAAGTGCCCGGCCTGTCATAAGGGGCATATGTTCAAAAATTCATCGATTTTTCCCTTGAAAAGTCTGTTGGACATGCCCGAGCGCTGTGAAGTTTGTGGGCAGAAAATGGAGTTGGAGCCGGGGTTTTATTTCGGAACAGGCTATGTGAGTTATGCCTTATCAGTGATGATCACAGCGATTGTTGCGGTAGTCTTTGCCTATACCTGGGGTTTCGATTATCGGGATAGGAGTATTTTCTGGTTCTTGGGAATAGATATTGGCCTGCTGATATTGCTTCAACCCTGGCTAATGCGCTTGTCCCGCGTTCTGTATCTCTATATGTTTGTGAAATACGGTAAACCCAGGGAAAGCAAATAATAGGTCTGGTAAAAATTGCCTCTTAGGCGTCAGTGGCCGCGTGGCAATATTATTGTATGTGGAATCTCAATTGAATTCCATGAGAAAACTATTCTTACAAATGCAACAAAGCCTGGATGGTTTTGTTGCCGGCCCAAAAGGAGAACTAGACTGGATGCAGCCCGACTGGGATGCGGATCTGGAAAAATATCTGATGGAGCTCACAAGTCGGATTGATTGCATCCTGATGGGGCGCCGGATGAAATATGATTTCTGCAATTATTGGGAAAAGGCCGCTCAGGATTTGAATGGACCGGAACATGCTTTTGCCCGGATCATGGTGGACACTCCAAAGGTGATCTTTTCAAAAACGCTCGAGAAGGCGGAATGTTCCAATGCCCGGATTGCCAGTCAGGATCTTGTCGAGGAAGTGAACTGGTTGAAAAATCAGCCGGGAAAGGATCTGATTGTTTATGGAGGTGTTGAATTTGTCCGATCCTTACTGGAGCATCATCTGATAGATGAATTGTATTTATTCATCAACCCAATTGCAATTGGAAAAGGAATGCGGATCTTCGATTCGAAGACGAAATTTAGCCTTGTCGAAAGTCGCTCGTTCACTTCCGGGATTCAGGTAATGCATTATCGACCATCGCAAGTAAAAGAATAGGTGGCCACAGTAATCATTTGCATTACAAGGATTTGGTGAGTATTTAAGATCGAATTTAGGAGAGCATACAAAAAATAATGCGAATGATTTTCATACGCATTATTTTTTGGAATAAAAGTAAATCAAGCTAAAACTCAAATTGGCACAGAAATTAAATAATCACAACAATCAAGGTAATCCCAGTACCTAGGGCGTGATTGGAAATTTCCGAAAGCCATCCTCATTTCTTTTTCCTTTATGCGGATGATCCGCGCTTTTCTGGAATTGCTGGGCGCTATCGAAAACGCGACCTGTAAAAAATGGAGCTCCTTTTCCCCAATCCAGCCGGTATTCATGATCGCTGGTCCCATCATGCCAGCCAACCCCTACTAGGCCGGCTACGAGGTTATCACTGCTTTCGCTGTCCAGGGTAAAAAATACACTGGCACCCGTAGTGCTGCTGCGTTTGCCGCTGGAGATGTGGAAAACCGTTTTTCCGGCGAACTTAGTGGTAATGCCACCTTGCCCGGCAGTGGTCGACATATCTTCAATATGCGTGGCGCAAACACCGCAGTTTTTTAATTCTGCCCGGCTGCCAGATTTCCGGTAGATCATGTTTGCGAATTCATCATGGTCCAGCTGACCAGTAGAACCATCTGCTTTTGTTCCAAAAATAATAGCCATAGTAGTGATAGTTTGGTTTTAAAAATGAAGTAATGTTTTCAAAGGCGTATTAAAGATATTGAATTTGTTTTTTGATTGATCATTTCATTAATAGTAACTATTCTGAGAATATCTCTTATGGAAAATGTGGTTTGTCGATTCCCTTCGGGACAAAGTTCAGGTCAACACCTTGGAGCAACACCTTGGGGCAACTGCTAGGAAAGTAGTGGAACGGGAGCTGAACAGGTTCCTTTCGGGACAAAGGTCAGGTCAACATCTTGGGTCAATTCCTTGGGAAGTAGGGGAACGGGAGTTGTAGGTATTCCCCGTTGGGGAATGACAATAAATTTGTGCTACAACCGCTGCTTCAATCTCGGTACCATTTCATTCTTCCAGGAATTGTAATCACCCGCAAGGATATGTGCACGAGCCTGCGTTACCAGATCCAGGTAAAAGGCCAGATTATGGATGGATGCGATCACCAATCCCAGGTACTCGCCCGCCACAAAAAGATGCCGCAGGTAAGCCTTGGTATAAAAATTAGACGTTTCACAAGCGATGCCTTCATCAATGGGACTAAAATCCGTCGCCCATTTCTTGTTCTTGATATTGATCACCCCTTGCGTTGTAAATAGCATGCCGTTACGGCCATTTCTGGTGGGCATCACGCAGTCGAACATATCTACCCCCAACGCGATATTCTCGAGAATATTCCAGGGGGTGCCGACGCCCATCAGGTAGCGGGGCTTGTCCTCCGGAAGGAAGGAACAGCACCAGCCGCAGAGATCATACATCATGTCTTCCGGTTCGCCTACAGAGAGGCCACCAATCGCATTTCCGGCAGCGTCCATGCTGGCGATGAATTCTGAGGAGGCCTGACGGAGATCTTTGTAGGTGGAGCCCTGGACTATGGGGAACAGGGTTTGCTCATACCCGTATTTAGGTTCGGTCTCTTTCAGTTGCTGGATGCAACGCTGCAGCCACCGGTGTGTGAGTTCCATGCTTTTGCTGGCATAGGCATATTCACTAGGGTAGGGAGGACATTCATCAAAAGCCATGATGATATCCGCGCCAATACTCCGCTGAATATCCATCACCCGCTCCGGCGTAAATAAATGTCGTGAACCATCAATATGACTTTGAAACAAGGCACCTTCTTCTGTGAGTTTCCGGTTTGCGGCCAATGAAAAGACCTGGTAGCCGCCACTGTCAGTCAGAATGGGACGGTCCCAGCCATTGAATTTATGAAGCCCCCCGGCTGTTTCAATGATTTCAATACCGGGACGCAAGTAAAGGTGATAAGTATTTCCCAGAATGATCTGGGCCTTTACTTCGGACTTTAACTGTTGCTGGGTCACTGCTTTTACGCTCCCGACCGTTCCGACCGGCATGAAAATGGGGGTCTGGATATCGCCATGAGCGGTGCGGATCGTACCTGCCCGGGCTTTTGAATGCGGATCGGTGGATTGTAAATTAAATTTCATTTTAATTGTCTGCCAGTATGGGCTGTTGCCTGCTGCCTTGGTATTGGCTGCAAAGGAAACGACTATTGTTTACTTTAGCGGCGATGATTGCGGCCATTCTCTGGTATTGTCTGATGGGGGTCGCGGGGATCCAGCTTTTTTTCTTTCTGGCCTTCTGGATCCGGATCTTCCATATGCAGGATCTGGGCGATGGCATTAAACATGCTGCCTGGGTGCCCCCATTCGCGAGTAAGCCGGTTTCGGTGATCATCTGCGCCCATAATGAAGCCTTAAACCTGGAAAAACATATTCCTGCTGTCTTAGCGCAGAACTATTTTTTTGAAAATGGCCGTATTGCCTTTGAAGTGATTGTGGTCCTGGATGCCTGCAAGGATGGCTCCCTGGCGGTTTTGAAGGCGATGCAGGAGGTCCATCCACAGCTCCGGATTTTGGAGATTCCAGAGGGGCAATCCCGATTGTTTCCCGGCAAGAAATATCCGTTGTCGCTGGGATTGGAACAGGCATTGCATGAATGGATCGTTTGTACGGATGCCGATTGTGAACCCGCCACCCGGATCTGGCTGCACAGCATGTCGGCGCCGCTGATCCAGGGGAAGGAAATTGTAGCGGGTTATGGGGCTTATCGAAAGACCAAAGGCTTGTTGAATGCCTTTATCCGCTATGAAACCATCCACACCTTTTTGCAGTATTTCTGTTTCACTAAGGCCGGCATGCCATATATGGCGGTGGGGAGGAACCTGGCCTGTACCAAAAGCCTGTATCGGAAAGCCCAGTCTGATCCGGCCTGGTCAGCATTACCCTCCGGCGATGATGATCTGCTGATCCAGATCTGTGGTACCCCGGATAATGTAGGCATACCGGTGTTTCCGGGTGGATTTACCTGGAGTGCCGCCAAGGCGAATCTGAGTGATTATCTGAAGCAAAAACAGCGTCATGTTTCGACTGGCAAATATTACCAGTCCCGATCTAAATGGCTCCTAGGGGCTTATGGCTTCGCAATGTCCGCCTGGTGGCCTTTGTTCCTGGCGTATCTGGTGTTTGGTAACGATGGTTCCAGGCATGAATGGCAGGTGATCCTGCCCTGCCTGCCCTTGATTTTCCTGATAGTTTGGCTGCAGATGGGAGCAGCACAGCTCCGGGAGCGGAGCGCAATTCCGGGCTGGATCTTATTTTCCTTTTGCTGGATGGCCTATAATACCGTACTTGCCCCCTGGATACTATGGAAAAGCAAGCAAGCCTGGAAGTAATCACTCAGTATTTCAGTGGATTTACGGAGCATCAATTGGAGCAATTTGGAGCCCTTATGGATTTGTATACCACATGGAACGCCCAGATCAATGTGATTTCACGTAAGGATGTCGATTCGCTTTATGAGCGCCATGTACTGCATTCCCTGGCCATTGCTGCCGTTTGTTCCTTTAAAGATGGGGCGCAGGTGGTGGACATCGGAACGGGAGGTGGCTTCCCGGGAATCCCCCTGGCCATTTTCTTTCCGGAAGTTGAATTCGTGCTGAGTGATAGCATCGGTAAAAAGATTAAGGTGGTGCAGGAAGTGGCTTTAGCCATTGGCTTGAATAATGTTACCGCTGTTCATTCCCGTGTGGAAGAGCTGAAAGGTCAGGCCTTTGATTTCGCAGTTTCGAGGGCGGTGGCTCCGCTGGGGACCTTATGGGGATGGATTAAGCCTTTGTTGCGGGTAGGTCGGAAGAGTGAGGAGTATGGGAATGGCCTGATCTGCCTGAAGGGAGGGGACCTGGCGAAGGAATTTGCAGAAAGTGGCGTGAAGCCAAGAGTGCTGCCTGTTTCAGATTTATTCGAGGAAGAAACATTCAAGGATAAATACATTGTTTACGTTCCCAAATAGGGCATCCAGATCAATAAAAAAGCGGATACGTGCAATGAAGGACCTCAACAGCATGATGTTCCGTATTTTCGCAGCCCAATAACCAAATTACAATCTACAATTACTAGTACGTATGGGTCGCATATTTGAAGTCCGGAAGTCCACCATGTTTGCCCGCTATGACCGGATGGCCAAGCAGTTTTCGAGAATCGGAAAAGAAATCGCTATCGCTGTAAAGAAGAGTGGTCCAGACCCGGACAATAACCCGATGTTGCGCCGGGTGATGCAGAATGCTAAGGGCGTGAATATGCCTAAGGACCGGGTTGAGGCCGCGATCAAGAATGCCATGGGCAAGGACACCAGCACTTATGATGAGGTGCTTTATGAAGGCTATGCCCCACATGGTATTGCCCTGATGGTCGTTACTGCAACCGATAATACTACCCGTACCGTTGCCAATGTTCGCAGTCATTTCAATAAAGGCGGAGGAAATCTGGGCAATAGCGGTTCTGTTGGTTTTATGTTCAAACACCTGGGTGTTTTTAAATTAAAGCCGGAAGGCATTAATCTGGATGATCTGGAACTGGAACTGATCGATTTCGGATTAGAGGAAGTTGGGGAGGATGGTGATGGAAATGTAATTGTACGTTGCGGCTTCTCTGATTTTGGCAATATGCAAAAGGCCCTGGAAGAGCGGAAGCTGGAAGTGATCTCTTCAGAGATCGAGTGGATTGCCGAAAACCCTACAGAGATTACGGAAGAACAACGCGAGGATGTCTTTAAGTTGATTGCCCGGCTCGAAGAGGATGATGATGTTCAGCAGGTTTTTCATACTATGGCCTGATGCCACGATTCGACGAACCAAGATCCAAGCCGCTGCGGCTGATCATAGGCCGGAATCCACTCATAGAAGCCCTTCAATCGGGTGTAGCTATTGAGAAGATCTTCATGCTGCGGACGGCTACTGGTGAAGAAATCATAACGATCAAACGACTCGCAAGCCAGTTAAATATTCCATTAACGCAGGTTCCGGTGGAAAAGTTGGACCGGTTTACAAAATCCCAGCACCAGGGCGTGATTGCTCTGGCTGGATTGCTGCAGTATATCGAATTGCAGGATGGGATCAGTCATGTAGTGGATAAAGGTGAAACCCCATTATTCCTGCTTCTGGATGGGGTTACGGATGTCCGGAATATCGGTGCAATTGCCCGAACAGCCTGGTGTAGTGGTGCGCAGGGATTGATCCTTCCGACCTCACATGCCGCCACGCTTGGTGAAGATGCGATTAAAACGTCGGCGGGAGCCCTAAGCAAAATCATGTTATTGCGAACACCTTCGGTACAGCAGGCGATGGATGTTTTACGTTTGAATGGTATTCAGATTTTGGGTACTGAAATGAGAGGTTCTATTCCGGTGCGGCAGGCAGATCTTAAAATACCAAGCTGTATTGTGATGGGTGCGGAGGATAAGGGGATTTCCAAGGAAGTATTAAAGCGCGCGGATGTATTGATCCGTATTCCGATGGCTACGAAATTTGACTCGCTGAATGTATCGGTGGCAGCAGGAATGATCCTGTATGAAGCGATGCGGCAAAGGGATGTGGAGTAGGATATACTGCCGGCCCCTGAGCGAAGTCCTTATGTAACATTATAAAGTAGCCGGCTGAAGCCCACTTGCTACAGTAATATTTGATTCGGAAACTCTGAATGGAATGGGTGAGTTTGTTTCGAAAGTCCCAACAGTTGCCCTACGCCTTTAGGCCGGGGTTTAGCATTTACTACAGATAAACAGGCCTTTGCGCGGGTACTGCCGAGAATGTTCCAAGTCAAATGGATCATTCCAATTGCTCTCAAATAATCAATAAAAAAAGGGCTAAGCCCTTAACTTTTTTGGGGTATTTCACCCCCTCGGCCCTCCTTCGCTATATAGCTTCGGCCGGGAACCCTAAAGGCACGGGGCAACTATTTTGAAAGTACAATAACCTCAAACCCGGTGTCATTGTAAGGAACGAACGGAATGCAGCGAATGCGGAATGTAGTGTCTGTCGAAGTAATCTCACAAGTTTCGTCCAGAGATTCCAAGTCCATACCTGAGCTGCATAAAATTTATGTTCTAATTCCCCGGATTTCCTACTTTCGCCAGGCAATTGGTTCACTCTTTTGTTGGAGTGTGAAAAGGGAATGAGGTGTGAATCCTCAACATTACCCGATGCTGTATGCTTCCATTGGAAGTTCTCTGCAACAACCGCCACTGTCCTTTTTGGATGGGAAGGCCGCAAGAGAATGAAGCAAAGTCAGAAGACCTGCCACTGCATGTATTAAATCGCTGCCTTCGGGATGAAAGGTGCGGATTGATAAGTGTCGTCATTCATGGGCGTATGCTGTTTATCCGTTTTTTTCCTGTTAGCACAACAGAACTGATTCACTTCTAAAACGAATATACTATGCGTCCGATTTTACTCTTTTTGCTACTTAGCCTACCTTTCGTAGGTAATGCTCAGTATGGCACCTTCGAAGATCTAAGCCTGCCAAGCACCGATACCTACTACGTAAATTTTACTAACCCAGGTAAAGATGTAGGCTTTACTGAAGGTGGTGTTCATTATCCTTGCGTTTTTGATACCAGTGGGGGCTACTCCTTCTGGAGTTCCGGCTTCGTTTATTCCAATAAACACGATTCCGTTACCAGCGGTTATCAGAATCAGTTTTCTGCAAAACCTGGGAAGGGAGTTAACAATTCAAGCACCTATGCTGTGGCTTATGGTCAAATAAATGGAATAAAAAAGAACTTACCCCCACTTTGGTTTTACTATACTTATATAACTAATACAACCTATGCTTTTAATAGCATGCGGGACGGTGATGGGTTCGCAAAAAAATTTGGTGGAAGCTCAGGTAATGATCCTGACTGGTTCTTATTGACTATCCGCGCCTATAAAAACGGTAGTAGGGTAGGTAAAGACAGTGTGGACTTTTACCTGGCTGATTTCCGCTTCTCAAATAATGCACAGGATTATATTGTCAATAATTGGAAACAGGTTTTTTTCCCAACATCGTTTATAACCGCAGACAGTTTGACTTTTAGCCTGCGCAGTTCTGATACCGGCTCTTTTGGAATCAATACACCATTATATTTCTGCATCGACGATTTTATTTTGGAAACGGAGGGTGTTGCAACACTTCAATTTAGCACTATAGCAAGTATTGCACCCATCCCAAGCACTGATTTCCTAAACCTCAACATCAGCAAAGACGGTTTCGATCAGGTTGAAATCCTTAGCATGACCGGCAGTAAAATCGCCACTTTTTACCTGAATGGTCACTCCAACCGGATCAATATCAACCAACTTCCAGCCGGACAATACGTCATTCGATTATCCGGCAGGGGCGGTAGTACTTCCACCCGATTTATCAAACAGTAAGGGTGAAATATTCATGTCTCAGCCTGCTTCTATTGCTCTGCTTCTTGGAGAGCCAGGCCCAGTTTGCGCCACAGGCGGGTGTTCCGGGAAGCACCGCGATCAGCAAAAGCAACCCGGTATTTGTTGCCTGGGCAACCCAGTGCCATATTCTGCGGGGCTACCAGCAGATCGACAATCACTCCTATGGACTCGCAAACCTTGGTGATTCCTCCCTGGGAATAGGCGCCGCCGACGGGAGCACGGTGAGCCTGGGGGATAGTGGTATCGCGATCCTGCAATTCGATCACCCGATCATCAATGGTCCGGGGGCTGATTTTGCTGTTTTTGAAAATGGCTTTGCCAATGTCAACAACCCTGAAGAAGCCTTCCTGGAACTGGCCTTTGTGGAGGTGAGTTCGGATGGGCTGCATTATACCCGCTTCCCGGCAACCTCCAATACCAAGGATAGCATTCAGCTTTCCAGCATCTCGGCACCCTCCTATACGAATGCTCGTCAATTGAATAACCTGGCCGGGAAATACATTGGTGGTTATGGAACGCCGTTTGACCTGCATGAACTGGTGGACAGTCCCGGACTCAATATCAACCATATCACGCATATTCGCCTGGTCGACGCCATCGGTTCCATTGATTCCAGGGGATCGAAGGATGCTTATGGACATGCCGTGAATGATCCATTCCCAACACCTTTTCCCGGAAGTGGGTTCGATCTGGATGCCATTGGAGTGATCCATCAAGCTTTTGGAACTGGAATTCATGCTGAGAAAGAAAATGCGCTGGAGCTTTACCCAAATCCAGCCGGCGCCATACTGAATATCCGGATTACGGAATGGCAGCGTGAGGCAAAAATTAGTATTTCTGATGTGCTGGGACGGGTATTGGACCAACAGGCATTCAATGGTACTGAAATTCATTATCCCCTTACCAGCTTGATACCAGGAGTCTATTTCATCCGGGTTTATTCTCTAAATGGCTATTCATGCACCCACAGGTTCATACACTATTAGGTTTCTTCGCCATCCTGCTAATAGGATCCTGCAAAGGAACAGACATTCCCACGCCGGTCCTGCTACCTGCGCATCCGGTGTATGTCGTTTGTGAAGGTGCTTTGGGATCTGGAAATAGTGCCCTGACAGCTTATGACCCGGATAGCAATACTAGTCAGGCGAATGTTTACCCGGGCATCAATGGTCATCCGATCGGGGATATCTTTCAGAGCATGACCCGGATCGGGGATCATTATTTCCTCTGCGTCAATAATAGTGACAAGGTCCTGGTGATCCAGCGAAATGATTTGAAGGAAATCGGTTCCATTGCCATCCCCAAACCCCGGTATATCCTGCCATTCGGGAATACTCGGGCCTATGTTTCCACCTTATTCAGCAACCGATTGTATGTGATCAATACAACAAGCTTACAGGTTACGGATACCATTTTCATGCCGTTTAAAAACCCCGAAGGCATGCTCCTTTCAGGAAATACAGCTTATGTCTGCACCTGGGATACGGCCTGTAATTCAATCTATCCAATCGATATCAGGACAAATAAAGCAGGCAGTCCAATATCGATTGCCGGCCGGGCACCCCAGGAAATTGTCCAGGATAATGAGGGAATGTTATGGGTGCTTTCCGGCAACCAGGCAAGTGGGGTAGCGAGTTACCTTACCCGCATCGATCCCTCAACAGGATTAATCCTGCAACAATATGCATTTGGAACAGCTGATCCCTTGCGGCTGGTACTTAATAATAACAAGGACAGCCTTTATTTCATTGAAGTTTCTTATTCCGGTTCCGGTACGAACAATGGGCTTTACCGAATGGGGATTCATGATGCCCGCCTTCCCACCCAGGCCTTTGTTTCCGCGAAAGGGCTCCAGTATTTCTGGGGATTGGACATCCAACCCGGCACTGGTATGATCTATCTTGCCGATCCTGCGGGCTTCACCGGGGCAGGTACCGTATATGTTTATCAACCGGATGGCCAATTGAAGCACCAGTTCAGCTCGGGCGTGGGTCCTGGGCACTTTTTATTCGATCAATAGGCGAACATGCGAGGTTATCTTTTGCTCTTACTGTTATGCTATGGCTTAAATGCCAGGGCACAGGTAATGGTAGATAGCCTGAATGGGGTTACTGTGAAGGACCGGCAACAGCTTGCTGCGGATCCTAAAAGCCAGTTTCAGCCGGGATCGAAGGTCATTCCTATCGATTCGGAATACCTTCAGATGTATAGTCAGCAAAGCCTGGCGAATCTCCTGAATCAGATCACGGCTGTTTTTGTGAAGAGCTATGGATTCAACAGCTATTCCACCCTGAGTTTCCGGGGAGCCTCAGCGGCTCAATCAATGGTCTATTGGCAAGGCATTCCTTTAATGAATGCGGCAACAGGAGTTACCGATATTTCCTTATTGCCCGTCGTGTTTTCGGACAGTATCAGCCTTCAGTATGGGAGTAATGCCGCTATGATGGGAAGCGGGAATGTGGGAGGAGCTTTGTTATTGAGTAGCCGCGAAGCGCATTACACGCTGAAAGGGCATTGGTCAGGAGGTGTCGAAATTGGCGTTGGTAGCTATAGCCAATTCCCTGCCGAAGCCGAAATAGCCTATATGAATTCCAGGTGGGCCCTCCGGATCAAAGCGATCCGCCAGCAGTCCACGAATAATTTCCAGGCGCAGGATCTTTCGGGAAATACCTTTGAGATGCAGCATGCCAGCATCAATGGGGAGGGCGTTGTTCTGGATTTGGATTACCGGATCAACAGCCGAAATCAGTTATCTCTGCATGCCTGGCAACAGGATTACCAGCGGGAGATACCGGCCGCCTTGTTTGAATCGCGATCTGTAAAAAACCAGGAGGACGCTTCCATTCGCGGGGTGCTTGAATGGAGGCATCGGGGTAGGAAAGTTGGTATATATGCCAAGCTGGCCAGGCTGCAGGATCAGTTTGATTATAATGATGCTGATATTAGCCTGACAAGTCATGCAGTAACCCAGCAATATTATACGGAATGGGGCATGGAAGGCAGCATTAATAATAATTGGAACTGGATTCTCTTCACCCCCCTGCAATTCATGGAACTGGACGGAACTTCAGAAAAACACCAGGATCAGCGGCTGGCAATTGCCGGAAATATCCAGCGTTCTTTTTTGCAAAAGCGTTTGATATTTGCAATCAATGGCCGGGAGGAATGGTATGGGGCTAAATCTATAGGATTACCCGGAATTGGGGCCAGCTATAGACTGCTGCCTGATTTTATAATTCGGGCCGGGATACAGGCAAGTTACCGGGCTCCGACCTTAAATGAATTATTTTATCAACCGGGGGGCAATTCGGAGCTTAAGGCGGAGCATGGCTGGTCGGAAGATGCTGGTTATTTATGGACGAAAGGGAATGGCGGGCTTGGTTTTAGTCATGGTTTATCTGTTTACAATCGGAATATCAAGGATTGGATCATCTGGTTGGGGGGATCAATCTGGACGCCGCATAACCTGGAGGAGGTGCATAGCCGGGGACTGGAAACGGAAAATCGCCTGTCTGGAAAATGGGGAGCCATCCGTTGGGAGGCCAGTTTGAATGCGGCCTATACGCGGTCGAGCCCGACGGCCAGTTACCTGGGGAATGATCATAGTGTGGGGATGCAGATTCCTTATACCCCTGTTTTAACTGGAACAGCCGGAGTGGGAATGAATTGGAAAAGCCTGGGAATTCGGTATATGCAAAACTATAATGGGAAGCGTTATATTACATCTGATGAATCGGAATATTTGCCCTATTATTCAGTGGGAAATTTGATTATCAGCTATTTATTGCATGTAGGTGGTTCTGAGTTTTATTTTCATGGATCCATTCAGAATGTTTGGAATACGACCTTTCAGGTGGTAGCCTATCGTCCTTTGCCCCGGCGAAATTTTCTGTTCAGTTTGGCATTCCGGCGGCCCTAAAGGCTTCCATATTTCAGATTATTGTAGTAATTTGAATAAGTTTACCATGTTGCACCCAACCATAATGTAAAACGGTTGGTCTTGTAGGATAATCTTCGTTTACTAACGCTAATTCACTTGTCTATCGCTTTGGCATATTCGGTATCTGGTCAGACAAGCGAGCTACAGGAGTTGATACAGGGATGCTCAAGAAATGAGCGTGTTTCCCAGGAAAAAATGTATCGACTCTTCTATGGCCGCATGATGGCATTGGTGCGTCGATACATTGACCAACCGGATCAGGCAGAAGAAGTATTGAACAATGGGTTTTTGCGAGCGTTTCAACGGGTAGGGCAGTATACGTTCCAGGGTTCTTTTGAAGGATGGCTACGAAAGATCATGTTCCACTCCGTAAGTGATTACGTCAAGCAACATGTGCGGTATAATAGTAATGTAGTATTAGTAGAAAAAGACGAGTATATTGAAAAGGACCATGCGGATCGTTTGTATTATAATCAATTGTTAGAGTTAGTACAAGCATTACCGGAAGCGACCAGAGCGGTCTTTAATTTGTCAGTAATGGAAGGGTTTACACATAAGGAAATTGGAAAGTTATTAAATATATCAGAAGGGACCTCTAAATGGCACTTGAGCGAGGGACGACGACAGTTGAAGGAGAAGATAGAACGGCTTGAATTGCAATTTAAACATTAAAGAAAATTTATCCACAATGGATAAGAACATGATACATATTGACGACCTCGTGCGTCAGCGATTGGGAGGCGGGCAGGAGCCCGAGCGACCAGGCGCCTGGCTTACCATGAGGGAGCTATTGGATAAAGAAATGCCGGAAACGGCGGCGATCGGTTACAACTGGCGCCGCGTGTTGGGTTATTTTGCCATGCTCCTTTTCATTAGCACCGCCACCATAGGTGGCTATCACTACATTAATCAACACTCAGGCGAGTCCCAATTATCAGGCGGCTCGTCTCCACTGAGAGGCAAAGAAAGGCAAGCTCTTAATAATCCTAATGGAAGCCAGCAAGGCGCTAGTAATGCTATCGGCGGCAATGAAACGATAGGTACCCCGAATAATAACGGTTCTGTTACTGCTGCTGCATCGAATCCTTCCACTTTATCCACCTCATCAAACGAAAACGGGAATCATTCTACTGCTACACCATCTGGTAATTCTTCAACATCCAATCATTCCAGTACTTCAACCAATTCAAATCTGATTGCTAGTGTTTCCAGTGTAACAGGGCATTATAACCCTGCACATCTTTCTCATGGACATGCATTGAATTCCAATGCTACAAGCAATAACGGTTCAAAGACTTCAAATCCTGCTTTGACTCCGTCAGGAATGGGATCGAACGCTCTGACCGTTACTGATCAGGATGCCAATTCAAATACTCAGGATGGGAAGCCAATGGCACGTGCTCACCGGGAAAGAATGCATTCAACACCTTCTTCGACTCGCGTTTCTAACCCTCGACTTGCTGTTTCAAATATCGTAGGATCCGGAATGAATGGAGATCAAGATCTCCGCACCATTAACCAGGTCCGCACGGCTTTGACTTCGGGTACGACTTCAGGAGTAAAGAGCCTGGGACTTCCGCATCTGGTATATGATACTATTGAGCGGATTGAGATTGTAGCTCGTCGCATTTATGATGCCAATAGTCAAAGAATTGTCTATCGCATCGATACCTTCCCACTTAGCAATGTAGTGGTGGCACGTTATGTACAGCCTGCCGAAGAATTGGCCTTTAATAGGTCACTACCTGCCGATAAGCAGGATGCCAGAACTGGAAATAAAAACGCCAGGTTGAGCAATAAGAAATCGAATGTAGGTTCCGGCAAATCTTCCGATAAGTCTTTAGCACTTTCTGGGAAGTCAGCATCTGCCCAGGTAGTACCGAATGCACAAAATCCGGAAGTAGCCGCTGCTGATAAAGCAGAACTGGTCCCGCTAGCCAACTTCAAGGTTTCCAGCAAGCACGTGAACTTCTGGGAAGCTGAGAAATTCAATTCAGCCATCAACCGCTTCAAATTCAATCTTGCCAAGATCCAGATGTATCCGGGAATGATGGCAGGGATCAATGGTAGTGTGTTTACGCCGAATTCCCTGGGCGGTTTCCAAGTGGGATTAACCTCGTTGTTTGTTCTTAATGACTGGTGGAGCCTGCTCGTAGAATTGAAATACTTACATCAGTTCAATACAGGTACAACGGTTCGGGATGATTATATGAGTGTAGTTCCAGGTTCTGGTAATATTGATTATACAATCGTCAATAATCAAACCTATAAGGAGTACACCTGGAAGGATCAGAATGTAAACCACTATTTCAATTACGATGTGATTCGTACTATACAGATGCCATTAGCCTTACGTTATAGTTGGGGCAGGTTCTATGCACAAGGCGGTTTAAACTTTGTGTACAGTACTCCGATCCAAGCTAAGGAAGTAACCAATGAAGTGGGAAATATTGTATCACATCGGGAGTTACGACCCGATACCCATGATGATCAGCCATTTATTACAAATGATCACGCACTGGTAAAGATTACCGACTTCAATTCCCGTTTTGGAACCGGCTATTTGTTGGGAGCTGGATTTAGCTTTACGCCATCTGTGTACCTGGATTTCCGGATTTCTCAAACCTTCTGGGATAATTCTCAGACGGAAGGTGCCAGAATGATCTCCCGTGAACTTTTAAAGACGCCGTCCCTTCAGCTTTCTGTAGGGTACCGGTTTAGCACGAAACATTAACCCATATTTACCCAAGCCCCTTACAGCCTGTTCTTTTTAGAACAGGCTGTTTTATTTCCGTGTAGGCGTCTAAGACACTCACTGGTTAGTAATTGCAATTACCTTTTGGAAGAATTAATTTTCTGTGAGCGATAAAACTCATTCTTCTTCGAAACAGACGGTTGAGAATTGTAAGTGATGGTATTTGAAGTAAAAACAATTAAGTTAATTGGCGCTTTAAATCAAAAAGACGAATATTGTTAATTACTACACAATAATTTAATAGATGCACATTTCCGTTGAACTTACAAGACAGGAGTATGTTGATTTCAACAAGTTTCATTTTTTTAAAGGATTCTTAAAAAGTAAAATCATCTTATTATTTCTTGGGGTATTATTTGCTATACAAATATTTAATTCCAGAGATCATTTTGATCCGTTTACGTTTATTGCTCCTAGTCTCATTTTTATTCTGATTTTTTATCTAACCCTATTTAGACGGTTTAATGCGATAAAAAAGATACCCAGAGAAGATGGTTCAATTCTTCAAAGGAATGATTATGAATTTACGGATGAAAGAATTTATTATAAAAGTGAGAATTCTGAAGGGAATTATAGTTGGGATCGGATCAAGGAATTAAAACAAAGTAAAACGGCTTTCTATTTTTATATTGACACTAACATGGCATTTATAATCCCCAAACGAGTTTTTACGGATAGTAGCCAGCTTAAAGAGTTTGAAGAATTATTTAGCAGAAAAGTATTGACAATCAAGAAATGATATCAAACTTCATTTTTGTGAATGGTTGGGTTTTCAAAGCCGCCATAAAATCTGAATACAATTCCAATAATGTAACTACTCCGTAGTAGTGAATTAGCGATCATTCCGTAAAGGCATAGAAGCAATAATTACTGCCATGCCTTGGCGCAACTCTTTATTTACCCGTAGAAAACATTATCTATATTTACTTGCCTACCAGCAAACCTTAATAAGCTAAAGAGTGAAATTAGATATAGTAATACTTTTTTGTCTCTTACCAACCCTCGTTGATGGCAAAAAAAGAATTGTTCATTTGAAAGGACCAACGATTGTTGCTAAGCATTATCAACCACCCTATATAGATTCTATTACAGGCAATCCTATATTCAGAGATTCTACTGAAGGCAAAGCAATTGATAAGGGAGGAGTCCGGCATTGTTTTAATGGTCCTCATGAATATAAGAAAGTCCCACCCACATTATTATCTGCAGTGAGCAATGTGCCTCCAACGCCTGGATCATTGCAAATCCGGGACTCCTTGATTGTTTATGGTTTTAAGCACAGTAGATGAATATTGCCCCTCCTTTCAGTGCTTTAAAATATAGTTCCTGGAAAAAGTGCTGAACATGTACATCCACTCGGCAATCGGGGGGACCTCCATAGCTTCCAGATACGGTGGCCCCTGATGGCTGAGTATTTTGCTCTTAAACCAGTAATTCCACTCCGGAATCGGGGCCCTCCTTCGCTGAAAGCTATGGCGGGCGAGGATTGCAAGGCCAGTCGTGAATAGACGGGGTCTAGCCACAACGCTTCCACCTTTTGTCTGATGTACCTATAACATCAACACACTCAAACAGAAGATTGGAAAACTAGGCGGGACTAAACAAACTTCAGCAAGAACCCAAAAAACCGTTCCAGAATCTTCGTTCCGAAACGGCTTTTTACAAAATATTCCCTTTCTACAAAATCGTCCAGGTCTTATCCCCTGAAAGTATCTTATCCAAACTCTGACGGCCTTTGCGGGCTGTGGTATCTGCTATCTGCGCGAGCATGCCTTCCTCGTAGGTTGGGCGGTCCTCTGAATAGATCACCCCAAATGGACGCGGGAAATGCACGCCATTATAGGTGCTATCAAAGAAGCCTGCTATCAGATGCGCCATCGTCTTATTATGCTCATCATGCACCCACAGGTCATTGACGGAAACGCCATCGGCCGTGAGATCCACAATCACCGGGGTTAATCCATCCAGGCGAATACCTTTATTGTCGGTATTACCAAAGATCATTGGCTTGCCATGTTCCAGGTAAATGGCCTCCTCCTTCTTGGTCTCCTTTTCGGAGAACGGGAAGAAAGCACCTTCATTGAACACCGCACAGTTTTGATACACTTCCACAAAGGAGGTTCCCTTGTGATCATTGGCACGCTTCAGCATCGCCTGCATGTGCTTCGGATCGCGATCAAGGGTGCGGGCTACAAAGGAGCTCTTTGCTCCCAGGGCCAATTCACTTGGATTGAATGGCTCTTCAATAGAACCAAAAGGAGTCGATTTCGTCACTTTCCCTTTCTCAGATGTCGGTGAATACTGTCCCTTCGTCAAGCCATAGATCTGGTTGTTGAACATCAGGTAGTTTATGTCGAAATTCTTCCGCATCAGGTGGATAAAGTGATTTCCACCAATAGACAGCGAATCCCCATCTCCAGAAATGAGCCAGACACTCAGGTCCGGGTTCGCGGATTTGAGTCCGGAGGCAATGGCTGCCGCACGGCCGTGGATGCTATGCATTCCATAAGAATCCATGTAGTACGTGAATCGTGCCGCACATCCGATTCCGGAAATGAAGGCGAAATTCTCTTTCGGAATGCCCAGGTCCGGAAAAACGGTAAGCACTTGCTTCAGGATGGAGTAATCACCACATCCGGGACACCATTTTACATCCTGATCGGAAGCAAAATCCTTTGCCGTTAGTTTCGGCGCTGTTTCCTGTTCTGCTAGTACGTTCATAATTAGTTGTTGAGCAATTCGACGATTTTTTCTTTGAGTTCTTTGGTAGTAAATGGTAAGCCCTGCATTTTAGACAGGCCGATTGCCGGGATCAGGTATTCTGCCTTGATCAGCATCAGCAATTGCCCATTGTTCATTTCAGGAATCAGCACCTGATCATATCCTTTCAGCAGGCTTCCCAGATTTTTGGGGAATGGGTTAACATGCCGAAGATGTACATGAGCCACATCATAGCCTTCCGCAATCAATTCACGAACAGCAGTCTTGATCGCACCAAAAGTGGAGCCCCAACCCAGAACGCACAGCTTCGCTTTTTCATTGCCACTGTCCGGTTTCAATTCTGGAATACCATCCGAAATCTTCTGAATTTTAGCTGCCCGAAGTTTGGACATCAATTCATGATTGGCAGGACTATGGGAGACATTTCCGGTTTCGTTTTCCTTTTCAAGTCCACCAATGCGGTGCATGAGTCCTTTGGTACCAGGTTTAATCCATGGACGTACCAGGTTTTCATCCCGTTTGTAAGGGAGTAACTGGCCATCAGGACCATTCGGCTCGGTCAGAAAGTTCACCTTGATCCCTGGTAATTGTTCCGGTGTTGGGAAGAGCCAGGGTTCAGAACCATTGGCGACATAGCCATCACTCAGAAAGATCACAGGAGTCATATGCTCCACCGCGATCCTGCAGGCTTCATAAACGGTAGCAAAACAATCGGAAGGACTGTGCGATGCAACGATCGGCAAAGGAGCTTCGCCATGGCGGCCAAACATCGCCTGCAACAGGTCTGATTGTTCTGTTTTGGTGGGCAGGCCAGTAGAAGGGCCGCCACGCTGAACATTAACCACAACCAGTGGGATTTCAAGCATTGTAGCCAGGCCCAGGGCTTCTGTCTTAAGCGACATACCCGGTCCTGAAGTGGTAGTCACGGCGAGGTTGCCGGCATAGGATGCACCAATTGCGGCACAGATCCCGGCAATTTCATCTTCCGCCTGGAACGTCTTTACATTATTGCTCTTGTACTTGGAAAGGTCATGCAGGATATCCGAAGCCGGTGTGATCGGGTAGGAGCCTAGGAAGAGCGGTAGTCCGGACATTTCAGCGGCCGCTACCAATCCGATTGCCGTAGCATGGTTCCCGGTAATCGCGCGGTATTCTCCTTTTGGAAGTTTTGCTGCGGCAACTTTAAATCGGGAAGCGATCAGTTCGGTATGATCCCCATAATTCCATCCTGCCCGCAGTGCCTTGATATTGGCATCTGCGATGGACTGCTTTTTGGCGAATTTTTCCTTTATAAATGTCTCTGTGAAATCCATAGGCTCATCGAACATCCAGAAAAGCAGCCCGAGAACAAACATGTTCTTGGAGCGCTCAATTTCTTTCATGCCCAGGCCTGAATCCGCGAGGCTTTCCTTAGTATGCCGGGTTACATCCACCTTGTAAACAAGGTAATTGTCCAGTGATCCGTTTTCAAGCGGATTGACACCATCCGCATATCCGGCCAGGTTCAGATTCTTACGATCGAATCCCGCATTATTAACGATGATGATGCCGCCCTTTTTAAGTCGGGACAGATCCACCTTTAAAGCAGCGGCATTCATGGCTACCAGTACATCGAATTCATCACCGGGGGTAAAGATCTCGCGGCTTCCAAGATGAACCTGGAAACCGGATACTCCGGCTGTTGTACCAATCGGGGCGCGGATCTCCGCGGGATAATCCGGGAATGTACTCAGGTCATTCCCCAGGTAAGCAGCCGTATCGGTGAACTGGGTTCCTGTTAACTGCATTCCATCCCCTGAATCGCCCGAAAATCGGATGACGATGCTATCGGTGGCTATTATTTCAGGGTTCGGAGCCATCTTTTCTATTGCTTCCATGAATCGTTCTTAGTTTAAATCAAGCGTGTAGCAAATCTTTCCGTTCCATCAATACCTCCTTGCTTTCTACATGGTCCTCATCAGGAACACAGCAGTCTACAGGGCAAACCGATGCACATTGAGGCTCTTCATGAAAGCCCTGGCACTCGGTGCATTTATCCGGAACGATGTAATACAGGTCGTCAGAAATCGCTGCCTGACCTGCTCCGGCATCTCCGCTGAACCCATTTTTTGAAGTAAATGCACCTGATAAGTTCGTTTTATCAGCATAACGCCATTCTTCTCCGCCAGCATAAATGGCCCCATTTGGACATTCAGGCTCGCAGGCTCCGCAATTAATACATTCATCAGTGATTTTGATTGCCATAGTAAAATTTTTGATAGATAAATTAAAGAGGGCACAAAATAGTTTCGATGATTAGGTCATTGAGTGATATAAATCATGTGTATGGATGATTTAGTTCATAATAAACTCCTTGACATCCTCCATTACTTTGAATCTGCTAACGCTGAACTATGGGACCTGCCTCATTAATACTTCTATTCATTTGCGGAATTGCTTTTGCCGGAGGCGGGATCCTGCTTTCAAAGGCCGTAGCCAAGTCCTCCAAGAATGTTATTAAAGGAGAACCTTATGAGTGTGGAATTCCAACCAGTGGTACCTCCTGGATCCAATTTAATGTGGGTTATTATCTCTATGCTTTGATATTCCTCGTATTTGACGTGGAATTGATCTATATGTATCCCTGGGCAGTTGCAGTGAAAAAGGTTGGATTACCCGCATTGGCCGAGATTATCGTATTTATGTTTGTTTTATTTATGGGTTTGGTTTATGCATTTAAAAAAGGCGCGTTGAAATGGATGTAAGCGACAAACTGGTATTTCCTGCCCAACTCCATCAGACAGAGGATGGAGGCTTTCTGGTAACGAAACTGGATGATATTATCAATTGGGCACGGTCCAATTCACTCTGGCCCCTGATCTTCGGAACCAGTTGCTGCGCCATTGAGATGATGTCGGCGGCCGATGCCAAGTACGATTGGTCCCGTTTTGGATTTGAGGTGGCTCGAGCTTCCCCGAGGCAGGCCGATCTGATCATCGTAGCCGGGACCATCGTAATGAAAATGGCTCCAGTCCTGAAACGCCTTTACGACCAAATGCCGGATCCGAAATATGTCATCGCCATGGGCGCCTGTACGATTTCCGGCGGTCCATTCTTCTATAATACCTATTCGGTTGTAAAAGGGGTGGATCATGTGATACCGGTTGATGTTTACGTCCCGGGTTGCCCACCAAGACCAGAGGCACTCCTGCATTCCATGATCACCCTTCAGGAAAAGATCAAACACGAATCCTATTTCGGAAACCGGAAAAAGAATGAGCAATGAGCAATGAAGCATTGCAGGAATCAATAGTTCAACTATTTCCTTCCGCAGAATTTGATGGAACCGGAGAATTTCTAACAGTAACGATTTCTGCTGCGGAATTCTATCCGCTCATGAATACCCTATCAAAGGACGAAGCCTTTCAGTTTAATTATCTGTTCTGCCTGACCTGTATCGACTGGAAAACGCATTTAATGATGGTGTATCACCTGTTATCAAGAACACACCGGCACAACCTGGTCGTTAAGGTCAAACTCAGCGATTGTGAAAATCCTTCCATCGATTCGATCACTTCCCTATGGAAGACCGCTGAATTCCATGAGCGGGAGGTATTTGACCTGTTCGGAGTGCATTTTAATAATCATCCGGATCTGCGACGACTGCTATTGGATGAGAACTGGGATGGATTCCCGCTTCGTAAAAACTATGTGGATGAAAATATGATCGCGTTATGAGCCTGCTAGGAGAAAATTACTATACGGAAGAGGGCGAATTTGTCATCAATATTGGTCCACAACACCCCTCCACGCATGGTGTTTTACACCTGAAGGTCTGGCTTGATGGGGAGACGATCAAACGCGTACAACCCCATCTAGGATATATCCATCGCTCCATTGAGAAAATGTCGGAAAGCCTCTCTTACCGAAATTTCATTTATGCTACCAGCAGAATGGATTACCTGAGTGCACACATCAATAATGAGGCTTGTGCACTAACCGTTGAAAAGGGCTTGCAGATTGAAGCACCGCCGCGTGCTCAGGCAATTCGGATTCTGCTTGCGGAACTGACCCGGCTATCCTCCCACCTGCTTTGGTGGGGCTGTACAGGCCTTGATTTAGGTGCCGTAACTCCTTTCTTCTATGCATTCCGCGAACGCGAAATGATCCTGGATATTATGGAGGAGACTTGTGGTGCCAGGCTGACCCAGAATTTCATGGTTCCGGGAGGCGTCATGTATGATATCCATCCCAATTTTCAGAAACGCACCAAGGACATCCTGGTTCAGGTTAAGTCCAAGCTGGGTGAATACTATAATATATTGACCGGCAACCCGATTTTTGAGCAGCGGACGAAAGGGGTTGGCTATTTATCTGCTGAAGATGCTATTTCATTCGGTTGCACGGGTCCAATCGCCAGAGCATCTGGTGTGAGTTGTGATGTAAGGAAATGGTTTCCTTATGAAGGTTATGATAAACTGGAGTTCAAAGAGATCCTCCTCACCGATGGTGATTGCTATGCCCGGTATATGTTGCGAATGGCTGAAATGAGTGAAAGCATTTCCATCATTGAACAATTGATTGACAATATACCGGAAGGAGATATTCAGACTAAGACCAAGCAGGTACTGAAATTGCCGAAAGGGGAATTCTATCAACGCGTGGAGACCGCACGGGGAGAATTAGGAGTTTTCATAGTTAGTGATGGCGCTGCCTCCCCATACCGGATCAAATATCGATCGCCCAATTTCTCCAATCTGTCGGCTCTTGAAACAATGGCGAAAGGCAGCAAGATTGGGGATCTGATCGCAATCATGGCCACCATGGATCTGATTGTACCGGACATAGACCGCTAAAGAATGAAGAAACGAATCGACTGAATGCTTTAATAAAAACATGACAAATTGAACTTACTGTTGTCCATAAGCTTTTCCACTTTAACCAGTACTATCCATTCCTGGTTGTCGACGCATAGTGAAAGCCTTTTTGTAATCCAGGTGATCGAATTAGTCCTGGCCGGGGTTTCCCTGCTGGTCTTTCTGGTCATCTTATGCTTCTTTCTGGGATATATGGAACGGAAGGTGGCGGCATTCATGCAAATGCGACTCGGACCCAACCGGGTAGGGCCCAAAGGCTCGATGCAGATCGTTGCAGATACCGTGAAATTGCTGCTAAAGGAAGGTTTAACACCCAGTTCTTCTGATAAGTTCCTGTTCAATCTGGCTCCTATCATCGTTGTAGTCACTGCCATGCTTGTTATGGCGCCAATGGCCTTTGCCAAGGACCTTCAGTTGTGGGATCTGAATATTGGTGTGTTATATGTTTCGTCCGTTTCATCGCTTTCCGTTATCGGTATCCTGATGGCAGGCTGGAGCAGTTTCAATAAGTATTCTTTGTTAGGGGCGATGCGGAGTGGAGCTCAAATTGTGAGTTATGAACTCTCCATTGGGCTTTCCGTCATTTCAATCGTGATCCTGACTGGTAGCCTGAGAATCTCCGATATCATCCTGAGTCAAAACGATGGCTGGTGGATTTTTAAAGGCCATATTCCGATCCTGATCTCTTTTGTGATCTTCATTATTGCTTCGACTGCCGAGATCAACCGAGCGCCTTTTGACCTGGCAGAGGCGGAGCAGGAACTCACTGCTGGCTTTCATACAGAGTATTCGGGTATGAAATTCGCCATGTTCCTCCTAGGCGAGTATATCAATCTTTTCGTGGTTTCTGCGATTGCCGCCACGCTCTTCTTTGGTGGCTGGATGCCTTTACATATCGGGCATTGGGAGGCATTCAATCATGTAATGGACTATATCCCATCCTTCATTTGGTTCCTTGGAAAAACGTTTGTGATCATATTCATCATCATGCAATTCCGCTGGACATTCCCGCGAATGCGGGTGGACCAGTTGCTTAACCTGGAATGGAAATACCTGTTGCCATTAAGTATGGTGAATGTGTTGCTGGTAACGGTCATGGCAATTATGGGATGGCATTTTTAATAGAAAAGGATCAGCGATAAACTAAGAAAGCATGTATCTAAAAGAGTATTTCGGGACCATTTTCAGAACAGTGAAATCCCTGCTGGGGGGGATGCGACTGACTGGCTATTATTTTACGCATCCCAAGGAAATACATACAGAGCAATATCCTGACAACCGGGCCACCCTGACCATGTTTGACCGGTTTAAAGGGGAGGTCGTGATGCCGCATGATGCCAATAATGAACATCGTTGCACCGGATGCCAGGCTTGTGAGATCGCTTGTCCGAATGCCACTATTAAGATCATAACGAAGCAGGAATTGCAGGCGGATGGGAAGAAGAAAAAGGCGCTTGACACCTTTGTTTACCATCTGGATCTGTGCACCCTGTGCAATAATTGCATTGTTTCCTGTCCTTCAGATGCCATCATTATGGCTCAGACCTTTGAGCACAGTGTCTATGATAAGAAGCAATTAAAAAAAGTATTGAATCAACCGGGTTCTAAAATTATGGAGGGCGTCGAATAATGAATCCATCAACGATCATCTTTTATATCCTGGCGGCCGTCATTATTGGGGGAGGCCTTTTTGCGGTGACGTCGACGAAAATTTTTCGTTCGGCTGTTTATTTATTATTCTCATTGATCGGTATAGCCGGGCTTTATTTTTTACTGGACTATGAATTCATAGCAGCTGTTCAGATCATTGTTTATGTCGGCGGTATTGTAGTCCTCATCATCTTTTCCATCTTCCTGACACATGGATCGGGACAAGACATGAAGCGACCGGCTTTAGGAAGGGCGGTCTTTTCAGGACTTGCCGCTTTGCTGGGTTTAGTACTATGCGTTTACATCATCCATCAGCAGGTGTTCGTCAAAACCACAGAATTGGCCATCGATCCCAGTCCGGCCAATATCGGCACCCAGATGTTGAGTACGACCGAACATGGTTATGTATTGCCTTTTGAACTGGTGAGCATGCTGCTCCTGGCTTCCATGATTGGATGTATTGTGATCGCCATCAAGATCAAAAGTCCGGACAAGATAATCGTGACCAATCTAGCTAATTTAAAATCAAACCCTACAATGGAAATGGAATCAGAATTAAATCCTTCAATGCAGAATAGCCATGAATGAAATCGGATTGAATCATTACCTGGTGGTGAGTTGTAGCCTGTTTTTTATTGGCATTTACGGATTTCTGACCCGTAGAAATCTCATTACTATGCTGATGTCTGTTGAGCTCATCCTTAATAGTATCAATATCAATTTCGTTGCCTTCAATAAATTTTTATTTCCTCATAAACTGGATGGGGTATTCTTCGTGCTATTCATCATCACTATTGCGGCGGCAGAGGCTGCGGTGGCGATTGCAATCATTATCAACCTGTACCGCAACTACCACACGATCGATGTGGAAGAAGTAACTACCATGAAATATTAGAATATGCTGAGCACCTTCTTAATTGTACTAATACCATTATTGCCACTGATCAGTTTTACACTGATCGCATTGGCAGGTAGAAAGTATTTTCCGGGTTTCTGTGGTATCCTCGGCACTGTTTCATTGCTGGTATCATGCATTTTATCTGGCATGGTGGCCTACGATTATTTCTTTGTGGTCGGTAAAATCGGTGATGTTTACCAGCAGTTAGTGCCTTTGAAATTGACCTGGCTGCAGTTTGGTGCAAATGTTTCGATTGACCTGGGTATACTCCTGGATCCGATCTCCGTGATGATGATCGTTATTGTGACGTTCATTTCTCTGATGGTGCATATTTATAGCCTCGGATACATGAAAGGGGAGGAGCGTTATGCGACCTACTATTCCTTCCTGGGGCTGTTTACGTTTTCCATGTTAGGCCTTGTACTCTCTGCCAATATCTTCCAGATCTACATGTTCTGGGAATTGGTCGGTGTGTCCTCCTATCTGCTCATTGGTTTTTATTACGACAAGCCTTCGGCGGTGGCGGCTTCCAAAAAGGCTTTTATCGTTACCCGTTTCGCCGATTTGGGCTTTTTGATTGGCATCCTTGTTTTGTCCTATTATTCGAATACGCTCGATTTCCAGACCCTGATCACCCGCTTGTCCACCCCAACGGATCAATACCATTCCATTGTTACAGCAAGTTTCCTGGGTGGTTCCGCATTGACCTGGGGACTACTATTAGTCTTTATAGGGGGTGCCGGTAAGTCGGCTATGTTTCCATTACATATCTGGTTGCCGGATGCCATGGAAGGTCCCACACCCGTTTCTGCATTGATCCATGCGGCAACGATGGTGGTTGCCGGGGTTTTCCTGGTTGCACGTTTATTTCCGGTCTTCAGCATGGATGGATTTGCCTTGAATGTGGTAGCCTGGGTGGGCATCACCTCATCATTCCTGGCAGCGCTCATTGCCTGCACTCAAACCGATATCAAACGAGTATTAGCCTATTCAACAATGTCTCAAATCGGGTATATGATGTTCTCGCTTGGGGTTTCAAAATACGGCGGAGAACAAGGCCTCGGTTTTATGGCTTCCATGTTCCATTTGTTTACCCATGCCATGTTCAAGGCCCTTTTATTTCTGGGAGCAGGCTCTGTGATCCATTATGTGCACAGCAATGAAATGAAGGATATGGGTGGCCTTCGCCGTTTAATGCCAGTGACCCATCTGACTTTCCTGGTAGCATGTCTGGCTATTGCTGGGATTCCTCCTTTTGCAGGGTTCTTTAGTAAGGAAGAGATCCTGCAGGCAGCTTACCGTTCCAACAAGGCGGTCTTTGGAATAGCGGTTTTAACGGCAGCCATCACTGCCTTTTACATGTTCCGGCTGTACTTCAATATCTTCTGGAGTCGTGATTTTCAGGGACATGGAAAAGATGCGCATCATGGTGAGGCGCCGATGACCATGAAGTTTCCATTGATCCTTCTGGCCATTTTATCCTTTGGTGCAGGTATGATCCCCTTCGGGAAATATATCAGTTCTGATGGGAAGCCATTGTTGACTGAATTCAACCCAACGTTTTCAATCACTCCGGTCCTCCTGGCATTGGGCGGGATTGCACTTGCCTGGTCATTCTACAAAAAAGAATCGCAAAAACCTGCAGCCATCAGTGCATCGTTGGATGGTTTTTATACCATGATTTATCACAAGCTCTACATTGACGAGATTTATGTATTTATTACCAAAAAGATCTTGTTCAATGGGATAGGCCGGCCCGCTGCCTGGTTCGACCGGAATATTGTTGATGGCAGTATGAATGGCCTTGCATCTATTACTGCTTCCTTTTCATTTATGATCCGAAGGCTGCAATCGGGGAAGGTGCAGCAATACAGTGTGTATTTTTTTGCGGGTCTCTTAGGTTTTGTAATCCTCTTCATTTATTTCTGGAATTAAAACGTTAATCATGATAAGTGATACTATTCAAGCACACCTGAAAGAAGCTGACAAGCATCTTCAGCTGGCTGAGCAGGAGCTCAATCGTCCTCATGAGGATGTAATGACCCTGTCTGCATGTCAATCGGTACGGACTTCATTAAGGGTCCTGATGCAGCAATATCTCCTGGTGCGAGAGGTCCACTGCCCGGACCATGTGAGCCTCCAGGATCTTCTGAATCTCTGTACAGCGCATAATCCTGAATTCCAGAAAGTGGATCTGCGGGATATTGGTTGTAAAGGCTCGGAAGTTGGCCATGAAAATTGCGATGGGCGTTATTGCCTGTCAACCGAAAGTGTAGGTAATTGCCTGAAAGCTGCCAGGGAATTGAAAAAAACTATTTGGAGCGAATTGCAGATTAACGATTGAGATCATGATTTCCCTGACACTTCTACTAGTATTCCCGCTTCTGACAGCGCTGGCTATTCTTTTATGCCGCGGACAGGCAGCAGTGCGCTTAACAGCCCTAACAGGTGCTGTGCTGCAACTCGGTTACGCTTCTTTTATCCTGGTAGATTATCTCCAGCAAAGAGCTGCCGGTAATACCGCACCAATGCTCGACCAGATCCGGTATTCCTGGTTTAAATCCCTGAATATCGAATACCATGTGGGTGTTGATGGGATCTCCATCGCCATGATCCTCCTCACAGCTGTTGTTGTGATTGCCGGAATTCTTGTATCCTGGAATATCAATAAGCTCACCAAAGAGTTTTTCTTTTTGATCGCTCTACTTAGTCTGGGAGCCTATGGATTCTTTATTTCGCTGGACCTGTTCGTACTCTTTTTCTTCCTGGAAATTGCCGTCATTCCAAAGTTTCTGCTAATCGGTATCTGGGGAAGTGGCCGGAAGGAATATAGTGCACTCAAACTTGCCCTCATGCTGATGGGAGGCTCTGCGCTCGTATTGATCGGTCTATTGGTCCTGTATTTCAGTACCGGAATTGGAGGAACGCAACACAGTTTTGATCTGCTACAGATTGCTCAATTGCATCTGCCTTTACAAACGCAGATGATCATCTTCCCCTTATTGTTTGTGGGCTTTGGTGTCTTTACTGCCATGTTCCCTTTTCATACCTGGGCTCCTGATGGACACTCTTCTGCTCCTACGGCAGCTTCGATGTTCCTGGCAGGGATATCCATGAAACTCGGTGGTTATGGCTGCCTTCGGGTAGCCACCTACCTGATGCCGGAAGCGGCACACCAGTATTCCTGGATCATCATTCTACTATCAACGATCGCCATTATTTACGGAGCATTTGCAACCCTGATGCAGACAGACCTCAAGTATATCAATGCCTATTCTTCCGTCAGCCACTGTGGCTTCGTATTGTTTGGAATTGGGATGCTTACAAAGACCGCCATCACAGGAGCGGTACTACAAATGGTATCTCATGGATTGATGACTGCCCTGTTTTTCGCTGCGATCGGGATGATCTATGAACGGACCCATACCCGACAACTGGCACAATTGGGTGGATTGCTAAAAACAATACCCTTCATCATCACGGTTTTTGTAATTGCCGGACTCTGTTCACTAGGCTTACCCGGACTGAGTGGCTTTGTGGCTGAAATGACTGTCTTTATGGGATCCTGGCAAAATGCGGACACCTATTACCGTCTTGCAACGGTCCTGGCCTGTGCTTCAATCGTGGTCACAGCCGTTTACATCCTCAGGGCAGTTGGGGCTACTGGAATGGGACCTATCAAGAACCTGGAATTTCTGAAGTTCAAGGATGCCAATTGGAATGAGAAACTGGCATCCGTGACACTGATCGTATGCATCCTCGCCATTGGCCTGGCGCCATTATGGCTGAATAACCTGGTATCTCCGGATACCAAAATCATCATGGACCAGGTCAGCAGAGGTATCGCTGGCAAATAGACCCTGATACAACACTAATACTACGAGTATGAGCATGGAATTTTTGCAATTAATGAAATCGGAGTGTAGCCTGACGCTCATTATCTTCCTGTTGCTTTTTATAAAGCTTTGGGATGGGATTAAGAGCAATCGCAGTCTGCTGAATATTGTCAATATGCTTCTTCTGGCAAACCTGCTATTAGGGTTCTTTTTTAATGTGGATGGGGACCTGTTCAATGGGATGTTTCATACCAATGCAACGCTCGCCCTTGAAAAGAATATTCTAAACCTGGGAACCTTCATCATTTCACTCCAGGCCTATGAATGGTTGAGTGATCATAAGCACCTGCTCGAGTTTTATATTCTTTTGCTGTGCACCTTGCTGGGTATGGATTTCATGATTTCCAGCAATAACTTCCTGATGTTCTATCTGGGACTTGAACTTTCCAGTATACCGCTTGCTGCCTTATGCAATTTTGATCTGCATAAGATCCAGTCTTCAGAGTCCGGTGTAAAAATGATCTTATCCTCTGCCTTCGCTTCCGGGTTTCTCCTGTTTGGAATTTCCATGCTGTACGGAACAACCGGCAGCCTGGATTTTAAAGAAATCGCACCCTTACTAGGCACTAGCAAGCTTCAGGTAATGGCCTTCATCTTCATTTTTGTTGGTTTTGCCTTCAAGCTATCCTCCGTTCCTTTTCATCTCTGGACCGCTGATGTGTATGAAGGAGCACCGCCACCAGTGACTGCCTATTTATCCGTGATCAGCAAAGCTTCGATTGTCTTCATTTTTATGTCCGTCCTGTTTCAGCTATTTCATAATTATGAAGGTACCTGGTACCACATGCTTTATCTGAGTATTCTTTTGTCGATAACGATCGGGAATCTCTTTGCAATCCGCCAGGACAATATCAAGCGGTTTCTTGCTTTTTCTTCCATTGCGCAGGTGGGTTATATTTTATTGGGTATTTCTTCAGGATCAGCGATGGGTTCTTCATCTGCCATCTTCTTCCTGATCGTCTATACCTTCTCCAATCTGGGAGCCTTCGGTGTTGTATCCCTGGTCTCAGCATTGACCGGCAAGGAAAAGATCAGTGATTACAAGGGATTTTATGTCAATAATAAAATGAGTTCCTGGGTCATGGCGATTTGCCTGTTCTCCCTGGCAGGTATACCACCTACCGCTGGTTTCTTCGGGAAAATGTTCCTGGTTACTGCTGGTGCAGCTAAGGGAAACTATCTGCTGATTGCACTTGCGGTAATGAATATGGTGATCTCTCTGTTCTACTATCTGAGGGTGATCAAGGCCATTTTCATTGATGATAATGAGTCGCGAATGCCGGCATTAAAGGGGAGTCTGACTCATAAACTTGCCCTGGTAATCTGCATTATCGGTGCCATTGGTACTGGCTTTGCGAGTGGCCTTTTTGAATACATCTCTTCAATAGCAGCTAAATAATATGGCACTAAATTCCAACCATGCATTTGAGGACCTTGGAGAGGTAAAATGCTCAATCGCAGAAAAAAACTGTAGTCCGGAACGAGCTGAGTTTCTGAAACGGATCCTGGAGCACAATCATTTTACGGTTGTTGTGGTCAATAGCCCTGCCCCCAAAGCAGCGAAAGCCCCCGTTAAACCTGCAGAACCTGGACCGGAAGGAGCATCTGAAAATCCTGCTGCCGCTATTCCTGAACCTCCACCCGCACCTGTAACCTTTACCGTGGGGGTGACAGATCTCACCTTCAACCCCATGAATGCCATTTTCAACAGGGAATTAATAACCCCTGACGGTGCGATTCTCAATTTAGACTACTGGAAACAACGAACGGAAAAGGTCGCTGATGAATATTGGTACTGGGATAAGACCCACAAGAAAGCTTAAAAGGATGGCTCATAAGCTTCGAAAGCTTCTGAGATCTCCTTCTGAATGGAAACAAATTCCAGCAAGGTCATTTTATCAACAAAAAACCAACCCCCAAATTCCTTTTTATAGATCATCGGAAACTGTTTTAAATCCCCCTGTACGGAAACCATTAATACAGGAATTCCCGGAGCCAATTCCTTTCGTTCCAGGTGCAAAGGCAGCCCATTGATCGTCGTTTTTAAAATAGACATACTCAAAGATACTTAGTAGCGATCACGACTTATTTACGATACATAAAATACATCACATCCTTTGCAGGAACCAGTCTCCAGACTTGAGGCTGACAACTGTTAACCACCAAATTCATCCCAATATCATGGAGCAGCAAATTAAAATCATGGATGGCAATGAGGCAGCAGCCTACATCGCTTATAAAACAAATGAAGTTTGTGCGATTTATCCGATAACACCCTCCTCGACAATGGGTGAGTTTTGCGATGAATGGTCTTCGGATGGGAAAGAAAATGTATTTGGCTCCGTTCCCAGAATTGTTGAAATGCAGAGTGAAGCAGGTGCAGCAGGTGCGGTCCATGGATCACTTCAGGGAGGTGCGATTAGCTCCACCTTTACCTGTTCTCAGGGACTACTGCTGATGATCCCCAATATGTACAAAATAGCCGGGGAGCATATTCCAACAGTTTTCCAGATTGCTGCCCGGGCTCTGGCCACACATGCGCTGTCCATCTTCGGAGATCATTCCGATATTATGGCCGTTCGTCAAACTGGCTGGGCTATGTTATTGGGGCGGAATGCGCAGGAAGCGATGGATATGGCCCTGATTGCACAGGCCGCAACCCTTAAATCCAAGATCCCTTTCCTGAATGTTTTCGATGGTTTCAGGACCTCGCATGAACTATCAAAGGTGAATGTAATACCTGATGAGATCATTCTCGAAATGATCGATGAGGAGGATATTCTGACCCATCGCAAAAGAGCCATGGCTCCGGAACATCCAAGTATTCGTGGCACCGCTCAGAACCCGGATGTGTTTTTCCAAAGCCGGGAAGCAGGAAATGCTTTCTATGTCAATGTACCTGGGATCGTTAGTAAACTGATGGGCCGATTTGCGGAACTGACGGGCCGGTCCTACAAGCTCTATGAATACTATGGGCATGAAAACCCAGAGCAGCTGATCGTGATCATGGGATCAGGCGCCAACGTCGTGCATGAGACGGTAGATTATCTGAATGGAAATGGGGAGAAAACCGGCTACCTGTATACCCGCCTCTTCCGACCTTTTGATGTTACAGCCTTTGTGGCAGCTATTCCGACTTCCGTCAAATGTATTTCTGTCCTGGATCGTTGTAAAGAACCGGGTGGGGTAGGAGAGCCACTTTACATGGATGTTGTCAACGCTATCAGTGAAGGATGGATGGGTGAAAAGCCCCTGATTGTTGGGGGCCGTTATGGACTGGCTTCCAAGGAATTCACACCAGCTATGGTATGCGGGGTCTTTGCTGATCTTAAAAACGCAAAACCAAAGAACCATTTCACTATTGGGATCAATGATGATGTCACGCATCTGAGCCTTGAATACGACCATCACTTTTCTCTGGATAAACAGCATCTGTTCCGGGGCTTGTTCTATGGACTTGGTGCGGATGGTACCGTGAGTGCGAATAAGAATTCGATCAAGATCATTGGCGAAACGACCGATAATTATGTGCAGGGCTATTTCGTTTACGATTCCAAGAAATCCGGCTCCCTGACCGTCTCCCACCTTCGCTTCGGGAAAAACCCGATCCGTTCTTCCTATCTTATCAATGCGGCTAATTTCGTCGCCTGCCACAATTATAGTTTCGTTCATCGCTATGATGTCTTGAAGGATGCAGAACAGGGAGCAACGTTCCTGTTGAATGCGCCGTTCGAAACGGAGGATGTCTGGAAGAGTCTTCCCTGGAAAATGCAGGAAGAGATCATTGAAAAGCAGATCCATTTCTATGTGATCAATGCCTCTAAAGTCGCCCGGGAAACGGGGATGGGTTCCAGGGTCAATACCATCCTGCAGACCTGTTTCTTTGCCGTATCTGGCATTCTTCCCAGAGAGGAAGCCATCCAGCGAATCAAGGACGCCATTAAGAAAACATATTCCGATAAAGGTGAAAAAATTGTGTTGAAGAATTATGAGGCAGTAGATAAGGCCATTGAAAACCTTTTTGAGATCAATTATCAGGGGCTTGCCGTAGGTATTAATGAAACGGAGAAAATGGTTCCGGATGAAGCTCCGGATTTTGTCCGGAATGTTCTCGCCAAAATCATGGCATTTGAAGGAGATGATTTACCCGTGAGCTCATTCCCGGTAGATGGTGTTTATCCGGTTGCCACAACTAAATGGGAGAAACGAAATATCGCTGAGTCCGTACCTGTATGGGATGAGGCATTATGTTCGCAATGTGGCAAATGTTTCCTGATCTGTCCACATGCTGCTATTCGTTGCAAAGTGTATAGTAAAGATTCCCTCGGACAAGCTCCTGCCAGCTTCAAACATGCAGATCCAATCGGAAAGGAATTTGATAAGAATACAGAAGCCTATACCCTGCAGGTATCTGTTGAAGATTGTACGGGTTGCAATTTATGCGTGGAATATTGTCCAATAACCAGCAAGACGGATCCTGAGCATAAGGCAATCAATATGCAGGATCAACTGCCGCTCAAAGCTGCGGAGATGAAGAACTGGGATTACTTCCTGGACCTTCCGGAGCTTGATCGTCTGCGTGTGAATCGCAATACGGTCAAGGGTTCGCAGTTCCTGCAGCCTTTGTTTGAGTTTTCTGGCGCCTGTTCCGGATGTGGTGAAACACCCTACCTGAAGTTATTAACCCAATTGTATGGAGATCGAATGGTTGTGGCCAATGCAACGGGGTGCTCTTCGATCTTTGGAGGCAACCTGCCAAGCACTCCCTGGTCTGAAAACCTGGAGGGTTGCGGACCAGCCTGGGCCAATTCCCTGTTTGAGGACAATGCCGAATTTGGACTGGGTATCAAGCTGGCCTATGATAAGAAAACAGAAATAGCACGGATGCTATTATCCGGGATGCGGGATTTTGTAGGAGCCGAGTTATCGGATCGACTTCTGAACGCCGAACAGGATAATGAGGCAGGAATCTTTCAGCAGCGTCAGCTGGTCAAGGAATTGAGGGATAAGCTAGCCCGTGAATCAGGTTTTGAAGCAAAACAATTGATGGTCATTGCCGATTACCTGGTGAAGAAATCCCATTGGATCATTGGAGGTGATGGCTGGGCTTATGATATCGGATTTGGAGGACTGGATCACGTCTTGTCCACTGGTGAGAATGTCAATATTCTGGTCCTGGATACGGAGGTGTATTCCAATACGGGCGGTCAGAAATCCAAATCAACACCATTAGGAGCGAGTGCCAAGTTCTCGGTCAATGGAAAGGCAACTGGCAAGAAAGATATGGCGCTCCAGGCCATTGCGCATGGTTCGGCCTATGTAGCCCAGATTGCCATGGGGGCCAATGATGCGCATACTGTAAAGACCCTTCAGGAAGCGGAGGCATATCCTGGTACATCTATTGTTATTGCCTACAGTCATTGTATTGCGCATGGATACGATATGATGTATGGTCTGGAGCATCAGCAGAATGCCGTAAAGGCAGGGTATTGGCCATTGTTCCGCTACAATCCCTTGAAGCCAAAGGGGGAGCGCTTTTCACTGGACAGCAAGGAGCCATCTATGCCGCTAAAGGACTTCCTGTATGATGAGACCCGTTTCAGCATTCTTTCCCGTCAGAATGCAGAGCATGCTGAAGAGCTATTACATGCTGCAGAACATGGCCTGAGTGATCATTGGGAGCGGTTATTAGTGTTGAAGAATTTATAGGGTTTCCTGAATGCGGGTGGGCATATGTATTTACATTAGAAATGTTCTTATTTTCTTAACTTTAAATACTGACAGCCATATCAACCTTAGCCACCTAACCCAATAACCCCCAATGCGCTATTTATTAATTACCGTTGCCCTACTATTTTGTATTGATACCAAAGGACAAACTCCGCTTTTTATCTCAGACCCCGATACGACTATATCATTAAATACCACAACTCATATTGTAGATAAGCAGGGAAATGTTTATTTATTGGCGTTTGCGAATTACTTTCTCCAAATAGATGGTGCTTTATACGATTATTCCCCGCCCTTACACTCTTATGTTTACAAGGTCAATCCGTCCGATAAATTCATTCGACGAAATATCGATTCCTTAAGTCAGGATCTCAATCTTACAAAGTACCCCACTTCATACTATCCAGTCCCCTTACCGTTTCAATTTTTAAATCTGAAAAGCGACAAAGATTTATTAATTGTTCATGGCACCTATTATGGCACCGATGCCTGTCCTAGCTTAACAAATGCAGCTTCATCCTTATCATCAGGAGATCTGAGCTTAAATTACAAACAAGGATTTGAGGATACTTGCTGGAGCATTAACACCCCCGGATATACAATTCTAAAAGACGATTCTCTGATCCTATTTTATCAACCAAATTATCGGGTGAATCCAACATACAATGTCTTAAATGTTGAAAAGCGTTGGGGTTCTCATTTTCAGGAAGGCATTAAAGTCGAGTTTGACCCAAACTATATTGCCTGGGGAAAAGACATCATTCAGTATGAATCTTATGCTCACCAATACCTCTACTTTAGTTTTGAAAAGCAGCTAATGCTCTTGGATGAAAATTTTAAAACTATCGATCAAATCAATTTGTATGATCCTTCAAAATATGGATATTGTAGCATAAATAATATGCGTGTCAGACCAAATTTTTGCATGATTAATTATACATGCTATAACTTATCTTCAAAGCAAGGCGAGAATTATACTTCGGTAATCAATTTGTCGGAACGAAGTGTCCGGACCGTAAGATCAATTAGCTATTCGGATATGGTCTTAGCCAATGATCATTCTATTTGGGCTATGTATACCCAGAAAGGTGATACTGTAACAGCGCCATCCAAATTGGTGTTCCTGCAGATGGATCAACAATTAAACACAATTAGGAAATGGTCTTATGATAAGAGCCTGATCAACGGAACCAAAATGAGTATCTATAACGATACGGAAATTATTGCGACAGGTGTGTATGCCTTAAGTTCTAATTTTTTATATCCTTATGAAAATCCGGATCAGCTTTTCGTGCTGAGAAAAAATATTCAGGATATACCCGTAATGGCTAATAATAGCCGTTGCAATATTGTGTCTGTTAGTCCTAATCCTACAGATGGATTGATCCGGATCAATGTGGATCCTACGGTGTTTCAAGGTGAAAATACCGTTCTTGTATCGAATACTATGGGACAGTTATTATGGAAAAGCAGTTTTACCAATCGGTTGGAAGTTGATCTTAGCAATGTAGCTCGTGGGTTATATTTTATTAATATCACCAATAACGCTAATAAAGAGCGCTGCGTTTATAAGCTGGTTGAGAAGTAATCGTTTACAGCTTAGAACCGCAATTGGAAATGAGTTGTGGGATTTATTTTTTAACCCAAATTTTTCTTGTGACATTTCCATTCCTTCCTTTCATGTTCAGATAGTAAATTCCATCCGATAAAGTTGGCAGGAATATGCTTTGTTCCAACGTAGTGTTGAATTTTCCACTTGCAATTATTTGAGAAAGAGAATTGTATAATCTATAGCTATTAAATTGTTGGTTTTCATTAAACCTTAAATTTATTGTGCTTTTAGCCGGATTAGGAAATAGTTCAAAATCCGATTTAGATATTTGATTTATACCTACCCCCTCTATCTTTAATTTAGCTATAAAACCATTGGACTGGGCTCTATTTCGGACCACTGATTGGTCAAAAGCTACTAAAGAATCTCCAAATCCTCCCGAAACTAAGATTTCCCCGATCTGGTTTATGGCAATTCCTGATGCTCCAGATCCCTTATCAGTGTAATTTGCTTTTAGCCATTTTAAATTTCCAAGTTCATCATACTTTCCAATAAAAAGGATACTACCAGTCTGGCTTGTAAATAGAGTATCAGTGCCAAATACAGTTGCATCGCCGCAATTTCCAACTATATAAATATCATTTTTAGAATTCATTTGAAGTGATCCTAAATGAGCAGACCAGTTTCCCCCTACATGATTAATCCACTGGAGTATCCCATTTGTATTGAGTTTTGCATACCATAAATTATCTGGTCCTCCATAATAATCATTTGGTGGAATCAATCTGTTTTGAATTCTTAAGTCACAATCTGAGTATCTACCACCAACAACTATTTCGCCTAATGGATCTGAACTTATCAAATCGCAGGAAATAATTCCAGGAGTTGACCCAGTGCTTGGATTTCTACCGCCTATTGCAAAATCCCATAATGCGATTCCTGTACTATCAAATTTTGCAACAAAACAACTGGAACTTACAAATCCTGTTGAAATACTTAAAAGTTGCGGTAATGAATCAATTTTAAGTCGATTTTCAAAGGTACCAGTAATAGCAATTTCATCATTTGGCAAAACACTAAGTGCATTTACATAATCATTTCCATTCGAACCGATGTCTTTAGCCCAAAAAATAGTTCCAGAACTATCCATTTTAGCTAGAAAAATATCTCCATTCCCTTTACTCTTAAGAACAATATTATCTAACCTGATGCTATCAATCAAAGCAGGTGAACTGCCTATATTAAAAAAAATGCCTGCAAGAACATAGTTATTCTTACTATCAACAGCTAATCCGGTAATATAATCATCATAACTGCTACCATACCATTTCGACCATACCAATTGGCCTGTTCGATTATACTTAAAAATAAGGATGTGCTGATTGGCTACATTAGCAACTGGTGTATCGCTGGCATACGTAACTCCAATACATAAATCCCCATTATGATCACAAACAATGTTATGTACTATGTACTTACCTGGTCCTAAAATTGCCTTTGACCAAAGTAAATTGCCATCATTATCATGTTTAGTAATGTAAATATTCTGCGTCCCCTGACTATTATAAGTATTAGCGCCAAAGGCTATTGATCCTGTAAAATTCCCCGCGGAAAATACATTATGGTCTTTATCGGTGGTGACACAAACAGTTGAACTGATTGCACTATTTACGCCTGCACGAGCCCAGGCCCAGGTAGGCGCGCTTTGTGCAAATATTGGTTCATTAATTATCGCGCAGAAAAATAGAAGAAACCATTTCATAAACTGCAGGGTTTCTATAAAATTATATTTATTTGGTCATTTCCTACTGAATCATTTGGTTGGCCTAACGGTCCTAATTAGTCAAAAAAAACCGCCTCAGAAAAAATTTCTGAGGCGGTCACTATAAAATTCTAATTGAGATCCTTACTTCACCATTGATTTAAATACCGACTCTTCAACCTTTACCGGATATTTAGAACGCAACTGCGCATTCCATGACTTTTCCAATGCATCCTGATATTCAGCAGATACATAACCACGGGCCTCGTCCAGGGTTTTCTGAGAAGACGTGGTGTAAACATTATCAGCAACCACCACCGTATACGAACCATCTGCATTCCGCACAGGTGCACTAGGCTTTCCCTTTACGATCGCACTCTGAGGTACTTCTTTAAAACGGGAAAATTCATAGTGCATCTTCTGAGCAGTATAGGCATCCGGAGCCGTTTCCATATTTACGGCCTTATTGAGTTCATCTTCCTTGTAATTGGCTTTCTGCAATACCGGCATCGCTTTCTTCAGCGTCGATTCGTCCTTGAAATGATAGACCGTACCGGTGAAGCCGGGTTCCCAGGTATATTTGGTCTTGTGATCTTCGTAGAAAGCCTTCAGCCCTACCGTATCCCGGGTTGCTTTACCCCAAACATTCCGATCCATTAATTCGAAGATCATAATACCATTGCGGTATTCCTCCATCAAATTCTTGAAATCCGGATTATTCTCAGCCAGTGCATGCTCTTCATAATCATTGACCGTACGCTCGACATAAAGCTTATAAATATCACGGATCACAGCACCTTTAGGACCGTTCAACCGACCACGTGTCAAATTCTCCGCAAAACTCATGAAATCACTCTGTAGATAAGGATGACCATCCAATTCAAACAGTGGGGCAGTCATATTCTTATATTCAGAAGCCCGGATGATATTTGCTTTAGCACCGGTATCCGGGATCTTATTGACACGAGTAACCACCTCATTGAAGGCTTCAGGGTATTGCTTAAATCCATGGCTTTGCTTGATACGATCCATGAACTGATCATGCGCAATTTGGGAGCGGGAATCATTTTCCACCCGACGCTTGATCTCCGGTTGCAGACTGTCAAATGGTTTGAGTGGGATATGCCGGATCAGTTTGATGACATGATAGCCATATTCCGTCCTTACTGGAGCTGAAATATCACCCGGATTTTTCAAAGCAAAGGCAGCATTTTCAAAAGCCGGAACCATACGACCTGCCCCGAATGGAGCCAAGACCCCATGATCGACCACGCTTAATTTATCTTCAGAATAGCGGTTTACCAGGCTATCAAATGTGATGCCCTTCTTCAAAAATGCCACAACGGAATCAGCACGAAGGCGGGCTGACTGATCAACAGCTTCCCCTTTTGATTTTGGAGTGAGCAGGAGGATGTGTGCCACCTGAACCTCTCCACGGCTAGGACGTCGGTCGATTACCTTAATAATATGGTAGCCAAATTGGGTACGGAATGGTTTTGAAATCTTGCCGACCGGCGTATTATAAGCAACATTTTCAAAAGAGTATAAGGTTTGCAGCGCGGTAAGGTATCCAATATCACCACCTGATTCCCGGGTAGCTTTATCATCGGAATTGGCAGATGCCAACTTTCCAAAATCTGCTTTTTGATTGGTCACCGCCTTATAGATGCTGTCGATTTTCGCGTAGGCAATGGCCGTATCAGCAGGTTGGGCAGAAGGGGAGCAGGAAATCAGAATATGCGCGACATGCACTTCTTCCTTCATCCGGTCATACGCCTCCGTGATCAACTTATTGGCGACTTCTTTGTCCGTGAGATAATTCTTGGAAAGCTGATGCCGGTAGTTATCCAGTTCAGAGGAAATACTCTGCATGGTATCGAGGCGGAGGATTTCCGCTTCGTTGACCTTCATCTTAAAAAGAGAATACAGATCCAGGTATTCCCGCAAGGCGGGTTCCGAAAAATCGGTCTTCTTATTGATACTGTTCTTTTGATAAACTCGTAGGAATTCCTGTTTGCTCACCGGTTTGGAGCCATAAGTAAACAGGGTTTGAGCATTTAGGGAACATATGGTAAGGCCTGTGGCCAGACAGGATAAAACCAGCTTGCGCATTATGAGGATAAAAGTGTGTGACTTAAGTATGGTGAATGTTAATTAGCCTTCGCAGACTTTGCTTTCCGCTCGTACATTTCAATGACCTGCCCAACATTGCTGTGATCCAGCCGTTTGCCAATGATCTTTTTGTTTTCGTCCAGCAAATATATCACTGGCGTGCTATAAACATCGTACTTACTCCGATAATCACTGAGATGTTCCGGATCATACACATTTATCCAGTCCTCCAGGTGATGTTCTTTGATAAAGTCCTGCCATTTCTGTGGATCATCCTCCGTACGGATCGCATATACTTTTACACCCTTAGCCTTTAGTGCCGCATTATAGGCTGAATCCAGTTGTGGTAATTCCTTTTGGCAATGGCCGCAAGAGGGTTCCCAGAATACCAGCATGGTGTATTTCGCCTTAACAGAGGACAACTTGATCTTCTTGCCACTGAAATCCTGCATTTCAATCTCTGGCCCCACATTCCCCAATACATTAGGTGCAATCTTTTGGACACGGTCAATATACTTCTGAAGGTCTTCCTGACTTAACCAATAGGCATCCCCCTTCATGAAATATTTTTCAACAAGATAAACGAACAATTCATCCATTCCCATGATCTTGCTATTCTCCGCATTGCGGGTAAGCCACCAAAGGGTGTATTTGAAAATTTCTTTATGACCACGGGTCTTGGCGAGGATCGTATCACTTTCACGCTCCATACTATCTACTGTAGGCAATACCAGTTTGTTGAAATACTCATCGATTTTGGTATCATAAATAGGCGTCTGAACCAGGCGATCGTCTGTAAAGTCGAACATGTCCCAGTAATGCTTTTTATAATAGGTATAGGGAAAGGTGGAGTCAATATTTCCATTAGCCAGGCGGTGTTCACCTTCAGGGACTGTCGGGATCCAGAGTGCTGAAAAGATATTAGCCAGCAGGCTATGTGGGTAATTCCTCACATAGTCCATGCGGTATTTAATAAGCTCTTTGGATGCAACAGTAGCTTTCGCGCGAACTGCAGCGGTGTCAGAAGCTGTTTTGGCAGCGCCGATCTCTTTTTGCAGTTCCTGCTGTTTGGAACCAAAATTTCTCAGGTATTTCTGGTAGGCAACGAAGCGTTCGTTTTCTGGAGAGCCCTTGAATTCAAGACCGGTTGGCAAATCCTTGCTGGTTGCTGTAATGGTCATATCATCGCCATTATTTAGCAAAAACTCAAAATAGGTGCTGTGATTGCCAAGCAAAATGATGTAAATACCGCCAATCTGGCTTTCTGCGCTGGTAAATGTGATGGTATTATTCTTGTCGAAATACCCGGAATCTGCCTTATAAATAGTAGGTAGTGGTTTTCCGTAATAATGCGCCAGATAAACCAGACTATCCTTCAGTTTCAGGTCAGTAAACTTGACGGTAATTTTGTAACCATCCTTTGCAACGGCAGAAAAGCCCAAGGATGCAATGAGGCCTGCGAGTAAAAAGATTTTTTTCATAATAAAGCGGCGTGAAATTAGCGAGTTTAGTGGAGATAGAGACAGTGTGGAAAAAGATTGTGTTGGCCTGGGCATTTTTTTTTACTTCGGTTTAACAAGAATCAAGATTGAATTAAATCGGATCTTAATCAATTAATTAGGATGCATGTTGGAGATAGACGGCCATTATTACTGGAACGGAGGCTGGTTTTGATGACCGGCACATAATAATGTTTGAATGGTATTGAATAATGAGTGAATGGGGGAGGTTGATTTGGTGATTTGATAATTTGGTGATTTGGTAATGGGGGACGGGAACTAATTTGATGATTTGGTAATTCGGGAACGGGGACGGGATCCGATTTGAAGATCTGAAAATTTGAAGATTGTATTGGAGTTACACTTTACAGCGTATTACTTTCGACTTTTGTCTTTCTACTTTCCAGGGTTTCACGCTAAGGGTACTAAGGTTACGCGAATGGCGCAAAGGGGGAGCCGTTTCTCGCGGCGGCGCAAAGGCGCGGCAGGGAACGGGGAATTTCACGCACCCTTCGACTTCGCTCAGGGACCGGAGCTAAGATTAGGCGAAGGGCGCAAAGGGGGAGATTCTCGTGGCGGCGCAATGGCGCGGCAGGGAACGGGGATTTCATGCAGATACGCAAAGGAGCCGAGAGGCAGAGATATACAACCTGTCCAATTTCCCAACAGCCTGATACTTGATACCTGATCCGAAGTACCTGATAATTCAAACTACAGCTTTCTGCTTTCGACTCTACTTTCTACTAACTATATATCAAAACCTACGAAATAAATTGTCGAAAGACGCAATATCTGCTTATCTTCGCGCTCCGAAAATTTCCATAAAAAGGAGGACCAAAAATTTGGAAGAACAACAAATCCAAAACCAAACAACACAAGAGGACCTGAGCAACGAGATCGTTGAGCAGTCCGCACCTGCAGTCCAAGAGGCTCAGGAACCAAAGAAACCGTCAAAGCTCGATGAGCCGGCAACACAAATGGCTGCCATTCATGATGATTTTGACTGGAGCGTTGACAAGCGCAATGTCGCATCTTACAAAAACGACGAACGCCAGAAAATGGATGTCATGTATGACACCACTTTCAAGCAAATCGGTGACCAGGAGCTTCTCCAGGGCACGATCGTTGGTAAGACCAAGACAGATGCCATTATCAACATCGGCTTCAAAAGCGATGGTCTGATTTCCCTCAACGAGTTCCGCGACATGCCGGACCTGAAGATCGGAGATGAAATCGAAGTAATGGTTGTTGAAAAGGAAGACCGCGGTGGTCATCTGCACCTCAGCCGTAAGCTGGCCCGTGCCGCCCGTGCATGGCAGCAAATCGTCGATTTTTACAAAACCGGCGAAATCGTTACAGGTACCATTACCTCCAAGACCAAGGGTGGTCTTATCGTGGATGTATATGGCCTGGAAACGTTCCTGCCTGGTTCACAGATAGACGTTAAGCCGGTAACTGATTATGATCAGTATGTTGGCAAGACGATGGACTTTAAGGTCGTTAAGATCAATGAGGCTATCCGGAATGCAGTAGTAAGTCACAAGGCGCTCATCGAAAGCGATATCGAAGCACAGCGTTCTGTGATCATCGGTCAGCTCGAGAAGGGTCAGGTACTAGAAGGTACCGTGAAGAATGTAACCGACTTCGGTGCGTTCATCGACCTTGGTGGCGTAGATGGTCTCTTGTATATCACTGATATCTCATGGGGTCGCGTTCAGCATCCAAGCGAAGTACTGTCAAACGGCCAGAAGCTGAATGTCGTAGTATTGGACTTCGATGATGAGAAGAAGCGTATCTCTCTGGGTCTGAAACAACTGACTGCTCATCCTTGGGATGCGCTGCCTGAAACCATTCAGGAAGGTGCTACTGTTAAGGGTAAGGTAGTGAATATCGAAGATTATGGCGCTTTCCTTGAAGTGTTGCCAGGCGTAGAAGGCCTTGTACACGTCAGCGAAATCACCTGGAGCTCACAGCCGATCAATGCCAAGGAATTCTTCACAGTTAATGAAGAATACGAAGCGAAGATCGTCACCCTGGATAAGGATGAGCGCAAGATGAGCCTTTCCATCAAGCAATTGACAGAAGATCCTTGGGAGCATATCGAAAATATCTTCCCGATTGACAGCCGTCATAAGGGTACCGTCAAGAACATCACGCCATATGGTGTGTTCGTAGAACTGACACAGGGTATCGGTGGCATGATCCATATCTCTGACCTGAGCTGGATCAAGCGTTTCAATCACCCAAGTGAGTTTACCAAGACGGGCGAAGAGATTGATGTAGTGATTCTCGGTATTGACAAGGAAAACCGCAAGCTTAGCCTTGGTCACAAGCAAATTGAAGATGATCCATGGAACACCTTTGAAACGGTATTCCCGATCGGATCGGTTCATGAAGGCACTGTAACCCGTAAGGATGAGAAGGGTGCACACGTTCAACTTCAGTATGGTCTGGATTCCTTCATGCCTGCCCGCCACATGCGTAAGGAAGATGGAAGCACTGTATCAATTGAAGAAACGATCCCTGTTATCATTATCGAGTTCGATCGTACCGACAAGCGTATCATGGTAAGTCATAGCCGCATCTGGGAGCAGCACGTTGCTGAAGAGAAGGAAGCGGTGAAGAAGGCTGCCAAGGCAGATACAGAAGCAACTGCTAAAACAGTGAAGAACATACAGGCTAAGGTTGAAAAGCCAACACTCGGTGACCTTGGAGCACTAGCTGCCCTTAAGGATAAACTGAAGAAGGCAGAAGACGAAGCCGGACAATAGGATCGATTTTCCTCCGGGAATATTAGTCAGCAATATTAGAGCCGTCTCAGAATTTATTCTGAGGCGGCTTTTTTTGATCAGGATTTAAGGATTTTTAGGATGCTCATGATTTAGAATCATTACTTTATCCTGCAAATCCACTAATCCCGAAAATCCTGATTCAGACAAATGAAGATGCTCAGGATTTTTGGATGCCTTGGATTTAGAATCATTACTTTATCCTGCAAATCCACTAATCCCGAAAATCCTGATTCAGACAAATGAAGATGCTCAGGATTTTAGGATGCCTTGGATTTAGAATCATTACTTAATCCTGCAAATCCTTTAATCCCGAAAATCCTGATTCAGACAAATGAAGATGCTCAGGATTTTAGGATGCCTTGGATTTAGAATCATTACTTAATCCTGCAAATCCACTAATCCCGAAAATCCTGATTCAGACAAATGAAGATGCTCAGGATTTTTGGATGCCTTGGATTTAGAATCATTACTTAATCCTGCAAATCCTCTAATCTAGAAAATCCTGATTCAGACAAATGAAGATGCTCAGGATTTTAGGATGCCTTGGATTTAGAATCATTATTTTATCCTGCAAATCCTCTAATCCAGAAAATCCTGATTCAGACAAATGAAGATGCTCAGGATTTTAGGATGCCTTGGATTTAGAATCATTACTTAATCCTGCAAATCCTTTAATCCCGAAAATCCTGATTCAGACAAAATAATTTCCTGATCTCATGTCACATGATCAAATTCCAATATCTTGGACTGAATTTATGGAACGTATAAATGGCAACTAAAAAAACAATTTCTATCTCCGAGGATATCCTGAAACTTTATGATTCTTTAATCGCCAGCAATCCGGAAATCGAACGAAAAGGGAAAACCAATCCCTATACTTCCTGGAATGGCAATATGTTCACGCATTTGAGTCCGGAAGGAATTCTAGCTATTCGATTAGCAGAAACGGACCGTGAGGCCTTCATTCAAAAATATAATGCGAAGCTCCAAGAATCGAATGGTATCATACGGAAAGAATATGTGGTGGTGCCGGATGCACTTCTTAAAAATACCAGGGAATTAAAAGGCTGGCTCGACAAAAGCCTGGCCTATGTCAAAACACTCAAAACTAAACCATCCCGGAAAGATCCGTAATAAATAGGTACAACCTGCTTTGCCCAATCATTTAGTTTGCCGTTTTGATGGCTTCAGATCAATCTTAAACGGAACGCTACTTAATCGTGTGTAACCGTGCTAATAATTGAAGGATACCATAGTATCTTTGCCGCACGCAACATGTCCCTTTCTGTAAAACATCTGCTTGGTATCAAGGAGCTTCCCTCTGAAGACATTCATTCCATTTTCCAGACCGCAGAGCGCTTCAAGCAAGTGCTTCAACAACCCATTAAGAAGGTTCCGGCATTAAGGGATACCACTATTGCCAATATCTTTTTCGAAAACTCTACCCGCACCCGCATCTCCTTTGAACTGGCCCAGAAACGACTTTCCGCTGATGTTGTCAATTTCTCTGCTTCGGGTTCCTCCGTTTCAAAAGGAGAAACACTGATCGATACCGTTCATAATATCCTGGCCATGAAGGTCGATATGGTCGTTATGCGGCATTCTGCTTCAGGTGCCCCTTGGTTTCTATCCCGCCATATTGACGCGGCCATTATTAACGCGGGCGATGGTACCAACGAACATCCGACTCAGGCATTGCTGGATGCCTTCTCCATCCGCGAAAAACTGGGTGAACTGAAAGGTAAACGCATCGCCATCATTGGTGACATCATGCACTCAAGGGTGGCTTTGTCCAATATCTACTGTCTCCAGAAGCTTGGTGCTGAAGTAATGGTGAGCGGCCCGCCAACCCTGATCCCCAGAAATATTGAAAGCCTGGGTGTCAAAGTCGAGTACGATGTCAAAAAAGCCCTAAAATGGTGTGAAGTAGCCAATGTGCTCCGCATCCAATTGGAACGGCAACACAAGCCTTTATTTTCCACACTTCGAGAATATGCCATGTATTATGGCATCAACAAACAACTTCTGGATTCCCTGGAAAAGGAAATCCTGATCATGCATCCTGGGCCCATCAATCGGGGCGTGGAAATTAGCAGTGACGTAGCCGATAGTAAATCGTCTATCATCCTGGAGCAGGTTCAGAATGGGGTAGCCATTCGCATGGCGGTGGTCTATCTCCTGAGCGGCGCCAATAACTAAATAGGATAAGCTTGCCCTCAAACCTGAAATTTATTAATTTCAGGCACCAAACCATTGCATATGACTGTCGACGAGATCATGAAGGAACTTGAATCCAAAGGGTCCGACTCCACTAAACGGATCTTATTGAAACATGGTATCCTAGAGCCCTTCTTCGGCGCTAAAGTCGAAGATATGAAGTCCATTCAGAAACGGGTAAAAAAGGATTATGCTTTATCCAAAGCCCTTTATGCCACTGGAAATACTGATGCCATGTATTTATCCGGGCTCATTGCCGATGAAACAGCAATGAGTAAAAAGGACCTGAATGAGTGGGTGAAGCTGGCTCAGTCGCCCAATATCAGTGAATATACTGTTCCCTGGATCGCAGCGGAAAGCAAGCATGGTTGGGACCTTGCGCTGGAATGGATCGATAAGGAATCCGAACATATTGCAGCGGCGGGCTGGGCATGTTTGTCCAGTTGGGTAGCCATCCGGCCAGACAATGAATTGGATACGGATGCCTTGAAACAGTTGTTGAAACGGGTTCAAAACTCGATTCACCAGGAGAAAAACCGCGTACGGAGTGCCATGAATGGTTTTGTGATTGCAGTAGGTACCTATGTTTCACCCTTACATGAAGCAGCATTACTAGCGGCAAAAGCAATGGGGCCGGTAACGATAATCAAGGAGGGGACTGCCTGTAAAGTGCCTGATGCTGGAATCTATATCCTGAAAGCAAAAGAAAAGGGCAAGATCGGAGCCAAGAAGAAAATGGCCCGATGTTAAGTTTTGAGCCTTCTGCCGCAATTTCTGAACTAAAGGGTCCTTGCCGTATATTAGTTGCCTAAGGCCCCCTATATCACCTTAACAAGCCCCTGGCATTACCCGATTATGAAAGCATTTTTGAAAAAAATGATGCTGGGCAAGCCAGTGGAGAATGAACGATTAGGGCCAGGAACACTAGAGAAAAGGGTTCGAAATATCAAGGCAATCTGGAATAACGTCCACCATGACGATATCGGGATTGAAAAATTGATCCGCCTGTTTCTGGCCATGTCGCAATTTCTTTTTGCAGGCAGTTATATCAAGCAGTTATTTTCCAAACAGGGCATCGCTATGCAGGACCTTGTCACGGAGTTTTTCGTGATCCTGAAAATGTGCCTGCCGATCTTTATTTTGTATAACCATTTACAAGGCAACGATGTACTATTCTACCTGCTGATGTGGTTCCTGTTGGAGACCATGCTGTACGTTCCTACTCTGATCTTTGCTTCGGACATTTTTTCACAACCTCGATCCTATCGCAGATCCATGCTGCTCCTGTTCTTCAATTATATGGAGATCATTTTCAGTTTCGGGGTGATCTATTCCAGGGGCCATTACCTCAACCGGTCATTCGAGCATTGGTATGATCCCATTTACTTCAGCTTTATTACCTCAGCCACGGTTGGCTATGGTGATTATGTACCGATATCAGGTACAGGCAAACTCCTGGTCTGCGTTCAATCCATTGTCTTCTTGGCCTTCATCGTCCTTTTCATCAATTTCTTCTCTGATAAGGTGGAGAAGAAGGGTTATTTTGATGAACAGGATCCGGTTGAATAGTAGCGGGATAAAACATTGGTACCTCCAAAGCATATTGTTATTGCATTAATTCTCCATTTCGTATAAAATTCTTGTTACTGATTGCCGACCTTCACGCAATTATTTAAGGTATACAGGAATGAGGGGTTGGAGTGCGTTTCGCTGGGTCATTATTGCCATGCTATTTGTAGGAGTTCCTGGTCCTGGAGCTCAGGCACAATTGCTGATTCAATCCGGCAAAGCCGCCAATATCCTGGCACAAAAACTGGTTGGCCAGGGATTGAGTATTTCCAATGCTACCTTAACAGGTGATATAAATGCGGATGGGATTTTCACCGGTGCGGGTTCCAGCCTTGGTTTAGATAGCGGAATTCTATTGACTACCGGTTATTCCTCCAGTGTGGCAGGGCCATCATATAATCTCGCGAGTGCTAATCTGGGTACGGCCGGGGATGTCCAATTGAACTCCCTGGCGCATGCCAATACCCATGATGCTTTCATTCTCGAATTCGATCTCATCCCTAAAGATGACAGCATTCGGTTCGAATATGTGTTCGGATCAGAAGAATATATTAATGCCACCTGTGGGCCCTATAATGATGCTTTTGGCTTCTTTATTTCCGGTCCAGGAATCACTGGTTCCGATAATATGGCCTTGGTCCCCGGAACGAATATCCCGGTAACGGTCAATAGCATTAACAGTGGCATCCCAGGTTCCCAGGGAAACATATCCAATTGCACCTCACTCGGACCCGGGTCACCATTTACTCAGTATTTTATCAATAATCAAAATGGTTCGAGCCTCAGTTACCAGGGATTTACTACGGTTTTAAAGGCGGTTCATGCTGTGACCCCCTGTAGTACCTATCATTTGAAGATCATGATTGCCGATGCCGGCAATGCCTTGTATGATAGTGGTGTGTTTTTAAAAGCAGGTAGTCTGCGAAGTACGACCTATAATATCCGGTCAAGTAGCGGATCTGGAGCCAATCCGCCCATAGTCGTGGCAGGTTGTGCGGGTGCTGTTGTAACCGTAAAACGCGATGTAATCAAATCGAGTGGACAGCTGCTCCATTACATTATTTCAGGTACTGCCGGGAATGGGAGCGATTATTCCCGTATCACAGATAGCGTTTATATACTGGCAAATGATAGTACTGTTTCGTTTTCCATTACTGGTATCAATGCGAACCCCGGAGGGCCTAAGACACTAATGCTCTTCCTACTTGATCCATTAAGTTGTAATGGCCTTCCACAGATTGTTGATAGTACCCGGATCCTGTTTTACGATGCTCCTTCGGTAAAGATATTAACACCAGATACGGGAATTTGCATGGGCACCTCGATACTAATACGGACGCAAGGAACTTATGGACTCAATTATACGTGGTATCCAAAAACAGGATGGAGTGATCCCCACAGCCCGGATCCTGTTGTGACACCGGTATTTCCTCAAACGTATGTGCTAAGTGCAATCCTCCCAGGTTCGGGTTGTCCATCAGTAAGTGATTCGGTGCGTCTTTCGATTTTGCTTGCCCCTAAAGCCAATGCAGGGCCAAGCCAGCATCTATGCAGCGGATCGCGACTAGAACTTCAGGCTGTTGTGGACTCAACAGTTCCAAATGCATCCTACACCTGGAATGGTCCAAATGGATATAGTGCTTCAGGACCAATGGCATTCATTGATCCGGTGAATGTTGCGAACGCTGGTGTCTATACCTTAAGGGTACATGGAACGCAAAATCCTTGTTATGGAAATGATACAGTAAATATCAAGGTAGCTGCAATTCCTCCAGCTCCTGCTGTAGTCAGTCCATTGCAAATCTGTTTGCATCTGCCAATTGCTGCATTACAAGTGAATGGAAATGGCCTGGTATGGTATCCGGATTCATCAGGCCTTGTGGGTACAATGGATGCACCTATTCCTTTAACGGATACACCAGGAATAACGCATTATTTTGTGTCGGATAAAGTGAATGGATGTGAAAGTAAACGGGCAACTATCGAGGTGCAGGTAATTAATTGTTGTGGAACGGCGCTCGTCGTTCCATCGGCATTTAGTCCGAATGGAGATGGTCATAATGATTATTTCCGGATCCTAGCGGGTTTGGATGGGATTGGGGTGGATTACCGGATTTTTAACCGCTGGGGGCAACAGGTCTTTCATGGACTTGGCAATGATAAATGGGATGGAAAGCATCATGGGGAGCCAGCTCCGGCAGGTACCTATTTCTACGAGATCCTGGTCAATTGCCGGAATCAGCCGGATAGGATCCGGAAGGGGTCTTTTAGTTTGATCCGGTGATTATATACTTGGTTAATAGATAATATAGCCCAACGTAATTTGAGAATATGATGTCTATCAAGTAATGAAAACCATCTTTAAATACCAGGTAATTCGTTTTCTGTTGTTAAGTGTACTATTTCTGGGGGCCAATTCCTGCAAAAAACATGATGCAGAAGTTTATGTGAATGCAAATACCTGGCGGATTGATAGTACAGAATATCATGTTCAAATGAGCTATCGTGGAACATATTCAGTCAGATCAATCATACAATTTTCTGACCCATGGGATGATGTTTTAGGAATTCAATTTTATAGTCGTTTTCCCACAGAGTCAGGTACCTATAAGATAACGGATTCGCCAAGATCAGAGAAGGAGTTATGTTTAGGTACAAGCGAATCCTTCAGTAATTTAAGAGAAAGTTTCAATGCTGGTTACTATTGTCAGCTAGTAATAGGTGAATCTGGTAAAATATCGATTATGGCAAATAGGGTGCCACTAATAAAACAATCTGCTACAAATGATACCAGTTATTGTTCGTTTAATCTGCAGGAATAATAAGTTGGGCAGAAATAAACCGTTCTTCTGATTTGTCGTAGTAGAATTGTCATAAGTAAATCGGTTCTCCAAAGGTTCCCCAAAAAGACCCGTCTAAATGAATACTATGAAAAACCACTCCAGAATTGTATTTGTAGGATTTCTATTATTCCTATTCGTTGCTGCTATCAATAGCTCTTGTAAAAAGCCTGATTCAGAAACTTCCATTGCGCCCAACACCTGGCAGCATGATAGTGTTGTGGTCCATCCAACGAACAGTAGCCGGGTTAGAAGTCAGTCCTATACAGGTATCAATTTCTTGGTGGCTCCGTTTATAGAGATGCCTAGCATCAGCATTTATTTTTATTCCAATTTCCCAAGAACATCCGGGAGGTATAAAATCACGAATATCCTGACAGCGGATACAGAGATCCAGATCAATTCTTCTGAAAATTTACAACCGGGAAGTATGTGTTTGAATACGGGTTCTTATTGCAAAATTGATGTCGATGATTCCGGGAAATTGAGCTTTTTGGCGGTTCATTTTCCGATGAAGCAACTATTATTTGTAGGAGGGGATACCAGTTATTATTCCTTGAATCTGAAAGAATTTTAGAAGAGGCAGAACTAGGAATGACTTCATAAGTTTCCCAACCCAATTATAAAAAAGGTAGAACCTTGTTCTTAGACGCCTGAAATAGAATAATAACTTTCTAAACTGTGTTTTCCGATCTATCTTGCAGGGACTTTCTTATATAACATGAGGATACCCCAAGCCCTTAAAGCGTAGAACACTTGAATAATTGGCGTTTAATAGTATTATTAGTATCCATAACCTTTGTCTTGGCCTGCAAAAAAGGAGACGACTCGACACCGGTAGTGGATTCCCCTGTCAATACCTGGTTTTATGGGGCAGATAGCTTTAAGGCCGCTTATTCTGACATTATTTTACAAAAGGGATTTACCCTGGTTTTTCATCCGAATCCCGGATTCAGCGGTAATGAAATGATTAGCTTTACCTTCCGCTCTAAACCTTCAACTGATGGACAATACATTCCGTCCAAGGACACGAATAGTATCAATACGGTAATCTTAAAGCTGGGTTCCGATCTTGGAAATTACTCTAGTTTTGACGCTGACACCGCTCGGCTAAGAATTAGTTTTACGGATGGAAAGTTGAATCTAAAAGTCTGGAATGTTAAGATGATGCGAGATACTTTCCCGAATGATATCGTCCGATTATCGGTGGATCTACGGGAGTTTTAAGGATTATTAGTGGCCATGGGAATCCATGGTTTACTGGTTTGCGTATACCTGTTTGATTTCTTCCATTAATTGTTCTACTTCCATTGTCAGATTTCCGGATCCATAAAAAACATTCATTTGCCACCCGCTGGACACATTGGGTCAACTTCCCTTTATTGACCATCATGATCTGGAGTGGACTATTGATCTATTGGGCCAATGATGTGTACCGGCTCGGCTGGGGAAATACGACCTTGCTCAGGTTTTTCCCTGATTCCTTTTATAAAGCCTTACATGTGCCGCAGCGTTTGGCTGAAGGAATGGCTTTTCATTTCATGTTCATGTGGCTCTTCTTTCTGAATGGCCTCGTCTATCTCCTGTACACGATTTTTTCCGGGGACTGGAGAGACCTGTTACCGAATCGTCATTCCTGGAAGGAAGCATGGCTCGTGGTGTTACATGACCTGCATATCCGGAAAACGGCTCCCGTCCAAACCAGCAAATACAATGCCGCACAGCGAATAGCCTATTCCGCAATTATAATAATGGGCATAGGATCCATCATTACTGGCCTGGCCATTTATAAACCCGTTCAATTCAGTTGGCTTTTATGGATCTGTGGGGGCTATTCCTTCGCCCGCATCATCCATTTTGTTTTAACCCTGGGATATGTCCTGTTTTTTGTAATCCATATCGTCCAGGTAGCGCTTGCCGGCTGGAATAACTTTAGGGCAATGGTCGCAGGTTTTGATTTGGAAAAGCTGGAACCTGTTGTAATTCCTGAACCTATGCCTGTACCTGAAGAACCTGAAGTAAGCGAAGAAAATCAGCCGCATGAATCCGAATAAAGTCCAGGATCCCTTGAAACAGCAAGTCAGGAAGAAAACGCTGATTTCGTTTGGGGCATTTTTCCTCTTAATGGGACTGGCATACTGGTCATGGCTGCGCTTGTATCATAGTGCAACCACATCAGATGACCCCGCCATTCATGCCCCGCTGCGAAAAGTTTTGGACCTGAATGGACAGCTCTTTCAGGGTAGTTTTAGTGAGCAAAAGCTGGCAAAAACCTTTCCGGTACGGGATGCTGTAAAACAGGTCCGAGTCAATGGGAATTTAGGTTTGGGGGGCACATTTGATACCAGTACCTGGAAACTTCACCTGGTGCGAGCACCGGGAGATACGCTTTTGATTGGAATGGACGAGATCCGACGCCTGCCCAAAACGGAAATTGTCTTTGATTTTAAATGTATCGAAGGATGGGATCAGGTGACCTATTGGGCAGGGGTGAAAATGATGGATTTCCTGAAGGCCTACCACCTGGATTCTTTAACGGCTCACAAGTATATTGGATTGGCTACCCCGGATAATGGATATTATGTCGGAATCGATATGCCCAGTGCCATTCATCCACAAACCCTGCTTTGTTATGAAATGAATGGCCGTCCATTACCGATGAACCAAGGAGCACCCTTGCGGCTGATCATTCCGGTTAAATATGGTATTAAGCACCTGAAACGTATTGGTAGCTTTTACTTTTCGGATACGCCACCACGTGATTATTGGGCGGAACAAGGGTATGATTATTATTCAGGTCATTGACCCTATTTTATTAATATTCAATCCTCAAGGGCTTTCTCCGATTTCATGAAAGGTATTTAATGCCCTTACTAATGCTGATACCACATTAACTTTGACCCATGAGTTCTACCTGGTTTAGAAGAATAAAGCAAGGCATTACCACCAGTACGCGAGAAAAAAAGGAGGCACCGGATGGCTTATGGCATAAATGTCCGGAATGCAAGGAAACCGTTACAGTAGCAGAGTTGAAGGCCAACTATTATGTTTGTCCTAAATGTGACTTTCATAACCGAATTAATGCGAAAGAGTATTTTGATATCCTGTTTGACCAGGGAGCACATGAAAAATTGTTCGACGAAATCGGTCCAAAGGATAATTTACATTTTGTAGATATCAAAGCCTATGAAAGTCGCATCAAAGAAGCGCAGAAGATTACGGGATTGCGCGATGCCATGACGGTTGGGGTAGGCCCAATAGCCGGGTCGAATATGGTCATAGCCTGTATGAACTTCAATTTCATTGGCGGATCAATGGGTTCAGTAATGGGCGAAAAAATCAGTCGGGGAATTGATTATGCCATTGCAAATAAGTTGCCCTTCATGATCATTTCAAAGAGTGGGGGAGCCCGGATGATGGAAAGCTCATTTTCGCTGATGCAAATGGCGAAGACCGCGGCCAAACTCACACAATTGGATCGGGCAGGCCTTCCATTTATTTCATTCATGACGGATCCTACAACCGGTGGGGTGACCGCTTCCTTCGCGATGCTGGGCGATCTGAATATTGCAGAACCAAAGGCCTTGATAGGCTTTGCTGGCCCGAGGGTCATCAAAGAAACCATCAAGAAGGATCTTCCGGAAGGCTTCCAAAAATCCGAATTTCTTTTGGAGCATGGTTTCCTTGATTTTATTGTGCACCGTCGAGACCTTAAGGCCAAACTGGCTGAACTGAACCGCTGGTTTACCAGCAAGGTGGTAGCCTAAAAATTAAAGCAGCACAGAACCCTTGGAGCAGAAAATTTTTATTAAAAACCGGCCGGCTACGTTTGAGTATGCGATCGAGGATCGGATGACAGCGGGAATGGTGCTAACGGGTTCGGAGATCAAATCCATCCGGCTTGGGAAGGTGAGCTTTAATGATAGTTACTGTCTGTACATCGACCAGGAGCTATGGGTGAAAAGCCTTCATATCTCAGAGTACATCAATACCGGTTATGTTTCTCATAGTCCAACCCGTGAACGAAAGCTATTGCTTAAAAAGCGGGAGTTACGGAAATGGGCCGCAAAGGTCCGGGAGAAGGGCTTGTCTATTGTCCCACTCAATATTTTCATCAATGATGATGGATTTGCCAAGATGGAAATCGGGTTGGGCAAAGGCAAGAAATTGCACGACAAACGGGACAGCATTAAATCCCGGGATAATGACCGGGAGATGCAACGGTATAGACTTTGATAATTGCTCAGTTCGGGAGTTGCCGCAGATTGAAATGAATATCATTCAATTTTCATTGCGGTAATGGCTCCTGAAATTTCATAGTCCTTTATCCTGTGAGTCATTCCTCAGGCTCAAAGTAGATCAGTACCCATCCTTGCCTGTTCCATCATGAAAAAATTGAGCGTGATGGATCATTCAATTCGTTTCTAAGCAATCATTAACCCGGATTGAAAGTGAAAGGTTTCCGTATAAATGGTATGGGAATACACGCACTGCCATGCCTCCGTGCCATATTCGCGGCCTATTAGAGATAGATTCGCTTTGCTATCATGATACCCGGGGGCCTGATTGAATCCGGGTTCGAATTATAACCACGCTTTATTTATTAAATTGAAATGGGAGTTGATGGCGGTATAGCCGGGC